>Ga0307477_10003259_pt1 | contig 12137 bp, 11 predicted proteins | sample atmos_gasesECM2C_FD_203316 | JGI IMG/M metagenome (GOLD analysis project Ga0307477, IMG submission 203316) | Hardwood forest soil microbial communities from Morgan-Monroe State Forest, Indiana, United States - atmos_gasesECM2C_515 | ecosystem: Environmental > Terrestrial > Soil > Temperate...
GGCGAAGATCCGCTGCGGGCGCTGGAAGCCTACCTGCGGACGTTCGCCGCGGAACCCGCCGAGGGTCTACCGGAAGGGTTTTGCGGTGGCGCGGTGGGATACCTCGGATACGAGGCCGCGCGCTACCTGGAACGCTTGCCACTGCCGACGGCGGACCCGCTCGGCGTGGCGGACGGCATCTTCATCATCACCGACACGCTTGCCTGTTTCGACCATGTGCGCCACCAACTGAAACTCGTGACGCACGTTCGCACCCAGCGCGCTCCGATCGAAGCCCGGTACGCGGAGGCGGTGGCACGGATCGACGACCTCGCGCGCCGCTTGAATCGAACGGTTCGCCTTCGCGCACTGGAACCGGCCAACCGCCCTGCCAGGGTCAGCCCGCAGGGCAACGTGTCGCAGGCCGATTTTTTCAATGCGGTCGAGGTGGCGAAGGCGCACATCCTGGCGGGAGACATCTACCAGGTGCAGATCGCGCAGCGCTTTACGGTACCGCTCGCGTCCGAACCGTTCGACGTCTACCGGCTGCTGCGGGCGCTGAATCCGTCCCCCTACATGTATTTCCTCAAGCTGCCGTCGCTCACGATCCTGGGGACGTCGCCCGAGATCCTCGTCACCGTGCAAGGGCGCCAGCTTCGATACCGGCCAATCGCCGGCACCCGACGCCGGGGCCGGGACGATGCCGCGGACCGGCGAATGGAGGAGGAACTCCGCTCCAGCGAGAAGGAACGCGCCGAGCATGTCATGCTCGTCGACCTCGGCCGCAACGACCTAGGGCGCGTGTGCGAGGTCGGCAGCGTGAAGGTCACCGAGCTGATGACGGTGGAGCGGTACTCCCACGTCATGCACCTGGTCTCCAACATCGTGGGGACCTTGCGACAGGATTGCACCCCGATGGAGGCCCTGCGCGCCTGCTTTCCTGCGGGCACCGTGACCGGCGCGCCCAAGATTCGCGCCATGGAAATCATCGCCGAGCTGGAGCGCGAACGGCGCGGTGTCTACGCCGGCGCCATCGGATACCTGAGTTTCACCGGTGATCTCGATACCTGCATCGCGATCCGAACCATGGTGGTCAAGGACGGGCAGGCCACCGTGCAGGCCGCCGCGGGGATCGTCGCCGACTCGGTTGCCGCCGAAGAGTTGCTCGAGACCAGGAACAAGGCGTCGGCGCTGCTGCAGGCGCTGGCCGGCGCCGGCACAGCGCCAACGGACGGCCGGGCGGGGGACTGATATGCAACACAGGGAGGTCGTCCTGGTGATCGACAACTACGACTCCTTCACCTACAACCTGGTGCAGTACCTCGGTGAGCTGCGTGAGTCCGTGGTCGTTCGCCGCAACGACGAGATCACCCTGCCGGAGATTGCTCCGCTGAACCCGCTGGCGGTCGTGCTCTCGCCGGGGCCGGGAAAACCAGACGAGGCCGGCATCTGCAAGGACCTGTTGGTTGAGCTCGGCCCGACGATTCCCATGCTGGGCGTCTGCCTCGGACATCAATGCCTGGGCGAAGCCTTCGGCGGAACGGTCCGCCGCGCATCGCAGGTGATGCATGGCAAGGTATCGCGCGTCACGCACGCCGAGCAATCCGTCTTTCGTGGCATCCCGAGTCCGTTTGCGGCAACGCGTTACCACTCACTCGTCGTCGATCGCGAGAATTTGCCGGCTGACCTGGAGGTCACGGCGTGGACCGATGACGGCACGGTGATGGGGCTGCGGCACCGTCGGTATCCGCTCGCGGGCGTCCAATTCCATCCCGAAGCAATCCTCACCGAACACGGCCATGCGCTGCTCGCGAACTTTCTGCAAGATGCGCGAGCCTGGAGGCCGGGCACTACCTAAGCAAGAATTGCACGCAGCGTGATGCACCATGTGCAATCTCGTCAAAGACCTCGTCGGTTTTTCGGACGAGTGTCCGAAGTTTTCGTGGCCGAGTTCCGTCACACTCTCGTCGTGGAAATTAGGAAAATTTGGCTGGCGACCGGACATTTCCTGGTGGAGGCGTGGAGCCGAGGGCTCGATGAGCCCGATGCCCGCCGCCAGTTCGAGAGTCGTGCGCGGCGGATCTTCGACGCCATCATGACGGACCGTTGCGAGGAGTGTCTTGCGCCGATCACGCTCTGCCGACAGGCACACTGATTGAAAACGGCTGCTGGAGGGCTGAGGTCGATGCGATCAGGCGATCGGCCGCGGCTCGCCATCATCGCGCACGACGGCAAGAAAGCCGACCTGGTCGCCTTCGCGACCTTCAATCGCGACCGTCTCGCCGAGTATGACCTGGTCGCGACCGGCGCGACGGGCGCCCTGCTGCGCGACAAGGTCGGCCTCACGGTCGAAGGGGTCACCGCCGGCCCGCACGGTGGCGACGTCCAGATCGCCAGCCGCGTGGTCGAAGGTGAAGTCGATGCCGTCATCTTCCTGGTCGACCCGCTCGACAAGCACCCACACGACCCGGACATCCAGACGTTGCTCCGCATCTGCAACGTGCGCAATGTTCCCCTCGCGACCAACATCGCCACCGCCGACGTCTTGATCAGCTCGCCGCTGCTCGAGCGGCTGCGCGCCGCGAGCTGACACGCGGACCGAAGAGCCCCCACCCTGACCCTCCCCCGCAAAGGGGGGAGGGAAGGTGGCGGGGTGGGTTAGTCGAGGAGTTGACTTAGGGGACGGTCGGGCGCTGGCCCGCGTTTTCCTGTGCCTCGCGAGCGGCACTCTCCGTGGATTCGTGCGTCGCGTTTTCGTTCGGGGTGAATTTGCCGGTTCCGCCACCAGGTCGCTGCCCCGAATTCTCCTGGGCTTCGACCGTGGCGCTCTCACCCGCCTCGTGGGTCGCGTTCTCGTTGGACTTGAAGGTTCCGGCGCTCGCACTCGGGCTCGCCGTTGCGGCGGTCAACTGGATGGTAGATCCGTTGTTCGCCGCGGTCGCGGCGAGCGGGCCGGCCAGGGTCGCGCCGATCACGCCGCCTGCAATCATCGATCCGGCGATGCCGGCGATGGTCACGATTCGTTGGGTTGGTGTCAAGCTGCTTCTCACCTCCTTCTCATAAAGACTGGCGTGCGTGGAGACACGCGTCTCGTTCGCCTGCCCAGTCTGTAGCCGCCAACCTTTCAGAAGGATTACAGGGGAGGTTCCGGAGGTGCTGGCTCGAGATGCTGGGCAAAATAGTGGATCGCGGGGCCCGCGGCGACCGCCAACTCCTCGCAGATCCGTTCGGCCTCGGGCATGATCGCGCCCGGTCGCGAGCTCCCGATGATGAGGACGCCGACCATCTCGCTGGCAATCGTCAACGGTTCGGCGTAGAAACTACGCGCTTGCCCCTGGATTACGAGAGAGCTCACCTGGCCGTGAAGTTCGAGCCGAAGCAAATCGGGATCGGCGTACGGCTCGCGGGCGTCGATCGCGTCCTGCCACTCCCGCGGGAACCGCGAGACGGGAATCGATGGCCTGGACAGCGGCCCGATGGTGTTGGCTCCGTCGATAACCACGAAATCGAGCGCATGGGCTTTCTGCCGGTACAGGGCGAGGCTCGCGCGTTGCACACCGGTCAGCGCCTTGACACCGGCAACCAGGGTGATGGCGGCCTGCTCGGCGGACTCCGCATGGACCAGGCTGCGCACCGTCGCCTGGACCCGTGCGATGCGGCGGGCGTCCTCGATGTCAGCGTCATTGGTCGCGTCGCGCAAGTAGATGTTCTCGATGGCCACGCGATCGAGCGCGTCCGGCACGCTCGCGGCCGCGTCGTCGATGATGGCCGCGATCGCGCCGAGCGCATAGCCGCGATCACGGACAAGGTGGCGGACGTAGAGGATTCGCTCGACGTCCGACTCCGAGTAGAGACGGGTTCCTCCGACCGTGCGATCCGGTGCGAGCAGCCCGTACTGGTCTTCCCAGAGCCGCAGGGTCGCCGCGCTCAACCCTGTCTTCTGACTGACGACGCCGATCTTGTAGACGCCTGGCATAGCCTGGCTACCCCCTGCTAGTTTGCGGCCGAACCTCCAGTAAATCTATTTGTGCGGCCCGGTGTGCGCCTCAATAATGGCACGCAACAGGGGGATGGGGAAGTCTTCCCGTGGCGTGGTCGCCGTTGGCCGCCTGTCGATCGACCGTGGTGCCACGGTCGGGGCGGGCCCTCCTCTCAGCGCCGACGGTCCTGCCCTGGCGGCGGCCGTCGGCGCCTGGCTGGTGGGTGTCGACGCCGCCGTCTGCGCGGTGATCGGGCCGGATTTTCCTACTCGGCTCATCGTCGAGTTCACGCGAGCCGGGATCGACACCAGCCGCATCCAGCGTGTCGGGCCTCGCGACGGATCACCTGGAGCCGACCTGGAGCCGGTGCCCGAGCAGCTTGCGAGTTTGAGTCCGCGCTGGTCGGTCCACATCGGAGGGCTGTCGCCGGAACGCCAACGCGAAATCGTCAGGGCCGTCAGCCGCCGCGTTGCGTGTATCACGCTCGACCTCGACCTGACTGGCGTCGATCAGCCTGATGTGGACGGCCTGCTGAAACTGGCCGCCGAGTGTGACGCCTTCCTGCCGGGCCGTGCGGAGGTCGCGCAGCTGTGGCCCGGTGATCCGCCACGCGCGGTGCTCCGACTGATGGCGCGTGCTGGCGTTCGGGCCGCGGTGATCAAGCTTGGCGTGGGGGGATCGCTTGGAATGCGCCAGGGTGAAATCCTCTCGATGCCAGCCTTTCCCCTGGTGGCCAGGGGCGGTGGGATAGGCGGCGGCGATGTCTACGCGGGCGCGTTCGCAGCCGTGTACGCGGTCGAGAAGGATCTCCGTCGCGCCATGGCCTGGGCGACGGCGGCGGCCTCCGTCGTGGTCGAGTCAGGCGTTCTGCTTGGCCAGTTGAGCGAGTTTGCGCGAAATCGGGTAGAGGCGCGTGCGCGCATCCTGGATGGGGCGATGAAGGCTCACGCCCAGTGAGTTAGCCAGCCGCTCCCGACGCCGCTGCGGCCAGACTCAACACGTCACCGTTGATCCCGTGGGCACGGGCGGCTTTGGACATCGCCTGTCTCACCGCGTCGTGGTGGCGATCCGCGATCGCGATCACGCTGCCGCCGGCACCGCTGAGCGCCGCGCCTAAGGCCCCAGCCTGCTCCGCCGCGGCGATGACGTCGTCGAGGTAGGGATAGGCCCGGCCTCGGCCCGGCTGATGCAACCGGTCGTCCATGGCGCTTCGGACCAGGGAGCGATCGCGCTGCGAGCACGCGAGCACCCACTCGGCAACGCGGCCGAGGTTGAAGACAGCGTCATCGCGCGCCGGACGGCGCGGCACGAGGCGGCGGGCCTCGTGCGTGGGGGAGATGTCGCTGGGAACGAAGAGAATGGCGCGCCAGCGGGGTGGCCAGTCGAGGCGATGCACGCGGGCGCCACCGTTTTCCGTGACGGCGATACAGAAGCCACCGTAGAGCGCGGCCGCCAGGTTGTCGCCGTGTCCTTCGAGCGGAAAGGCGAGCTCCAGGATCCGTTGCGCGGAGATTCGAAGGCCACGTAATTTCGCCCCGAGCATGATGCCGGCGACGATCGCCGCCGCGCTGCTGCCAAGGCCGCGGCCGATCGGGATGCGATTGCGGACCCGAAGCTCGACGCCGTCGAGCGGGCGAGTCCATCCGGCAAATGGCTCCTGGGTTGAACGGATGAGCAGGTTCTTGCGGGTGAGCGGGACCTCGTCCGCGCCTTCACCGTCCCATGCGATGCTCGTCCTGGGCGATTGGCGCGCCTCGACGTCGAGGTGCAGGTCGAGCGCCAGCGCGAGGACGTCGAAGCCCGGACCGAGGTTGGCCGATGAGGCCGGTACCCGGACCGTGGCCGTCTTCGACACTACAGCTTGAACGTCTCGTGCAGGCCCGTGACCGCGTCCTTGATGCGATCGGCCTGGATGATGCAGGTGATACGGACTTCAGAGGTCGAAATCATCTCGATATTGATGCCCAACCCCGATAGCGTCTTGAACATGTTGGCGGCCACCCCGGGCTGGCCGCGGATGCCGCTGCCGATGACCGACACCTTGGCGAGGCCGTCCTGCGCCAGGACGGTTCGGGCGCCTATCTCCTTCGCGACGCCGTCCAGGATGCGCTTCGCCTGCCGGCCATCCGCCGATGAGACCGTGAACGACATGTCGGTCACGCCCTCGTGGCTCGCGGTCTGCACGATGACGTCGGCCGCGATGTCGGCCTCGGCGAGGGGCAAGAAGATGGAGGCCGCGATGCCAGGACGGTCTGGCACGCCGACCACGGAGAGCCGGGCGACCTGCTCCTCGTGGGCGATGCCGCGAACCCGATTGCGGTCCTCCATGATCCCCTCCTCCGAAGTGATGATGGTACCGGGCCCGTTGTGAAGGCTCGACCGGACGTGGAGCTCGAGGCCGTACGCCTCGGCGATCTCGACCGCCCGTGGGTGCATGACCCGGGCGCCGGCGCTTGCGAGCTCGAGCATCTCCGGGTAGGCGATGCGCGCCAGCAGGCGGGCCGATGGCACGAAGCGCGGGTCGACGGTGTAGACGCCATCGACGTCGGTGAAGATCTCGCAGGCCTGGGCTTTCAGCGAGGCGGCGAGCGCGACGGCGGTGGTGTCAGAGCCGCCACGGCCAAGCGTGGTCACCTCCATCTCCAGGCCCATCCCCTGGAAGCCGGCGACCACGACAACCCGACCGGCCGCCAGCTCACGCTGAATGCGGGCAGGGGTCAGCCCAACGATGCGGGCTTTGGCGTGCCGCTGGTCGGTCTGAATGCCGGCCTGGAAACCCAGCAACGAGACGGCTGGGATCCCGAGCTCGGTCAGGGCCATCGACATCAGCGGCGCCGACACGCCTTCCCCGGTCGACAGCAGCTGGTCGAGCTCTCGCGCGGCGGGCTCCTTCGCGATGCGGGATGCGAGGCCGAGTAGGCGGTCGGTCGAATCGCCCATGGCGCTGACCACGACGACGACGTCGTAGCCCGCTCGCTGGGCCGCGGCCACCCGCTTGGCCGCCTTTTTGATGCGCGCCGGCGTCCCGAGCGAGGTGCCGCCGAACTTCTGGACCAGGACCGGCCTCGTCGAAGAACGTCTCAAACGCTCGTCTGGCACTAAAGCGCCACTCGCGTCGGGCGACGCCCGCGGTTCAGGAAGCGCGTGCAAGATAGCCCTTGCGCGACAGCCATTCCGCCAGCAGGACCGCCCCCTTGCCAGCGCCCAGCTTGGTGTTGTGTGAGAGCACGACGTACTTGACCCCTTTGAGCACCGGTTCGTCGCGCATCCGCCCGACGGTAACCGTCATCCCATCGCCGGCGTCTCGGTCGCGGCGCGGCTGTGGACGAAAAGGGTCCGGGTCGACGCGCAGCAACCGATCGGGCGCCGAGGGCAGGCCCTTCAACCCATCGACGCGGAAGGCGTTCATCGCCGCGGTCGCCGCCGCGGCATCCGCAGGGCGTTCGGTACCGACGTAGACCGTCTCCAGGTGGCCATCGCTAACGTTGACCCGGGTGCAGGTGCAGGAGACGGCGAAAGCCGCCGGTTCGCCCCAGTGACCCAGGATCTTCCGGGTCTCGCGTTCGACCTTCTCTTCCTCGCCCGGGATGAAGGGGATGACGTTGTCGATCACGTCGAGCGCCAGCACGCCGCCCTGCCGGCCCGCGCCAGAGACGGCCTGCAAGGAAGTCATCGTCACCGCGCGCAGCCCGAAGGCATCCTGCAGCGGCTTCAACGACACAGCCAGGCCCATCGTCGTGCAGTTTGGGATCGGTGCGATAAAGCCCCGCCAACCGCGTGTGCGCCGCTGGTCGTGCAACGCCTCGGCGTGCGCATCGTTGATACCGGGAATCAGGATCGGAACGTCCGGCTCGTAGCGGAAGGCCGAGGCCGTGCTGATGACGGGAAGGCGTTTCGCGAAGCGCGGCTCCCATTCCTGGGCCACTTCCTTGGAAACGGCACTGAACAACAGGTCGAGCGGCGATTCGAGCAGTTCCTCGTCGCTGAGGCATCGCAGCCCGGCCAGCGATTCGTCCAGGCGGCGTTCGGCGAACCAGCGACTAGCACCTGACGCGTCGCGCAGCGCCTCGCCCAGCGATTTCCCCGTGGACTGTTCAGATGCGCCAACCGCGGCGACCGTAAACCAGGGGTGCCCCTCGAGCGCGGCCAGCACCTGCTGCCCGGCGAGTCCGGTGGCGCCGAGCACGCCGGCTCTCACGAGCCCCCACCCTGACCCTCCCCCGCAAGCGGGGGAGGGGAAATTGCCTCGGTCATGCGACGACGGCCGGCGCCTTCTCGACCTCGGCGAGGGCGCGCACGAAGTCGGAGGCGCGGGCCTTGACCAGCTGGAGCCGGTGGCCGTCGCGCGCTTCGAACAGCTCGGTGGTCTTGAGTCCACTGCCGGTGATGCAGATCACGACCGTCTCTTCGCGTCGAATGCGCCCCTGGGCGATCAGGTCCTGCAGGCCGGCGACGACCACGCCGCCGGCCGGCTCGCTGAGAATGCCCTCGGTTTCGGCGAGTAGCGCCATGCCTTCCTGGATCGCTGCCTCGGGGCAGGCGGTCGCCCACCCGCCCGACGCGCGGACGGCCCGTGCGGCGTACCGGCCGTCGGCCGGATTGCCGATCGCCAGCGACTTGGCGATGCTGTTCGGACGAACCGGGGTGATGGTATCGGCGCCCTGCTGGATGGCGGTACTGACCGGGGCGCACCCCTCCGCCTGCGCCGCATGGATCCGCGTCGGCGCTTCGGTCAGGAGACCGGCGCCGACCAGCTCCTGGAACGCCTTCGCCGTCTTCGCCAGCAGCGACCCGGCGGCCACCGGCACAACGATGTGGTCGGGCGCCCGCCAACCGAGCTGCTCCACCACCTCGAAGGCCAACGTCTTGCTGCCCTCCGAGTAGAAGGGTCGGAGGTTGACGTTGACGATCGCCCAGCGGTACAGATCGGCCAGCTCGGCACAGAGGCGGTTGACGTCGTCGTAGGTGCCGCCGACCTCGACCACGGTGGCGCCATAGGCGCTCGCCGCGCCGACCTTGCCCGGCTCGAGGCCGGCCGGGATGAAGACCATGGCGCGCAGACCGGCGCGGGCGGCGTAGGCGGCGACCGAGCCGGCGAGGTTCCCGGTGGAGGAGCAGGAGAGCGTGTCGAAGCCATAGGAGAGCGCGAAATTGGCGGCGACCGCGACGTTGCGATCTTTGAACGACCCGGTCGGGTTCACGGTGTCGTTCTTCAGGTACAGGCGATCGAGCCCGAGCTCCCGGCCCAGGTTGCGGGCCCGGACGAGCGACGTGAAGCCGGTTCCGAGGTCGATCGGCTCGCCGGCCGGAGCGGGCAGGAGCTCGCGGTAGCGCCAGATCGTGTTCGGGCCCCTGGCGATCGAGTCGCGGCTGATCCGTTCCCTTACCTCGTCGAAGTCGTAGGCGACCTCGAGCGGGCCAAAACAGTGCTCGCAGACGTAGGCGGGCTCGAAGTCCCGCAATCGTCCGCACTCCCGGCATCGCAACTGTTTCACTGACCTTCCTCCTGGAAAATAAAAAAGCCCCTGCGGAGAGGGGCCGTCTTGTCCGTGACTGCATCATCTTTCAGACTTTCGTCTGACGGACTTTCCACCTTGCCGGGAACCCGGTAGGTTGGCAGGCTTCACAGGGCCGGCCCCTCAGCACACTCTTGATAACGTCGCTATTCAGTTGTCGGAAAAGACTATCAGTCCCTCACCGTCCTCGTCAATTCGATTACGTAATTCGGGGCATCCCGCCGTAGACCGGGGTGCACCACTGGCGATAGCGTGGATCGTTGCCGCGCACGGCACGGAAATAGGCCTCCTGGAGGCGCAGCGTGATGGTGCCCGGGCGGCCCGAGCCAACGGGGCGCCCATCGACTTCGACGATCGGCGCCAACTGCACACCGGTGCCGCAGAGGAAGGCTTCGTCGGCCTGGTAGACCTCGGTCCGGTCGACGCTCCGCTCGACGACATCGAGCTCGACGTCGGCCGCCAGCTGCATGACTGCGGCGCGCGTGATGCCGACGAGGATGTCATCGGTCACCGGCGGCGTCACGAGGGTCCGTCCCTGGATCATGAAGAAGTTGGCGGCGCTGCCCTCGGCGATGTGCCCGTCCTCGGTGAGCATCAGGCAGTCGTCGTAACCGGCCGCGTTCGCATCCTCGGTGGCGAGCGCGGTGTTGATGTAGGCGCCGGTGATCTTCGCCCGCGCCGGGATGCTGTTGTCGCTCACCCGCCGCCAGGACGAGATCGTCACCCGTAGCCCGTCGATGCGCGAATAGGCTCCCATCGGCATGGCGAAGATGGCCACGGCGTCCTCGGGGGAGTGGAGGTCGACCTTGATCATGGCCGAGGCTTTGTAAGCGAGCGGCCGGACGTAGACGTCGGTGTGGTAGCCGTCGCGGCGAACGACCTCGCGGGTCAGCTCGCAGAGCTGCTCGACCGACTCGTCGAGCTTGATCTTCAGCAACGCCGTCGACTTGAGGAAGCGCCGATAATGCTCGGCCAGCTTGAGCAGGTAGATCTCCTTGTGCTCGGCATTCCAGTAGCCGCGGATGCCCTCGAAACACGCCGTCCCGTAGTTCAGCGCGTGCGTCCCGATGCTCACGTTCGCCTGCGCGAAGGGAACGATCTTCCCCTGGAAGTAGGCGAAGCCGTCGTATACCGCCGTCGTCGGCGGTGGTGCCCCTTCGGGCGGGCTCAGCGGTTCGATCGCCATTAGCGAACCCCCACCCTACCCTCCCCCGCAAGCAGGGGAGGGGAAGAGGCGGCGAGCTGGGTGCTGCGCACGATATCCTCCAGGTCTTTGTCGAGGATGTCTTTCTTGCGGTCGGCCAGCTGCAGGAACTGTTCCCAGGCGTGGCTGAAGGCGGCCTCCGGCAGGTGGTACCCCAGCTCGGCCAGCTTGAACTGGAAGGCGTGGCGCCCCGAGCGGGGCGAGAGCACGATCCGGCTCTCGCCCATCCCCACCTCTTCGGGCCGCATGATCTCGTACGTGGTGTGGTCCTTGAGGATGCCATCCTGGTGAATGCCGGAGGCATGGGCGAAGGCGTTGGCGCCGACCACCGCCTTGTTGGGCTGCACCGGGACGCCGGTGTGCATCGAGACCAGCGCGCTGACCTCGGCCAGCCGCCTGGTGTCGATGCCGGTGCGAAGGCCGAGTGATCGCTCGCGCGTGCGGAGGATCATCACCACCTCTTCGAGCGAGGCATTGCCGGCACGCTCGCCGATGCCGTTGATGGTGCACTCCACCCGGCGCGCCCCGTTGAGGACGGCGGCGACGCTGTTCGCGGTGGACAGCCCCAGGTCGTTGTGGCAGTGCACGCTGATCAGGGCCTCGTCGATGTTGCGGACGTTGGCGCGGATCGCCGCGATCAATGCGCCGAACTCATTCGGTAGCGTGTAGCCGGTCGTGTCGGGGATGTTGACCACGGTCGCGCCGGCCTCGATCACGGCTTCGAGGGTCTCGAAGAGATACTCGGGATCGGCCCGGCCGGCGTCCTCGGGCGAGTACTCGACGTCGTCGCAGAGGGTACGCGCGTAGGCGACGGCGTCCGCTCCCCGGCGTAGCACGTCGCGACGGTTGGAACGCAGCTTGCGTTCGATGTGGATGTCGGATACCGAGAGCACCATGTGGATCTGGTGGCGCGGCGCCTCTTTGACGGCCTGCCACACCGCATCGATGTCCGGCCGGGCCGCCCGCGCTAATGCCGTGATCATCGGCCCCTCGACCTGGCGGGCGATGCGCTGCACCGCCTCGAAGTCGCCGGGGGAGGAGAGGGGGAAGCCGGCCTCGATGACGTCGACCCCGAGCAGCGCCAGCTGCTTCGCAATCGCCAGCTTCTGGTCCGGGTTGAGCGATGCGCCAGGCGACTGCTCGCCGTCGCGCAACGTGGTGTCGAAGATGTAGACCCTCTCGTCCATCAGCTCTTCTTCTGGCCGTTGGGCTTGAGCCAGGGCATCATCGCCCGAAGCTCGGCGCCGACCGTCTCGACCAGCTCCTCCCTGGCTCTCCGCCGGTAATTGTTGAAGGCCGGGCGTCCAGCCTGGTTCTCGAGGATCCAGGTCCTGGCGAACGTTCCGTCCTGGATCTCGGTCAGGATTTGCCGCATCTCGTCGCGAACGGCGGGACTGATCACACGCGGCCCGCTGGCGTAGTCGCCGAACTCTGCCGTGTCGCTGACGCTGTAGCGCA
>Ga0307477_10003260_pt1 | contig 12133 bp, 10 predicted proteins | sample atmos_gasesECM2C_FD_203316 | JGI IMG/M metagenome (GOLD analysis project Ga0307477, IMG submission 203316) | Hardwood forest soil microbial communities from Morgan-Monroe State Forest, Indiana, United States - atmos_gasesECM2C_515 | ecosystem: Environmental > Terrestrial > Soil > Temperate...
ACCACGAATCGTACTGCGGGAAGCCTGTGGCATACACCGAATACCCCCTGGCGACCAAAGAATGTTCGAGGAGTTTGGCCTGAGTATGCTTTCCGCTGCCGTCAATTCCTTCGATGGTAATCAGTATTCCGGGCTTGGTCATGGCACCTATCCGTGGCGGTGGTGGGAGCCACGGAGAAGGCCAGTGTAACCGGAGACAGGTAGACCCGCAACGACGCCTCAAGTCGCCTCAAGCCCGCAAATGAAATGGAACGGATCGCGAATACGGGGGAGCGCGTGCTACGATTTTGCCCTGGAATCAAACAAATGTCGCAGATCAACATTCGCGAGAATCTGCTTCGCGTGCAGGACAAAATCGCAACGGCCGCGAACCGGTCCGGGAGGCGGCCGGAAGAGATTACGCTGATCGGCGTTTCGAAGATCCAACCCGTGGAATCGATTCGCGCCGCTTACGCAGCGGGTCTACGGCATTTTGGCGAGAATCGCGTGCAGGAATGGGAAGGGAAGTATGGTGGAGTTGAGTATCTCGATGGAACGTGGCACCTCATCGGCCGCCTGCAGAGCAACAAGGCTGCTCGTGCGGCTAAGCTGTTTCACAGCATTGACTCGATCGACAGCTTCCCGTTGGCCGAGCGAATTGACCGCGCGCGTGCCAATCGGCCCTCAGGTTCTCAACTGCGCGTTCTGATCGAGGTTCACCTTGGTGGGGAAGAAACGAAAAGCGGAGTTTCTCCCGAAGGCTTACCGGAACTCGGCGAGAAGCTAATGGCCCTGGCGCATCTGAATCTGGCCGGGCTTATGTGTATCCCGCCGTTCATGGAGAACCTCGACGAGGTGCGGCCGTATTTCTCGAACCTGCGAGAGTTGAAAGGCCAATTGGAAGAGCGCCTGGGAAAACGATTCCCGGTTTTGTCGATGGGTATGTCTCACGATTTTGAAGCGGCGATTCTGGAAGGCGCGACGGAAGTCCGCATCGGGACAGCGCTCTTCGGTATCCGGCCTGCGGCCTGACGAATCTAATCGGGGACCAGCAAAAGGAACCAGCATGAAACTGTTTACGCCCCTGCGTTTGCGGGGGATCGAGCTCAAAAATCGAATTGCAGTCTCACCGATGTGTGAGTATTCCGCCGAGGATGGGCATCCCGGACGGTGGCACCTGGTGCATCTTGGCAGTCGTGCAGTCGGCGGAGCAGCGCTGGTTATGGGCGAAGCCACGGCGGTACAGGCGATCGGGCGAATCTCCCCCGCGGACACGGGCCTGTACCTCGATTCGCATGTGGATGCCTGGCGCACCATCGTCGAGTTCATCCATGAGCATGGCGCGCTCGCAGGGATTCAGTTGGCGCACGCAGGCCGAAAGGGAAGCACGGCTGCCCCGTGGCTCGGCGGCGGCCCCATTGCGCTGAAAGATGGCGGCTGGATTCCGGTCGCGCCCAGCGTGCTGCCCTTCGACGCGGGCTATCCAGCCCCGAAGGAACTTGGTAGCGGGGAGATTGACCGGATCGTTGTTGACTTTCAAGCGGCGGCGAAGCGGGCGTTGAAAGCGGGCTTCGACGTCGTTGAAATCCACGGTGCCCACGGATATTTGCTGCACGAATTTGCGTCTCCCCTGACCAACCTGCGCACAGACGAATATGGAGGGAGTTTGGAGAACCGCATCCGGCTTGGACTGCGAGTGGCCAAGGCAGTGCGCGACGTCTGGCCCGAGAGCCATCCCCTGTTTGTTCGAATCTCCGCGACGGACTGGAAGGAAGGCGGGTGGGACCTGCAGCAGAGCGTCGAATTGAGCCGCAAGCTAAAAGGTTTGGGCGTTGATCTGATTGACGTCTCAAGTGGAGGCACCGTGCCGGGCTTGCAGATTCCCGTCGGCCCGGGCTTCCAGGTTGGATTTGCGGCTGCCATTCGGCGCGAGACAGGCATTCTGACAGGTACCGTCGGAATGATCTCCGATCCTGCGCAGGCGGAAACAATTCTCCGCACCGAGCAGGCCGACCTGGTGTTTCTTGCGCGAGAGATGTTGCGCGATCCCTACTGGCCAAGACGAGCCGCCCAGGAGCTGGGAGTGAAAATCAAAGCGCCCGTGCAATATGAGAGAGCGTGGTAGCTGATGAGCTATCTCGAAGTCTCGGAGAACCGTTCGCGCGGCGCGGTAGTTTTTACCGTGCGTGTGCAACCGCGTGCCAGTCGCGATGAGCTTACGGGAGCGATGGAAGGTGCCTTGAAGATTCGTTTATGCGCGCCGGCCGTGGAGAATCGGGCGAACGACGCGTTGATCGAGTTTCTGTCAGGACTCCTGAAAACCCCCAAATCCTCGGTGAGAATTCTGAGTGGTGAGCGCGGGCGAACCAAGCGCGTGGAGATTTCCGGCGTCACGCGGCAACAGGTTTTGAACCTGCTTCAGACGGAAGCGTAGGCAGCGCTCCTCGGAGTCCTAATTCTCAGCGGCGGCTGAGCCAGACAATGGTTACGCCAACGCAGACAATAAGCACACCGATCCACCGCTCCCGGTTGATCCGCTCTTTGAGGAAGAGAACTGCGCCGATAGCGCCGGCAGCGTAATGCAGCGCGGTCACAGGCACCACAAAGCTCACGTTTTCGATGGAGAGCATGGCCAAAAGCGAGAAAAAGGCCACCGTCATCAGCGCAACTCCCAGCCACATCCATCCTACGCGTATTGCCTGCGCGACAAATCGGAGCAATGCCAGTGGACGGAAATCCTTGACTTCGCCGACGGTCTTCATGGCGCGGGTAACCGAGAGTTCTCCAGCGGTTCCGGCTACGATTATGAGAAAAAGCAGAATGGGCTCACGCATGCGGGGGTTCCAGGGTCGTTCTCGGATGGGTTCGTCCCACGATGAGCACCCCGACGCAAATGACCAGGATTCCTAACCAGCGCAGCGGCGAGATCGTTTCTCCAAGCAGCCAGTAGCTCAAGATCGCAACCACCGCGTAGGAGAAAGAAGAGGCCGGCTGAACGTAGCTATAATCGGCCCAGGTGAGAACCAGCATGTAGGAGACGAAAAATGCCAAGAGTGAGGCGATGCCCAGCCAGATGTAGCCCGAAGTGCAAATGCGGATCAGCATTTGAAACAGCCCGGCGGGAGACCAATCCCTCACCTCGCCGATGCTTTTCATTCCCTTGCCAAGCAGCGTGTTCCCCAGGGGAGCAAAAATGACAATCAGAAAGATAAAGACGTAGGTTTTGAGATGCAGCCCATGGGATTCTTTCATGCGTTATCTGATTCGCCCTTTCGGATGTACCTCTCGCGTCCGATATTGCCGCCCCCGCTTGCTCGAGAAACTCACGGCGTTACCCAACAGAATCGTTCTATCATTGTATGTGAACTACAGGAATTGCCGTGAGCCCGCATGCCTCTGCCGCTTGTGAATCGAAGGATGCGGTTACGCTTCTCGGCCCAACATGTATCGATCTTCGCGAAAACTGCTTATTTACTCGAATTTTTGATACTCTATCGGGAACTACGGCGGCAGGTTGCGGGAATATGGGGTAGGGAAACCTCGTCCACCGGGTTTGAGCTTGCGAAGAAGGGAGTCCAGAAAATCGCGGGCGTCGACATCAGTTCACCACGATCAGACACGCAGTGTTGCCACGCCTGAGCTGCCATGTTAGAGAATGCTGCCTACTACGGCGTTTTTGTTTTGGCTGCGACGCCGTTTGTCTATTATTTGCTTGCACTCTATTCCTCCTGGCGCTTCTTTGGGAGAGCGAGGTCGAGTACCCCTCATAACTCCGCGTTTACACCGCCGGTAAGCAACCTCAAGCCTGTGCGTGGTCTGGATCCCGACGCTTACGAAAACTTCGCCAGCTTTTGCCGTCAGGATTATCCGCAATATGAGCTTTTGTTTTGCGTACATGATCAGAATGATCCCGCCGTGGCCGTACTCGAAAAGCTAGCGGCGGACTTCCCTCATGTGGACATACGCATCCTCTACGGCTCGGAACGGGAGGCCATAAATGACAAGGTGGCCAAGCTCGGCCGTTTGGTTGCGGAGGCGAAATACGAAGTTCTGGTGATTAATGACGCGGATGTGCGGGTTCGGCCGGACTACCTTCGGTCGGTCGTGGCGCCTCTGGCGAATCCGAAGATCGGCGGGGTGACCTGCCTGTATGTTTCGATCGAAGAGAGCAACTTCGTGCAGCGCCTGCAATCCATCGGAATGATTTCTGATTTCTATCCGGGACTGCTGGTCGCGTGGCAGCTAGACGGAGTGAAGTTTGCACTCGGGCAGACGATGGTCACGACCCGGGCGCGCATCGCAGGATTTGGTGGCTACCAGGCGATAGAGAATCGGCCGGCAGATGATCTGCTCCTAGGGAGGCTGGTGTCGGAACAGGGCTATGAGATGGAACTTCTGCCCTATGCCGTGGAGACAGTCGCGGATTTCCAATCGCCTTACGATCTGCTTCATAAACGCCTCAGGTGGATGACCGTGATGCGCCACATGCGGCCCTGGGGTCACGTGGGATTGCTTTTCACGTTTGGTTTGCCATGGGCGATTCTAGCCGCAATCCGCGCGCCCCAGGCTTGGGTAGCCATTGCCTATCTCGGCGGTTATGCATTCTTCCGCGCGGCCACCGCATGGGAAATCGGCATTTGGGGACTGAAACAAGGCGGCATCTGGAAGAAAATGCTTCTCATCCCGCTGTGGGATGCGTTCGCGTTCCTGATTTGGCTGGCCAGCTTCACGCGCAGCACGATCCGCTGGCGAGGGATCGACTATCTGATCCGCGGAGGCAGGTTCGTCCCGGCAAGCACGCCTACTCCAACGCCGGAGGCAGAGCGAACGTGAGCGGCGCGAGTTAGGCGAACTCCCACCGCTCGCAGTTCATGCAGTCTTTCTTTAGGAACGCCCTGAGCAGTTTGGTCTACTACTTCTTGCCCCTGAGTTGTGGAGTTGCGCCCCGCTCGGCTCCCGCGTAATGCGCGGAAGTCTTCGCCGGCATACTGGTCTGAACGTGGAGCTCGTTTTTGGGTTGGCGCCAGTTGACCTGAGGCAGCATCAAGGAAAGGTCGACATTGTCCCGGTAGCGAATGGCGATGTTCATCAGGGAATCGAGCAGCGAATCGGAAAGAAAGTGTGGCACGAGCCCCAAATCGATGAGCTTGGAATGCTTGGCGTTATAGTAGTGCTGCTCGGCCTCGACACGGGGATCCGGGATGTGGTCGATCTCCACGTTCAAGCCTAGCTTCCTGCCTGCGGCCTCTACCATTTTCGCTAGCTCCAGGACGGAAAACTGCTCGGTGAACTGGTTGTAGACACGGCACTCGCCTTTGCCGGCAGGATTTTCGCAGGCAATCTCGATGCACCGGACAGTGTCGCGAATATCGAGGAAGCCCCTAGTTTGGCCTCCCTTTCCATATACCGTAAGGGGCTGCCCGATGGCGGCCTGCACGCAGAAGCGATTCAGGACCGTTCCGAACACATCGTCATAGTCAAAGCGATTGATAAGTGCCTCGTCCAGGGCGGTCTCGTCGGTCATGGTGCCGTATACCACGCCCTGATTGAGATCGGTCGCGCGAATTCCCCAAATCCTGCAAGTGAACATCATGTTGTGGCTGTCGTGCACCTTGGAGAGGTGATAGAAAGAGCCCGGCTGCTTCGGGAAGGGCAGCACGTCCTTCCGTCCGTTGTGCTCGATGGAGATGTAGCCCTCTTCAATGTCGATGTTCGGCGTGCCGTACTCTCCCATTGTGCCGAGCTTAACCAGGTGACAATCCGGAAAGAATTCGCGGATGGCAAAAAGGACATTCAGCGTGCCAACGACGTTGTTCACCTGCGTGAACACGGCGTGCTTGCGGTCTATCATGGAATAGGGCGCAGAACGCTGCTCCGCAAAATGGACAATGGCTTCGGGCCCGAACGATTTGAGCGCCGACGAGAGGAAGTCATATTCCGTGATGTCTCCCGTGAACATCTCGATGGTCTTGCCCGTCAGGTTCTGCCAGACACGCAGGCGATCTGCGAGCGGTCGAATGGGTGTCAGCGTCTGGGCGCCCAATTCGTGGTCCCAGAGCCGTCGCACATAGTTGTCGACAATGGCAACGGAATGACCCTTCTGTGACAGATACAGAGCTGTTGCCCACCCGCAGTAGCCGTCGCCGCCCAATACGGCAATCTTCATGAAGCCTCCTCCAATCGATTATATGGTTCTTTCGTTTTTACCTGCCCCACCGAAGCAATGCAAGCACGTTCTTCCCCCGGTTCCGAGCACGGCCAAATGCAGCCATTTCATGGATGAACCCCGTCTGCAAGCTAAAGATGCGCCAAATCCAACCTCAGATGCGCAAGATTTGTGCTGGATTCAGGAAGCAAAAATGTTCCAGAAAAGGGCTGGTTCGTAAGAACAAGTTTTCCTCCGCTGGCGATGACTGCATTCAGTGCCTCGCGGCCCACCAGCTTCTCTAACCGCGGCGCGGCGGAGTGATCAGCGACAATGTAACAGCGTTCCGGCCCCTGCCAAAGCGCTACGAAGCCTGAGTCCGTGATGAATACCGGCGGCGCATTCGGCGCAGCAGCTCCGTACTCCAGGTTGTGAAACTTCCCGTTGAGCAGGAGTCCGTCGCGGTTCAAATAAAAAAACACTGACGAGAACGTGTAGTAGTGATGATCGACGATTAACTTGCCTTCGGGCGAGCGGCGGATGGCTTCGGCCAGCGGGCGCGAAGAAAGAAACGGGTCGAATGCGACCATGGCAACTCTCGCGGCATGAAAGAAAATCACCATCATCAGGGCGGCGGCCAGAAACGCGCGCTTTCCTTCCCAGAAGAATGTACCCAAGGCGCCCGCGAGGAACGCGATGGACGCAAGCACCAGGGGCAAGCGCAGATAAGCAAAGGACGCGAAGGTGAGGTCTTCCATGTGCCCGAGCGAAAGCGTGTAGGCACCTGGGTGATGCCCCAGCGCTGAAGAAATATCCCCTGGCGCGGGAACATTGCGCACTAAATAGAAGATGACTGCCGTGGCGATGGCCGCCAGGGCAGCAATCACCGACAGCGCGCGAGTGCCGCGGCGGACCCAATCGCACCCGGTGGCCATGGCCGAGCCCAGCAGAAGGGCGAGCGCCGGATAACACGGCATGGAGTAATACTCCTGTGTCGTGGAAAAGGTAAAGAACAAGAGCATGAAGCCGATCCAGCAGAGAGCAAGGAGCCGCGTGCGGCCCGCGCGATCGACCGGCTTAAACGACAATTTGGCAATCGCGGGGAAATAGACGCTCCAGGGGAAAAGCCAGAGAAAGTGAAAGAGCCAGAACCAGAGACGCGGCACGGTGTTATAGTCCCGCGGATAGCGCAAGTTCAAGAAACGCAGTACCTGCTCGTTCATGAAATAAAACCAGAGAAACCCGTGATACTGTCCCGGCCCGCTGTGAAGTGTAAAGGCAAAATAGGGCGGATTGCGGAGCGTCGCCAGAACATGCCAGGGAGCGGCAATCGCCAGAGCGATAAATGTCCCGCTGATCAGATGAAGACGTTGCCAAGTCCGGGCTACGGATAGCTGCTTGGCCAAGAAAAGGTAGATGAGCGCGGCAGCCACCGGGAACACGACGCCAATAAGACTCTTCAGCAGCAGGCCGACGCCGATGCTCGCTGCCATTAGAAACGCCCAAAGCCGGGGTCGACGCTCTTCTTCGTCGAGAGCCCGCAGAAACGACCACATCGATAGGGCGATGGTGAAAGTAAGCATCACGTCGGGAATCAGAACGCGGGTAAAGAGAAATAGCCCGATGCCTGTGCCCATGCACAATCCCGCGTAGAGGCCCGCGCGCTTACCGAATGCCCAGGTCCCAAACGCAGCCGTCAGCCAGGCGAGAGCCATGGCCGCAAGCGCGGTCGGAATGCGGGCGACCCAGTCAAAGGAACCGAACACTTTAAAGAAAACCGCGATAATCCAATAAATGAGCGGCGCTTTTTCGAGGTAAATGACGCCATCAATATGTGCCGTAACCCAATCGCCGGAAGCCAGCATATTGCGGGCGATCTGTGCCTGCACGGCGTCGACGTCGTCCATTAAAGATGGGGGCGAGGCTATCGAACCCAGGTAAATGGCACCGGTAATGAGCAGGACGATTAGGTAAGGGAGCCAGCTCTTGCTTCGAGCAAGCGATTCGTGGTCGCGGCGCCAGTTGTCCGAATTCTCCATTTTTTCATCCACAAAAAGAGTATGAGCAGCCCCCACAGGTGGTATCCAAGATTTGCCTTGCGCTCGAGGTGCCGCTTCAAAAAGCCTTCAACGGCGTCGCGGCGAAATAAATCGGAATAAGTGGAGAGCCCCTCCTGCAAAGTTTCGACGAGCAGTGCGCGCAGGGGGCCGCGCAGCCACTCATGCGCAGGAATATCAAACCCGATTTTCTTCCGTTGCAGTATTGTCTGCGGCAGCTTCTCCTTCATCAGCTCCTTCAACAGAAATTTCTGGCGCTTCCCCCTGATTTTCAGATGGGCCGGAAGTGTAGCGGCAAACTCCACGATGCGGTGGTCCAGGAACGGCGGGCGCACTTCGACAGAATGCGCCATGCTCATACGGTCGCTCTTTGTCAGAATGTCGTCGGCGAGAAAGTACTTTTGATCGAGCCAGAGATAGGGAGCCAGATCGTCATCGGTCTTTGGCAGGTCTCTCAACTCCGCGATGATCTTCTGGAGAGAACCTGCTGCGCGCCGGCTCAAAAGCGCTTGCTTTTCCTGGTCCGTGAATGTGCCGTTCCAGTAGAGATGGGCGCGCTCGGGAGGCATCAACGAGCCTTCGAGGAAACGCGTTACTTTGTAATCGAAGCCGATTTTATCGTCGGAAACCGGCCAGTATCGCACTCCCGCGAGACCAAGATTCAGCAGGCCTCGCGGCAATTTGCGGACCTTGGAGGAAAGACGATTCGCTGGATAGGTCAGATAGCCGCCGAACAGCTCATCCGCGCCTTCTCCGCTCAGCGCCACGGTGACGCTTTTCCTGCAGAGTTGCGAAAGAAACCAGACTGGAAGTGCGCCTGCGTCCGCACTTGGTTCGTCGGAATAATGGGCAAACTGCTGGATCGCGCCAAGCAAATCGGATTCCGGAGTGAGATCAAGCTCCTCGTGGTCGGTTCCGTATTGTTCGACGGCCCGGCGGATGTATTGAGTCTCATCGAAGCTGCGTCCACGGAACGAGATCGAGAAAGTTTTCAGGCGGGAACCACAGTGTCTGGCGGCGTAATGCAGAATCGTGGAGGAATCAATTCCGCCGCTGAGCCACACGCCGAGCGGCACGTCAGAAATCAGATGCTCGCGAACAGCCTTCTCCAGCAGTGAATCCAGTTCTTCCTTCGCAGCCTCCAGTGTCCACCGGGAATCCACGCCGAAGGGCAAATGCCAATAGGCCTCGCTGGTAACAACGCCGTCGCGCCATTCTAGCCAATAGCCTGGCGGAAGCTTCTCGATTCCGTCCACCAGGGTCCATGGCGACGGAATGTAGTTGAGTGCCAGGTAGCAATCGAGCCCTTCCATACTGAGGTTGCGATCGATTTCTGGATGGACGAACAGGCACTTCAACTCTGAACCAAAGAAGAGTTCCTCTCCCACTCTCGAGATGTACAGCGGCTTAATCCCCATGCGGTCGCGGGCGAGGACCAGGCGCTTTTCCGCCTTTTTCCATAGGGCGATGGCAAACATGCCGCGCAACCGTGGGAAGGAGGCGATATCCCACTCGAGAAATGCCCGCAGAACCGTTTCCGTGTCTGAATGCGATTCGAAGCGGTGGCCGAGCGCCTCGAGTTCCCTGCGGATTTCAAGGTGATTGTAGATTTCGCCATTAAAGACAATGCCGCAGTTGCCATCTCCGGCATGGATCGGCTGGTTGCCGGAGTCCAGGTCGATGATTTTTAGACGGGCTGCACCGAAAGAAAAGAGGCTGGAAGAGAAGACCCCCTGCTGGTCAGGGCCGCGATGGAGGAGCGTGTCCGTGGCTTCCCGAATGCGGCCCGGAGGTGGCGACCAGTTTTTATTGGTGAAGCCGGTAATTCCGCACAATCTGCGATGCCCTCATTTACCAAAAAATTCGAGAATACAAATCTCGGGCCCAAACACCCTGAGTTCACTCGCCGCAACCACAACGCGGTCACTGCCACTTCATGAAATATGTCCTGGAACCGACTTGCGGGCCCCCGCCCCCCAGGCAACAGTGAGCGTTTTGAGCGCCCCAAGCTACGATATTAATTGTAGCCGGAGAACTCGGGAGAGGGCAATGTGTAGCAAAGGCCCGGACTTCGCATGGTTCGCGAGGGCGGGTAGCAGCGGCCGTCATGTGAATTGCCACGGTTCCAGCTCGGAGTCGGACCTCCACGCCTGATTGATCCTTGTGTCGCTCTTTTGAAACATCCTCACCGGCTGCTAGAATCCTGTGCGGCGCATGCCGACGAACCGCGCAGCTCGGAGTCGCCTGTGTCGATCGGCAGAAGCGTTGAACGTCCTCGCAGCCGCGTAACCGACGGCCAGTCTCGAACGGGAAGGGAAGTATCATAATGAGCTTGAACATTGCGGAAATGCAGGCGGATTTGCGCGCCGCGAAGCTTGATGGCTGGCTCTTTTACGATTTTCGCGGGCGTGATCCGATCGCCCACAGAATCCTCGGACTTCCCCCAGGCATGCGCACTCGTCGATGGTTTTATTTTGTGCCTGCCAAGGGCCCAGCGAAGAAGCTGGTGCACAAGATCGAAACGGGCTCCCTGGCAACGATGCCGGGAGAAACCCTGTGCTATGCGGCCCAGAAGGAGCTACGCGAGAACCTCAAGAAGATGCTCGGGCGGGCCAAGAAAATCGCCATGCAATATTCACCGAAGAACGCTATCCCCTACGTTGCGATGGTGGATGCGGGCACGATTGAACTGGTCCGAAGCGCGGGCGCGAAAGTCCTCAGTTCCGCCGATCTTGTGCAAAAGTACGAGGCTTGCTGGAGTAAAGAACAATTGGAGTCGCACCTCGCTGCGGGCAGAGCCATCGACCGGATTGTGCGGGAAGCGTTCGAGCATGCGGCCCGGAGTGTCCGAGGGAAAACGCCGCTGACGGAATATGACCTGCAGCAGTGGATTCTGCGCAAGTTTGCCGAAGCAGGCCTCGAGACGGAAGAAGGCCCGGATGTGGCCGTAAACGCGAACGCCAGCGATCCACATTATGGTCCGACGCGGGAGAAGTCTTCTCAGATTCGAGAAGGGGATTTGTTGCTCCTGGATGTGTGGGCAAAGCAAAAGAAAGCAGGCAGCGTCTACTACGACATCACATGGATGGGCTACCTCGGAGCAACGGTCCCGGAAAAGTATGTGAAAATATTCAATGTGGTGCGCAACGCGCGCGACCGCGCCGTGGATCTGATTCGCGCGAGCGTAAGCGCCGGGAAGCCGTTGCAGGGCTGGCAGGTCGATGAGGCCGCGCGTCAGGTGGTGGAGAAGGCCGGTTATGGCAAGTACTTCTTCCATCGCACGGGCCACAACATCGGAGAATCGGTTCACGGGAATGGCGTGAACATGGATGGCCTGGAAACATTCGACGAACGCCACTTGATTCCCCGGACGTGCAATTCGGTAGAGCCCGGGATTTATTTGCCGGAGTTCGGCATTCGGAGTGAAGTCGACGTTTATGTCGGGGAGAAGGAAGCGCAGGTTACCGGAGCGGTGCAGTCTGAGATCCTGCCCTTGCTGGCCTGAGGACGCGGGCAAAAGATGACCGAAGAAAACACGCGGCCAGTTCCGCCCGAGGCGCCTTCTGGGGTCGCTCGAGAGCCCCTGCCCAGCGAAAACCGCGCTTGGGCCGTTGCTATCGCCGGGTGGCTTGTGCCTGGTTTGGGACACGCCCTGCAGGGAATGTGGGGACGCGCGCTCGTTGTCTTCGTTGCTGTCGGGTTGCTCGTGCTCGCCGGGGCCTCGATGCGAGGGAACGTATTCACCTCCAACGGGAACGACGCCTTCGACACCTTGGGTTATATCGCGGACCTTGGAACCGGGAGTTTTTACTTTTTGGCGCGGGCGATGGAGCGCGGCGGGGCTGATGTTTCGCACGCGGGCGGCGACTATGGCACCAGGTTTCTTGCCACCGCGGGAGTGCTGAATTTGCTTGCAGCTCTGCATGCCTTTGAGGCGGCGCGGGGCAGGAAA
>Ga0307477_10003262_pt1 | contig 12131 bp, 7 predicted proteins | sample atmos_gasesECM2C_FD_203316 | JGI IMG/M metagenome (GOLD analysis project Ga0307477, IMG submission 203316) | Hardwood forest soil microbial communities from Morgan-Monroe State Forest, Indiana, United States - atmos_gasesECM2C_515 | ecosystem: Environmental > Terrestrial > Soil > Temperate...
TGCCCATTTCGGTTCCGTCCGGGCCGCGCCACACGTAGCGATAGGTGGCGCCGACGCGCAGGGCGACTTCGCAGACCACCAGAGACCAGCCCGGCGGCCCGAAGAACCAACGCTTGAGGAGTTCGGGTTTGGTAAAGGCGTCCCAGACGAGGTGGCGTGGAGCGTTGAAGACGCGGGTCATCACGATCTCGCGATCGCCGGGGGTTTCGAGTTTCAAAGTTCCAGTGTTCTGCATCGGTGGTCTCCTCTAGCGCTTGTCGCGCTTGCGGTTTTTCTTCCGGGCCTTGAGTTCCTCGAGAAGGGCGTCCAGGCGCTGGAAGTTGCCCTCCCAAAACTGGCGGTAGCGTTCCAGCCATTCCGTGGCTTGCGCGAGGGGTTTGGCTTCGAGGCGGCGTGGCCGGCGCTGGGCGTCGCGGCCGCGGGAAACGAGGCCGGCGCGCTCGAGAACCTTGAGGTGCTTGGAGATGGCGGGCTGGCTCATGGCGAAGGGCGCGGCGAGCTGGGTGACGGAGGCTTGACCGGAGGCGAGGCGGGCGAGGATGGCGCGTCGTGTGGGATCGGCGAGGGCAGCGAAGGTGGCGTTGAGGCGGCTCGGGATCATTTGTCCATAGCCTAGAGGTTGTATAACCTAGTGGCAATATACGACAGGAACGGACCGATGTCAAGCTATCATTTCTTTCCTAGTGCGCACCCGCGGGAAATGGTCGAACCGTCGAACGGACTGGTGGTTTCAACGTGTGTGATAGGATTTCGGGTTGCATCCTCCGTTTTCTCTAACGTGCATTCCAGGAGATTTTATGGAACGAAACTTTCATCGTTTGGCGAGGATTTCTGTGCTCAGCGTGCTCGCACTCGCTGGTTTGTTTATGTCAGCGAGGACTGCCAAAGCGGAAGACAAGACGATTGCCTCGCGCACCGAAGAAGTCGACGGGGTGCGACTGCAGTACCTGACGGCTGGGCGGGGTCCGGCGGTGATTTTGTTGCACGGCTATGCGGAAACGTCGCGGATGTGGAAGCCGATCTTTCCGCTGCTGGCGGAACGGTTTACGGTGATCGCGCCGGACTTGCCCGGGATCGGGGATTCGGCGATTCCGGCGAACGGTTTGGACATGAAGACGGCGGCGATGCGGATTCATGCGCTGGCGCGGAAGCTCGGCGTCGAAAAAGCGAGAGTGGTGGGACACGACATCGGGCTGATGGTCGCGTATGCGTATGCGGCGCAGTTTCCCGAGGAAACGGAGAAGCTGGTGGTGATGGATGCGTTTCTGCCAGGGGTAGGCGGGTGGGAGGCGGTGTACAACAATCCCGCGATCTGGCATTTCCGTTTTCATGGGCCGACGCCGGAAGCGCTGGTGCAAGGACGCGAGCGCGCGTACTTCGGGTATTTCTGGAATGATTTGGCGGCAGACAGGAACCGCTCGTTGCCGGAGGCGGACCGGGAGGCTTACATAGCGGCGTACGCGCGGCCTGGACGCATGAGGGCGGCGTGGGCGTACTTCGAATCGTTCCCGCAAGCGGCGAAAGATTTCGCGCAGTTGTCGCAAACGAAGCTGACGATGCCGGTGCTGGTCATCGGGGGAGAGAAGTCTTTGGGCGATGCGCTCGCACAGCAGATGAAATTGGTGGCTTCGGATGTAACCGTGGTGGTGTTGAAAGACACAGGGCATTGGGTGCTGGAAGAGCGACCTAAGGAAACGACTGACGCGCTGGTGAAATTTCTCTAGCAACTAAGAGGCAATAGAAGCGAATTGTAGCTCCCAAGCAGCGGCCGGAAATACGTGGGTCGCTACTTCTTTTTGCACCTTAGGCGGCTTCGGGGATTTCGTTTGGCTCGGCGGCTTGGTGCTCGAAGAAGCTGAGGGCGGCGTCGCCTTGGCGGAGGAGGCGGGTTTGCAGGAGGCGGCCGATGCGTTGAGGCAGGTTGAAAGTGCGGCGGTGCTCGGCGATTACGAGGCTGCCTTTGCTGAGAAATGGGGCGGAGCCGAGGAAGCCGAGGACCCGGTCGTATTGATTTTTTTCGGCGTAGGGCGGGTCGACGAAAACGAAATCGAACGGTGGGTCTGTGGGCTTGTGGCGGGCGGCGATTTTCTCGAGCGCGCGGACGGCGTCGAGGGCGAAGATTTGGACTCCGCTGGTGATTGCGAGCGATTCGAGATTGCGGCGGATGAGAGTGGCAGCGGGGACGTGGTTTTCGATGAAGACGGCTTCAATGGCGCCGCGACTCAGAGCTTCGATTCCAACGGCGCCGGTGCCGGCGAAGACGTCGAGGAAGCGCGAACCACTGACGTAGGGACCAAGGACGTTGAAGAGGGTTTCGCGCAGGCGGTCGCTGGTGGGGCGGAGGGCGTTGCCCTTTAGGCTTTTCAGGATGCGGCTGCGATATTTGCCGGCGATGATGCGCATTGTTGTTTAGCCGACTTTCGCCAAATGGTAGCGGCGCTGCCATTCGGGGGGGAGGGAGCGCACGATGCGATCGAGCGCGGGCTTTTGCGAGGGCGTGTCGGCGATGGCGAAGGCTTCGCGGCGGGCTTGCTCCAGGAGTTCGCGGTCGCGGAGCGGGTTGGCGATGTGGAAGCCGAAGGCGCCGGACTGGCGGGTGCCGAAAAATTCGCCGGGGCCGCGAAGCTGGAGATCGGTTTCTGCGATTTCGAAACCGTTGGAAGTGCGCACCATAGTTTCGAGGCGGGCGCGGGCTTCGTCGGTCATGCGCAAGGGGCCGACTAGGACGCAATGAGATTTTTGCGCGCCGCGGCCGATGCGTCCGCGGAGTTGGTGGAGCTGGGAGAGGCCGAAGCGTTCGGCGTGTTCGATGACCATTACGGTAGCGTTGGGGACATCGACGCCAACTTCGACGACGGTGGTGGCGACGAGGATTTGCACTTCGTTTTTGCGGAAGCGTTGCATGACGTCGTCTTTTTCGTCGCTTGAAAGGCGGCCGTGCAGCAGGCCGAGACGCAGCTTGGGGAAAACCTCTCGCGACAGGCGTTCATATTCTTCGATCGCGGCTTTCAACTCTAGTTTGGATTCCTCAATCACGGGATAGACGATGTAAGCCTGATGGCCGGCTTCGACTTCGCGGCGGATGCTGCCCCAAACACCGAGTAGGTGCGGCTCGGAAGTGAGATGCGTTTCGATAGGCGTGCGGCCGGGCGGGAGCTCGTCGAGGATGGAGACGTCGAGATCGCCGTAGAGGGTGAGAGAAAGCGTGCGCGGGATGGGCGTGGCGGTGAGGACGAGGACGTGGGGGGCGTGGCCATGCGCGGCGGCTTTGTCCATGAGGCGCTTGCGCTGGAGGACGCCGAAGCGGTGCTGTTCGTCGATGGCGACGAAGCCGAGGCGAGAGAACTCGACGTTGTCTTCGATGAGCGCGTGTGTGCCGATGACGAGTTGCGCTTCGCCGGAGCGGATGCGTTTGAGAGCGGAGGATTTTTCGGCGGATTTCAGTCCGCTGATGAGGAGATCTACGCGGTAAGCGCCGCGCTCGAGGATGCGGCGCGCGGAAAGAAAATGCTGCACCGCAAGAATTTCGGTGGGGGCCATAAGCGCGGCCTGGCAACCGTTTTCGATGGCGACGACGGCGGCTTGGAGGGCGACGATGGTTTTGCCGCTGCCTACGTCGCCTTGCAGAAGGCGGTTCATGGGCGTGGGCTTTTCGAGGTCGGCGGCGATTTCTGCCAGGACACGCTTCTGGGCGGCGGTGGGTTTGAAAGGGAGAATGCGTTTGAGCGCTTCGCGAATGTTTTCTTCGCGGAGGCGGAAGGCGATAGCGTCTTTCTTGCGGGCGGTGCGGCTATCGAGTGCGAGGCTGAGCTGATAGAGGAAAAACTCCTCGAAGATGAGGCGCTGCTGGGCAGGGGAGCGGAATTCATTGAGGACATCGACGGATTCTTCAGCGGCGGGAAAGTGCGTTTGCGCCAATGCTTGAAAGCGCGCGGGATATCCGAGACGTGCGCGCAGGTCTTCGGGCAAGACGTCGGGCATGCGCTGGTCGAGAGTTTGGAGTGCGGTGTAGATGGTGCGGCGGATGGAGCGCGAGCCGAAGGTGGCGATAGCTTCGTAGATAGGAACAATGCGGCCGACTTCGGTGGAGTCGATTTCTTCCTGAGCGGCGGACTTGTCTGCTTCATGCGCCGCCAGGGAATGATCGACGCTGCTGAGGAGCTCGATTTGCGGATTGACCATTTCGATGCGCGCAGGGCGCATTTTGTCGACTTCGGCTTTGCCGTGGAGGACTAGAAGTTGGCCTTGCTTGAGGCGGCCTTCGAGATAGCCGCCGTGAAAAAATTTGCAGGGTAGCTGGCCGGTGGGATCCTGCACGAGGAGATGATAGATGGCGTCGCGCCCGCGCATAGTGCGCACGGCCTGGCCGCTCATGACGCGGGCGCGGATGGTGTATACCCCGTCGGGCTTGACGTCGCGAATGTTGGAAAAGTGGATGCGGTCTTCGTAGCGGAACGGCAAATAGTGGAGGAGATCGTCGACCGTGTAGATGCCGCGCTTGGCGAGGAGTTCGGCGCGGTTCGGGCCGACGCCTTTGATCATGCGGACTTCGGTGGTCAGGGACAGGGGCATCGATGGTCCATTTATATCATTGAGGCTATGGGGCCGTGAAAAATCGGGACGGTGCTGGCGGAGGGACTGTTCAGATGCAGGTGACTGAGGAAAGTTCAAAATGCGCTCCTTTCAAGAATCGAAGCGAAAATCCTCAGGTCCAAGAGTCGGACCTGAGCAACATGGGCGTGCGGTTGCTCCGTTATTCCTCGCGCAGGAGGATCATGGGGTCGATCGAGAGGGCGCGCTGGGCTGGAATCCACGTCGCTACGAGGCCGAGCGATGTCATCACCAGAACGGTGCCCACCAATACGAGCGGGTCGCGGGAAGTTGCTTGATACACGATGAAGGCGAGCACCCGGCTGGCCAGAATTCCGAGGAGCAATCCTGCCGCGGAACCAAAAGCGAGCAACTTGAATGCGCGTCCCAGCGCTGCCTGTAACACTTCCTTGCGCTGTGCGCCGAGGGCCATACGAATTCCCAACTCGCGCAGGCGCTTGCTGACGGAATACGCAGCCAATCCAAAAATGCCAGTTACAGACAACATCGCGCCCATCACGCCCAGAACACCCAGCGAGACCGCCGCCATACGCGAGGGAAACAGAGCTCCATCCATTGCTTCGGTCCAGGTCTGGATGAAGATAGGCAGGCCTGAGTCGATGTCTTGCAATTTGGTTCTAATGGCCGCCGACAGCAGGCGTGGATTGGCGCTGGAGCGCACGACCAGCCACGTCTCGGTGGAGGGTGATTGGAGGATGGGCAGGAACATCGCGAGCCGAGGATCTTCGGTGATGTTCGGACTATATTTTCCATCCTCCACGATACCTACCACTTGAATGCGCGTTCCATCGTCCAGTTTGTAGTATCCGCCGAGCGCGTTCGTGGCGGAGCCGAACATCCTGCCAGCGAATAGCCGATTCACGACGGCAACGCGCGGCGCATTCTTGTCGTCATGCCATGTCAAGTCTCTGCCGGCCAACAGGGGCGTGCCGGCCACCTGGAGATATTCGGGAGAGATGCTGAAGGTTATGATGTGCGCGGCGGCATTCGATGGTCTGAAATCCGCTGTTTTGTCAGTAAAGACATTCGCCTCGCTGCAGCAGGCCGGTTGTAATGGCGGGAGGTTGACCAGGCCAACGGACGTTACGCCAGAAATCGAGGCCATGCCGTCGAGCACGCGCTTTTGCATTGCGGGCACGCGATCGGGTTTATAATCTGCCATGTTCAAATCGATGTCGACGAGCATGGCGTTGCGCGGCTCAAAACCAAAATTGGCGTGGAGCGAGCGCATCAGTCCGCGCACGGCAACCATGGAAGAGGTGACCAGCACCGCGCAGATCGCGATCTGTGCGCCAAGCAACAGGTCGCGGGCGGTAAGGCGGCGTCCGACCGAGCCGGTTGATCCTGACTTGATGACCTGATAAGGATCGGTGCTAAGCACCTGCTTGACGGGAACGGCGCCGAAAAGGAACCCACTGACCAAACTCAATAGCAAAGCGACTCCATAAACGGTTGCGTCCGGATTCACCGGCATACTGATTGGGTATTGGGGAAATGGCTGCCACACGCCCAACCAGTGCAGAAGCCCTACGCTGGCCCAAAGTCCGGCAGCGCCTCCCATAAGTGAAATCAACAGAGCTTCGGTGAATAGCTGCCGGAGAATGCGTGTGCGACCTGCGCCTAGCGCGAGCCGCAGAGCAACTTCGCGAGAACGATCGGCGGCACGTGCGGCAAAGAGGCTACCCAGATTGGCGCAGGCAGCCAAGAGAATCAGTCCCGCGAGGAGCATCAATCCCGCAACGAATGCCTGCACAGCAGCGTTAAAGCCGCCACCGGGGAGGCCTGCACGCTCCAAGCTAAAGCTCATCTGCGCATCGTCTTTGGGATAGCTCTTTTCCAGAGCGGAGCCAATCGAGTTCAGGTCGGCAACCGACTGCGCCGGAGTGACTCCCGCCTTCAGATGCCCAAGCGCCTCACCGATCCAACGGTTTCCGCGGGCGTTCAAAAGATTCGCCGCGTCGTCGTGTTCCTGGTTGACGATGGGTACAAAGAAATCGGGCGAGAAGATCAAAACAGTCCCGCGGAATCCGGGCGGCGTTACACCGACGACGGTAAAAGGATGCTTGTTGAGATGGAGAACGCGGCCGACCACGCTGCGGTCATCCTGAAAATGGCTGTGCCAATACGCATAGGTAAGGACGATATCTGGAGCATGCTCATCGGAGGGGTGAATGAGCCGGCCAAGATACGGCTGAATGCCTAATGCGTCGAAATAGTTGCCGGTCACTTCGTAAACCCAAGCGGGGGACGGATTCTTGCCCGTGTCCAGGGCTGCCCGGGTGATGTTGTACGCGATGAGGCTGTCGAAGCTGCGGTTGCGATCGCGCAGATCGAGATAATCGGGATACGACTCACTTGAGTCCTTGTCGCTTCCGTGTTCGAGTGTGAAGAGGCTTTCCGGGTGGGGCACATCCAGGGCTCGCAGGATCAGCCCATTCATCACGCTAAAGACTACGGCGTTTGCGCCGATGGCTACGGCCAGTGTCAGCACCGCGACGGCGGTGAAACCGGGATTTTTCCGCAGCATGCGAGCCGCGAAGCGCAAGTCTTGCCAGAGCGTTTGCATGGGCACATCCCGTAAATTCTGGTGAGTTAAGGGCAGCTCTCCTTCCGAGCTTTCTCTCCTTCAACTCCTTGTGCCGGCTATATTTACAGATTATCGACAGTCTGGGGCGACCCCGCAATTGTCCGGTTGCGGGAAAGGCGTCGCGAAAGTGGACAGCCAGTTGTGGTCCTTGCCGAGCAGTTGACCTTGAGATCCTTTGCCCGGCTGAGGGGCGGCAGGACCCCCGGATGACGGATTTGGGGGCGGGGCGGACTGAGAAGTAGGCTTGCTGAGTTCGTGCCAAGCTGGGGCGCAGCGGTGCCTGCCTGCCCGCAGGCGGGCTGCGCCCCTACAAGATGCAATATGGTCACTTGCGCGTGTGGCGGGCGTATTTATAGAGTGGAACGGCATTTGCGGAGGCTGCTGTGGCTGGTGAACGGCTGAGCGGGTCCGAGAAGCGGGTGCTGTTGATTTGGGTGGCGCTCGGAATCGTCGGGACAATTTTCGCTTACAAGTATTTCTTTCGGGCGTTTCCGGAGGCGTCGGTGGATTTCCGTGTCACGCGCGGGGAGGCGCTGCGGCTGGCGCAAAGTTTTGCGGCGGCGCTTGGCGAAAACGTTAGCGGGTACCGGTCGGCGATCGTATTCAGCGTGGACGACGATGCGAAAACGTACCTGGAGCGCGAACTGGGATTGCAGCAAGCGAACCAGATGATGTCGTCGCAACTGCACATCTGGTATTGGGACGTGCGGTTTTTCCGTCCGCAACAGGAAGAGGAATTTTACGTACGGGTGAGCCCGGCCGGGAACGTTGTGGGCTATACGCACAAGATTGAAGAGGCGCGCGCGGGGGCCGCACTGGATCGCGCGGCAGCGCAGGCTAGCGCGCAGAATTTTCTGGTTTCAAAACTTGGGCTCGACGCGAGCCATTGGGATTTCCTGCCGGAGGAAGCGAATTCGACGAAGCGGCCGAACCGCACGGATTGGGATTTCACGTGGGAAAAGCACGGGTTTCGCGCGAAGGACGCGCCCTACCGGCTGACCGTGTCGCTGCAGGGTGAGCACATTGGGGGAGCGCAGGAATATTTGCGGGTACCGGAGGCATGGGAACGGAGCTACCAGCGGCTGCGATCGGGCAACGACACGCTCGCGCTGGTATTCACCGTTCCTTACATTTTGCTGCTGGGATTTGCGGTGTGGCTGGCGTTCAAGCTGACGAATGCGGGGCAGTCCTCGTGGCATGGCGCGATTGTGCTGGGACTTCTTGTGGCGGGACTGCTGTTCTTACAGAACCTGAATGACTGGCCGCTGTGGAGCGCGAGCTACAACACCAACACTTCGTACGGTGGCTTCCTTCTGGCGAAGATCGGAATGGCGCTGGTGCTTGCGCTCTTGACGGCGATTACGGTGACACTCGTGCTGCCGGCGGCGGAACCGTTGTACCGAGCTTCGCAACCGCAGCGATTGCAGTTGTCGAAAGTGCTTACCGTGCGGGGATTGCGGTCGAAGGAATTTTTTTCGGCGGCGGTAGTGGGACTTTCGTTGGCGGCGGCGCACATCGGGTACGTGGTGGCGTTTTACGTGGTGGCCCAGCATTTCGGAGCGTGGGCGCCCCAAGAAATTAATTACGAAGAGTCTGTGAACACATTGATTCCGTGGATTTCGGGGGCGGCGATTGGGTTGCTGGCTTCGACGAACGAAGAGTTCACTTTCCGGCTGTTTGCGATTCCGTTTTTTACGCGACTGACCGGATCGCGATGGATTGCGGTGATCGTGCCGGCGTTCATGTGGAGCTTTCTGCACAGCAACTACCCGCAAGAGCCGCCGTACATTCGCGGGATCGAAATCGGGTTGATCGGAATCGTGGCCGGGCTAGTGATGTTGCGTTGGGGAATTCTGGCGACGTTGATTTGGCACTACACGGTGGACGCTTCGCTGGTGGGACTGCTGCTGGTACGCTCGAACAATTTGTATTTCAGGGTTTCGGGCATTGTGGTGGCGCTGGCGGCAGCGGCACCGCTGCTGTTTGCGGCGATTTCGTATTTATCGCGAGGAAGATTTGAGGCCGATGAGGATTTACTAAATGTTGCGGAGCCGGCTCCGGAGATTAGCCTGGCTGCGGGGCCGGAGGAAGCTTCCGCGGCGGTTTCGACACGACGCTATGACGCGCTGCCTTCGAGGACGCTGGCGCTCCTGGCTGTATGCCTAGTGGCAGGCGGGGCGGTGGCATGGAAACTCAAACCGGAGTCGATCGGCCACTATTTGAAACTTTCGGTGAATGCACGGTCGGTGCGGACGCGTGCGGATGCGCTTCTGCGGCAGCACGGGCTGGAGCCGAACAGCTACAAACATGCGGCGGTGCTGGTAAATGTGACCGATCCGACGACGAACGAGTTTTTGCGGGAGCGAGTGGGAGTTGCGCGGCTGAATGAAATTCTTGCCACGCAGGTGCCTGGGGCGTTGTGGCGGGTGCGGTATTTTCGAGATTCGCTGCCGGAAGAGTATGCGGTGGTGCTACGGCCGGACGGATCGCTGCATGCGATTCGGCACACGGTGGCGGACGAGGCGCCGGGAGTTTCGCTGAGCAAAGAGGAAGCAGTGGCACGCGCGGAGAAATTTCTACGCGAGGAGAAGAAGATTGATTTGAGCCAGTGGTCGCTGGTGGAGTCGAATTCGGACAAGCGGCCGCACCGGACGGATCACACTTTGACGTGGCAACAAAATGCACCGCTAGATCCTGGTTCGGCAGGTGGCACGGCGGAGCACGCGTTTGCGCGCATCGAGCTGGTGGTGCTCGGCGACGAGGTGACGAACTATCGGACCTTCATCAAAATTCCCGATGAGTGGCGGCGCAAGCAGGAGGAGGCGACGCTGACCAAGATCGTGTTCGGGTATGCGATACCGATCCTGATCGTCGCGGGATTTGCGATTACGGCGCTGATTGTTTTCCTGCAGAACCTGCGTTCGGAGGCGGCGCGCACGATTCCGTGGAAGCGGGTGGCGCTGTGGGCGTTGTGGGGACTTGCGGGAGCCGCGATGACGCTGGCCTGCGGAGACTTCGTGGCCAATGCTTTGACTAACTACAAGACGGCGATTCCATTCAAGACAATGATTGGGGTCACGGCGATCAGTGCGTTGCTGGGCCTGCTGTTCTCGTTTGGGTTTCTGGCGCTGCTGTTTGGAGCGGCGTGGTATTACGTAACGCGGGCATTCGGCGTGGAGCGGATACCGGAATGGACGGGCATGCCGAAGGCGTATTACCGGGACGCACTGTTTATCGGACTTGGCGGGACGGCGGCTTGGGTTGGACTGGATGCAATTTCGAAATGGGTCTACCAGCATTTGCCTGGAGCGCAAGAGGCGGCGGGAGCGAGTTTTGGCGTGAACCTGGATGCGTTCTTCCCGGCGGGGGCGATTCTCGGTTCGGGGATACGCGGCGGATTGACGTACACCGCGCTGGTGGCGATCACGGCGGCGTTTATCGCGAGCATGATTCGGGCGAAGTGGCACCGTGCTTCCGTTTTCGGGCTTGCGGTGCTGGCGCTGGGAGGAATTGGGGCCAATTGGCATGACCCGATGGACGTGGCGAAGAAGATGATCATCGGAGCGGTGTGGATCGCGGTGATTGACCTTGCGGTGCGCTACGTTATTCGGTTTAACGTGCTGGGATATTTTCTGATTTTGGCGGGGATTGCGTTGCTGGGTGGCGCCGGGGAAATGCTGGGGCATGCCGATTATTTTTATCGGGCGAATGGGTATGGGGTTTTGGTGGGGCTGGCGGTTTTGTTTGGGTGGCCGCTGGTTGCCTGGCGGAGGGGCGAGGAAGGAAAGGCTTAAAACGGAGTCCACGGAGTTTCGGCACACGAAGAGGTCTTTTTGGCTGACGCCTCGGAGTATGCCTATACTGAAAAAGCGGGAGCCCTTCGAAGCTCAGGGTAAACAACGCTCCCGCGCTCCAAAAGTCACCGGAGGGTCAAGGTCGAGGCGTCTAAATTTAGAAACAAATGGGACGGCTAATGCGTTAGGAATAGAGAGGTGGCTGCTCACCCATTGGGTGAAGGTCCGTCCAAAATGGGTGGTTCGCTCTGGCTCAGGTACCATTCCACGTGCTACAAGCCTGCGCTAAGGTGTTAAGGCCAAGGCCATAACACTGGGAATTGCGAAAAGAAAGCGAATATGCCGCTTCCTCGATTGGCTTTGGCAAGCGTTACATACCAGGCTACAGATACGGACGCCATGGCCACGGTGGCTTCATTGCCCCAGCTCGATGAGCGCTGCATAGTCGCGGAAGCGCAGACGGGAAACCGCGCTGCCTTCGAGGAATTGGTGCGCCGGTATGACCGGGATGTGCTGCGGCTGGCACTGAACTTGATGAAGCGTCCCGAGGACGCGCGCGACGTTTACCAAGAGGCTTTCCTGAAGGTTTATCGCAATTTGCATCGTTTCCGCTTCGAGTGCAGTTTCTATACGTGGTTGTACCGCATCGTCACGAATGTTTGCCTGGATCATTTGCGTCGACGCCAAGCACGCCCGGAGGATCAGGCACCGGAGGCGAACGGCGGCCACACGGATGAAGGGATTACCGACTTTTTCGAGCGGCAGCGGGAGCATCGGCCGACGCTGGACCCCGAGCGGCGGCTGTTCGGGAAAGAAATCCAGGCGCGGATAGCGACGGCGATGGAGCGGCTGTCCCCACGCGAGCGTGTTGTTTTTGAGATGAAGCATTATCAGGGACTGAAGCTGCGGGCGATTGGCGACGCGCTGGGCACCACCGAAGAGACGGTGAAAAATTCGCTGTTCCGGGCCACGCGCAAGCTGCGCACACAGTTGGGAGGGCTCCGATGAGCGCGAACCGGCTGACGCGTTGCGCGGACATCGCTCCCTTGCTGGTATTTTATGCTTGCGACGAAGTGGAGCCGCAGGAGCGCGAACAGATCGATGCGCACCTGGCGAATTGCGCTTCCTGCGCGACGCAG
>Ga0307477_10003263_pt1 | contig 12130 bp, 10 predicted proteins | sample atmos_gasesECM2C_FD_203316 | JGI IMG/M metagenome (GOLD analysis project Ga0307477, IMG submission 203316) | Hardwood forest soil microbial communities from Morgan-Monroe State Forest, Indiana, United States - atmos_gasesECM2C_515 | ecosystem: Environmental > Terrestrial > Soil > Temperate...
GGTTGGGCGCTCGAGCACTTCTTTGGTTAATTATCCTGCGCTCCGCGGGTCGCCTTTCCTATTGGCCGGCGCCACGCGCCACTTCGCCGGTATGCTGCTGGTGCGACAGCGCCTCCAGCGGGCGGACCCAGATGTTGCGGAAGCGAACGGAGTTGTTGTGGAATTGAAGGCCGATCGGGCCTTTGTCAGGCAGCGGAGTTTCGGGGTACTTGGCTACCATCATGTGGCCGGTGGGGCCCTCGATCCGCTGATGGTCCTGAACGACCACGCCGTTCTGAATGACGGTAATGTAGGCCGGGGACATGGGCTTGTCTTTGGGGTAGCGGGGATGGTGGAAGATGATGTCGTAAGTCTGCCACTCGCCCGGCGGGCGGCAGGCGTTGACCTGCGGCGGATATTGGCCGTAAACCCCTCCGCACTGGCCGTCGGGATAGGTGGGGTTGTCGTAGTTGTCGAGCACCTGGGTCTCGAAACGGCCCATCAGGAACACGCCGCTGTTGCCGCGCTCCTGGCTGGAGCCGCGGGCGGGCGTCGGTTCGGCCCACTCGACGTGAAGCTGAACGTCGCCGAACTGCTGCTTGGAATGGATGCTGGCTTTGGCCGAGATCATGACGCCGTCTTCGATCCTCCACGGCGCCGGGCCGTTGCCATTGTCGGATTCCCAGTTGTCCAGGCTCGTGCCGTCGAACAGGACAATCGCATCGGACGGCGGCTTGCCCGGCTGCTCGGGCGTGCTGAACGTGCCGGGCGTCACGATCGGCGGCGCCGGCCGTTCCATGTCGTGTACCTTGTACTTCGACCAAGGCTGCGGCGGGCCGGCGCGCTCCTGCGCGACCACGACCGCCCCGGCAATTCCCAGCGCGGCGACACATGCCGCCGACGCGGCTTTTCGGCTCAGGAACATTTTCATGACGTTCTCCTCTACCCTGTGGGTGGAATGGCATTTCATCTTACCACCAAGGCGAGCGTCCGTTACCAGCCGCACAAACCGCGGGGCGCCCGCTACAATTGACTGCTCATGGGGCGCCGAGCGTTTAGATCGTCTGCGTTGCTGTCGCTGGGGCTGTGCGCCGCCATCATCGTCCTTTGGGAACGGAGCTACCGAAGATGCGATGTGCTGATAGGCGAGCACGGCCCGCGAGACCGCTTCGAGATCACCTCGGAATTCGGCGTTCTGGTATTCGAGGTGGAATGGCCCCAGCGGGCAATGATTCTGCCCGGCTGGTCGTACTTCGAGAACCCCCTGCCGCGTCGATTTGGCAAACGCGGCACGTTGCTGGGTTTCGCGGCGTATGAATCAACGGCTCGTCACTACGTTTTACTTCCGCCGACTGTACTTTGGGGTGCGACGGTGCCGCACTGGTTCGTGTTTGTCGTAACTGCGATCGCGCCCTGCACCTGGATCGCGCGACGAAGTCTGAAGCGCCAAAGGCAGGCAAATGGCCATTGCCAGCGATGTGGCTATGATCTGCGGGCCACGCCCGAGAGATGCCCGGAATGCGGATCCTTGCAAACCGATTCGACGATTATCAAAGGAGTTACCTCGGCTTGAAATCCTTCAGAAGTACCCATACAATATGCTAACAAATGGGCTGAAGCATTCGACCGGCGAAGGCCGATAATTCTGCCGGAGGACCCCCCTCCTGCCGGCAATTCACGGAGGATCCCACGGATGGTTAGAAGATCTGTCGAATCGACGGAAGGGTCCAAAGACCTGTTGGTGATGCCAACGGTTGCAAGCCGCAACGGCAACGGCGCTATGCCCAAACGAAAACGCGAAACCGCCGAGTCGATGGCGCTGAAGCAGAAGGAAATCGCGGTCAGCGAATTCTTCGCCAAGAACCGTCATCTGCTGGGCTTCGACAACCCCCGCAAGGCGCTGCTCACCAGCGTCAAGGAAGCGGTGGACAACTCGCTGGACGCCTGCGAGGAAGCGGGAATCCTACCCAACGTGACCGTCATCATCGAGGACCTCCAGCCCGACCGGCCCGCCACGCTCAAGCAGTCGCGCTATCGCGTGACGGTCATCGACAACGGCCCGGGAATCGTCCGCCGACAAATCGAAAATGTCTTCGGGCGGCTGCTGTTCGGCTCGAAGTTTCATCGCCTGAAGATGAGCCGCGGCCAACAGGGCATTGGCATCAGCGCCGCGGGCATGTACGGGCTGATCACCACCGGTAAGCCGATGATGATCCACACTCGTCCCAGCGCCAAAAAGCCGGCCCACCACCTCGAGCTGGCGATGAACACCAAGACCAACCGCGCCGAAGTGACGGTCGATACCGAGACCGAGGATTTTCCGCCGCAGCGGTTCAAGACGCTCAACGCCGGCACGCGCGATCCGGGATTTTTGAATCCCGAGGATTTCATGACCGGCACCAGCGTCAGCATCGAGCTGGAGGGCCGTTACCAGAAGGGCCGCGGCAGCGTTGATGAGTTTCTCGAATTGACGGCGATCGCCAATCCGCACGCGCGGATCACGTTTGTCCCGCCCAGTCGCGTGAGCGCCGACGAGCAGGAAGACCTGCCGCTCTCGGATGCGGCCAAGGACGCCACGCCCGGCGACTCATTGACGGACGCGGCATCTCACGTCGCCCCGGCCGAGGACGTTACGGCGCCGGCCGGCGTCGATCCGACGATCACCACGCTGGTCAAGGACGGCGTGGTCTTCTTCCCGCGCGGCACCGACCAACTCCCGCCCGAGACCCGTGAAATCCAGCCGCATCCAAAAGGGATCGAGCTGGGCATTCTCCTGCAAATGATGAAGGACTTCGAGGCGGCCAACAAAGGCGGTGGGACCCTCTATAACTTCCTCCAGGAAAAGTTCTGCCGAATCAGCCCGGCCAAGGCCAGCGATTTCTGCAAGGCCATCGGCGTCCACAGCCGCACCAAAGTCGGCGACCTCGAACCGGCCCAGGTGGAGAAGCTGTTCAAGGAATTCGAGCAGGTCCGGCTTCCCGCACCGCCGACCGACTGCCTGGCCCCCATCGGCGTGAGGCAGCTTCTGGCCGGGATGCTCAAGGGCGTGAAGGCCGAGTTTTACGCCGCCAGCAGCCGCGAGCCGGCGGTTTATCGCGGGCGCCCGTTCCAGATCGAGGCGGCTATCGCGTTCGGCGGCGAGCTCCCCGCCGACGACACTGGCCGCGTCATCCGCTTTGCCAACCGCGTCCCGCTGCTTTTCCAGCAGAGCGCGTGCAGCAGCTTCAAAGCGGTGACCGAAACCGGCTGGCGGAACTACAACCTCAGCCAGCCGCGAGGCAGCCTGCCGGTCGGGCCGCTGGTCATCATGCTGCACATGGCCAGCGTGTGGGTCCCGTTCACCAGCGAATCCAAGGAGGCGGTCGCCGATTACGACGAGATCCGCAAGGAGATGAAGCTGGCCCTGATGGAATGCGGCCGCAAGCTCGGCGCTTACCTCCGCAAGCGTCAGGCGATGCAGCGTCAGGCCCAGCGGCGCGACGTGTTCGAGCGCTACATCGGCGAAATCAGCCAGGCGGTCGGCAAGATCAGCGGCGCCAATACCAAGAAGCTTTACGAGGTGCTTCTGGCCCAGGCCAAGAAGCGCACCGCCATCGCCGACGCCAAGCTCGACGAGGAAGGCAAGACGGTGCAGGCCGAGGAAGAGCTTCGCGGCGACGATAGCGTGGTGATGGTGGAGAGCCGTGTCTCGGCCCCAGCCTCCGATGCCACCCCTCCTTCCGATCCAACGCCCGCCGAGGCGCAGCCCGACAAAGTGAAGCTCTCGACCAGGAAGAGAAAGCCCCGAAAAACCGACCCGTCGCAGGAAGAGTTGTTCTAAGTCGTTAATTCAATTGAAGCGCGTTCGATTTTGCCCGCAAGCATCCCTTATCCGGGTTTATCCATGGCTAAAAACACGGAAACATCTGGCGGCGACGCTGCCGTTCAAAAGCGCATCAAGCAACGGGACAAGGTCACCCTTGGCAAAATCGTCGGCCTGGCGGACGACGTGGCTTCCAAGGCCTTCAGCGGCCGCGAGCCGATGCTCAAGATCCCGGTCCGCGCCAAGTCCAACACTCTCTGGAACAAGAAACGCGGCATCCTGGAAATGGGCGCCAACAAGGCCGACCGCCAGCTCTTCAACCTCAGCCAGGCCAAGCAGTACATGCAGACGCTGCTGCACGCCAGCAGCATCAAGGAGTTGATCGAGAGGGAGAAGACGCTGACGCTTCGAGGCATGTTCTACGCCGCCAAGCACACCGTCGCCGGCACCAACGAGAACACGTTCGACACGCAAGACGAATCCGACCCGATCCTCGAAGACCTCGAGGTGGCCCTGACCGTGCTGCGCGAGGAGCTGCACGTGTTCGCCAAGAAGGCGGGCACGATCGCCGGGAACCTGACGGTGGTGGATCGCGGCGTCCCCGGCCGGGCCGACGAAATCGACCTGCGGCATCTGGGCTCGGGCGGCTGGGCTGTCCCCAGCATCGTCGAGCCGGACACACTGGAATTCAAAAAGTGCGAGGCCAAGTTCGTCCTGCACGTCGAAAAGAACACGGTCTGGCAGCGCTTCAATGAAGACCGATTCTGGGAAAAGCACAACTGCATTCTGACCGAAGGCGGCGGCCAACCGCCTCGCGGCGTCCGCCGGCTTCTCAAGCGTCTCAACGAGGAACTCAAGCTCCCGATTTACTGCGTGCTCGATTGCGATCCGTGGGGGCACTACATCTACAGCGTCATCAAGCAGGGATCGATGAGCCTGGCTTTCGAGTCCGAGCGACTCGCCATTCCACAGGCCAAGTTCCTGGGTATCCGCTCGAAGGATTACACCGACTGCAAGCTGCCGGACAGCGTGAAGATCGACCTGACCGACACTGACAAGAAGCGTGCCGGCGAAATCGCCGCGTACCCCTGGTTCAACGGCGACAAGGGCTGGCAGAAGGAGATCGACCGCATGCTTTCCAACGGCTTCAAGATGGAAGTCGAGTCGCTGATCGCCAAGGACATCAGTTATGTAACCGAGGAGTATGTGCCGCAGAGGCTGAAGACGAAGGATTGGCTGGATTGATTTCAAAAGTGGGTCAGATCGCTGCGGCGGGGTGTATAATGCCTTTGTGACTGCCATCGCCTCCATTTCGCCTGTTGTGCCACAACATCTCGTACTGGAAGATGTTTCCTGGGAGCTCTACGAACACCTGCTCCGTGAATTGGACAATCGTCCAATCCGAGTCACCTTTGATAATGGGAGCATCGAGATCATGCCGCCGCTGCCGGAGCACGAGCTGCCAAAAGAAGCGATCGGGGTCTTGATCGATGTGCTGACGCTGGAGTTGGAAATTCCCATCGTTCGTTACGGCTCGGCGACGTTTCGGCGCGGAGACCGGCTCAAAGGACTGGAGCCGGACAAATGCTATTACCTTCGGAACGCAGCTCGGGTGCGCGGAATGAAGGAATTCGATTCCGCGATCCATCCGCCGCCTGACCTGGCAATCGAGATCGACATCACAACCCGATCGGTGCCGCGCGAACCCGTCTATGCTGGGCTGGGAGTGCCGGAACTGTGGCGATATAACGGTCAACGCCTCACGGTCCTGCTTCTTGGCAGCGCCGGAGCGTACTCCGCAAGCAAAACCAGCAACGTGTTTCCGTTCCTGCCAATGGACCGCTTCGAGATGTTCATTCATCGGATGGAGTTGGAAGAGCAAACGAACGTGCTTCGGGAATTTCGCCAGTGGGTGAAGGCGATTGGCGCCTAACGAGAATTATGGGCGCGAAAAGCGGCCCGGCATCTACTACTCGGCCTTGAGCAATGAAACTGGCTTTCTCCCCGCAAAGCCGGTCTCCATCTCGTGCCAATAGGCGATCTCTTCCTCGCCCAGTTTCCAGCAGAGGCAGACGTCGCGTCCCTGGTGGCGGGCAGTAAAGTCGATCAGGCCCGTCTGGTAGTCCTTGAGCACGCAGCCGATCTCCGACAGCTCGTCGACGTAGTCTTCCAGCCGGTGCATGGCCTGCTCGAGACTGCCCTGCACGGCACGCTGTTCCTTGACCGACAGGTGTTCGAGCTGCTGCTGGAGATTTGCCGCTTCCGCGTGCGTGCGAACGATATCGGCCACCACGCGTTTGACCAGCGGAAGCGACTGGTTGGCCTGCTGCACCGTGAATCGTCGCCGGGGACGGGAAGGCCGAACAGATTTGGGGGTGAAGAACTGCGGACCCGCCATGGAACTACCGACCTTTCTGGGCGATGCGCGGCAGCCTGCGGAAATCTCAGGCGCGAGCTCGGTCTGATCCCGATTATGCCATTGCCACCCCCCGAGTCAACCGGCGACTTTCATCACGACATGACATTGCGACCAAGGTCCAATAAGCGCGCGAAGATGCGACGGTGATAAGGGGACTAAACGGGTCCGGATTCTCAGTCCGGCTGGGCATGATCGCCGGCAGTCGGCTCGCCCACCGCCGCCAGCAGCTTGTCCACGACATTGTCCGGCCGCACGCCCTCCGCGTCGGCATTGAAGTTGGTGAAGATTCGGTGCCGCAGCACCGGCTTGGCAACGCGGCGAACGTCGTCGCAGCTTACGTTCAGCCGGCCGTTGAGAATGGCGATCGCCTTGGCGCCCAGGACCAGATATTGCGCCGCGCGGGGGCCGGCTCCCCATGTCAGCCAGTCGTTGATGAACTGCGGCGTCGGTTTTTCTCCCGGCCGCGTGGCGCGGGCGAGGTCCACTGCATAATCCACCACGTGATCGCTGACCGGAAGCTTGCGCAGGACCTTCTGCACGTGCAGGATGTCGGCCGCGGTGAGGACCGCCGCCGGTTCCGCCTCCAGGTCCATCGTCGTCGCCCGGACAATCGTCCGCTCCTCGACGCGGCTGGGGTAGCCGATGTTCACCATGAACATGAACCGGTCGAGCTGCGCCTCGGGAAGCGGATAGGTTCCCTCCTGCTCGATGGGGTTTTGCGTCGCGAGAACGAAAAACGGAAGGTCCAGCGGGTAGGTGCGGCCGCCGGCCGTCACCTGGTATTCCTGCATCGCCTGGAGCAGAGCCGCCTGAGTCTTGGGCGGCGTGCGGTTGATCTCGTCGGCCAGCACAAGATTGGCAAAGACCGGACCTTTGACGAAGCGAAATGCCCTCGTTCCGGCCGCCGGGTCTTCTTCGAGAATGTCGGTGCCGGTGATGTCGGCAGGCATCAAGTCCGGCGTGAACTGAATGCGGTTGAAGTTCAGCCGCAGCACCCTGGCGAGCGTGGCAATCATCAGCGTCTTGGCCAGTCCCGGCACGCCGACCAGCAGGCAATGCCCGCGGGCGAAGATCGCCGCCAGAAGCAGCTCGATCACTTCGTCCTGCCCGATGATGATCTTGTGCAGCTCAGCCAACAGCCGCTGTCTCACCGCGACGAACCGCTCGATGAATGTCGCTTCCCCGGAAGCTGTCGTCGTGTGCTGCGTCAATCGCGTCCCCCGGAATTGGCGAGAAGCTGGGTCATTGCCGACACGACACGATCGTGTGCGTCTTGAAGCTGCGAATCGAGCTTCAGTCCCGCCGCACGGGCGTGGCCGCCGCCGCCAAATCTCTCGGCGAATCGCGCCACGTCCACCCGTCCCTTGCTTCGCAAGCTGACGCGAATTGGCCCGGCTTCTTTGGGTTCGACCATCAGGATCGAGACCTCCACCGTTCGGATTTGCAAAGGAACGTTGATCAGATTCTCAGTGTCGCCGACGTTCGCATGGGTGTCCTGGAAATCGCCCCGTGTCACCCGCATGACCGCCAGCCGCCCATCCAGCAGAAGCTCCAGGGATTGCTGGGCGCGGGTCTGGAGCGCCACCCGCTCCGCCCGCTCATTTTGATACAGATGTTGATACATCTGATCGGTATCGACGCCCGCTTCAATGAGCCTCGCCGCCAGGCGCAGCGTATACGGTCGCGTGTTGGAGAATTGGAACCAGCCGGTATCGCTGGCGATCGCCAGAAAGAGCGCCGTGGCGATCGGCTGATCGAACTCGATGCCCCAGACATCCAGCAACTCGGCGGCAATCTCCCCCGCCGCTGCGGCCTCCGTTACCACCAGCTTGACGTCGGCCCAATCCTCCTGAGTGAGGTGATGATCGACCACCAGCTTGGGCTTGTTCCACCCGGTTATTCGCTCTTGCAGCCCCGGAAGCTGATTCCACGTTCCAGTGTCCATCACCAGCAGCGCATCGAAATGATCCAGCGACAGCGCCGCGGGCCAACCCTCCTCGGCGTCGTAGTGCTTAATCTGATTATCCTGAAACACGAACGAATACTTCCGCGGAAGATGGCTCAGGAGCAGGACCTCGCCCTCGATGCCGGCCTTTCTCATGCCCAGAACTGCCGCAGCGACAGTACCCAGCGCATCGCCATCCGGGCGGACATGCGTCATCACCAGCACCCGGCGGCAGTGCGACAGAACGTCGATGACTTGTCGATAAACATCGATCACAACCGCAGATGATATGCGACCACGCGCAACTTCACACCAGCGACCGCAGTACCTCCAGATTCACGGCATCCCATGACCGGCCTCGATCGTCTTTCCCCTTCTCGGTTTCCAGGATTTTGGGAATCCTGGCAAAGGCGTTATCGCGCAGAAATGGACGGAATCCCTCCAACCCAATCTTCCCGCGACCGATGTGCTCATGACGGTCAACCCGGCTGCCCAAGTCCTTCTTGGAATCGTTCAGGTGCAGCACCTTCACGCGGGACATCCCCACAGTCTTGCCAAGATGCTTGCGAAACGCCGCATACTTGCGGCCGCGAAAGTCGTATCCTGCGGCAAACAGGTGTGCCGTGTCGAGGCAGACTCCCAGCCGCTGCGGCGCCTTAACCGTCGAGATGATCGCGGCCAGGTGCTCGAGTCGATATCCCAGCGAGCTGCCCTGGCCGGCGGTAATCTCCAGGCAGGTGATCACGCCGTCGGCCGGCGCCGCGTCGTGGACCTGGTCTAACGCCGCGGCCACTCGCCGCAATCCCGCCTCTTCCCCGTCTCCCATGTGGGCGCCGGGATGCGTGACGAGGTATGGAATGCCCAGCACTACGCAACGCGCCAGCTCATCAATGAACAGCTCGATGCTTCTGGCCCGCAATGCCGGATCGGGCGAAGCGAGGTTGATCAGGTAACTGTCGTGACTGACCGTCCGCTTGAATTTCAGCCGCCGGCAGTGCGATTGCCAGTTGTCGATCGCTTCCTGCTCAAGCGGTTTACATTTCCACTGTTGCTGGTTTTTGGTGAAAACCTGAACCGTCTCGCAGCCGAGCTGTTCGGCTTCGAGAAGTGCGTTATGCAGACCACCGGCGATCGACAGGTGGGAGCCGAACATGGACTTGGATAGTACGTGCGGGACGCCGATTGCGTCCAGAAACGCCACGCGGGAACCGTCGCTCTACGGCCGCCTCTGGTTTCGCTGGCGGACCAGCGAAAACGCGACACAGGCGACCGCGGCCAAGGAGCCTGAAGGCTCCGGAACTTGTGCAAAGGCTGTTGCGGCGGCGGGAGTCGCGAGGTTAACGCTCTGTCCATAATGCTGGGTAAGCAGAGTCAAATCGGCGAAGTTGACGGTGCCGTCAAAATCAAAGTCCCCCTGCTCCCAGGTGGCAGTGGTCGGTTTTGTCATTGGTCATTGGTCCGTTGTCAGTTGGTTGCGCGGCTTCGGTTCTGCCGCACGACACACTGATTTGGGCTATTGACCAATGCGCCCTGGACGCGCCTTGTCGATCTCACGCCGGGCTTCGGGCATGGGGAGGAAATCGACGTGGCCGTCAGCGTAAAGTACGTTCAATCCTTCGCTCACACGCTCGGGCTTCTCGTAGGCCAGCAAGATATCGGCTCCGGCTGAAACGTTTTTGCCGGCACCGAGCCAGGCGTAGCCGCTGTGCTCGTCGATCCACTCGGAAAGTTGGTCGTGCCCCAACCCCGGCGGCGGCGGGCCGGTGGCCGATCTCGGGTTCAAAAAGACCTCCGCAACAAGGTCTTCCTCTTTGGCCATCGTTCCCAGATCGGCGGGGAATTTGCCATTGTGATTGTTGGCGTACATGATCGCGCCAATTCCGATCTGGCGAAGATTGTTGGCGCTTTTGATCCGATTGGCTTGCTCGCGCGCGCGGTTGAGAGCCGGGAGCATAATCGAAAGCAACACCGGGTAGGTGTAGACCGCCGACACCGACGGGTCGGAGGCGATCATCATGCTGCCGGGGAAAGGTTCGATCGCGCGGACGTGAACCCCTTCGGCATCCACCCAGCTCACGCTGCCGGCGGGCGCCAGATGCGCCATCAACTTTCCAAACTCCGGCAGAAGCATCGGCGGCGATTTGACCCCAAATACATCAGCAAACCCCGCCAGCCGCATGATCACCAGCCACGACCCATAGGCATCCGGCGCGGTCTTCGGGAGGTCCATGAAGCTGAAGCTGACCGGGCTTGCCTGGCCCAGCCGCTGGCGGAGGGCGGCAAACGCGCTGTTCTGAAGGATCGACGAGCCGTTCATGTTTCCGCGCCGCGCCGCCGCGGCAGCCACCTGCGGGAATGCGGTCACGTACAGGTTGCCGTCGTGGACCACCCAGCTTGGCGCCAGGATCGGGACTCCCAAATAGTGGATCGTCATGCCGTCCACCTTGGCGATGTGAAATGCGAGGGTGATGGGGGCGTCCGGCGGCAACTGCTTTGCGATCTGTGCGAGGGCAAAGTCCTCGATCTTCGAGAGCGACTCTTCGAATCGGGCGGGGTCTTTCAGGCGGTTGACCAGCGTGATGCTGGCCAGGCCCTTGCCGCCGATGGATGGGTCGGTGAAATACGCCCATTGGTTGCCCAGCGAACCGAGCAGGTCTTTGCGGATGTTCACACCGCTCTGGCGGGTGATGTCGTCGATGAAGGCGTCGAAATCCTTGCCGGCCTGCGCATCGGTGACCTCGATGGAACTGCGAATCGTGTCGAGCAGAGACGACAGGTCGGCCCGGCCGGCGCCGGCGGTGGTGGCGGTTTTGGGGATGGCGTTGAGGATATCGTCGCCGATCGGCTGGTTGGTAATGAGCTTGAAGAAGCCGTGGCGCGGCTCGGGAATCTCGACGAACGCCGTGGTTCCCCAGTCCTTGCCGTCAAAACCGCTGGCAGCGACGATCCGCTTGAGATCGTTGAGGCCTGTGGTGGTGCGAAGCTTGCTCCAGGTCTCTGCGGCCTTGGGATCGGGCGCCATCTTCATTGCCGATTCCATCGTTTCCAGCAGCCGCTGATAATCGAGATAGAACGCCGCGACCGGGTCTTTCATGACGTGGGACAGTGCGGCCTTGAAGTGGTCGTCATTGGCCAATGGCTTGTTGGCGGCCGCGGCCAGGGCCGCTTCGGGGTTGTCATAGCCGACCATCAATGCCACAAGCTGCGGCGTGCGCACTACCTTCACCGGGATCGGCGGACTGACTTGCGTGATGAGCTGGTCGAGCTGTTGGGCCAGGGCGTTCGCGTCCACACCGCCTTGCCAGAGCAGGCCCAGGTGCGGCATCGGCGGTTGGTTCTGCCCCATCTCGACCCCCGCGAAGAAGAACGCGGTCGGGTGCCGCCAGCTCGGCTTGCCGATGGTTGAAACGATCTTTCCCACTTCGCCCGCCTGCGGGTTCAGTTGGGCGATTCGGTCCATCACCGCGGGAATGAACTGGTCGATGAACTGGCGGACATCGGAATCGTCCAGAACGGCTTTCAGATTGGATTGGTCGTAGCCCGGCCCCAGGTCGGCGGCGCCGCGCCAGCCGACGTAAACCAGCGAATCGCCCGGAACCTTATCCGCCAGAGCCTGCGCGGACGCAGTGGCCGGAACGAGCAAGATCAACGTCAGTGCGGTAAGACGTGAAAGCATCATGGCCTCGCTCCCATTGTGATAGATGCGCATCATGCCGCCGTCTTGCACTTCCTGCAACCTATTTGCCGATGCAGAATCCTCCGAAAATGCGCCCCAGAACATCATCGGGACTGATCCGACCGAGCACGGCGCCCAGACAATCCAGCGCCTCGCGTAATTCCAATGCGAGAACTTCCTCGCCGCCGCGTTGCACGGCGCCAACAGCGCGGGCGAGGGCGGCACAGGCCTCATCAATCGCCCGAACGTGACGGGCGTTCAGCGCCAGGTCCCCGCCCAGGGAGAGATCGCCGAAACAGGCCTCGTCCA
>Ga0307477_10003264_pt1 | contig 12128 bp, 9 predicted proteins | sample atmos_gasesECM2C_FD_203316 | JGI IMG/M metagenome (GOLD analysis project Ga0307477, IMG submission 203316) | Hardwood forest soil microbial communities from Morgan-Monroe State Forest, Indiana, United States - atmos_gasesECM2C_515 | ecosystem: Environmental > Terrestrial > Soil > Temperate...
CTCCGTGCCAAACCTTTTCTGAACACTTCGATCACGTACACCTATTTTGGCGTGGAAGACCGTGGTCTCCTGAACCCTGACGGGACACGCAGTCCGCAAGGCGGCGAGCAGCAACGCCTGGAAATCCAAGCCCTGCTTCCCGGGGGCTGGCGCTTCGTCACCGACTACAACCACCTCTCTTCGCTTACCTTCCGGCTGGCCTTCTCCGACTCTTTTGGCGAAGCCATCAACTCCGAAGTGCGCAGCGCCACGTTCCTCGCTAACAATTTTGGCGGCTTCAGCCTGAATTTGGCGGGCCTCAATGACAAGAGTTTTCTGACCCTGCCCACCACCACGACCTCGTCCACGGGAGCTGTCATCACGGTCCCGGCCACCAGCGTGACGCTTCGTAACCTGCCGGAAGCGCGGTTTGCATCCGTCGAGCAAGCGCCCTGGTCGAGCCTCCCCATCTATTTCGGTTTTGATTCGTTTGCGGGATTGGTATACCGCAGCGATCAGTTTAATCAGACTTCCAATTTCGTGGATCGCTACGAATTCGCGCCGCGCGTGACGGTCCCGCTCCATGTGGGTTACTGGCTCGGCGTCACCACTTCCGCGGCATTCCGGAGCACCAGCTACTCCGAATCACTCAATCCCGCCGGCAGTGTCAGCGTCCAATCCATAAAACGCAACACCGGCGAATTTGCCGTCGAGCTCCGCCCACCTACGTTTGAGCGATTTTTCGACCGCGCTTCTTTAAAAAAGGACCAGAAGCGGCGCCGCTACCGGCACACCATCGAACCTGCTCTGGCTTATCGTTACGTTACCGGCGTGAACCATTTCGCTGACTTCATACAGTTCGATTCCGATACCACGCTTACGAACACGAGTGAAGTCGAATACGGCGTAACGCAGCGGCTGTTCCGGAAGGACGGCGAAGACCAGCCTCAAGAACTCATTTCCTGGCGCGTCATCCAGAAGCACTACTTCGATCCTACGTTTGGCGGCGCCATCGTCGACGGGCAGCGCAACGTCTTCCAGGCGTTCGATTCCATCTCTCCTTTTGCTTTTGCGTTTGGTCCGCGCAACTGGTCTCCGATTCTCAGCGATTTCAAAATTAGTCCCGGCGGACCCTACGACCTGGAGCAGATTCTTCAGTACGACACGCAAATCCAAAGGCTGGTCACCATCGGCACCCTTCTGAAAGTAAAGCCGTATCGGGAATTCTTCGTCACCACCGCTTTTTTCCGCTTGAATGACAATCCTCCTCCGCTACCTATCAGCAACTTCCAGCAGCCGCTTGCGAACCAGATTCGCGCGCTCGTCGGATACGGAAGCGAAACACGCAAGGGCTTCAACCTCATCACCGGCGTCGGCTACGATTTCGAGAACAAGACGCTGCAAAACCAGATTGCTCAGCTTAGTTACAACGGCAACTGCTGCGGCTTGGCCGTCGAATATCGCCGCATCAACCTCGGACAGGTGCGCGCGGAGAATCAGTTTCGCATCGCCTTCATCATCGCCAACATCGGCACGTTTGGGAATCTGCGCCACCAGGAGAAAATATTCTGAGCATGGACGACAGCGATCTGGCGTTTGCTTCCATCGAAGAGATCGGGAAACTCTTTCGCAAGCGCAAACTTTCTCCTCTCGAGCTTACCAAGCTCATGCTTCGACGCATCGAGCGGAGCAATCCCCAACTGAACGCCTACATCACCGTCACTGCTCGAGTTGCTCTTGCGCAAGCCAAAAAAGCCGAAGCGGAACTCTTCGCGCCGCGTGGCCGCAGGGGGAATCGCGACCGCGGACCGCTCCACGGCATCCCCATTTCACTGAAGGACAACATCTATACGGAAGGCATTCGCACCACAGCCGGTTCGAAGATTCTCGCTGAATTCGTTCCCCAGCACGACGCCCCAGTGGTAGTGCGACTAAAAGAAGCCGGCGCGGTGATTTTGGGCAAGACCAACATGCACGAGTTTGCTTACGGCGTGACGTCGAATAATCCCCATTATGGTGCGGTCCACAATCCTTGGGATCTCCAACGCATCCCGGGTGGGTCCAGTGGTGGTTCCGCCGCGGCGGTTGCGGCTGGCCTCTGCTACGGCAGCATTGGCACAGACACGGGCGGCTCCATTCGCATTCCTTCCGCGCTCTCGGGTGTGGTCGGCTTTAAACCCACCTTCGGCCGCGTTTCCGTTAAGGACGTAATACCGTTATCACCGCACCTTGATTGCGTTGGGCCTTTGGCCCGTACCTGCCGAGACGCTGCCAGATTGCTTGATCCAATTTTTGTGCGCGGCAAGGGCGAACCCAGTTTAGAAAGCGCCACTAAATCCTCCCGAGCATCCCGGCGGTTCCGCCTGGGCCTGCCGAAGAGCTTCCTCGCTAGCGATATCTCTCCGGAAGTGGCCTCCAGTTTTGAGCAAGCGCTTCGACTCCTTCCTGAATCCGATGCCAGCTTAAAAGAAGTGTCCATTCCTTTGTTGTTCGAAACCGCAGATGCGGGCAACCAAATTGCTTGGGCCGAAGCCACTCACTACCACGAGCGAGCCGGATGGTTTCCGGCCCGCGCCGGAGAATACGGCGAGGATGTGCGCGCGCGGCTCGAAGTGGGCGCAAAAGTTTCCGCGACGGCTTACCTCCAGGCCCTGGAGCTCCGCTACTCCTTCATTGAACAATTCCATGCAGCCATGGCCAGCGCAAATGTGGATGCGCTGGTTGTCCCCACCACGCCTATTCCTGCCCCGATGATTGGAGAAGAGACGACCAGCGTCGGTGGTTCTAATCACCCCACGCGCGCTTTGCTCCTGCGCTTGAATCGTCCGGCGAATCTTGCCGGTCTCCCGGCAATCTCCGTCCCTTGCGGTTTCACGCGAGACGCCTTGCCTGTCGGTCTTCAGCTTATTGGCGCTGTCACCGACGAGCATCTGCTTCTGCAAATTGCAAAGTTGTTTGAGCTGGCCTGCCCACGCCAACCGCGTCCATCTATGGCCGGCTAGTGTGCGGGCACTTCCTCGGCTGTCGTTCGAACTGCGCCTCGCTTCTTCATCACCCAACCACCGATCACATATCCCAGCGTCCCCGTCACCATTCCGCCGAACACATCTGCCACGTAATGGTTGCGTACGTAAACCGTTGAAACGCACATACAAAGGACGCATGGAAGGAATATCCAGAAGAGCCACCGCCGGTGCCGCCACGCTCCCCAAAGCGCCGCTACCGCTCCGGCCACGTGCTGCGAGGGAAAAGCGGCGCCGTGCACTCGTCCGCATTTCTCGATCAAGTTGACGAGCGCCGTGAACGGCCCACCGGCAAGATCGCCGTGCCACCAGCCGGCGAACGTGAACCACGGACTTTCGACCGGGAAGAATATAGAGATGACATAGCCGAATGCATAGCCAACCGCCGAATAGGTCATCACGCTCCAATAGCTTTCCCAATCGCGCCGGTAGTAGAGAATCCCGCCCAGAATGAGAAGAAAAAGAAAATAAGTGAAATAAGCGAATTGCATGAATTCATTCAGCGCCGGGTGAGCAAATCGCTCCAGCCACAGCGAAGGATTCACTCCCGTCAGCCATTGATCAAACGCGATCAGCTTGGCGTCTTGCCAGACGGGCGTCACCAGATGCACCAGCTTTCCCAGTTCCTCAAAGCAAAAAAGAAAAAAAAGGTGCGGATACCAATGCCGCCAGAAACGCCAGAACCTTGCTGAGAACGTCGCGCCCTGCCACTCCGCGCGCTTCGCAACCCGGCTTTCTGCCAGGCACAAAACCATAATCATCGCCGCCACCAAAGCTTCGACGCCCACGAGCTTCACGGGATGCCGAGCGTTTTCCGCAAATATGGCGACGAGCGCGCTCGATGCCACCAGGTATGCCAAAGCAACCCATTCGAATGCTCCGCACGCCGCCCAGCTCGCCAGCGCTTCCCGGCTAATCCATGCCGCGATTCCTGGCGTGTCGCGAGCGAAGTTGACGGCGCGTTCCTTGGTTCGCGCCGCCGCTTCGGCACGCCAGGAAAGCGCTGCTTCATTTCCTTGATAATTCTGCCTCTCCATGTCGGCCATTTGAGAGCGTTCTCCAGTCTCACCACTTGTACCCGGCGATCGTCGCCGGCTGCTTTTTCTTCTCTGCCGCTTCTCGGGGTCCGCTACTGTCTCTCTGTTAAGCTTTCTTTTTCGTCCCAAAATAGGATTGGCCACCCACGCATTCGCGCAATGCCCGCAAGGTCGTTCGATGGATTCACAGCCGCCGGCCGACCCACTTCTGCCATCAGCCAGCGATCATTGAAGCTGTCCCCGTAGGCGTAGCATTTCCCCAGGTCGAGCCGCATCTCCGCAGCCAGTCGTTTTGCCGCGCGCGCTTTGGCCTTCCCAAACATGGGGTCGCCCAAAACTCGCCCTGTCCACCGGTTGTCCTTTTCTTCCAGCCGCGTGGCCATCACGCGAATGGTCGCCGTAATGGCGCGCGCGGCGAGTTCGCCTTCGAGCGCCGAAGCAACCTCGCGCGCCAGGGTATCGAGCGTTCCGCTCAGGAGGACAATGGCGTGCCCCTCGTTCGCGTGCCAAGCCAGTTTGGCGATCGCGGGCGCAAAAAAAGGAGGGACAGGCAATCCTCGATTGCGCTGCGCCCTTTTGGTAGGGGGAGCCGACGCCTGTCCCTTGGCCTGGTGGCCATTTTGGTGCCAAGAAGAGACAACTAGGTCCCCCTCGCCACGCTCGTCAAAAATTTGCAAGCCGCGCAGATACATTTTGTTGGTCTCGAAAGTCGCGTTGATCCCCAGCGGAATCAGGCGCAAGGCTTCCTTTAGCCACAGAAAATAATTTTTGAGCGGAATCAACTTTTGGTATCGCAACGTCCGAAAAAGCCTCCGTTCCAGCGGCGGCCGCGCCACAAGCGTTCCATCCAAATCAAAAAATGCCGCAACTCTTCCGTTCTGCTCCTTTACCTCAGGAACCTCATCTGCTTCCTGTACCACACTTGGTCCCCTCACATGGCCTCCTCGGAAGCGCTCTTGGCTCGCCCCGGCCCAACGTTTCCAGCAAAGTATTTCCATCCTTCCACCAGGACCGGCAACCCGCGCAGCAGGCAAAACGCCGCGGTCATCCAGGTCAGCACATGCGCCCCCGCGCGAATCATGGCGTGGACGTCTGCCGCCAGTTCACCCACCAGCGCCACCGGACCGCGCGTCAGCGCCAGCTCCAATCCCAGGTAGCAGAAGCACAAGCACTTCATCGCCGCATACAATCCCCGACTCCAGCGCGACGCCACCAGCGCTTGCCCCCACCAGGTCCGCAGCATGGCGTGCGCGCCCCAGCCGGCTGCTAGCGGAGAAGGCCCCGCCTTCAGGGCCAGCCCGCGCAAGAAATCCGTCGCCGCTCCGCGTGCAAAAAATAAAATCGGCAGCCACAGCGACACCATCCCCACAACGGCGAAATAGGTGAAGTAGGCGTTTTCAATCATGCGGTCGCCAAGTATGTCCAGTTCGGCGCCGACCGGCGTGGCCATTTTTTCCTTTCGTGCCAGGTGCCCGTCGAGCGCATCCAGAGCGATCGCCGCCACGGTCAGTCCCACCGCCAAGAGGTTCGCCCACGCCCCGCGGCCAAACAGACACACGGCGGCGAATCCCACCAGTACTCTTAAGAGCGTCACTTTGTTCGGTGTCCATCGCATACTTACCTGCCCGAGACGCGAGACCGCGTCGGAGCCCCTCTAGTGGCAAGCTTGATGCCACACCCGGCCCTGGCAACATATTTCTCTTCAACCACTTACGAACGGGCTGGCCTTGCTTCTGTCTCGCCCCGCGCCAGCCAAGTCCGTCAGTTGTCGCCCATTCGCCCCACCTTGTTTCCTTTCCTCGTTTTGCGCGTCTAATAAGAAGACTTCGTTTTTGTGATTCGCGCATTCGTTTTTAGGGTGTCATTTGGTAGCGAAACCATGAGGCCCCTAAAGCCGCGGATTCTGACCCCGACCTAGGAACTTCCACGGGCGACGGGAGGACGAAGGAGAATTATGGGAGAATAGGAAGGTCGCTTGAAGTCTAGGCGCAAGCGCATTTTTGTCGCACAAGCGAACCGTAACTGAGGAATGAATCAGAATGAATGCTGATGTTTCCCTAGCAGGAGCTTTTCTCGCCGGGCTGGTTTCCTTTCTTTCGCCCTGTGTTCTGCCGCTTGTTCCCGGCTACGTCTCCATGCTCTCGGGGATTGGCATGGAGCAACTTCGCAAGGGCGAAGTGCCCAGCCGCAGCTTGCTGGGCTCGTCACTCACCTTCATCGCCGGATTTTCCGTCGTTTTCATCTCTTTTGGAGCGTCCGCGAGCGCCGTCGGCGTCTTCCTCAAACAGAATCGCAATACCCTGACTCCCATCGCCGGTGCGCTCATTCTTCTTTTCGGCCTTCATCTTCTTGGCCTGCTGATCAAGCTCAACCCTCGTGCCGGCGTTATTCTCGGCGTCGTGCTCGTGGCCCTCGGCACCGCTTCCCTAGCTCGCCATGCTCCGCTCTTCGCCGGATTCGGTGCGCTGCACTTTTTCTCGCTTTCGCTCATTGGCTTCTTTGGTCCGGGACTGGCCCGCTGGCTCAACCGCGACGTGCACCTCCGCAGCTCCATCGCGCAGCCTAGCGCCTGGAGCGCTTTCATGCTGGGCTTCGCCTTCGCCTTCGGCTGGACTCCCTGCATTGGACCCATTCTCACGTCCGTGCTCGCGCTGGCCGCGGCCAGCGCGAGCGTTCGGCGCGGCATCCTGCTCCTGGCCATCTACTCCGCCGGCTTGGCTATCCCGTTTCTGCTTACGGCTCTCGGCATCGGCAAGTTCATGACGTTTTATAAAAATTTCAGAAAATATCTTCACGCCGTCGAACTCTCGAGCGGCGGATTACTCTTGTTCGTCGGCGGATTGGTCTTCGTCAACAAGCTGACCTGGCTCACCGCCAAGTTGAGTTTCTTAAACACCCTGGTCTTGTGGCTGGAACAGGTCCTCACGAGCGCAACGGGAAGTAAGATATTTTTGCTAGCGATGGGCGTCGCAATTCTGACCGCGGTGCTGTTCGCGGTGGTAAAGCGCTGGGAGAAAATCACGGCCATGCAAGGCAGCAAGACTCTTCTAGCGGTACTCACCGTAGTCGTGCTGATCATCGGCACTTACTACGCGGACAAAGTCACGCGCGTCAGAGCCACCGGTCCGGAGCAAAGCACCGAGCCGGCCAGCAGCACAAGCGACGCCCATCCCGCTCCCGCAGTCACCTTCAAGAACCTCGACGGGGCAGACGTCAGGCTCGCGCAGTACCAGGGCACCGTCGTGCTCGTCAATTTCTGGGCCACTTGGTGCGATCCTTGTTACGTCGAAATTCCGTGGCTCATCGAGATGCAGCAAAAGTACGCCGCCAAGGGTTTCACCATTCTCGGCGTCTCCATGGACGAAGAAGGCAAATCCGCCGTAGTTCCCTTCCTTGCCAAGGAACGCTTCGACGTTAATGGCCAGAAACTCCCCATGAATTATCCCATCGTCATCGGCAACGACGACATTGCCGACAAGTTCGGCGGACTGCTCGGCTATCCCACCAGCTTCCTGATCTCCCGCGACGGAAAAATCGTGAAAAAAGTCCAGGGCCTGGTCAGCTACGAAGAACTCACCAAAGCCATCGAATCCCAGTTGTAAATTCATGAGCGTCATCGACGAAGTTCTCGCTGCCAACGAAATCTACGCGCGCACCCACGAATTGCGCCGACTGACGCCTCGCCCTGAGCGCCAGCTCGCCGTCCTCACTTGTATGGATACCCGTCTCTCGACTCGCACGCTAGGACTGAAAGAAGGCGATGCTCACATCATCCGTAACGCCGGCGGCATCGTCACCGACGATTCCCTGCGCTCTCTGATCGTCTCGCATCATCTGCTCGGCACGAAAGAATTCATGGTCATCAACCACACGGATTGCGGATTGATGCACACGACCGAACAAGACCTGCGCAACCGAATCCAGAATCGCACCGGGACCGCTGCCGTGGCTCCCGCCTTCTTTTACGCGTTCCAGAACATCGACGAAAATGTCCGCCACCAATTGCAGAAGCTCCGCACCCATCCATGGATTCCCCAGAACGTCGCCGTGCGCGGCTTTGTCTACGACGTCGCCAGCGGTCTTCTCCGCGAAATCAAAGACGGAATGCCGGACTTGGAGAGGTGAACACTTCTTACTTAGAGACTTCGGTTGGCTCGGAGCGGACTCTTTCTATCCTCATCCAACAGGCAGTTCGATGGTCACCGCGGCTCCGTTAGGCTCCAGGTTTTGCGCGTAAATACTGCCGTTATGTTCCCGCACCGTCCCGTAACAAATACTCAAGCCCAAGCCGGTTCCTTGTCCAACCGGCCTGGTCGAGTAGAACGGATCGAACGCCCGGCTAATGTCGTTGAACCCCGGCCCCGAATCGCTGAACCGCACAACGACTCTTTCTCCCTCCAAGTACCCCTCCACCGCAATTTTCTTTACTGGCACATGCTCCAAAGCCTGAGCGCAGTTGCTGAACAAATTCACGAATACCTGTTTGAACTGCCCTTCATTCGTCGCAATTTTCGGCAGATTGGGCGCAAACTTCATTTCCACGCTGATCCCGGAGTTCCGCAATTGATAGTCCAGCAGCATCAGCGACTCTCGCACCACCACGGCAATATCCAGCAGCCGCCGTCCTTCATGCTGTGGTTGCGCGAACGTCAGCAGGTTCTGGATGATGCGCTTCATGCGTTGCGCTTCCGCCTTCAGTTTTTCCAGCTTGGAGCGCGACGCGCCTTCCGGGCCCTGCTCGATCAGCAAGTCGGAGTAACCCATCACCGCCGTCAGCGGGTTGTTCAGTTCATGCGCCACTCCGGCAACCAACTGACCCACTCCTGCCAGCCTCTCCTTCTGCACCAATTGGCTTTGGGCGCGTTGTAGATGCTCCAGATTCTGCTTGGAGTCCACGAGCAGCCGCGTCATCTCCCGCGCCAACAGGATCTGCCGCAGAAAAACGCACAAGCCCACGAGCAGTATCCCGATTAGCGTGACCGCCACTCGATACCCGCGGAGTTGGCTGGCTTGCGGGTCCAGAAAAAGTTCACTCAGTCCGATCAGTGGCAACGACAGCACCGCCAGCACGGCAAGAAATCCTGGCATGTCCGCCCATCGTTCGCGTTCCCCGCCCGCCAGCGGCTCTGACGGCACATCCCTCGCGCGCAACGCAATCAAGATGAACCAGCAGATCGCCGCGTAGTCCGGAACGTCGTAGATGCTCCCGCTGTAGTACTGCTCGCGCCCCAACGCCGCGTTCAGCCACTGGTAAGCAAGCAGGTAGAGCGCGCCGGCGAAAAACAGATTCCAGTAAATCCCCCGCCAGGCCCCCTTAGCCACGATCGCCATGCCCCCCAGAACCGCTTGCAGCACCGCGAACTCCAGCACGAACAGAACGTAGTAATACCGATTGAAGAAAGCCTTGTTCGGCAGGATGTATTCGTTGGGATAAACGAGAAACATATAAATGTAGATCCACCACAGCAGCAGAATCAGAAAATTCAGCGTGCTAAGATGGAATTTCTGCTCTTGCTGTCGGGATCCCGGCCGCAACGCCGCCGCGGCCATCATCGGGACCGGTTGCAGGAACAGTGGGATGTCCGCCCAGAACGGCTCCGGTGGGCTTCGCCCGGCGATCACCTCATAGTAAAACCACCCGGCAAAGTTGCTGCCCACCATCGCGGCGCTTGCCGCCATCAGGACCCAGAACCACCGCGTTCGCCCCTGATTGGCAAACGCCGCCCACAGCATCACCGCCACCGCAATCAGCCATAATCCCAAGCCGCAGCTATCGGAAAACGCCGTCAACAGAAAACCACGCGGCGCGGTCAGCGAAACAACCGTATACACCACCAGGAACCCGGCCACTGCCCCCAGTTGCCAATGCGCCAGCCGCTTCATCGCAGCTCACTCATGCCGCGTCGTGAGCGCGCAATCGCGCCCGAGGCAGACGAGCACAACCCAAGTTTCGTATTAAGACTCACTGGAAGTCCCACTTTAAAATAATTTTTATGCCCGCGCAGGTCCAACCGCTTGAGGCTTTCCTAAATTGAGGTTCCCTGTACGCTACCTCCACTCTCCCTTTTCTCCCGCCACCCCGCAATAGGACCATAGTCCCAGCGGTGGTAGAGCCACTCCTGGCGGTGCTTAGCTCCGGGTTCCTCTTTTCTGCCTTGTTGGCTTTCGAATCCCTTAGAGCGACACATCTTTTTTCCATGTTCGCTCCGAAGACCGCGATGGCCATCCGAAAAGTGTTACTTGGTGTCTAACGACTGCAGCTTTGCATTCACCAGGAAAGGATCATTAAACTCGGTCATTTCACCCCAGCCCTTGCCGAGAACAGGAAGGAGCCGCGCCGAAAGCGGCTTATGCCACTTGAACGCCAAGCTGGCCATGTCTCCAATAATCAGCGAAAGCTGGTCCGCGGTTACGTCGCCGGGCAGCGGAATGGTGTCCAAACCCGTCCCGCACACGGCTGAATAACTGAGCAGCGCATCCATCGAGACGTGCCCCTCGCTCCAGCGCTCGGCCAGCCGCGTGTCTTCTAGCACCGGCAGCATCAACCCGGAATATCCGGTTTGTTTTACTTTGACGTCTTTAACCGCTCCGGTAATCAGGGCTGCCGCCGTCAGCGTTCCGCTCATCCCCACCGGCTGTCTCGTCAAGTTTTCTATGGCCTCGCCAATCGAAACATTTCCTGACGGCGCTGGCGACAGATCGATTCCCATGTACGCCCAGCCGGTTTCCTGATCGACGCGCCCCGCGTGGCGCTCGATGTCAAACGCGCTGGCCGCCAGCAAATCCGTCAGCCGCTGCTTGGCCGTGGCCAGGTCCGGCGCATTCTTGAACGCCGCCGCCACCACGTTCGCCGATTCCAGGGCAATCGCGAATTGATGGCCGAACCCCGTGTGATAAGCCGCCGGGAAAAACGGCGTCAGCGGTTTGACCATGGCAATCGCAGCAAAACGAAAATTGCCCTGGCTGTGCTCCGTCTCTTCGAGCTTTTTCATCACGCGAGCCGCCGCGCCAACCGCAGTCCATCGCACGCCATCGTCGCCCGCTACGACGAGGGTCGCATTCAACGTTTTTGTGTTGGTCAAAATTTCCGCGAGTAAGTCGGCTTCGGCGGCGCTGTCACCCTGGTTCAGCATGGCCGGCCCGATCGACGCCGCAAATTTTTCTTTCTGCGCCAGCGCGTCGTATTCCTTGAAAAACGCGACGGCTTGCTGCGCCGTCAACCCTTTCGTGTATTCCGGAAACGGCTGCGTCGCGATGCGGATCGTTTGCACCTGGTACCCGCGCGATTCAAGTGTCGTTTGCGCGCGCCGCAGCATGTTCAGGGCATCCGCCACCTGCTCCCGGTACTGCGCCGGGTCTAAATTGATAAAAGCCGTAATCGCCCGGATCTTTGGCTTATCCGGCGCCGTGGCGGCGGTTTTCGCTTGCGCCCAGGCACGGCTGGAACAACCGGCGAGAAGTAAAGCGAAACAAGCCGCAAATCGAATGGCGCGGCGAGGTGCGGAAATCGAGAGTGCATTCACGTACATGGCTCCTGCGGGGGGCGCGGTATAGGTCTAGCTTTCCGTTGAGTTTCTCCGTGGGGATCCACGCTAAGAGATGCCCGCGCCCTATAGGATATAGATTCGCCGTACCCAACACTAGCTTGGATTGCGCTTGAGGGGCGGAGTTCCGTCCGTGCTTTCGGTCTCTACACGTAGGCGGCAATGCCGGTGACGCGCTCGCCGATCACCAGCTTGTGGATATCGTTCGTTCCTTCGTAGGTAAACACACTTTCGAGGTTGTTCATGTGCCGCATGATGCAGTAATCGTCCACGATGCCGTTGGCGCCGAGGATGTCGCGCGCCTTGCGCGCCGTATCCAGCGCGATGCCCACGTTGTTCATCTTCAGCATCGAAATGTGAGATGGATGAACTTTGCCGTTGTCCTTCAATCGCCCGACGTGCAGCGCCAGCAATTGTCCCTTCACGATTTCCGTGATCATCCAGGCGAGTTTTTCCTGCACCAGTTGGTGTGCAGCGATCGGCTTGTTCGCAAATTGCTTGCGCGTCTTGGCGTATTCGAGGGCCGTGTCGTAGCAAGCCATCGC
>Ga0307477_10003265_pt1 | contig 12126 bp, 9 predicted proteins | sample atmos_gasesECM2C_FD_203316 | JGI IMG/M metagenome (GOLD analysis project Ga0307477, IMG submission 203316) | Hardwood forest soil microbial communities from Morgan-Monroe State Forest, Indiana, United States - atmos_gasesECM2C_515 | ecosystem: Environmental > Terrestrial > Soil > Temperate...
GGCCGCGGCACCCGCGGCCTGGCGATGCTGCGCCGGGGTGACGACCTCAACATGGTCGGTCCGCTCGGCGTCGGTTTTAAGCTCCATCCGAGCTGGCGGCACATCGTCGTGCTCGGCCGCGGAGTCGGCATCGCCACGCTCGGGCCGATTTCGCAATTGGCGCGCGAACGCGATACCGGCGTCACCGCGATCCTGTCGGCGCGCAATCCCGATTTCGTCATGGCGGACGCTTTGTTCCGCGAGGCCGGCGAGGTGGTGAGTGTGCTTGATACCGACGGAACGAGCGCGGTCGAGAACGTCGAGCGGATTCTGCAAGACCTGATTGCGCAGAAGCGCGCCGACGCCTTCTTCACCTGCGGCTCGAACCGGTTGTTCCAGTTGATGAAGCGGCTCGGCCGGGCGCACAATATTCCCGGTCAGGTGGCGATGGAGCAGGTGATGGCTTGCGGCCTTGGGCCCTGTTACGTCTGTGTGCGCACTTTCGAAGTGAACGGCAAACAGGAGCTGCGCCGGGTCTGCATCGACGGACCGGTCTTCGATCTGCAGGAGGCGGTCGGATGGTAGATATGAGCGTCAAAATCGGCGCGGTGACGCTGAAAAATCCGGTGATGCCGGCGTCGGGTTGTTTCTCCACCGACCTCACCCAGGTGATGGATCTTAACCGGCTCGGCGCACTGGTGGCCAAAACCGTGTCGCGGGAATTTCGCGCCGGCAATCCGCCGCCGCGCGCCGCCGAGGTCGAAGGCGGCATGATCAATTCGATCGGGCTGCCGACCAAGGGCATCGATTATTTTCTCGAACACCAGGTCCCGGACTACAAACGCTTCACGCCGCCGCTCGTCGGCTCGATCTCGGCGACCACGATCGAGGATTTCGAAGCGATGGCGCGCGACGTCGCCACCTCCGCGATCGACGTGCTCGAAGTCAATATTTCCTGTCCGACGCGCGATCCCAAAGGCGGCAACTTCGCCTTGCACGAAGAGCATACGTATAATGTCGTGAAGCTCATCCGCGCCACGACCGACAAGCCGATGTGGGTGAAATTGTCCCCCAATGCCGGCGATGTCGTCGCCGTCGCCAAGGCCGCCGAGCGCGCCGGTGCCGATGCGCTGGTCGTGTCGAACACAATTCTGGGGCTCAAGATCAATACCGACACGTTCCGGCCCGCGATCGGCAATAAATTCGGCGGCCTGTCCGGCCCGGGCATCAAGCCGATCATCGTGCGCATGGTCTATCAATGCGCCAAGGCGGTGAAGATTCCGATCATTGGCTGCGGCGGTATCGTCAAAGTCGAAGACGTCGTCGAATATATGCTGGCCGGCGCCACCGCGGTGATGATCGGCTATCTGACTTTCCGCAATCCGACCGGCATGATCGCGATCATCGAAGGGCTCGAGCAATGGTGCGGCAAGCGCGGCTTTGCCCGCGTCGCCGATCTCACCGGCGCCATGATCGATGAGCCGCCGATGGAAACATTCGCTGCCGCCGCAGCGCCGATCGGATAGGCCTGCCTGCCATGACCACGCGCATAACGATCCGCAAGCCGGATGATTGGCACCTGCATGTTCGCGACGGCGAAATGCTCAAAGCGGTATTGCCGTTCACGGCGAAGAATTTCGGCCGCGCCATCCTGATGCCGAACCTGGTGCCACCGGTGCGCACCACCGCCGACGCCAAGGCCTATCGCGAGCGGGTCATGGCGGCGGTGCCGAAGGGTTCGAAGTTCAAGCCGCTGATCACCTGTTATCTGACCGACGACACCGATCCCGACGATGTCGAGCGCGGCTTTCGCGACGGACTATTCACCGCCGTGAAGCTTTATCCCGCACATGCCACGACAAATTCGGCGTTCGGCGTCACCGACTATGCCAAGATGCCGCGCGTCTTGGAGCGCATGGAAAAGATCGGCATGCCCTTTCTCATGCATGGCGAATATGTCGCGCCGGACGTCGACATCTTCGATCGCGAGGCGGTGTTCATCGATCGGCTGTTGTCGAAATGGCTCAAGCAGTTTCCAGGCCTGCGCATGACGCTTGAGCACTTGTCGTCGAAGGAGGGCGTCGATTTCGTCGCCGGCGCGGCGCCCCAGCTCGGCGGGACGATCACGCCGTATCATATGATGCTTACGCGCACCGACTGGCTCGGCCACGGTTTGAAGCCGTACATGTATGTGATGCCGGTCATCAAAACCGGGCGTGACAAGACGGCGCTTCGGCAAGCAGCGACTTCGGGGAAGCCGTGCTACTTCCTCGGCACCGACTCGGCGCCGCATCCTTACGCCAAGAAAGTTTCGGTCAGCGGTATCCCCGGCATGTTCAATGCACCGGTCGCCATCGAGACTTACGCGCAAGTCTTCGAGGAGGAGGGCGCGCTGGACAAGCTCGAAGCCTTTGCCTCGCTCAGCGGCGCCAAGCATTATCGGATGCCGCTCAATGACGAGAGCATCACTTTGGAAAAGACGCCGTGGACGGCGCCGGAAGAGGTCAAGGTCGTCGGGCCCGACGAGCGCGCGCTGATCTACCGCGGCGGCGAGACCATCACCTGGAAGATAGTGAGTTGATCGAGCGCCATTAAATCGTCATCCTGAGGTGCCCGCGCGCAGCGCGGGCCTCGAAGGATGCACCCCCAAGCATGCTGGCTGTCACCCTTCGAGGCTCGCTTCGCTTGCTCCTCAGGGTGACGGATAAAGATCTAGCGAGCCAAATGAGCGCACTATGACCTGCTTCGCCGATAAAGCGGTCGTCGCCGAGCTGACGGCCAAAATGCTGCTCGAAGTGGAGGCCGTCCGCTTTATGGCGGACAAGCCTTTCATCTACACGTCCGGCTGGGCGAGCCCGGTCTATACTGATTGCCGTCGCCTGATCTCCTTTCCGCGCGTGCGCCAGCAGCTGATCGATTTCGGCGTAGCGACCTTGATGCGCGAAGTCGGCTTCGAGCAGTTCGACGCTGTGGCCGGCGGCGAAACCGCGGGAATTCCCTTCGCGGCCTGGATGGCCGACCGCCTGATGCTGCCGATGCAATATGTGCGCAAGAAGCCGAAAGGGTTCGGCCGCAATGCGCAGATTGAGGGCCATATCGAGCCCGGCGATCGCGTCCTCCTGGTCGAGGACATGACCACCGACGGCCGCAGCAAGGTGAACTTCTGCAAGGCGCTGCGCGAGGCCGGCGCGGTCGTCGAGCACGTCTTCGTATTTTTCTTCTACGATATCTTTCCCGAGGGAAAGCAGATCATGCGCGAGCTTGGCGTGACGCTGCACGCGCTCGCCACCTGGTGGGACGTTTTGGAGGCGGCGAAGAAGGGCGGCACCTTCGACAAAGGCAAGCTGCGGGAGGTCGAAAAGTTCATGAAAGATCCCGCGGCCTGGTCGAAAGCGCATGGCGGCGCCGCGCAGGCGGCGGAGTAATCGCGGATGACAACGCAAGTCGCAGATGTAATCGTCGTCGGCGCCGGCAATGCGGCGTTCTGCGCGGCGCTCGCCGCGCAGGAACAGGGCGCCAAAGTACTGATGCTGGAAGCGGCGCCTGAGGAAGAATCCGGCGGCAACAGCCGTTTCACCGCCGGCTCGATCCGGGTCGTCTATAACGGCGTCGAGGACATCAAGACGCTCGTCCCCGATCTCACGCCGGCAGAGATTGAAACCACCGACTTCGGCACTTACACCGCCGATCAGTTTTTTGACGACATGGCGCGCGTCACGCAGCATCATGCCGATCCCGATCTGGTCGAGCTTCTGGTCACCAAAAGTTTCGACTCGCTCAACTGGATGCGCAGTAAGGGCGTGCGGCTTATTCCGATTTATGGCCGCCAGGCATTCAAGATCGACGGCAAGTTCAAGTTTTGGGGCGGCCTGACGGTTGAATCGGTCGGCGGCGGACCCGGTCTGATCGCGATGCTGACCGAAGCGGCGAAAAAGCGCGGCATCGAGGTTCGCTACGCCACCCGCGGCGTCAATCTGTTGTTCGACGGCAATCGCGTCGAAGGTGTCCGCGCGCGCGAGCACGGCGAAGTCCGCGAGCTGCGCGCCCGATCGGTCGTGCTTGCTTCCGGCGGCTTCGAGGCCAATCCGGAATGGCGCACGCGCTATCTCGGGCCCGGTTGGGATCTCGCGAAGGTGCGCGGTTCCCGTTACAACACCGGCGACGGCATTCGCATGGCGCTTGATATCGGCGCCGCGCCGCGCGGCAACTGGTCAGGCTGCCATGCCGTGCAATGGGAAATGAATGCGCCGGAGTTCGGCGACCTTGCGGTCGGCGATCAATTTCAGAAACATTCGTATCCGTTCTCGATCATGATCAATGCGAGCGGCAAGCGCTTCGTCGACGAAGGCGCCGACTTCCGCAATTACACTTACGCCAAATACGGTCGCGTCGTGCTGGAGCAGCCCGGCCAGTTCGCGTGGCAGATTTTCGATCAGAAAGTGAAACACCTGCAGCGCGACGAATACCGCATTCGTCAGATCACGAAAGTCACGGCCAATACGATCGAAGAATTCGCCAAAAAACTCGAAGGGGTAAACGCGGCGGAATTCATCAAAACGATCAAAGAATGGAATGCGGCGGTGAAAACCGATGTGCCGTTCAATCCCAACGTCAAAGATGGACGCTGCACGCAGGGTCTGGCGATCAATAAGAGCAATTGGGCGAACACCATCGATGCGCCGCCGTTCGAAGGCTATGCCGTGACCTGTGGCGTCACCTTCACTTTCGGCGGGTTGCGCATCAACACCGATGCCGAAGTGCTCAACACCGACTATCAGCCGATCCGCGGCCTCTATGCCGCCGGCGAACTGGTCGGCGGTTTGTTCTATTTCAATTATCCGGGCGGTTCGGGCCTGATGTCGGGCACCGTGTTCGGCAAGATCGCCGGCACCGCCGCCGGGCGCGCTGGCAAGAATTGAGCACCGGCGATGGACGCAAAGGCTAGGCGCGGGCTCAACGAATTAACCGTCACTGAGATCGTGGCGAAGATCGCCGCGGGCGAGATGACGTGCGAAGCCGTCACGCGCGATTGCATCGAACGTATTATCGCGCGCGAGCCTGTCGTCAAAGCCTGGGTGAAGTTCAATCCGGAATTGGCGCTTGCGCAAGCGCATGCGCTCGATCGCGAACCGCGCCGCGGCGCGCTGCACGGCGTGCCGATCGGGATCAAGGACGTCATCGATACGTTCGATATGCCGACCGAGATGGGTTCGCCGATCTATCGCGGCTACCGGCCGACGGCGGATGCGGCTTGCGTTGCGCTGTTGCGCCGCGCCGGCGCCGTGATCCTGGGCAAGACCGCGACCTGCGAACTCGCCGGCATGGCGCCGGCCGCGACCACCAACCCGCACGATCCCGCCCATACGCCAGGCGGCTCGTCGAGCGGATCGGCGGCCGCGGTCGCCGATGTCATGGTCCCGGCCGCGCTCGGCACGCAAACTGGCGGTTCGGTGCTGCGGCCGTCGTCGTTCTGCGGCGTGTTCGGCTATAAGCCGACCTACAACACGTTCAACAAAGCCGGGCTCAAGCCCGCGGCCGAAAGCATCGACACCATCGGGTGGATCGCCCGCTCGATCGAGGATATCGCGCTGCTGACCGCCGTATTGGGCATGGACGAGCCGCAGCCGCTGCGTAGCATAAGTGCGGCGCCGCGCATCGGGCTCTGCCGCACCGAACTATGGGATGCCGCGCAGCCGGAAACCAAGAGTGCGGTCGAAAATGCCGCGGCGGCGCTGAGCAAGGCCGGCGCTGTCGTTCGCGATGTCGATTTGCCGGGTGAGTTCACCGGCCTGCCTGCGCTGGCGCGCGGCACCATCAATCATTTCGAGCGCGCCGCTTGCATGGCATTCGAATGGGACAATCATCGCGGGGCATTGTCGCCGCAGATGCGGCGCTACATCGAGAATGGACTGAAGACGTCACGCGTGGACTACGTCGCCGCTTGGCGGCGCGTCGAACAATGCCGCACACTATTACTGAAAGTTTTCGACGGCATCGATGTGTTGCTGACGCCCTGCGTGCCCGGCGAAGCGCCGAAGGGCCTCGCGTCGACTGGCGATCCGAGCATGCAAGCGATGTGGACCGCTTTGCATACACCGACCATGACGTTGCCGACCCATCGCGGGCCGAACAATCTGCCGGTCGGCATTCAATTGGTCGCGCAACGCTATGGTGACGATCGCCTGTTCGCTTGCGCGCGCTGGATTTGGGACAGGATCGGCGCGCCGGATATGATTGGGGTCAGTCGGGTGTAGCGGATCGGGACAGCGGCCCAGCTTCATGCACAAGCCTGGCATTGCCGGAAAATCGCTTTTGATCGTCGCTGCGGTTGCGGTGTTGGCGAACATCGCGCGGGCGGACAACGCGGCGGATTTCTACAAGGGCCGTAGCATTTCGATGATCATCGGCTACAGCGTCGGCGGCGGCTACGACGCTTATGCACGGCTCTTGGCACACTATATCGGCAGGCACATTCCGGGTGAGCCTTCGATCGTGCCGCAACAGATGACCGGCGCCGGCAGTTTGCGCGCCGCCAATTATCTTTTTTCGGTGGCGCCGAAGGACGGCTCGGCGCTGGGCACGTTCTCACGCAGCATCGGAATCGCGCCGCTCCTTGGCCAGGCCGAATTCGACAGCCGTAAATTCACCTGGCTCGGCAGCATGACGGATGACGACACCACCTGCGTCACCTGGAATTCTTCGCCGATCAAGAACTGGACCGACTTCTTAAGTAAGCCATCCAAGCTCGGCGGTCTCGGCGCCGACGCCGATCCGGATATTTGGGCGCTGCTGTATAAGAACGTGTTCGGCGCTAAGGTACAGCTTGTCAGCGGTTATCCAGGAACCAACGACGTCGTTCTGGCCATGGAGCGCGGCGAAGTCGATGGCCTGTGCGGACTGTCATGGAGCACGATCAGGACCCGGCACGCGGAATGGCTAAGCGGCCACTCGGTAAATATCATTGTGCAAGCAGCGCTTAAAAAAGAGCCCGAGATTGCCGCGGTGCCGCTCGCGACCGACCTCGTGAGCAACCCCGAACAACTGCAGATCATCAGGCTGTTGTTGGCCAGCCAAGCCATGGCGCGTCCGTTCGCGGCGCCGCCCGAGCTTGCCCCAGACCGCAAATCGGCGCTGATCGCGGCTTTCGATGCCACGATGCACGACGCCGATTTTTTGGCCGAGGCGCAGAAATTGAATTTTGAAATCCATCCGGTGAGCGCGGCGACAATCGACAGCTTGCTCACCGAGGTCTACGCCACGCCCAAAGACGTCCTCGGCAGGGCGGCCAAGGCGATATCGAGCGCCGGCCAGTGAGCGCGAGCACGATTGGCGCGCGTGTTCTTCGCCTCGAAGATCAGGCGCTGGTGACGGGCCGAGGCCGCTTTGTCGATGACATCCCGGCAGCCGGCGTTTTGGCCGCGGCCTTCGCGCGCAGTCCGCATCCGCATGCCTTGGTTCGCGGCATTGATCTGAGTGCCGCGCGCGCGGCGCCCGGCGTCATCGCGGTGCTCGCGCTCGACGATCTCGCACCGGTGATGAAGCGGCGACGCATGAATCGCGTTTCCAATTCCGGCACTAATCTGGCGCAGAGTTGGCCGTTCGCGCTGGCCGACGCCGAGGTCTCGTTTGTCGGTGAGCCGATCGCGATCGTGATCGCCGCCGACCGCTACGTCGCCGAAGACGCCGCCGCACTCATCGACGTCGATTATGAGGTGCTTGCCGCGGCGATCGATTGCCGCGCCGAAGGACTGCCACCGGTCCGACGCGAACTGCGGTCGAATCGCGTCATTTCATACAAAGTCGGCTACGGCGACATCGAAGCCGCCTTCGCGAAAGCTGCGCACGTCGTGCGCGAAGAGCTGTGGGTGCATCGCGGGGCGGCGCATTCCATGGAAGGCCGCGGCATTCTCGCCGAGATTTCCGGTCGCGAGACGTTGGTTTGGGCTTCAACCCAGAAGCCACACGATCTGCGCACCGCTTTGGCCGACTATATTGCGCTCGACGAGAGCAGGTTGCGTGTGGCGACGCCGGATGTCGGCGGCGGCTTCGGACCGAAGCTGTGCGTCTATCCCGAGGATGTCGCGGTCGTCGCCGCGGCGACTTTGCTACGCCGGTCGATCAAATGGATCGAGGACCGCCGCGAGCATTTCACCAACGCGGCGCAAGAGCGCGACCAATATTGGACGATCGCGCTTGCCGCCGACGGTGACGGGCGCGTGCGCGGCGTTCGCGGCCGGCTTATTCACGACGTCGGGGCCTATGCTCTCCAAGACGTCAACATTCCCTACAATTCAGCGACCACTTTGACCGGCCCGTATGTCGTCCCGGCTTTGGCGATCGACGTTGCCGCTGTGCACACCAACAAAGCGCCGGTCTCTTCTGTGCGCGGCGCCGGCTATCCGCAGGCGGCCTTCGCGATGGAGCGGATGCTGGATCGCCTGGCGCAGACGTTGCGGCTCGATCGCGCGGAGTTGCGCCGCCGCAATTTGATCCCGGCGGAAAAGATGCCCTACCTGAAACCGCTAAAATCGCGCGCCGGCGAGCAGGTGCAATACGACAGCGGCGATTATCCCGGCTGCCAAGCCGAAATCGTTCGCGCCGCGCAATGGCAGGACTTTCCGCGCCGTCAGGCGGCGGCGCGCGCGCAAGGCCGTTACATCGGCATCGGCCTGGCGCACGGCATGAAGGGCACCGGCCGCGGGCCGTTCGAGTTCGGCAATGTCCGCGTCTCGCCGACCGGACAGATTACGGTCTCAACCGGCGCGGCGCCGATGGGGCAGGGGCTTTGTACGGCGCTCGCGCAAATCTGCGCGGAGGCCTTCGGTGTGCGCGCGCAGGATGTGACGGTAATCGCCGGCGATACGGCGGCGGCGCCGCTCGGCCTCGGCGGTTTCGCTAGTCGGCAAACGGTCACGGCGGGTTCTTCGGTAAAGGTCGCCGCCGCCGCGGTCGCAGCCAAAGCGCGTAAGCTCGCCAGTCAGATGCTGGAGGCCGCCGAGGAGGACCTCGAGATCGCCGACGGCGAGGTCCGTGTTGTCGGCGCGCCGCAGCTTGCCGTGAAGCTTGGCGACTTGGCGCGCGTTCTCAAGGGTGCGCCCGGCTACCCGTTTCCCAAGGACATCGAGCCGGGACTTGAATCAAGCGCCACATTTCGTGTCGACCAGCTGGCTTACTCGAACGCTTGCCACGTGGCCGAAGTGGAGGTCGACGTCGAAACCGGCGCCGTGCGCATTCTCCGTTATCTCGCGATGCAAGATGCCGGCCGGCTGATTAATCCGATGATCGTCGACGGCCAGGTTCACGGCGGCGTCGCCCACGGTATCGGCAATGCAATATTCGAATGGATGGGCTATGACGAGGCCGGTCAGCCAATCACCACGACCTTTGCCGATTACCTTTTACCGACGGCGGCCGACGTGCCGAAACTGCAAACGCTCTACAAGGAATCGCCGTCGCCGCATAATCCGTTGGGGGTAAAAGGCGTCGGCGAAGTCGGCGTCATTCCGGCCGCCGCCGCGATCATATCCGCGATCGAGGACGCGCTGTCGCCATTCGGCGTCCGCATAGCGCAGATGCCGATCACGCCGCCCAGGCTTGCTGAGCTGATTGCTCGCGCAAGGGTCGGGCCCAAGGGTGCGACGGTATAAGGTTTTGACGCTTGCCGTTCGGCAGAGCACACTCGCTTCCGATTGAGGAGAACGCCTAATGACTTGCTTGAGATTCGGGATGCGCCTTTTGGTTTGGGCAGCAGTCCTGGCGCCGCTTGGCGCGCCTGTGCGCGCGGAAACGTTTCCGTCCCGGCCCATTCACTTGATCATGCCCTATGCTCCCGGCGGGATCGTTGATTTTGCCGGCCGCGTCGTGGCGCAGAAGCTGGGCGAGGTTTTAGGACAAACGGTTGTGGCTGAGAATCGTCCGGGCGCCGGCGGCATTGTCGGGGTCGAATATGTCGCCCATTCGGCGCCGGATGGCTACGACCTGGTCATCATGGATCCTGCATATGTCATCAATCCGATCATGCAGAAGTCGATGCCTTACGACATTTTCAAGGATCTCGCGACGGTTTCGATCGTCAATTCCTCGCCCGAAGTCCTCGTCGTTTCGCCGCAACTCGGTATCAAGACCTATGCGGAGCTTGTCGCCTACGGCAAAGCGAATCCAGGCAAACTCAATTACGCGTCCGCGGGTGTCGGCACGACGCCGCATCTCGCTGCCGCAATGTGGGCACAGCGCAGCGGCATCGACGCGGTGCATGTGCCGTATAAGGGGGTGGGCCCGTCTTATGTCGATCTGCTCAGCGGCAAAGTACAGATGCTGTTTTCCAGCATCGCCGGCGCGCTGCCCTACACCAGCAAGGGCAACGTCGTTGCGCTTGCAACGACCGGAAGCCAACGCTCTCCGGTCTATCCCGATCTTCCGACCGTCGCAGAAGCGGGGCTGTCCGGCTATAACGTGGATCTCTGGCTGGGCCTTTATACGCCCGCGACGGTGCCGCCCGATGTGCTGGCGAAGCTGAACACCGCGGTCGCCAAGGCGCTCAAAGACGATCAGCTCAAGGCCTCATTCGCGACGTTCGGCTTGACACCGCGCGGGACGACACTCGCGGAGGGCGCCGCTTTCACCAAATCCGAATATGAGAAATGGAAGAAAGTGATCGACGACGGGCACATCACGCTTGATTGATTCCGTGCCGCGTTTTGTGTTCCGAAAGCGGTGAAGCGGCGTTGCGGAGTCCACCATGAATTCCTCGTCGCGTCCTTGGCCGACCGAGTTGCGGCTGCGCAAGGATCGGAAAGTGTTGACGGTCGCCTTTGATGACGGCGAGACGTTCGATCTTCCGGCCGAATACTTGCGCGTATCGAGCCCGAGCGCCGAAGTCCAAGGTCATTCCCCGAGCGAACGGCGGACCGTTGCCGGAAAGCAGAATGTCGAGATTCTGGAACTGCATCCGATCGGCAATTACGCGGTGCGGCTGGTCTTCGACGACATGCACTCGACTGGAATTTTCAGCTGGGACTATTTGTTCGAGCTCGGCCGCGATCACGAGGAGAATTGGCGCCGCTATCTTGCCGATCTCGCCGCCAAGAACCTATCGCGCGCGGCGCAAACGCCATAACTAACGGATTGGCGCTAAAGCGCAGGCGTGGGTCAGCGGAGCGTCACCCATTTAAAGAGCTTGTTTACCACGTGCGGTGTGGCGATGCGCCGATGGTTAGCTCCAGTCACCCTACGTCAACGATCGGTCAACTTCGGTTCGGCATAGTGCCCACAGTGTCGGGGTGGGGCATCAATGGGGCACCAAACCGACATCAGAACGGCCTTAGCTCTCTCCCTCGGGCTAAGGCCGTTCGTTTTTCTGCTGCGCTCTTAGTGGTGAAAGCCGCATGTCGATTTCGAGATTTTTGGTTCCATAGTTGACGGAACGTTTCGATTGCGCGCCCGTCACTTCACGGCCGCAACGCCCGCCTCTGCAGCTTGATGATCTTGCAACGGGGTAGCGCCGCTCACACCGATGGCGCCGATGACTTTTCCGCCGACGATGATCGGCACGCCTCCGGCGGCCGGTACCACGCCAGGTAATCCCAGTAAAAAGGTCTCACCCGCCGTGACACGATCCTGGTAGACCTTCGTAGGTACCCGGAACGTGGCGGCCGTTTTCGCTTTCGCCTGCGCTATTTCGCTAGAAGAGTTGCTAGCGAGATCGGCTTTCTCAAATGCGATAAGAGTGCCGCCGCCATCGACAACGGCAAAAACATGGTTCCAACCATTCTTCTTGCTTTCCGCTTGACCAGCGGCAATCGCCGCTCTTGCCTGCTCGAGCGTGATCGGCGTGCCATAACCGGGCGGCGGTGGAGGCGGCGAGGACGGCTGTTGCTGGGCATGAGCAAGAGTCCCGAACAATAAACCGGCTCCCAGCACCCCGGTGACCAATGACATGCGAACCATATGTTCCTCCGACGTTAATTTTCATATTTTCGCTTGCGATATTAAAGAGCCCGTCGCTTGCCGCCTAGTGGGAACGCGCCGTCCTAGCGCGTTTGGCGTCCGAAAGCGTCGGCCACTATCTCGCTTGACCATGCGCGCAGTTACTGGTCCCTTATGCGAAAGAAACCACCTGGAGGAAATTATGTTGCGCATCCCCAACCT
>Ga0307477_10003266_pt1 | contig 12118 bp, 12 predicted proteins | sample atmos_gasesECM2C_FD_203316 | JGI IMG/M metagenome (GOLD analysis project Ga0307477, IMG submission 203316) | Hardwood forest soil microbial communities from Morgan-Monroe State Forest, Indiana, United States - atmos_gasesECM2C_515 | ecosystem: Environmental > Terrestrial > Soil > Temperate...
AAACGCCAGGAAGCGCGAGAACAAGCGGTTTTCGGGGCCGTGGAAGTCCGCCGAGCCAGTGCTGAGCAGGCCGAGCTGCTCGCAGTGGGCCGCCACCAACTCTGTCTGCTCGCGGGTGTGGGTGACGTAGAAAGCCTCGACCCCGTCGATCCCGAGCGCGCGGAAGCGGTCGATCGTCGCCAGCACCTCCTCGGGATCCTCGACGTCCCAGAAGGGGTGCGCCCAGATCGCTACCCCGCCGGCGGCGTGGATCGCCTCGATCGCCTCCGCCACCGTCGGGGTCTCGCGCAGCGCGAACGCGCTCTTGCCCTCGATCAGGTAGCCGCGGATCAGCGAGCCGACGTCGTCGATCTGCTCTTCGCGCAGGCGCTCGGCGTTGCCCGGATGGGCGAGCACCGCTTCGGCCAGGTGGGGCCGGCCGATCGGCTCCCCGGCGGCGATGCGGGCGTCGATCGCCGCCGTGTCCAGCTGAAGGCCGGCGCTGCGCAGGTTCTCGGCCATCCGCAGCGTGCGCTGCTCGCGGTCGGCGAGAAAGCGCTCGAGCGTCTCGTTGAAGGCCCGGTCGGTGTGGTCGACCAGGTAGCCGAGGATGTGCAGTTCGCGCGGGCCGGCGCGCTCGCCGCCGTCGTCGATCGAGGAGATCTCGATCGCCGGCACGACCTGCACCCCGTGCTCGGAGCCGGCGGCGAGCGCATCGGCGACGCCTGCCAGCGTGTCGTGGTCGCTGAGCGCAAGCAGTGCGACGCCTGCCGTGGCGGCCGCCGCGACCACGCCGCTTGGCTCGAGCGCCCCGTCGGAGCGGGTGGAGTGGGCCTGCAGGTCAAAGGGTGGCGGCTGGCCGGGCGCGGGCACGCGCGCCAGCCTACGCGATCCGCGCGCAGCTCGGCTCCTGCGGCTCGCCCGCGTCGACGAAGGCGACGACGCGCTCGGCGAGGATCCCGCGTAGGGCCCGCACGGCGGTGTGGTAGCGCACCGCGTCCTCGCCGAGCGAGCCGCGCCCGAGTGCACGCGCGCCCTGATCGCGCGCACCGTGCTCCCGCGCGGCGTCGGTGTGGCGCGCGCGCAGCAGCGCCTCGTTCCAGCTGTCCTCCAGATAGGCGAGCGCTGCGCCGACCCGCTCGCCGGCGTTGGCGAGATCGCCCGCCTCCAGCTCGCGCAGGACCGGGATCACCTCGCGGTGCAGCCAGCGCTGCTCGGCGTCTGTGCGTAGCAGCAGCGTGATATCCGAGGGAATGGAAGAACAGTGTGATATGGGATTGACCGAAGGTGGCATCTCGCGACGAGTCGTTGTCGAGGATCTCGCTCTTGCCTTCGACGGGCGCCGCGAGCGGCTTTAGGTGGTCCTCGCACGTTCCACACTTTTCTGCACAGGGGTCGTCCCGCCACCGGCGCAAACTCGAACAGTCGGCCAACCGCGGTGGCCCGTGCAAAGCTCGGCCGGCCGTTCGCCCGTTGCCGCCGCACTGCGGCCGGCCGCTGCTAAAGATCTGCGCCGCGCCGGGTCGATGCACCAGACAGATGGCGCTCGTGCACGGACAGACGCTGGTCGCGCCCAGAGAGCGCGATCCGGCCGCCCGGATCCCGGGGCAGCACGCCCGCTCGATCGTCCTGCGGCTGCGGATGCGCACGATCGTCGCGCTCGGTGTGCTCGCGGTGGTCACGAGCGCCTGCGGGCGCGCCTTCGGCCTGCACAGCCCGCTGTTCGTCGGGGCCGAGCTCGCGCTGCTGGTGAGCATGTTCTGCGTCTCGCGCTTCGTGCTGCCGCTGGTCGAGCGCCACGACCGCGGCGCGCGCGGCGAGGAGCACGTCGGCTCTCTGCTCGACCAGCTCGAGCAGGAGGGGTGGCGGGTGATCCACGACGCCAGCTTCGGGCGGGGGAACATCGACCACATCGCGCTCGGCCCGGCCGGCGCCTTTACGGTGGAGACCAAGAGCCATCCGGGGCCGGTGCACGTCCGCGCGATCCACGGCGCCGTGCTGCGCCAGGCCCAGGAGGAGCGCGAGACGCTCGAACGCGCGCTCGGCGCTCCGGTCGAGGCCCTGCTCGTCTACAGCCGCGCCTGGGTCGACCGGCCGCTTTCCCGCCGTCGCGGCGTGCGGGTGCTACCGGCGCGGATGCTGCTCTCCTACCTGCGCCGCCGCTCCGCCGCCCTGTCGGCCGAGCAGGTCGCGCAGGCGCGCGCGCGGGTGGTCTCGGCGCTTGGCGAATCGGCCGAGCGTTGAGGCCGAGCGCTGAGGCCGCGCAGGCAGAGCGCCGCGGCCTCGGCCGCGCGCGGCGCGCCGAGCGCTAGTCTGCAGGGGTGGCAACCGCCGTCGCTCAGCCGCAGCCGGGACCCGGCGAGGCCGATCCCGGGGCTCGGCCCGGACATGGCGAGCCGGTCGCGGCGCCTGGCCGGACCGATCGCCCGCCCCACGCGCCGAGCGCCGACGCGCTGCCGCCCGGGCCGCGCCTTTCGCCGACTCTGCAGACGCTGATCTGGGCGTTTGCGCCTACCTGGCTGCTCGACAACTGCGCGGCGCGCTTCGGCGAGACGTTCACGCTGACCTTCGCGCCGAGCGGGCGCCGGCTCGTGCTGGTGAGCGACCCCGACGCGGTCAAGACGGTCTTCACCGCCCCGCCGGAAGTCGCGCCCTCGGCCGCCGAGGACTCCCCGATCGCCCCGATCATGGGGCCAAGCTCGGTGATCACCCTGGTCGGGGCCGAGCACATGCGTCAGCGCAAGCTGCTGCTGCCTCCGTTTCACGGCGAGCGGATGCGCGAGTACGAGCAGGCGATCGTGCAGGCCACCCGCCGCAGCATGGGCGACTGGCCGCTTGGCGAGCCGATGCGCCTAGACGAGCGCACGCGGGCGATCACCCTCGAGGTAATCCTGCGCGCGGTGTTCGGCGTCGAGGCCGAGCGGATGGAAGCGCTGCGCGCGGCGATCGGCGGTCTGCTCGGGACCGCGCGCACGCCTGCGCTGTTGCTGTTCGCGCTGCGCCGTCCCTCGCGCGAGCGGCCCGGCGGGCGGATCGGCACGGCGCTCGCGCAGCTGGACGCGGTCATCTACGAGGAGATCGCGCGCCGCCGCGCCGCGCCGGACCTCGCCGAGCGCACCGACATCCTCTCGCTGTTGCTGCTGGCCCGCGACGAGGACGGGCAGGCGATGACCGACGCCGAGCTTCGCGATGAGCTCGTGACGCTGCTCCTGGCCGGGCACGAGACGACCGCCACGGCCGTCGCCTGGGCGGTCGAGCGGCTGGTGCGCCATCCGGACAAGCTGGCGCGACTGGTCGCCGAGATCGACGGCGGGGAGGGCGAGGAGTACGTGCAGGCGGTGATCAGCGAGACGCTGCGTGTGCGGCCGGTCGTGCCGCTGGTCGTGCGGCTGCTGCGCGAGCCGCTGCAGGTCGGCGACCGGCTGCTGCCGAGCGGGACCCGGGTGGTGCCCTCGATCTACTTGACCAACCGCAATCCCCGCGTCTACGACGAGCCGGCGCAGTTCCGCCCCGAGCGCTTCCTGGACAAAGCGGGTGGGCGGGACATTAATCCGTACGCCTGGATTCCCTTCGGCGGCGGCATCCGTCGCTGCATCGGCGCGTCGTTTGCGACGCTCGAGATGAAGGTGATGCTGCGCACCGTGCTGAGCGAGCTGGCGCCGAGCCTGCCGCCGCGCACCCGAAGAGCGCTGCGGGGCGGCGAGCACAACCGCCGCCGGGCGATCACGCTCGTGCCCTCCGCCGGGGCGCGGGTGGTCTGGCGCGCTCGCTGATCGCGCCGCTCGCCCGCCACCGCACAAGACCCCGCCGCGCTCGGCGCGTGCGGCCACCGGCCTGCCTGTCCGGGGCCCGCGCTCGTCGCGCCGGATACCGGCCGCACCTGCGGCTAACTTCCCTCGCGTGCACGACGAGCGCCCATACGACGCGAGCGCCGAGCCGGAGCAACTGCTCGCGCGCTTCGGGCTGAGCGCCTTCCGGCCGGGGCAGCGCGAGGCCGTCGAGGCGGCGCTCTGCGGGCGCGACACGCTCGTGGTGATGCCGACCGGCGGCGGCAAGTCGCTGTGCTATCAGCTGCCGGCGCTCGCGGATCGCGCGCTGGTGGTGGTCGTCTCGCCGTTGATTGCGCTGATGGCAGACCAGCGCGAGCGCCTGGAGCGCGCCGGCGTGCAGGCGGCGATGCTCGCCTCCGGGATGGCCGAGGGGCACAACGCCCAGGCGCTGCAGGCGATCCGCAACGGCGAGGCCCGGCTCGTGCTCGCCGCGCCGGAGCGCTTTGCCTCGCGCGCCTTCCGCGAGGCGCTCGCCCAGCGGTCGGTGTCGCTGTTCGTGGTCGACGAGGCCCACTGCGTCGCCGAGTGGGGGCACGACTTCAGGCCTGACTACCTGCGCCTGCGCGGCGCGATCGACGCGCTCGGGCGCCCGGCGGTAATGGCCGCCACCGCCACCGCGACGCCGCGCGTGGCGCGCGAGATCGCCCAGCGGCTCGGGCTGCGCGATCCGCTGAGCGTCAGGTCGGGCTTCGATCGACCGAACATCAGCTTCGACGTGGTTGCGCTGGAAGGAAAGGGAGCGGTGGCGCGCAAGCGCGCCACCCTGCTGTTCGCCCTGGGCGATGAAAGTGCCCATCCCGCCCGACCCGCGATCGTCTACTGCGGCACCCGCAAGGACACCGAGGCGGTGTGCGCGCTGCTGCGCGGCGAGGGGCTTGCCGCGGTCGCCTACCACGCTGGTCTGAGCGGGCAGGAGCGCGCCGGCGCGCAGGCGGCGTTCATGGGCGGGCGCTCTGAGGTCGTGGTGGCCACCAACGCATTCGGGATGGGGGTCGACAAGGCCGACGTGCGCACCGTCGTGCACTGGGCGCTGCCGACGAGCCTTGCGGCCTACTACCAGGAGGCCGGCCGCGCTGGCCGCGACGGGCAACCGGCGCGGGCGCTGCTGCTCGCGTCGCGCTATGACCTGGGGCGCCTGATCAACTTCAACCGGGCTCGCGACACGAGCGTGCAGGAGGTCAGGCAGTACGTGGCCGACCTGCGCCGCGCCGCCGGCGCGCCGACGGTCGAGATCGGCCAAGGGGCGCTCGGCGATCGCGAGCGGATGCTGCTGTCGATCGCCGAGCGCGCCGGCGCCGCGCTGCTCGAGCCGGGGGCGGGCGGGGGGCTGCTCGTGACGCTGACCGGGCAGGGGTCGCCGCGCGCCGCCTACGAGGCGATCAAAGCGGCGAGCGACCGCGGCTGGGAGGCCTATCGCGCGATCGAGGCGTACATCGCAAGCGGCACGGACTGCCGCCGGCGCACGATCCTCGAGCACTTCGGCGACCGCGAGCGACCCATCCCTTCGGTGCGCTGCTGCGACGTCTGCGAGCCCGACGCGGACTTGGTGGAGGCCTCGCTCCAGGCCGTCGATCGCCCCGCGCGCGCAGGCGCTCGAGCGTCGCGCTCGCGACCGCCCGCCGGCGCCGGCGCGAACGGCACGCGGGCCGGCCGTGCCGGGAGCCCAGACCCCGCCGAGCCCCCGCTCGACGTGGCCCAGGAGGCCGCCTTCGAGCGGCTGAAGGCCTGGCGGCTGGAGCGTTGCGAGGGCAAGCCCGCGTACACCGTCGCGGCCAACGCCGCCCTGGAAGGCGTGCTGCGGGCGCGGCCGGCGACGCTCGAGGATCTGATCGCGGTCAGGGGGATCGGGCCGACATTCTGCGAGCGCCACGGCGAGTCGCTGCTCGAGGTGCTGTCTGGGTTGGAGTAGGGCAAGAAAACGATGAAAGCAACCTGTATGTGAGCATTCGAGAGTTGCGCAACCACGGTGGCGAGGTCGTTGATCGTGCTTCCGGTGGCGAGCGGATCGCGATCACGCGACCGGGGCGGCTGTGGCCGAACTGCGCCCGATCCCGGCCTCCGCGCTCTCCGCGCAGGCGCTCATCGACCGGCGGCGCGGGTTGCCCGCGCTCGACCCGAGCTCGCTGCGCGGCGACATCGACCGCCGGATCGACTCGCGGCTGTGAGCGCTACTGCCGCTGGCTCCTGCGGGGTGCTCGACACCTCGACGGTGATTCTGCTCGGGAGGGTCACCAATGCCGACGTGCTCCCGGCGCGGCCGCTCATTACCGCCGTGACGCTCGCCGAGTTGTCGGTCGGGCCGCTGGTCGCCGTGCCGGTGCCGGGTGGCGGCGACGGACACTAATCGCGTTTCGCCGGCGTTTGCGAGGACTGCGGGCGCGATCTGGCTGACGGGGAAGAGATCGAGGGCGGTCGAATGGCGCGCCGCGCGCCAAGCGCTAGGAAGCCCGCGCAGCGCACTCGTCGCCAACGACGATACGCACCCTCGCGGCAAGATCCGCAGCTGGCTCGACACGCACAAACGGAGGAGACGGGGGGTGTAGCCGGTTCCGTTTGACCGCAGCTTTCGAGGGTGACAGCGCCGAAGCAGACCCAAATGCCGGAACGCCAGCCTCAAGGCTCGCGGATGTCGACCTTGTCGGCGATGATCTGGAAGTCCTTGATGTTGTAGGTCATCAACGGCACGCCGTGGACGTTGGCGGTGGCCGCGATCGCCAGGTCCATCGCCCGACGCCGTGGCGCTCCTCCGCGTTGGGCGACAAGGGCGTGCAGCTGTCCGCACTCGCGCGCCGCGGCAGCGTCGAACGGCAGCGCGTCGAAGTGCTCCTCGATCGCTCCGAGCCGGCGTATTCGCAGTGCACGAGTCTCGTCGTCGCGTGCAACAAGCACTCCGAAGTGCAGCTCGGTCAGCGAGATGACACTGATCGCCGCGTCCTCCTCAGGTCCCCTCTCTGCCGCGATCAGCACCGAGGTATCGAGCAGGACCGCCACCGTCAGCTGGTGGCCCAGGGGTCTGTGAGCTGTCCACCCAGCGCTTGGAGATCGTGCTCAAGCGTGGGATCCGGCGGCGTCGCCCAGAGGTCGGCCAGCTGGATGCTGGACACCCACTGACGTACGCGCACGGGGCCGAGCTCGGCGACGGGACGCCCCGAGACGGTGATCGTGAACCGTTCGCCGGCCTCTGCGCGCCGCAGCACCTCGCCGACGTGGTTGCGTAGCTCCTTCTGCGGGATCGTCGTCATTGCCCGTATGGTAGCAGTAGTGCTACCGGTCGGATAACGGGCGGAGCGATTCTCAGATGACGTGAAACGCCCACGTGACCAGTTCCTCGCGCGCGGCTAAGTGCCGACGTTGTGTTACGGCGATCAGCTCCGGCAGGTCGGACACCTCTCGGGCGGCACGGTCGGCGCCGGCGCGTGCCTCGGAGAGCTGCCGCGTCAGAGCGGCTTCCTGCTCGTCGATCTCCACGACCCGCGCCTCGATCGTCTGTGCCTGGCAAACGATGCCCTTGGCCTGCACAAACTTCTCGACGGTGTCGATGTCCCTCTTGCGCTCAACGCGCGTCTTCTGCAACATGAGGTGTGAGGCCTCCAGCCGCCTCCCTCCTCGCCGAAGCTTTCGATCATCGGGACCGCGACATCTCAGTCTCACTTGGCGGGCTGATCGACGCTCGTCTGCACGTCACCGCGCCTGGCGAGGAGGTCTGGTGGGTTGCGATCGCGACTCAGGCAGCCGACGGGCGCTTCGTCGAGGAGCGCCTACGGGACGTGCTCTTCGGCTTGGTGCTGGCGGCCGCGGAGGCTGAGCTGTGGGAGCCTCGTGCGGACTGGCCCTCGGGTGAGCTCGCCTGGTTCGAGGTTGCACGCCTTGGTCTGCGCGAGCCGCCGAGCTGATCGGAAGAGACTCCACCGACTCGCTCAACATCGGCCTCCTCGACGCTCAGCGAGTACGCGAGCGTCGCGGTCTTCCCGCCCAACAATGCTAGGTGCGCCTGCTCCATCCGCTGCGCGAAGTCCTCGCGGTGACGCTCGACGTACTCGTCGACCGCGTGCTCGACAAGCTCGGCCTGCTTGAGGCCCGCCATCAACGCGGCGTAGCGAACCTTCTCCTTGGTGGCCTCATGAACCTTGATCGGGGATTGTGCACGCAGCATGGGATCACTCGGTACTTCGGTACTACAGATGGTAGCATGAGGTGTCGGGTGCTCGCGTGCGACCCCGGTCCCGTCACAGTACGATGGAAGCCGTCATTGCCGACGTAGCTCAGATGGCCAGAGCACCGCTCTCGTAAAGCGGGGGTCGCCGGTTCGACTCCGGCCGTCGGCTCTCAATTTTCTGCCGCTATGGTACCCGACGAACAGTGTATCGTTTGTCCTCGCCTGACCTCAGTTGTCCTCCAGTAGAAGGGGCCGCCATATCGAGTTAGCAAGCCAAAAACGGCTCTAACTCGCCCCATTCGGCCCCTTCCAGCGAGCGCTTACGAGAGCGGTGCTCTGGCCATCTGAGCTACGTCGGCATTGGGACTACCGCATCGTATCGCCGGAGCCGTTGTCGTTCTGCCCAGGCTAGGGCTCCGTGCCTTTGAGTCCGCGCGCCGGTGGAGCTCCTTCGAGCGCTTCGGGTGTCCTCAAGCCCATAGCCCGCTCACGGGTATGGCCCACAGGCGGTCGCCGAGTGGCAGCGTCTGCTCACCACCGTGCAGGACCGCGCCGGCGACAAATTGGTCGCCCAGGGCGTTCCTGAGCTTGACGAGGCTCTTGGTGTCGGCGCCTGAGAGCGACACGGTGGCCTTGACCTCGATCGCCACGATCCGTCCGGCGCGGTCCTCCAGCACGAGGTCTACCTCGCCGCCGCGGCGGTCGCGGTAGTGGTAGATGTGCGGCTCGGTCTCGCTCCAGCTGGCGAGCTTGAGTATCTCCATCGCGACGAACGTCTCGAGCGCAATGCCAGTGACTCGGTCATCCTGGGCGATCCTGCGCTCGTCTGCGCCGAGCAAGTGCGCCAGCAGGCCGCTGTCGGTGACGTAGACCTTTGGGGCGTGCACGACCCGCTGCAAGAGTCCCGGCCGCCACGCGGGAATCCGGCGCACGAGAAAGATTGCTTCAAGCAACTCGATGTAGCTCTTGACGGTCTTGCCGTCCAGCTCGAGGCTGCCTGCGACGTTGGCGTAGTGCAGCAGGTTGCCCGAGCGTGTCGCCAGCAGTGCGAGTAGCCGCCGCATTTCGTGCTCCTTGTGCAGGTCGGCGATCGCGTGCAGATCTCGCTCGAAGGTGGTCGTCAGGTAGTTGGAGTACCAATGCTCCCGCCGGCGTCCCCGGCGATCGCGCGCCTCCGGGTAGCCGCCGGCGGCGATCCGCTCCGCGAACGCCGCCCGGCCGATCGGCGCGTGCTCGATACGCGGCGGGGAGGCAGCGAACAGCGCATCGACGAGGTTACCCTCGGCGCTCTCCAGCTCGGCCTGCGCGAGCGGCCCGAGACGCAGCAACTCGATCCGGCCGGTGAGCGCCTCCTGAATCTTGCGGGAGCCCAGGATGTTCGCTGACCCGCTCAGCAGGAACCTCCCCGGCTGTTGCTCGCGGTCTACGATCCGCTTGATCGCCAGGATCAGATCGGGTACACGCTGGACCTCATCAATGAAGACCGGGCCGTTGAAACCAGCCAGAAACCCGGCCGGGTCGGCGATCGCGTTCTCGCGCGGTGCCTGGTCGTCAAGACTGACCGTCTGACGCTGTTCGGACGCGGCGATCGCCTCACAGAGCGTGCTCTTGCCGACCTGCCGCGCGCCCATGACCATCACGACGCGCGTATCGGCCAGCGACTCGCCGATCAGAGGGCGTATCCGACGCTCGATCACTCCAGTGATCCTACAACCGGGTGCGGTCAGATGCGGAATAAGAATACGGCAAACACGGAACGATGAGGCGTCAGACGCGGAAAGTTGGGCAGGCAAACATGGACCATCCGTGCGTCCAGACGCCCGGACACGCGCCCTATCCGTTCACGCGCGTCTCTCTCGGAGACGCGCGGACGTTGCCTAGCGGCTGCCTCCATTTCTGACGGTCGATCCGCAGCTATCCAGAAAAACGGATACCGGCGGATAGGTTCCGATAACTCTCGCTGTCGACGGGCCTGAAGGTTTGGCTCGGAGCCAAGGGGCCGATTTCTTGGCTCTAATAAGCGTTCCCGCGTCGTTAGCGGGATTAGCGGGAGGGGCGGAACTCGCGGAGAAACGTTGGTGACCGCTGGAAGCCGCATGAAACCGCTCGATTTGCAGTTAGAACCCCTTTCAAAATGAAGGGTTGTGAGGCTCGGTCTTGAATCCCGGGGTTATGTCCCCGAGGATTGGAGGTCGTGGAGGTGCCCTCTCGATTCGAGATCACTGACGAGTTGTGGGCGGAGATCGAGCCGCTGATCCCGGCGCGTGAGCGTCGTCGTCGCTATCCAGGTCGCAAGGCGATTGACGATCGACTGGCGCTTAACGGGATCTTGCACGTGCTGCACACGGGGATCGCCTGGGAGGACCTGCCACGCGAGTACGGCTATGGCTCCGGGGTGACGTGCTGGCGGCGGTTGCGGACCTGGCAGAAGGCTGGCGTGTGGGATGCCCTTCACCAGAAGCTCCTGGTGAAGCTCAACGCGGCCGGGAAGATCGATTGGTCGCGCGCATCGGTTGACGCCAGCCATATCCGTGCCCTTTTGGGGGGCTCCTGACCGGGCCATCCCCGGTCGACCGTGCCCGCACGGGCTCAAAGCACCATCTGCTCGTCGACGCGAGCGGCATCCCGCTGGCGATCAGACTCACCGGCGGCCAGCGCAATGACGTCACCCAACTGATCCCGCTGCTGGAGGATCTGCACCGCAGGCCGGTCACCGGCAAGGCCGGACGACCGCGCCAGAAGCCCGACCGGCTGCTGGCCGACCGCGGCTATGACCACGACAAGCACCGCCGGCTCCTGCGAGCGCTCGGCATCACACCTGTGATCGCCCGCCGCGGCACGCCACACGGGTCTGGCCTGGGCCGCCAACGCTGGGTCGTCGAGCGTGGCTTTGCTCACCTACACAACTTCCGCCGCCTCAGAACTCGCTACGAGCGAGACCCCGACATCCACCTCGCCTTCCTCACGCTCGCCTGCTCAATCCTTTGCTGGCGGAGGCTACCGTCATTTTGAAAGACCTTCTTAGAGCTGGCGCGGGGTTTGGCGCACGATAAGCAAGTCGTTGAGGGTTGCTGCTGTTGACCTTCAGGTTGCGGGGATCGTGAACGTCGGCGTGTAGCCCCGTCCGGGACCGAGGTCGTCCCAGAGCTGTGTGGGCGGCATCCGATTCCAGGCGTTGCCGAGCAAAACCGCAGCGGTGCGCGGGCCGTGCAGGAAGAGATGTAGTCGAGGGTGGCCCTCCTCGGCGAGTGCCGCAGCTCATGGGTCACGGCCTGCGTCCAACCGAGCACGTCCGCGGGGTCTCCCAGCGCGTCGCGGCCTGGGTTGGGGACGGAGAGCACCACGAGGCGATTAAGCGGCAGTGAGGCTGCTTGCGCGTGCTTCAATACGGCCGAAGTCAGATCGCCGGACACGTTTAGGCCGACGGCGAGCTCCGCGCCCTGCGCGAGCTCGTGGTTGGTTCGCGTCACGTTTTGGGTGCTGCGTGGCCCGTCGCTCGATATGTCTCCGGTCCATGTTCCGTCACCGGATCGGCCGGGGACGGCGACTTGAAAACCTTTGACGTCGCTGAACACCGTCCCGGCGTAGATCGCTGTGGCGAGCCGAAACGCGCCGTCGATTCGTACATGCCTGAACCCTTCGCCCCGCACCTGGCTGGCAGCCTGCTGCAGCTCTGGTGCGAAGCGGCTCATCCAGACATCGGGGGTAGTGGACTCGCGTCGTTCAGATGGACGCTCGCCGTTGAACGCGTCGACCCAGTCGAGTGCGACCGTTGCGGTCTCGGGCCACAGGTCGTGCTCGATCGCCTGGATCAGGACTGTTGCCCGCGGTATTGGTGAGCTGAGTTGCTGCTCCTCGATCAGGTGGCCGATCGTCTCCCCATCGATGTCGCGCACGCCGGTCTGCACCCATCTTCGCGCTGCAAGCATGCCCTTGTCGACGCACTCGGCGGTCGCGCTCATCCCGACGGCGTCCATCACCCAGCGGCAGTGCTCCTGAAGCGCGTTGATGCTGGCTTGGGCAGCACGGATCCGCAGCGAGCCGAGCATCGTGAGCAGTTGGTCCTCATCTATCCCGAGGTGCGACGCCCATCCCGAGCGGGCTCTGCCGGCTGCGCTCCGGGGCGAGGCGAGCGCGAGCTTGGGCACCAATA
>Ga0307477_10003267_pt1 | contig 12118 bp, 4 predicted proteins | sample atmos_gasesECM2C_FD_203316 | JGI IMG/M metagenome (GOLD analysis project Ga0307477, IMG submission 203316) | Hardwood forest soil microbial communities from Morgan-Monroe State Forest, Indiana, United States - atmos_gasesECM2C_515 | ecosystem: Environmental > Terrestrial > Soil > Temperate...
AACCTGGGACTGGGGTGACTTCAAATCGCAACGTCTGACCCGGCGTAAGACCGATCAACGAAATCGAAAGCGGCTGGCCGGGCGCATTGGTTCCGGTTGCGATCACCACATTGGCGCCGTTCAGGACGGAAACAGTCGCCTGCAACGGACCGCCGGCATCGGTGGGGGTGAAAGTGACCGGCGCTGTGGTTCCCGTCAGGTCGAACGGAATCTGGGTGGTGTAAAGATCGATTTGCTGCGACGTCGCCAGCGAAACGCCAGTCACCATGAGACTCGATTGGAAGCCCTGTGCCGGCGGAGGTTGATTGGGCAGCGCGTTGGGAATGAATCCAAGGCCGATACCGCTGGGAAGCGGTCCGGATACGGCAAGCTGCACCGTACCGGTGCCGCTGAAATTGACCGCCAGTGCCGCCACCGCGTGAAGTGTCTGTGCATCGGCAGTGTCGGAAACCGAAGCCAGCCCGTTGATCGGTGAAAGGGCCGACTCCGCCAACTGCATCACACTACCGTTCTGAACGTAGTGAAGCACAATTGCCGCCACTCCGCCGGCTGCCTGGGCGGTGTACGTCGTCGTGCCCGGATTTGCGCTGCTGGCCGGGAGGTAGTACTGGAAGCCCGTGAGTTGACCGGTCGTAACGGCATTGGCCGAAGTGGTTTCCCCACCCATAGCCAGATTCAGCGGCGAGGTCGGAAGCTGGTTGATCGCGATCTGTGTGGGGACGACCAGCGCAGTGTATTTGAACGTCGCGGTTCCCGTGCCGGCGGCGCTGGACAGCATCACGTCGTAGGGGCCGGGATTCCCCAGTTGGTTGATGATGACCGTCAGCGGCTGGCCGGGGCCGGATGCGGTCGACGTCTGCACGGCCTGGTTCGGGCCCAGGACCGATGCCTGGACCGTGAGTCCGGCCGTGGGGGCGATCTGCAGCGCGACATAACTCGACCCCGGAACCGGCGACAGCGTAAAGAAGCTCGGGCCGGTCGACGTGGACAAATTCAGCCCCGTCGTCTGGCCGAGGGCCGTCGTGACGGAGACTGGCGTGGATGTATAGGTCTGCGAAGTCGTTAGCGTAAAGGTGTCGTTGACTCCCGTCTGGGCGTCCGGACCGACCAGCAGGTAATACGTCGTCCCCGCGATGGCGGTGAATGAAGCGTTCGCGTCGGCGCCGGCGGTGGTTGAGCTGCTGACGGCCAGCAGTGAAGTTCCCCCCGGTCCATACACGCTCAGCAGCGGATTCGAATTGAGCGGCTGATACTGCACATTCATCGTGCCCGTGATCGCGGCGGTTACCGAATAGAGCGTCGGCGTCGAGCCGGAGATGCTGCCGTTCACGGCACCGGAGATGGTTCCAATCGCGGACAGCGTTTGGGGGATCGACGCCGCAACGGTCGCCGGGTTTGCAGCCGCCGGGCTAAGCAGATTGCCGGCGCTGGCGGTGATGGTGACGGGCTCGGCGGCGGCGGCAAACCCCGCCGGCGCCACCGCCAGCACGTAGTCGCCGTCCGTGACATCGCTCCCGGCCGGGGGCGACACCGCGATTGTGCCCGATCCTCCCACGCTGGTGGCGGTTGAACCGACGACCGACCAGGTCGGGGCCGCGCCCAGGCCCTGGAGCGCGGACGTGGGCAGTTGAAACAAAGTTGCGTCGACTGCCGTGTCCGGCCCGGCGGGCGAGAAGTGAATCGATCCGGAAGTCCCGCCATCCAGGAAATTAACAGGAAAATATCGGACACTCGTTGAAGACGTGAACGCGTTCGGCGCCGAACTGGTCATCAGGGTTCCGTTGCCAAACATCGGGTTGAGCGTAATGGTGCTGCCGGTGGCCTGCGGCCCCGGGTTGATGTTCAGGTTGACAACCTGCGCGGTCGTGTTGCTGAGCAACAGGCCAAGGAACTCAACTTCGTACTGTTGTCCCGATTGCAGGGCGACCGAAAGGGACTCGTCCGCATCATTGCCCGAGTCTGCATCCTGAAGTTGCAGACGGTTGCCACTCGAATCAAACAACGCGATCGCGGCGTCGGTTGAGCTGACGCCGGCGGGCACGTTGGTGGAGAATTGCGTGAGCTGCCCGGCGGTGGCGTTGTTGACGACAAATCGGAAAGGGGAGGCTGTGACTGCAATTGTCGATGCGGTCGTCAACGAAAAGCTGTTATTGCCCGGCGCCAGTAATGTCTGGGCAACGGCGCCAGGCGCGATGGTCGTCGGCACCAGGTTGCGTAAAGTCGAAGTGAGCAGAAGTCTGCGTTCCATCGACTCGCAAACCGCGCGGGCCATCAGTTGCTTGCGTTTCCGCGCTCCTTGGCTCGTTGACCGGCCATCGTTCGAACAATTCCGTCCTTTGGCGCTTGACGTCGATCGGACCACTTCGCGGAACATGGCATTGCCTCCTACCTGAGTCCAGCTTCTTCAATGTGAACAGTTTGAAAGCGCCAAATCGGGCGGTAATGCGCCAAAAATCCAATTTGCCTGGAGGCTTAGACCTTCTGGATCAGTGAGACGGCCGCGTCGTCGCGACGTCGAGGCCCAGAGCGAGGCGGGCCTCGCGGCGGGCGATCTGGGAAACCATCCAATTGACCGGGTCTCGCCCGATGTCGGCGTCGCTGACTTGTGGAAGACGCACGAAATCGGTTTCGGCGGCTGCCAGGGCCGTTGCCGACTCGGCGCCTTGGCCCAGTTTCCGCCAAGCGATAGCCAGATAGAAACCGGCCGCGGCTCGCTCGGGTCCGGATCCCGTTACGGTTCGAATCCTGGCAAACGCTTCGGCTGCCTCGGAGAAATTCCCGGCTCGAAGCGCCAGCAGACCACGATCGATCCCTGACAACGGCGAGTTTGTGGCATAGCGGGCGCGCACGGTGGTTTTCGCCAGGTCCGCGATGAGCGGCATGTCCGTTTCCGCAGGCAATTCCAGGAGGCATGTCTCTATCGCGTCGGCGACCGAGCTGGCGTCGGAAACGTCAAACTGACGATTCAAGATCCGGTGGCAGACATCTCGATAACCGGCGGCATCCCCGAGGACCAGACACGTGCAGGCTTGCTGGGTCGCCAATGACAGCTTTCGTGGCTCAGCGTTCATCGCTTCGGTCAAATCTGTTCTTGCTTCCGCGAATTCGCCGAGGCGCAGGTGCAACTCGGCAATCGCGCCGCGGCGGGCCAAACCGTTCGGACGGACCGCCAGTGCTTCCGTCTCGTGTGCCAGGCGAAGGTTCAGCGCCTCCCTGCTGAGCTGCGCCGCCTTGTCGCGTCGGCCTTCGTCGCGGAGCAGCGCGCCAAGGTCCTCCAATACAATGGCGACGATGGGGTGGTTTGGGCCGAAGACGCGCCGTTCCATGTCCAGAGATTGACGCAGATCAGATTCGGCGCCGCTAAGGTCGCCACCAGCACGCTTGACGTTCCCGAGCAATCGCAGCGTCCAGGCGGTGTCCGGGTGATCGGGCGGCAGGATCTGTCGCTGCAGGCCCAAGGCTTCGATCCAGAGTTCCCTTGCGCCCTTCAGGTCGCCGTGCGACTGGCGAATGGCCGCCAGATTGCTCAGGTTGCGCGGCACGTTTCGGTAGTGATCCCCGTGCAATTGCCGGTCGATCGCAAGCGCCTCGCGCAGGAACGGCTCGGCGCCGTCAAGATCGCCCTGATTCATCATGGCCACGGCGAGGTTGGTCAGGGCGGTCGCCCGCAAGCTGCGACCCCCGGGGACTTTGGTGCTCAGGTCGGCGGCGCGGCGCTCCGCCACCACGGCGGCCGCATGATCGCCTTTGGCGCGCAGGATTTCGCCCCAGTTGATCAGGGCGAATACCACGTCGCGGTGGCCCGCGCCCAGGATCCTCTCCTCGATCGCAATCGCTCGACGCGTCAGTTCATCGGCGGCATCGTCGTCCGAACGCATGTGCTGCGCCCAAGCCAAGGCGACCATACTCTGGGCCGTCTCCCGACTGTTGTCGCCGAGAACGCGTTGGCGGATCTCCATCGCCTTACGGACCTGGGCTTCGAATTGTGGGAACAAGCCCAGCGAGTCATACGACCCGCCCAGTGTCATCCGTATGCCCGCCTCGACCAGGGGCTGGTCCTTCAAGGAACCTCGTTCGAGATCGCGGCTGGTTCGATCGAGAACGTCGCTGACGAGCACCTTCCTGCCCCGTGCGCGGTCCGGGTCGGCCGAGTTGAGCATCTCAGAAAGGAAGTTGCTGATCTGCTCGGCCTGTGCCAGTGAGGTTTCCGCTCTTCGCCGATCGTGTTGGGCGCGGATCAACCCGAACACGGTACCGCCCAGGCCGAGCATCAGTGCGACCACCAGCGCCCCGGCGGCGAGCAAAGGACCGCGGCGCCGCCGTGCGAACTTGCGGACCCGATACAGCGAGTTCGGCGGCGCCGCCAGCAGTGGTTCATTGGCCAGATACCGCCGCACGTCGTCACCCAGTGCGGCGACCGTTTCATACCGAAGCGATCGGTCCTTGGCCATCGCCCGCGCGACCAGCCATTGGAGTTCCCCGGAGACGATACGGCGAAGCGTCCGTCCCTGTACTCCGCGGTAACGGGCCGCTTGCGGCAGACCAGTCCCGTTCGTCGAGAGCCGTTCCCGGAGTGTAGGCGGTTCCTGCTGCCCGATAGTCCGTCGCGCCTCCACGGATGTCGCCTCTCGCAGCATCGGTAAATCGTACGGGGTGTTCCCGACAAGCAACTCGTAAAGCAGCACGCCCAGCGAATAGATGTCGCTGCGCGTGTCTATGTCGGCATTGCCGCCGGTGAACTGCTCCGGGGCCATGTACTGCGGCGTTCCCAGGAACGATCGTGGCTCCCCCGACATCTCCTGGCCGGCGACGGTCGCGTCAATGACCCTGGCGATTCCGAAATCGATTACCTTCGGCGCCGGCGCACCGTCCACGGTTGCCACCAGGACGTTTGAGGGTTTGAGGTCGCGATGGATGATCCCTTTTTGATGGGCGTGCTGCACCGCCTGGCAGATGACCGCGAAGAGTTCGAGGCGGCGTGGGACACCAAGTCGCCGCGCATCGCAGTATTCGGTGATCGGCTGCCCGCGGACCAGTTCCATGGCAAAGCACGGCCGGCCGTCGTCGGTGGTACCGGCGTCGAAGATCCTGGCGATGTTCGGGTGGTCCATCATCGCCAGGGCCTGCCGTTCCGATTCAAAGCGCGCGATGATCTGGTCGCTGTCGGTACCCAGCTTCACGACCTTCAACGCCACTTCGCGGCGGATGGGATGATTCTGGCAGGCCCGGTAAACGACTCCCCATCCTCCTTCCCCAAGGCGCTCGATGACGCTGTAGCGGCCGCCCATGGCGACATCGCATTCAACGGTTTCGTCGGCGTGGACCGCCGCGCCGTTCTGCGGGTTCGCCTCCACGCCCCCGGATGTCGGACTGCACAAGAAACCAGCCGACTCTCGGCTCATGGAGAGGAGCGATTCAACTTCGCGCAGCAGCTCTTCGTCGCCGTCGCACACGATTTTCAGATAGGCGCTGCATTCCCTCGGACCGCGGGTCGCCGCCTCACTGAAGATCTCCATGACCCTGGCGCTCGGAGGTTGTCCCATACGGATGAGCCCTAGAGCTTGTTACGAGGACGGCCGCGCACCGGCCTTTGGCTCGCCACCATACAACTCGCGGTAGAGCCATACTCGGGCATAGCTCCACGCGCGATCGACCGAGCGTCGGCCCATTCCCAGCGATTCGGCGGTTTCCGCGACCGATAGTCCGGCAAAGAAGCGAAGCCGCACGACGGCGGCAACGTCGGGCGTATGTTCATCCAAGCGCCGGATCGCCTCGTCCAGCGCCAAAATATCGTCGTGATTGCATTGGTCGGCTAAGTCGAGAAGATGGATAGGCAGCGGCATGGAGCCCTTGTCTCGCTTGACACGCCCGCGCCGTCGGGCGTGCTCGATCAGGATGCGGCGCATCGCCTCCGCGGCGGCGTGGAAAAAGTGGGCGCGGTTCGACCAACGCAGGTGGTTGTTGCGAGCCAGGCGAAGATATGCCTCATGTACCAGCGCTGTCGCCTGGAGCGTGTGCCCGCAGCGCTCCAGGGACATGCGTTTGCGCGCCAATTCTTTAAGTGATTCGTAAACGAGCGGAAACAAATCGGCGGTCGAAGCCTCAGCCCCGTCGTCGGACTGTTTCGTGGCGCCCAGCGGACTGGCATCTCGATCACTCTCGTGACAGTTCGATGCTTGCCGCATATTCCGATGGAACTTCCGGAGTGTTCAAAGTTTAGGTAACCCGCAGTACGCGATTGTACCGAATCTCTAATGCAATTCTAGAACAATCCGGGTCGGCCGCTATTCGTTCGAGGGGAAGCAACCGGGTCAGCTCGACGTGCTGGGCGGCTTGTCCTCATTCTGCGGCATGTTTCACTCGTTACTGAAACACGTGACAAATTAAGACACTACCCGGAGAGGCTCGTTTTCTTGTCGCGATTGATGACTAAAAGTTCCATCCCACTCCCAGGATGAAACGCTGGTCGTTGGGGCCTTTGCCCGGAGCGGGCATCGAATCGTATCGATACTCCACCTTGACCTCGGTGAACATGTGCTCGGTCAGGGTGGCGCGGAGGCCCGCGTCAGTGTCGAAGAAATAGTCGGAAATCTTATCCACGCCGGGGAAGTACTCGAAATTGTGGAAGAAGCTCACCTTGTCGTTGATCTTGCCGGTCAGGTGATAGGCGGCCCGCAGCGAGGCGTTGCTCGTGCTGCCGTCGTGTGAGTAAGAACGGTAGAGCCACGACGCGCCGATTTCAGTGTTGAATGCAAGGTTAGGCGTGTCAATCCATTGATATCCCAGGCCGGCGCCGGGCGTCAGGCGCAGGTCGATGTCGGCGATCAGATCGCGCTCGACTCGGGCGTCGAGATAGCCGTACAGCTTGGGGGTGAAGAAGTAGTCGTATTTTCCCTCGAAGAACCAGTTGTTCTCGGTCTCGTGCTTGCCGGGAATCCCGTTGATTCGCTCGCGTCCGTAGATATACCCGGCGTCGAGGGTGATGCGGTCCTGTTCGCCGCGGCGGACCAGGTGGGCCGAGGCGTTGAAGTTGTCGGTGTCGGTGTTGCCGCGGGTGAGCAGCCCGCCGACCACGATGTTGCCGCTCCACTTTTCGGGCGGCGGGTTGAGCTTCTTGATCTTGGGCAACGGAATGTTCTGCGGGGCGATCGTGCCGCCCGGCGCCAGGGCGATCTGGCCGTCGGGGCCGAGGCTCACCTGCTGGTGAATCGTCGAGCCGTCCGCCAGCACGATGTCGATCGGGCCGTCGGTGGAGAACGATCGAACGTTCTTCATCTCGACGGTGATCTTGCCGGCGGGGGTTTTGTCGATGGTGATCTTCTCGCCGTCGTACGTCTCGATCTTTCCGGTGAGGCGGTCACCGTTGGTAAAGACAATCACGTCGGCGCGCAGGCCGGCGCAAGCCAGGCTCAGCAGGAGCAAAGACAACAAGATGGTGCGGTTCATGGTTCCTTCCCTTGGTTAGAGGTTCATGGGCTTAAGTGAAATTGGCGGCGGTCATGCGCCGGCCGGAGCGACGGTGGTGGAAGCGGGTAAATCCGCCGTGCAGTGGGCGCATTTGCGGGCCTTGATGGGAATCACCGAGAGACAAAACGGACATTCCTTGGTGGTCGGCTCCGACGGGGCCGGCGTGCTGCCGACTCTCTTCATCACCGACCCGAGCAGCTTGACGATGACGATGAAGACCGCAAAGGCGACGATGACGAAGTTAAGCAACTCGGCAATAAAGCTGCCGATTTGGATGTTCCCGATGTGCCAGGTCAGATCGACGGGTTTCTCCGCCTTCTTTTCTGGCGTTGGCGCCGGAGGCGGAGGCGCCGGAGCAGGCGGTGGCGCGGGGGCTGCCGCGGCCTCGCTCGGTTGGGTTGTGCTGGGCTGCGTCTCGGCAGGCTTTGTGGTGACGCCGACGGCTGCGGCGGTCTTCTGAGCGATCTCTTCGGTCGCGTTGATAGCCTTGCTCGTCGTCGTCGTTACATACATGACGGTCGGCATGATGATGTCCTTCACCAGCGAATTGATCACGCCGCCAAAAGCCGCGCCGATGACGACGGCGACGGCCAGGTCGATCATGTTCCCCTTGAACGCGAAGGCCTTGAACTCCTGCCATAACGTGGAAACGCCCTTCATGGGTTTCATAGCGATCTCCTATTATTTTTTCTTGACGACGGTAATGGTGACGTCGCCGCCGGGCGGTGAAGCCGCCGGGGCAAACTGCGGGCGGGCGAGGCGAACGCGGGACTCGGGAATGCCGGCGGCGGCGAACGAGCCGCCAACGGCGTGCAGCCGCGACCAGCCGACCTCGAGGCACGCCTGCCGGGTACGCCGGTCGCGCTGGCTGTCGGCCCCGGGACGAAGCAGCTCGTACAGCCGGTCCAGCGCGTCCTCGGTCGAAGCCAGCTCGCGGTCTACGCCGCGGAGGCGCTGTACTGCCAGCGCCTGCTGATCGGAAGACATCGAAAACAGGGCGACGCGTGCCTGGCCCGACATCTGGGCGCGGAGGGAAAGCAGTTCGCCACGGCGAAGACGCAGCCGCCCGGCCAGCCGCAGCGCGTCATCCCGTGACGGGTTGGCCCGGGCGGCCTCGAGCGGCAGGTCGGCCGAGGACAACTCGTGCCGCAGCGTTACCTCGAGATTCGGATCGCGTTGGAGCCGCTCGACCAGCACCGACAGCGCGACATGCTGAGGCGCATCGATCGCCGCGTCGCCCGGCGCGAAGGTGATCACTGTGGGCTTTTCGGGCTCCTTCTTTCGTCCGAAGATATCGAACGGGATGAAGGCGCCGACGACGTCCGTGACGGTACCGGTCACGCCCTCGGCGGCCTTGGCCGGCGCGCTGGCGATCGCGGTGATGATGATCGCGCTCGCCGCACCGACGGCCGCGTTGATCACGTCGCCCGTATTGAGATGGCCCTGGCGGATGGGAACATTCAGGGGAGCGGTGATCGAGCCGTCGGCATCCTGCAACGCGGCGATCGCGACGTTGAGCGGCGCCGGCAGGTGCAGGAAGCGCACGATCGGCCCGTTGGCCGGCTCGCTGACGCGCAGGTCGGTGAACGAGGGGCGGAGCCGCGTTTGCATGGAACCGTCGCCCACAAAACGGACGTCCGCCGACGCGTCGAACGTGCCGTCGTCGAGCTCGACCCCATAATCCCGGGCCTCACCCTTGAACTCCCCCAGCTCCAGCGAGCTGACGGAGGATTTGACCCAGCCGTTGGGTTGCGGGTAGAGCGACATGACCCCGGCCGCCTCGAACTGCGAGAACAGATCGCGCTGCTCCATCGCCGGCGCAGTGGCGACCTGCTTGCCCGCGGCCAGGGCCCGTACGTCCCGCATCGCGCCGGTAAATGCGCCGGTGGTGCTGCGTTGCGGCAACGGAACTTTCCCGGCGTTGAGAAGTACGCTGAAGCGGAACGGCCGATTCTCGACAAAGGCCCGGCTGCTCAGGTCGCGAACGTCGATGTCGAGCCCGTTGAGCGGGATCAGGACCTGCGGCTCCACGGCGCGGTCTTCGATGCGCAGATCGAGCCCGTTGACCAGCAGCCTGGCAACGCGAATTTCGCCCGAGCCCGGCGTCGCGGGAGCCGGCGCGGGCATGGCGACCGGCGCAGGCGTTCGGACCGGCGGCGTGGACGCCGAAGGGACCGCCGCGGTCTGGACCGGCTTAATCACCAGCCCCATCACGTGCACGCCATCCCTGTCGCGATACGCGGTCGCCTGGGGCTTGGTGATGTCGATCGAGCGCACGCTCACCAGCGCCGCCTTTGGATCGACATGAATCGCTTCGGAGCGGATCTCGTCCAGCCCTGCCAGCAACGGTCCATCGGCGCCATCGCGAAACTCGACGCCCTTGACGAGAAACTCCACGTCGAATGGCTCAGACAAGTCGAACTCGGCCGGCGACGGGCGAAAAATGCTGGCCTGCGCTTCGACACGCGCATGAAACCGCCCGTCGGTCAGGCCTTTACCATCGATCTGAGGCTTGAGCTGGGGATAGAGCCGCGTGAGGCCGTCGCCCGTGATGCCGGAGGCGGACAGATCGAGCCGAAGCGCGGGGCGCGGAGCAAACGGAGTCACGTCAATGGCGCCGGTAAACGCACCGACGGCCGGGCTCACGCCACCGGAAAGCTGAAGCGCCACTGGCGGCCGCGCAGTCGGCTCGCTGCCAAGTAGTTCGATCCGCGCGCGGTTCGCAAGGTTCACGTCGGTCAGCGCCAACGATTCGGCGGCGGGCCGGGACTGGTCCATCAACGCGATGCGCCGAATTTGAACCGCCAGCTTGTCAAGCGTGACCAGCGGCAGCGCCTTTCGCCGTGCGGCGACAAGCTGGAGCGCATCGGCCGCCGGGGCGGTCGTGGGGAGCGGCGCAGCGCGTCGAGTCGTTGGCGCCGCGGCCGGGGGAGCATTCGGCGCCGCCCCGAACGTCAGCCCAAGCAGTTTTGCCTCGCCGTCGAGTTGTTTTGTTATCGTCGTCTCCAATCCCGTCAGCGAGACCTCATCAATGGCGCAAACCCGGCCCGGCGGATCGATGCGACCGGCAACCACTCGGGCGGAGTCAAACTTCAGCAGCGGCGGCCCGCCGGCCGCGTCGGAATATTCCAGATCGGAAATCGCCAATCGCGCCGCCTGACCGCCCTGCGGATTGGCGGAGGTCGAGGCATCGATGAGTGTGTGGAATTGGCCGTTACGAAGGTTCACTCGCACGCCGGGAGGCAGATACGAAACCAGCATGCCCTCGTGAATTCCGCTGGCGGAAACGGAAAGCCTGGCCGCCGCCGCGCTGGGCCCTGCCGAGAGCGTACCGGCAACGCTCAAATCATCGAGCAGACCTTCCGATCTGGCGCGAAGCTTCAGATTGCCAGGCGCCGAGTTAGGACCAAATACGAAATCGTCGATTTCCACATCGGCGCCAGCCGTCGTCCCCGCGACCGGAGTTACCCCGCGATCCGACCATTGGAGCGCGGCATCATGAACCGTTAACTTCTTGAGCGCAATCACGGGAAGCGGTGCAGCCGCCGCGGGAACGGGATTTGTGGCGGGAACAACAGCCGCCGGCGCTTGTGGTTGGTTTGCAAACGTGCGCAAGCCCGCGGCGAGGAATGCACCCATTTCATCCCGAGCGACCAACGCGCGGGGCTTCTCGATATCGATCGCCTCGATCGCGATCTTGCCGGGTTGAAGATTCAGGCCGCTGATGCCGACCGAACCAAGTGTTACCAGGTTGGCGTCGCCATCGGACAATTGAAAATCACGAACGGTCAGGCCCCCCGCGAATCCCTGCCCGGCGGCGGCCAGATCGATCCGCGCTTTCAGGTGGATGGCGCCATTTTGCATCACCGGCGCGACCCCGAACGACGTCACATACGGAGCGAGGGCAACCGAGCGAATCCCGGTGGCGGCCAGTTGCAGGTCCGTCGAAAGCCCCGAAGGCATCGGAGAAATCGTGCCGTCGAGCTGGATGTCCTTTGCCAACTGCGGCGACGCCAACCAGGCATGCAACTTACCAGGCGAGCCCTGGCGTGAAGTTCCCGCGGGATCGATCAGGAGATCGGATACCTCGACGCCGGCATCCGACAGCGCCAGCACCGCGGGCGGCGAAACGGCCCGATCGTCCAGTTGCAAACGGATGCCCTTCCACCCGAAGTGATGCACGTAAAGCTTTGGAAGAACAAACGCGGGCCGGTTGACGGAGACGGCGGTAGGCTGCGCCGCACCCGACGGCGGCCGCGACGCGGGCGACCCGGGATTGAAACTCAAGCCCAGCGCGTGCATCGCCCCGGCCGGGTCCCGGGCGGCCGGGACGGTCGGGCCGACGATTTGAAGATCCTCGATACTAGCGCTGGTGAAAGACGAATTGATGCCCAGCCCCTTGAGGCTGATCTGGTCAAGATGCAGCAGCTCCGGACCGTCGGCCAGACGCACGCCATGTACGCTGGCATCGGCCAAGAGCGCGCCGTCGTTGCCGACCGACAGACCGGCATCGAGCTGGCAGGTCAACTGACCGTCGTGATACTCGGAGGCGAGTCCCAGCGGTTTGAGATACGCCGCCAGCGCCTCGGGATTCAAACCGTCGGCGGCGACAGACAAGGCTACCGCTTGTCGATCGGCCAGCACCTTTCCC
>Ga0307477_10003269_pt1 | contig 12116 bp, 12 predicted proteins | sample atmos_gasesECM2C_FD_203316 | JGI IMG/M metagenome (GOLD analysis project Ga0307477, IMG submission 203316) | Hardwood forest soil microbial communities from Morgan-Monroe State Forest, Indiana, United States - atmos_gasesECM2C_515 | ecosystem: Environmental > Terrestrial > Soil > Temperate...
ACGTCATCGAGTCCTATACGACAGCGATCGCCGACGCCCTCGACGTGCGGGGACCGCTCAACGTCCAGTACGCCGTCAAGGCCGGGCAGGTGTTTGTTATCGAGGCCAATCCTCGGGCCAGCCGTACGGTCCCCTTCGTGGCCAAGGCGACCGGCGTGCCGCTGGCCAAGGTGGCGGCCAGGGTCATGGTCGGCGCGACGCTGGCGGGGTTGCGGGAGGAAGGGCTGCTCCGGCCACCCTCGATGGGCGGACACGTGAGCGTCAAGGAAGCCGTGCTCCCGTTCAACCGCTTCCCCGACGTCGACTCCGTGCTGGGGCCCGAGATGCGGTCCACCGGCGAGGTCATGGGGATCGACCGCACGTTTGGGTTGGCGTTCGCGAAGAGCCAGATCGCGGCCGGCAGCCGACTGCCTGACGAGGGCGCCGTCTTCCTCTCGCTGGCCGACCGCGACAAGGTGATCGGGTTGGAGGCGGCGAGGCGATTCGTCGAACTGGGCTTCACCATCGCCGCGACTGTCGGAACCGCGGCGTATTTGACTGCGCACGACGTGCCGGTGGCGACCGTGGTGGCCAAGGTGGGGGAGGCCACGGGAACCGACGCCGTGGAGCTGATCTCGTCTGGGCGCGTGCGCCTGGTGATCAACAGCCCGAGAGGGCGAGGCCCGCGCGCCGACGGTGCCCACATCCGGCGGGCGGCCTCGGTGCACAACATCCCGTGCCTCACCACCGCTGCCGCGGCCCGGGCCGCGGCCGCCGGCATCGGTGACTGGGTTGGCCACTCGCTCACCGTCACCTCGCTGCAGGAGTACCACGGGGGCGACCAGCTGCAGCTGCCACTGCGGTGACGCGAACTGTCGACCTGAGCACGTCGGTCGGAACGGTTCGCCTACCCAACCCGGTCATGACCGCGTCGGGGACGGCCGGGTACGGCGATGAGCTTGGCGCGTACTTGGACTTGTCCGCCCTCGGCGCGGTGGTGGTCAAGTCGCTCTCTCCCGACCCCTGGCCCGGCAACGCGTCCCCGCGGCTGCAGGAAACGCGCGGCGGGATGCTCAACTCGGTCGGGCTGCAGAATGCCGGCGTCGACGCGTGGCTCGAGCGGGAGCTGCCCGCGCTGGAGGCCCGCGGCGCGAGGGTCGTGGTCAGCATCTGGGGCACCACCGTCGAGGAGTACGCCAAGGCGGCCAAAGCGCTGGCCGAGGCCCCCCCAACCGTGGTGGCCGTCGAGATCAACGTGAGCTGTCCCAACATCGAGGACCGGCGCCGGATGTTCGCCCATTCGGCCGCGGCCACCGCCGAGGTGATCGACGCCGCCGGCGCCTGCCAGCGTCCCAGGTGGGCCAAGCTCAGCCCCAACGTCACCGACCTGACGGAGATCGCCGCGGCCGCGCTCGGCGCCGGAGCGAACGCCTTGACGCTGATCAACACCGTCATGGGCCTCGCTATCGACCCCGAGACACGGCGGCCGGCGCTCGGCGGGGGCGGTGGGGGCCTCTCCGGACCGGCCATCCACCCGGTGGCCGTACGGGCAGTGTTCGAGTGCCGGGCCGCGTTCGCGGACACGCCCATTGTGGGTGTCGGCGGCGTCAGCCGGGGGGTCGACGCCGTGGAGCTTCTGCTGGCCGGGGCCAATGCCGTGCAGGTCGGAACGGCCACGTTTGCCGACCCCCGGGCACCCCTGCGGGTCCTGTCCGAGGTCGCGACCTGGTGCCGTCGCCATCACGTGACCAATGTCGTCGAGTTGATCGGAGCTGCTCATGCCTAAGTCCGCCGTCGCGGCACCACCCGCGACCCGCGAGCGCCTCGCCCTGGCTCTCGACACCGACGATCTCGTCGAGGCTTTGCGACTGGCCGGCGAGCTGGAGCCCTGGTTCGGGGTGGCCAAGGTCGGCCTCGAGTTGTTCAGCGCCGAAGGGCCGAGCGCGGTGAGCGCCCTCCTCGAGCGGGGCTGGGAGGTCTTCCTCGATCTGAAGCTGCACGACATCCCCAACACGGTCAACAAGGCGGCCCGCGTTCTCGGCGCCCTTGGAGCGGGATATCTCACGCTCCACGCCCACGGCGGCGTGACCATGCTGCGGGCAGGTGTCGAAGGTCTGGCCGAGGGCGCTCGGCAAGCCGGGCTCGATCCGCCGGTGGCGCTCGCCGTCACGGTGCTCACCTCGGACAACAACGCGCCGCCGCACATCCTGTCCAAGCGCGTGGGCGTCGCCATTGAAGCGGGATGCGGTGGGCTGGTGTGCGCCGCGTCGGACGTGCGCGAGGCCAAGCTCCTCGCGCCGCGCTTTGTAGCTGTGGTGCCCGGGATACGCCCGGAGGGCAGCGAGACCCACGACCAGGCGCGCGCCTCGACACCGCAGGCCGCGCTCGCCGCGGGAGCAGATCTCCTCGTGGTCGGCCGAGCCGTCACCGCCGCGCCGGATCGGGCGGCTGCAGCTGCCGCCTTGGCCGCTTCCGTGACGGGAGCCTGACGGTCCCCGGCGGGGAGAGCGCTCTCCGCGTTATCCTCCCCACCATGCCGCTGCCCCCCGCACTGTCCCCGGAACAGCGTCAGGCCGCGCTCGACAAGGCTGCTGCGGCGAGACGCCAACGGGCTGAGCTCAAGGACAAGCTCAAGATGGGCTCGCTGAGCCTGGAAGAGCTACTCAACCAGGCCAACGGAGATGACGTTGTCAGCAAGATGAAAGTGCTGGCCGTACTCGAATCTCTTCCCGGCGTCGGCAAGGTCAAGGCCCGTCGCCTGATGGACGACGTCGGGATCTCCGAGACTCGTCGCGTGCAGGGTCTGGGCACCAACCAGCGCACGGCCCTGTTCGAACGGCTCGCCCAGCTCTGATCGTCATCATCTCGGGCCCGGGCGGGGTCGGCAAGGGCACCATCGCCGACCGACTCGTGCAGCGGGATGCTCGCCTCTGGCTCAGCCGTTCATGGACGACGCGGCCGCGCCGCCCGCACGAACCGGAGGAGGCCTACCACTTCGTGGACCGGGCCACGTTCGAGGCCGCGGCCGACGCGGGCCGGTTCCTTGAGTGGGCCGAAGTCGTGCCGGGACAGTTGTCCGGGACGCCCCGTCCCGAGCCGCTCCCGGACAGGGATCTGCTTCTCGAGATCAACGTCGACGGGGCCACCCAGGTCAAGGCGCTGCACCCTGACGCCCTGATGGTGCTGGTCGTTGCCCCGTCGGAGGACGACCAACGGGCCCGCATGCGCCAGCGGGGTGACACCCCCGAGCAGATCGCCCGGAGGGTTGCCCTGGGGGCCCAGGAGGAGCAGACCGGCCGTCGTCTGGCCGACCACGTGGTGGTCAACGACGACCTGGATAGGGCGGTGGGGGAGGTGCTCGGTATACTTGCCGGGCACCGCAGTCCCCCCGAAGGAGCCTGATGGCACCGCATCGCGCCACCATGATGGACCCACCGATCGAGATCCTGCTCGACAAGGTCGAGTCCAAGTTCACGTTGGTGAGCCTTTCGGCCAAGCGGGCCCGACAGATCAACTCGTACTTCAACCAGCTCGGCGAGGGCCTGGGTGCCATCGTCCCCCCGCAGGTCACCTCGGTGTCCCGCAAGCCCTTGTCGATCGCGCTCGAGGAGATCAGCGAGGACAAGATCGTCGCCACCGTCCTCGCTCCCGAGGAGGAGGCCGGCGAGGGCGGCGAAGAGGCCGGCGACAGCCCGGCCTGACATGCCCGGTCCCGGCGGCCTAGCCGGCCGCCGCATCGTCCTCGGCGTGTCCGGCGGGATCGCCGCCTATAAGGCCGTCGAGGTGTGCCGGCGCCTGGTTGATGCGGGTGCGCACGTGATCCCCGTTTTGACCCCCGACGCGACCAGGTTCGTCGGGGAGGTCACGTTCTCCGCGCTGGCGTCCGAGCCGGTGCGCACGTCGCTGTGGTCGTCGCCAGAGCCCATCCCCCACACCCGCCTCGGCCAGCAGGCGGACGCCATCGTGGTGGCGCCAGCCACGGCCCGCCTCATCGGTTCCTACGCGGCCGGCATCTCCGACGGCCTTTTGACGGCCACATTGCTGGCCACCCGCGCCCCGGTGTTGTTGTGCCCGGCCATGCACACCGAGATGTGGGAGCACCCGGCCGTGCAGGACAACCTCACCTTGCTGCGTCGTCGTGGAGTCCACGTCGTCGAGCCTGGCGAGGGGCGTCTGGCCGGGGGCGACGCGGGCGCTGGGCGTCTGGCCGAACCCGTCGACATCGTCGCCGCGCTGTCGGCCTTGCTCGAGGCGGCCGCCGACCTTCGGGGCCGGACTGTCATCGTCACCGCGGGCGGCACTCGCGAGCCCATCGACGCGGTCCGGGTCATCACCAACCGGTCGTCTGGAAAGCAGGGCTATGCCCTGGCTGACGAAGCTGCCGGCCGGGGCGCACGGGTCGTGCTGGTCGCTACCGTAAGCCGGCCGGTGTCGGACGCCGTCGAGGTCATCGGGGTGGAGACAGCAGCCGAGATGCAGGCCGAGGTGATGGCCCGTAGCAACGACGCTGATGTCATCATCATGGCTGCGGCGGTCGCCGACTTCCGTCCCAAAGCGCCCCCCGAGCGCAAGATCAAAAAGGACGAAGCGCTCTCGGAGATCGTGCTCGAGCCCACCCATGACTTCCTGGTCGACCTCGGGCGGGCCAAGCGTCCCGGGCAGGTCCTGGTCGGCTTTGCTGCCGAGACCGACAACGTGATCGACAACGCGTTGAGCAAGCTGCGTCGGAAGGAACTTGACCTCATCGTGGCGAATGACGTTTCAGCGGCAGGCGCGGGCTTCGAGCACGACACCAACCAGGTGACGATCCTGGGCTCGGACGGCTCGCGCCTCGAGGTGCCGTTGACGGCAAAGCGGGACGTGGCGCGAGCGGTGCTCGACGCTGTCGCCCACCGACTTCCCCTTCACAAGGAGCAGCAGTGAGCACCTACACCTTCACCTCGGAGTCCGTCACCGAGGGCCATCCGGACAAGATGGCCGACCAGATCTCCGACGCGGTTTTGGACGCCATCCTCACCGACGACCCCCACGGACGGGTGGCGTGCGAGACGCTGCTAACCACGGGCTTGGTCGTAGTGGCGGGCGAGATAACGACCGAGGCCTACGTCGACATTCCTCGCCTTGTGCGCCAGACCGTGTGTGATATCGGCTACGACCGCGAGGCCTATGGGTTCGACGGCAACACCTGCGGCGTGGTGGTGTCCCTCGACGAGCAGTCACCCAACATCGCCCAGGGCGTCGACCTGGCCCAGGAGGTGCGCACCGGCAAGAGCGGTGAGGACATTCTCAACGCCCAAGGCGCCGGCGACCAGGGAATGATGTTCGGCTACGCCTGCGACGAGACCGACGACCTGATGCCGCTGCCGATTTGGCTGGCCCACCGGCTGGCGCAGCGCCTGTCGCAGGTGCGCAAGGCCGGCGTGCTCAACTACCTGCGCCCCGACGGCAAGACCCAGGTCAGCTTCGAGTACGTCGACGGCCGGCCCGTCAAGCTCAAGACCGTACTGATCTCCACCCAGCACGCACCCGACATCGACCTGGAGACGCTGCTCAAGCCTGACCTTCGCGACCATGTGATCGCACCGGTCGTCCCGCACGAGTTCGCCGACGACCACTACGACATCTTGTGCAACCCGACGGGCAAGTTCGAGCTCGGGGGCCCGCACGCCGACACCGGTCTGACCGGTCGCAAGATCATCGTCGACACCTACGGGGGAGCCGCCCGCCACGGGGGCGGTGCCTTCTCGGGCAAGGACCCGAGCAAGGTCGACCGCTCGGCCGCGTATGCAGCCCGGTGGGTGGCCAAACACGTCGTCGCCAGCGGTGCTGCTCGTCGGTGCGAGATACAGGTGGCCTACGCCATCGGCGTGGCCCACCCGGTGTCGATCATGGTCGAGACGTTTGGCACTGAGACCGTCGATCCTTTGGCCATCGAGCGGGCCGTGCGCGAGGTCTTTGATCTCCGTCCCGCGGCCATCATCAGCGATCTCAACCTGCGCCGGCCCATCTTCCGCCGGACAGCCGCCTACGGGCACTTCGGTCGCAGCGACAAGGAGTTCACCTGGGAGGCGCTGAGCCGGCTGGAGGACTTCACCGCCGCCGTGGGCCGCTGACCCCAGGCGGGCCCGAGGGCCGGGTCGTCCGGGTCCTCCCGGACGTCTCCGGGCTGGCGTTGCTCGGACGCACCTTCGACTATCTCGTCCCGCCCGCTGTCGAGGTTGAGGTGGGAGCCATGGTGCGCGTCGGCCTGCACGGTCGTCGGGTGCGAGGCTGGGTCGTGGCTGTGGACGTGGAGCCACCACTAGGCGTGCGGCTGCAGCCCATAGTGAAGGTCGTCGGGGTCGGACCCGCGGCCGAGGTCGTGGCCTTGGCCGACTGGGCCGCGTGGCGCTGGGCCGGACGCTCCACCGCCCTGCTGACCGCGGCTTCCCCGCCAACGATCATTACCGCCCTCCCTGCCCCGGCGGCCGCACCCACCCGCGTGGCGAGCCAGGACGACCCTTTCGTCGCCGAGGCGCTCTCTGCCCGTCGCGCCGTTCTGCGCCTGCCGCCCGCGCATGATCCCTGGTCCGTTCTAGAGGCTCTCACCTGGCGCGGCCCGACGCTCGTCGTCAGCCCCTCGGTGGGGGGGGCCACGGGCCTGGTCCGGCGACTGCGCGGCGCGGGAGTCGCGGCGGTGGGCGTCCCGGCCGGATGGGCGCAGGCCCGGGCTGGGGGCGTGACGGTGGTGGGCGCCCGGTCCGCGGTGTGGGCGCCGTGCGCCGGCCTCAGCGCCGTGGTCGTGCTCGACGCCCACGACGAGGCGCTGATCGAGGAACGAGCGCCGACGTGGGCGGCGTGGCGGGTGGCGGCCGAGCGGGCCGACCGCGCGGGCGTGCCCTGCGTGCTCGTGAGCGCGACTCCGACGCTGGAGCAGCTCGGGTGGGGGCGGCTCGTGCGCCCGCCCCGCGTCGTTGAGCGGGCCGGGTGGGCGCCGGTTGTGGTCGTCGACCGTCGCTCCGACGACCCCCGCGCGGGCCTTTTCAGCCCCCGCGTCGTCGATCTGATTCGCGGCGCCAGCCCGCAACGCCCGGTGCTGTGTGTCCTCAACCGGAAGGGACGGGGACGCGTCCTCGCCTGTGCCTCCTGCCGCTCTGTGGCCACCTGCGAACGGTGCCAGGCCGCGGTGGAGCAGGCCCAACCCGGATTGAGGTGCCGGCGATGTGGCACGGAGCGCCCGGCCGTGTGCGTGCACTGTGGGGCCGGAAAGCTTCGTGTGCTGCGGGCGGGCGTCACAAAAGTGCGCGAAGACCTCGAAGCGCTCGCCGGGCAGCCCGTCGCCGAGTTCAGCCCGGATGCCGCCGACGTCAGCGACAAGGTGTCGGTAGTGGTGGGGACGGAGGCCGCGCTTCACCGTCGGCGGGGGTGGGCCTATGTGGTTTTCCTGGACATCGATGCCGAGCTGCTGGCCCCGCGGTACCGGGCCGCGGAGCAGGCTCTCGTGCTGCTCGCCCGCGCCGCCCGGCTGGTCGGAGGCCGCCGGGGGGGAGGCGTGGTCGTACTCCAGACGCGACAGCCCGACCATCCCGCCATCGGTGCTGCGCTGCGGGGCGATCCTGACCGCTTCACCGGGCCGGAAGCCCAGGTGCGCAAGGAATTGCGGCTCCCTCCCAGCACGGCTCTGGCCCTTTTGTCCGGAGCGGGCGCAGACACGTTCGCGGCGGACATTTCGGGCGGCGCGGTGGAGGTGGCGGAGCTCGAGTCCGGCCAGTGGCTGGTGCGCGCCTCCGATCACCAGGCCCTTTGCGACGCATTGCGGGCCACCCCGAGACCGGCGGAGCGGCTTCGGATCGAGGTCGATCCCGTGCGGGTGTAACACGAATCACTTGCACAGCAGCCCCACCCGCTACAGAATGCCCCGACCTTCAAGCAAGGGAGACGATCATGCGGGTGATCCGGCGGCTTCCCATCGTTGCAGCCCTGGCGATGGCCCTTGGGGTGGGATGGCTCCCCACCATGGCGGCGCACGCGGTCGCTGGCCCGGCGACGTTCAGCATCGGTATCGACAACGTGTCGCCACCAGGCCACAACTTCGAGTACATCGACTACTACCCGCACAGCGGGGTCAACGTTCACAACGGCGACACCGTCAACTTCTCCTGGAACCAGGGATCTCCGGACGGGTTCCACACCGCCACCGTCCTGCCCATCGGGCTCAGCCCGGCCCAGGAGTGGCAGAACAACCCGTTCGTCGTTCCCGACTCCGATGACGGGCCCAACGCCATTCCCCTGCAGAACCAGACCGTGTTCAATCCGACCAATCCGCCGCCTGGTTCGGGCCCAGGGGCGTGCGGGGACGCGGCCACCCCCTGTCCCTTTGACGGTTCCGGTGTGCTCAGCTCCGGCGCCAACGGCGGCGGTTCAACGTTCGCGCTCAAGCTCTCACTGCCCAGCGGCGCCACCGGGACCTACGACGTGGTGTGCCTCATTCACCCGGGCATGCACATGCAATTCAGCGTGGTGTCGCCGGACTTCCCGACTTCCTCGGCGTCGGATCTGGCCTCGGCCGCGGCCACCCAGTACCAGAACGACACGGCCACCGCCCTCAACACCGTGGCCGGCGTGAAGTCCAGCTCCATCACCAACGCCGACGGCAGCCATACGATCACCGCCTACGCCGGCGTGGCTTCACCGAACGTGCTGGTGGACGAGATGCTCCCGGCCGCCCTCGCGGTCAAGCCCGGCGACCACGTCAACTGGATCGTCTCGCAAAACAACATCCACACCGTGACCTTCCCGAATGGTCCGGCCGCCAACAGCGTCGATCCCACCAGCAGCGGGGAATGCGAGACGGCGTCGGGCCCCGAGCCAACGCTCTCGTCCGGACCGCCTACCTTCGGCTGCGCCGGAGGTGGTGCCGCGGCTGAGTTCCAGTTCAACCCGTTCCCGCAAGGACCAACATCAATTCGCAACGGTGGGTATCGCATCACCACCACGGACGGCGGGGTCCTCACGTATGGCAACGCGCCCTACCTGGGCTCGGCCTCGCAGTTCCACCCCACCAGCCCCGTCGTCGGTATCGGCCTGACTGGCCCGGGTGGATACTGGCAGGCGACCGCCGACGGCAGCGTCTTCTCCTTCGGTGATGCAACCTTCTTTGGCTCCGCCGCCGGGAAGATCACCGCCCCGATTGCCACCATCCTCACGGGCGGAACCGGTGGGGGCTACGCCCTCATCGGATCGGACGGAAAGGGGTACTACTTCGGGCAAGTCGCCAGCTTCGGGCTGCCGGCGCAACTCACGCCGACGCACCTGGCCGCGCCGATCGTCGGCGGCGCCGTGGACCGCAACGCCAACGGGCCCGCGGCCTGGCTCGTGGCCGCCGACGGCGGCGTGTTCGCCGCTGGCCCCGCCCCCTTCCTCGGGTCAGCCGGCAAGCTCCACCTGACTAAGCCCATCGTGGGCATGGCCACCACTCCCGACGGGGGTGGCTACTGGCTGGTGGCCAGTGACGGCGGGGTGTTCACCTACGGTGACGCGCCCTTCCTCGGCTCGCTCGGCGCCACCCACCTCAACGCCCCGATCACTGGCATCGAGTCGAGCGACGACGGCCAGGGCTACTACCTGGTCGCCGCCGATGGCGGGGTGTTCAACTACGGCGACGCCCGCTTCGCCGGCTCGGCGGGTGGCCTCCATCTGGTCGCCCCGGCCAGCGCCATCAGCGTCGCCGCGGGTACGGTCGCCAGCTCGGGGATTCTGACCCAGCCCCCGGCTGGTCCAGGCCCGGGCAACTACACCTTCACCTTCCCCGAGGCCGGTACCTTCACCTACGCCTGCCGCATCCACTTCCATATGACCGGGGTCATCGGGGTCGGTTGAGCCACTCCTGGCGGCGGGCCTCGTACAGGGCGATGCCCGCCGCCGTGGCCACGTTGAGCGAGCCGACCTTGCCGGTCAGCGGCAGGTAGGCGACTTGGTCGCACGCGGCGAGACACGCGGCCGACAGCCCGTGGTCCTCGTGGCCGACGGCTAGGCATGTGGCGGTCGCCAGCGGTACCTCCCACAGGGGCGACGCGCCGTCGGCCAGTTCGAGACCGACAAGCGTGAACCCGTGGCCGTGGGCGGCCGCGGCCGCCTCAGCGGCGGTCGCGTGCTCCTCGATGATCAGGTAGCGGTCCGTGCCCATGGCCGTCTTCTGCGCGCCGGGGTGACTTGGCGAGGCGGTCGCGCCGGCCAGTAACAGCCGCTCGACCCGGTAAGCGGCGGCCAGCCGCACGATGGAGCCGACGTTCACCGGTGTCATCACGCCGTCGAGCAGTAGCGCAAGACGGCCTTCAGTTCGCCGGTTCCAGGTGCGGTGCAGCCGCTTGAGCTCCGTGCTGCCGAGCGGGCGCGCGCTCACGATGCCCTCGCGACGTCGAGCACGCGATAGCCCATGCGGGACACGACCCGCCGCACGTTCCAGCCGTCTCCCGCGAGCCACGCGCTCAGTGAGTCCGAGCCGAGGTGCTTGTGCACGACGAGATAGGCGTGCCCACCGCCGTCGAGGCGGCCGAGCCACTCGGCCAGGAGATCGTGGAGCGCGGCCTTGCCGATGCGCACGGGTGGGTTGGAATAGATCGCGTCGAAGACGGCTGGCGCGGTCAGGGCGCTCGGGTCGGAAACGGTCACGTTCTCCAATCCTGCCGCCTTGGCGTTCGCGGCCGTGAGCTCGCGCGCCCGAGCGTTGACGTCGACAGCCCAGATCTGCGCGCCCGGGGCGCGGCGGCCCAGGGTCACGGCGATCGGACCGTAGCCGCACCCGAGGTCGACCACGTTGCCGGTTGGCGGTGGGGGAGGGGCCTCCAGCAGCAGCAGCTTCGTGCCTCGGTCGACAGCTCCTGCGCTGAACACCCCGCGGTCGGTTTTCAGCGTCACCGTGACGTCAGGCAACACCAGACCCACTGTCTGGAGCCGGCTCGACACCGCGGGATCTCTGTCGAAATAGTGAGCGACCAGCCGACGGTAGCCTGGGCCCGTGCCGACCTACACCATCCGCGTCTACGGCGACCCCGTGCTCAAGCAGCGGGCCCAGGAAGTCACGGACATCGACGGGGGACTGGCGCGCCTGGCCGCAGACATGATCGACACCATGTATGCGGCGCCGGGACTCGGTCTGGCCGCTCCCCAGGTCGGCGTGCAAAAGCGCATGTTCGTCTACGACCTTGACGACGGCAACGGACCACGCACGCTCGTCAATCCTGTCATCACCGAGTCGAGCGGCGAGTGGACCCACGAGGAAGGGTGCCTTTCTGTGCCCGGCCTGTACTTCTCCATCACGCGGCCCAGGGACGTTCACGTCACTGGCTACGACCTCGACGGCCAAGAGGTCTCGATCGAGGGCACCGAGCTCCTCGGCCGTCTTTTGCAACACGAGCTGGACCACCTGGACGGCACCCTGCTCCTCGAGCATCTCGACACGGACCAGCGCAAGGAAGCATTGCGGGTGCTTCGCCAGCGCACGCTCGACGGCGACACTGTCCCGCCGCCGGCCGGGCCCCGTCTGTAGCGGGGCGCACCCCTGGCCCGACTCGCCTTCCTCGGAACTCCGGCGGCGGCCGTCCCCCCTCTGCGCGCTTTGGTCGGTGCCGGGCACGAGGTGAAGCTCGTGGTCAGCCGCGCCGACCGCCGCCGGGGCCGATCGGAGGAGCCCACGGCCAGCCCGGTGAAGGCGGCCGCCCTCGAGCTCGGCCTCGACGTCACCGATGACATCGAGAAGGTCGCGGCGGCCGGGGCAGAGCTCGGTGTGGTCGTCGCCTACGGCCGGATCATCAAGCCTCACGTGCTGGCCGAGCTGCCGATGGTCAACCTCCATTTCTCGCTGCTGCCGCGCTGGCGGGGAGCGGCTCCGGTCGAGCGCGCCATCCTCGCCGGCGACACCGTCTCTGGCGTGTGCGTCATGGCCGTGGAGGAAGGCCTGGACACGGGAGGGGTGTACGCGCAGGAGTCCCTGGCGATAGACCCGGACGAGACCGCCGATGAGCTGCGGACGCGTCTGGTCGAGGTAGGCACGGGACTGCTGATCGCCACGCTCGACGGCGGGCTCGGGGTGCCCGTGCCCCAGCAAGGAGAGCCGACATACGCCGACAAGATCACGCCTGACGACCTACATCTCGACT
>Ga0307477_10003270_pt1 | contig 12115 bp, 8 predicted proteins | sample atmos_gasesECM2C_FD_203316 | JGI IMG/M metagenome (GOLD analysis project Ga0307477, IMG submission 203316) | Hardwood forest soil microbial communities from Morgan-Monroe State Forest, Indiana, United States - atmos_gasesECM2C_515 | ecosystem: Environmental > Terrestrial > Soil > Temperate...
CAGCTCTTCGAGATCGCTGAGGCCGAAGCGCAACAAGAATTCTTTCGATGTTTTGTACAGAATCGGGCGGCCGATGACTTCTTTGCGGCCCGCGGTGGTGATGAGCCGCTTGTCGAGCAGCGTCTTCAGCACTCCGGAAGTGTTTACGCTGCGAATCTCGCCGATTTCCGGCGCGGTGACCGGCTGCTTGTAAGCGATGACCGCGAGCGTTTCGAGCGCGGGCATCGTGAGGCGCAGCGGCGGGCGCAGGCTCTTGATGAAGCGGCGCACCACGTCGTGATGCTGTGGCTTGGTGTACATCTTGTAGCCGCCGGCCACGGCGCGCACTTCGATGCCGCGCTCGTCGGCGGCATAACTGGCCACCAGCTCGTCGAGCGACGCTTGCACTACAAGTTTTTCCTCGCCGAGCGACGCAGCAAGCTGCTCGATAGTGGCAGGCTCGTCCGCCGCGTAAATGATCGCTTCCAGTGCTGCTTTGCGTTCTTCGTTGGTCATTACTTGTATTCCTGATCGACCTGTCTGACGGCGCCGCTCTCGTCGAATACGGTCTCAAACATTTTATGCTTTCGCAGCATGATTTCGCCGAACTGTTTTTCCTGGACCATGGCGATGGCTTGCATCTTCACCATTTCCAGTAACGCGAGAAACGCAACGATCATCGCGTGGCGCGACGGGCAAGCCTCGAAAAAGCGGATAAGGTTCACGGTATTGTCGTCGCTGGCCAGAATTTGCGCGCGGAGCTGGGCCATCATCTGCGCCACGGTGAACTCCTCGTGCTGCAGCTCGATGCGCGAGACTTCTTTGCGGCGCTCCAGCACCTGCTGAAACACGCGAACGAGATCCACCATCGAGACGACCAGCTCGCCTTCGGTGCCCTCGTCGTGGTACAGCGACTTGTCCGGCTTGGACCAGACGTTTTCTTCGATTTGCTGTTTCTGGTATAGGAGCTGCGCGGCGTTCTTGAATTTTTCGTGCTCGACCAGGCGCTGCACCAGGTCGGCGCGCGGGTCGGCGCCTTGCTCTTCCGGCGAAGCCAGCGGGTCCGGCGGCAGCAGCATTTTCGACTTGATGTAAATCAGCGTCGCGGCCATGTAGATGAAATCGGCGGAGACGTCGACGTTCAATTCTTCCAGCTTGTGCAGGTAGTCGAGATATTGCGAGGTGATTTTCGCGATCTGGATGTCGTGAATGTTCATCTCCTGCTTCTTGATGAGATCAAGCAGCAGGTCCAGCGGCCCTTCATACAGCGGGATATTAATTTTGTAGGGCGTCGCCATTTTTTGATCTACGCGTTTGCGGCGGTGCCTCCGCCGGAAATCTCCTTGCGCTTCTTTTCCCAGCCGAAGACGGCTTCGCGCACTCGCTCCATGGTCTTCACTGCTTCGACGCGCGCGCGCTTGGAGCCGGCGTCAATCAGCTCCAGCACGCGCTTCGGATTCTTCTCGTGCTCCACGCGCCGCTCGCGGATTGGCACGATCCACTTGATCAAATTGTCCGCCATCGCCGCTTTACACTCGATACAGCCGATGCCCGCGGTGCGGCAGCCTTCCGCCGACCACTTCAAGATCTCCGGAGGCGAGAATAGTTTATGCCAGTCGTACACCGGACACACGTCCGGATTTCCAGGATCGCTGCGCCGCTTGCGCGCCGGATCGGTGACCATCACCTTGGTCTTGGCGCGAATGTCGGCATCGCTTTCGCTCAGCGTGATGGCGTTGCCATAACTCTTCGACATCTTGCGCCCATCGAGCCCCGGAATCCGCGGCGTCTTCGTCAGCATCGCTTCTGGCTCTTCCAAAATGCCGCGATTCAGGAAAAACGGTGCATCGTCTTTCATTTTTTGAAGAAAATTGTCAATTCCAATTTTGATTGCAAGCTGGTGAGCTTCGCTTTGATAGAGGTCCCACTCCGAGACTGGAATGCCGTATAGCAACAGATCATTAGCCTCCGGATCGACCCATGTCCTCCGAGACGTCAGCGCAGCCGCCAAAGCTCTTCCGCCCGGCCCTTCCTGATCAAATCGAGAACCGATTCTCAGGTATGCGCCAAGATTGCCGGGATTCCGAAGCTCTTGGCCCGTCTCAAACCCATTGAAAAAGTTGAAGCGTCGGACGATTTCGCGGCTGACCTCGACGTGGGAGACTTGGTCTTCACCGACAGGTACGACTAGCGTCTTGCCTTCATCGCTATAGATGACAATGTCCGCGCATTGCAGAATCGGATAGCCGAGGAAGCCGTAGGTGTGCAGGTCTCGGTCCTTCACGTTTTCGAGGGCTTCTTTGTAGGTGGGAACGCGCTCGAGCCAGCCTAGCGGCGTGACCATGGAGAGGAGCAGGTGCAGCTCGGCGTGTTCGGGGACTTGCGACTGCTGGAAGATGACGCTTTTCTGCGGATCGAGACCGGCGGCGAGATAGTCGGTCATGATCTCGAGCGTGTTTTGGGCGACCGCGCTGGTGTCCGCGTAGTCGCTGGTCAGCGCGTGCCAGTCGGCGATGAAGTAGAAGCATTCGTAGGAGGGATCGTTTTGCAGGCGCACCCAATTTTGCAACGCGCCGAAGTAGTGGCCGATGTGCAGCCGACCGGTGGGCCGCATGCCGCTGATTACGCGCTTTTTCTTCGAGTCAGACCCGATTGCCAATCTCGCAGCCTCCACCCTAGGTGCTGAGCAAATCGCGCGCGATGATCATGCGCTGAATCTCGCTAGTGCCTTCGTAGATCGAGACGACGCGGGCGTCTCGGTACATGCGCTCGACATCGGTCTCGCGCGAATAGCCCACGCTGCCGTGAATCTGCACCGCCTTATAGACTACGCGATTCACCATCTCGCTGGCGTACAGTTTCGCCTTCGAGGCCGACGCTCCCATTTTCGCCGGATGCGCGTCTTTCAGCCACGCGGCGTAGTGCACCAGCTCGCGCGCCGCCTCGATTTCCGTCTGCATGTCCGCCAGCATCCATTGAATGGCCTGAAACTCGCCGATATTTTTGCCGAAAGCACGGCGCTGCTTCGCGTACTTCACGGATTCTTCCAGCGCTCCCTGCGCGAGTCCCACGGCCAGCGCACCAATGCCGATGCGTCCGCCGTCCAGCGCGCTGAGCGCAATCTTCAGCCCCTGCCCTTCTTCTCCAAGGCGATTTTCGGCTGGCACTTCGCAATCGTTCAGCACAATTTCGACCGACGGCGAAGAGAGCTGCCCCATCTTCTCTTCGTGGCGCCCAACGCGAAAACCCTTGAAGCCCGGTTCGACGAGAAATGCGCTGATGCCCTTCCCGCCGGCCTCGGGATTGGTTTTCGCGAAGACAATGAAGACGCCGGCGACACTGCCGTTGGTCACCCAAGTCTTCGTGCCATTGAGCCGATAGCCGCAATCGCATTTCACCGCGCGCGTCTGAATGCCGGCAGCATCCGAACCGGCCTGCGGCTCGGTCAGGCAAAACGCGCCAAGGGTTTCGCCGCTGGCCATGCGGCTCAGGTATTTTTTCTTCTGCGCGTCGCTGCCAAAACCAAGCAGCGGCACCTGCACCGCGGAATTCGTCACGCCCAGCGAGGTGGCCATCGCCGCATCGACGTGCGCGACCTCCTCGAGCATCAGCACATACGAAATAGTGTCGAGCCCCGCGCCGCCCCATTCCTCCGGCGTGGTCATGCCGCAGCAGCCCAGCTCCGCAATTTTCTTAATTTCCTCAACCGGAAAGCGCCCTTCGCGGTCGCGCTGGCGCACGCCGGGACGCACTTCGTTCTCCATGAACTGGCGAACGGTATCGCGAATCAGCTTTTGGTGGTCGCTAAGCGAAAAATCCATCGTGTCCGGTGTACGTTGACCGCTTCGCGGTCACCACTAAAAGAGGTGTACACGCGATGCTAACACAATTGAGAACCGCGCGGAGTGCGCGCCCTACACCTTGAAGAGTTCGCGGAGGCGCTTGGTCTGCGAGCGGCTGACGGGGACTTGTGTGTGCTTCTTGTCGTTCATTTTCAACATAAACGTGGACTTGAACCACGGGATGACTTCCTTGATGTGGTGAATGTTCACCAGGTAGGAGCGATGCGGCCGCCAGAAAACATCAGAGGCCAGCGCTTCTTCCATTTCCTCGAGCGTGCGGTAATTCGAGCCGCCTTCGAGATCACGCGCAATAACGGTGATCATGCCGCCGTCGATGGAAGCAAAAATCATGTCCTCGGCGTTCACCAGCAGCAGACGCTGCTGCGTGGTGATCAGCACTTTCACCGCCGGGGACGGCGGAGTCTGCCTGGCGGCGCCGAGCTGGCTGACGAGTTGCTCGAGGCGGTCGGTCGCGTTCGTCTGCGTTTCCATCATTTTGCGTGCGCGCTGAATGGCTTTGGCGATGCGCGATTTGTCGAAGGGCTTGAGCACGTAGTCGACCGCGTTCACGTCAAAAGCTTGCACCGCGTACTGATCGAACGCGGTGGCAAATACGACGTGCGGCATTTTCATTTTTCGTTCGACTAATTTTTTCAGAACGCCGAAGCCGTCGAGTCCGGGCATCTGCACGTCCAGGAAGACCAGGTCCGGCGAATGCTCCTTGATTAATGCGAGCGCGTCCACACCGTTCTTTCCCTGGCCGATCAAGTTGACCTCTTGAATGTTTTTGAGCAAGAAGGCCAGCTCGTCGCGCGCGGGCTTTTCATCGTCGACAATAATGACGTTGATGGGCATTTTGGTAGCACGCTGAGTATAGGCAAGGCCGCGAATACAGGCAATTCCAGCAGCCGGGGGCGCGCTCGTGCTGGCGGAAACCTCAGGCTAGAAGGCGCGAGTTACTGGATTTTGAGGGGCGTGCGTTATGATGCGAACGGAGAGCGCCCACTTCCATGCCGCCACGCAAGGCCGCGACGCCAGTCGCACAAATCCTGCGCAGTGAGGAGATATATAAAGGTCCGGTATTCGGCGTGCGGCGGGACGAAGTGCTGGAGCCGGGAGGCTTGCGCGCAATTCGCGAAGTGATCACGCATCCCGGATCGGTCGTAGTGCTCCCGGTGCTGCCGGACGGCCGAATTCTGCTGGTGCGGCAATACCGCCATGCGACGCGGCAATATCTGTGGGAGCTTGTCGCCGGGCGCATCGACGCAGGAGAAAACGTGCGGCAAGCAGCGGCGCGCGAGCTCATCGAGGAAACCGGCTACCGCGCGCAACGTTTGCGCGTGTTCCTCGACGTCTTCCCCACTCCGGGATTTCTTGAAGAGCGCATGTACATTTTGCTGGCGGAAAAACTAACCGCTGGCGAAGCGGAGCCGGAAGAAGACGAGAAGATTACGGCAAAAGCTTTCACGCGCGCCGCGCTCGAGGACATGATCCGGCGAAACGCGCTGCGCGATGCGAAGTCCATCGCCGGACTGCTCTACTATTTCCGTTTTTTGGCGAGGAAGAGGAAAAAGAATTAACACAGAGGGCACAGAGGCCGGCGCGCCCTTCGAGGCTCAGGGTAAACAGAGGCCGCAGAGAAGAGCTGATGCTCCCGCGCTTGCTATGGGCCGCCCGGAAGCACTTCTCTTCCCTTCGACCGTTTTTCTTGGCGCGTTCCTTCTTTTTCTAGTCGAGCCGCTGTTTGCGAAGCTGATTCTTCCGCGTTTTGGGGGCGCGGCTGCCGTGTGGGCCGCGTGTCTGGTGTTCTTCCAATGCGCGCTGCTGCTAGGCTATCTGTATGCGGACGTGACTTCGAGACGGCTGACGTCGGCGCGCCAGTCGCAATTGCATATCGCGCTGTTGCTGCTGAGCCTGCTGTTTCTTCCAATCGCGCCACGCTATTTAGAATGGCATCGAGCGGGCAGCGATCCGGCATTGACGATCTTAGTCCTGCTCAGCGTTTCCATTGGATTGCCGTTTGTGCTGCTGAGCGCCACCAGCCCGCTGGCGCAAATCTGGTACGCGCGGGCCAGCGCACAACGCGAGCCGTACCACCTTTTCGCACTGTCGAACTTGGCTTCCCTGCTCGCGCTCCTGAGTTATCCATTGCTCATCGAGCCGCGTGTCGCCGCGCACAGGCAGGCCGCGGTGTGGTCGGTGCTGTTAGCCGTGTTTGTGCTGCTGTGTTCGGCGGCGGCGTGGCTCGCGCGGAGCGGTACGGTGCCCAACATCACGGCGGGACCGGAGCAGCGCGAATCCGCCGCGGCACCCAACGTGCGCGAGAAGCTGCTGTGGCTCGGCCTTTCGGCGTGCAGCTCCATGCTGCTTCTTTCCACCACCAACAAATTGCTGGAGGACGTCGCGCCGGTTCCGCTGCTGTGGGTGCTGCCGTTGGCGTTATATCTGCTGACCTTCGCGCTCGCCTTCAGCAGGCGCATCTTCTATTGGCGCGGGTTGCTCGTTCGCTTTCTCGCCGTGGCTCTCGGCGGCCTGGGCTACGCCATCTATGACCCGGCGTACACGGAATCCGTGCAGGTCAGCGTGCCGCTTTTTTGCACCGGACTTTTCTTGTGCTGCTGGTTTTGCCACGGCGAGCTGGCTCTGCGCCGACCGGCGCCTCGCTTTGCAACGTCGTTCTATTTGATGATTTCGCTTGGCGGAGCCCTGGGCGCGATTTTCGTTGGGCTTGCTGCGCCTCACTTGTTCACCGGAATTTATGAGCTTCCGCTGGCGTTGATCTTTACGGCTTTGCTGGCCGTCGCGGCATTGTGGCCGCAGGGCTGGCTGATACGTTTTTTCTGGATGGCCGCAGCGGCGTCCATGGTGTTTGTGCTGGTGCGCAATGCGCGCGAATACGAAAAGAACACCATCGTGCGCATGCGCAGTTTTTACGGCGCGCTGCGGGTTGCAGAAACCACGAACTGGCTCAAGGAGCCGTACCGCACGCTGTACCACGGAAGGATTGAGCACGGCGCGCAGTACGTCAATCCACCGCCGAGTCTTTTGCCCACGACATACTACGGACCTAATTCAGGCGTAGGGCTGGCGCTCACGCGCTGCTGCGCCAACGCAAAACGCGTCGGGGCGATTGGCTTGGGCGCGGGGACGCTGGCGGCGTACGGCAAGACCAGCGACTACTTTCGTTTCTACGAAATCAATCCGCAAGTAATCCTAATTGCGAAAACGTTTTTCAGCTACCTGCGTGATTCGCCGGCGCGAATCGACGTGGTGCCCGGAGACGCGCGCCTCTCGCTGCAAAATGAACCACCGCAACAGTTTGATGTGCTGGCGGTCGACGCATTTTCCGGCGACGCCATTCCCGTGCACCTCCTCACTCGTGAGGCTTTCGCACTGTACCTGCGCCACCTGAAGCCGGACGGCATACTCGCCGTGCACACGTCGAACACGTACTTGAATCTGCCTCCGGTCGTGCAGCTGCTAGCGGCGGATGCGGGGGGCGAGGCGCGGCTGATCGTCAACAACGAGAATCACCGGAAGCTGATCGACTCTTCCGACTGGGTAGTGGTCACGCGCAACCGGCATTTTCTGGAGTCCATCGACACCACGGTATTGAGCGAGCCGATTTCCGTGCCGCCCAATCTGCGCGTCTGGACTGATGACTTCAACAATCTTTTCCAAATTCTGCGGCCGGTCAGATTCAAACAGGACAGCCCAGGCTGATTCGCGCGCGCAACTAACGGAACTGGCCCTGTCTAAATCGATTTATACCCACATAATTAGTTGCATTCAATACGGAAATTCGGCCATTTTCATTGACTGCCGCTCTCGTTCTGCTAGACTCCGCGCAATTTCTGGTCGAGGTCTCCTTAAAGCTGCGCCCGGCCGCATCCGGAAAGAAATACATCAGTGTGGGGAGGGCTCCGAATTGCGTGGCACAGTAAAATGGTTCAATAACACGAAGGGTTACGGCTTCATCGGACGCGACGATGGCCCGGACGTTTTCGTTCATTATTCCGCTATCGTTGGCGACGGCTACCGCACTTTGCAGGAAGGAGAGGCTGTCGAGTTTGAAATTGTGCAGGGGCCGAAAGGTCCGCAAGCTGCCAATGTGCAAAAAGCGGGGGGCTAACCTTCACACCGCTGCGATTCCTTGCCGGCAAAGGGCCCTCCTTTGCCGGCTTTCTTTTGTCGCGACGAGATAGCAGCGATAAAAGAAGGTGGCGGGTCAGTTTCCGTTAACCCGACTTAACAGGAGTTGACTCGCAATCGGGTCACAGTTGGACCGGTGCGAACCACGCAAATCTTCATATAACTCTTGAGATTTTTTTCCGTAGCTCTCAACTCGTCTTCAAAAAGCCAGGTCCGGAGCTCGGACTTCCTTAGGCGACGAACTTCATTTCCGTTTGCCAAAAACACCTTTCCTCTTCGGTCGAGAATCTGGGGGCTCGATAGACCAAGAAGGTCATCGGCTCTGTACCCGCATACGTTCCCACCGTGCTCTGATTTTAAAGCGCTCTACGTTGCCTTATCACCCTTAAGGAATCGGGAAGTGTTAGGTGTCTATGCCGCGGCTCCTATTCTGGAAACAAGACGTTTGCTTGACGCAATTGGAATGGGGGACTAGGCTCACGCCAATTCGTCGAGGGCTGTCATGCGTTGTTCCCACAGAGGGTCCCAGAAATGGGTCCAGATACGAGGTCATGTACAAGCCACCGAATGCGGGTGTCGGTGGATCGCGCGATTTTTACTGCCGGTGGTGTCTTACGTAGTGTTTGCCCTTCCGGCATGCTGCCAGGACAGTGGAAGCGCAGAAACTGAGTTCTTCGGAAACGGGGCGGAAATCACGGTGACGGTGCACGATAGTTCGGGAGAGTCGATCTCCTCGGCGGCGATGGTGAAACTTTACCGAGACGGAACAATCCCAAGCGGGCGGGCAGAGACGATGCGCGGGCGCGCAATGTTCGTGGTGAACACTCTGGGTGAATTTACCGTTATTGTGACGGCGCCGGGATACGGGGACGCGCAAAAAGAAGTGTCGGTACGCGTAGCCGGCAGAGCACAGGTGGATGTTTACTTACGGCGATCTTCGGCTGCGGGAAATACTGCGGGAGTTCCTGGGAGACCGGTGCTCGCACCGAAAGCGAAGGAAGCGGTCGATAAGGGATTGCAAGCGTTAAGCGCGAACAAGACGGGAGAGGCAGAGAAGTATCTGGGCGAAGCGATGCGGTTAGCGCCCGGGCATCCGGACGTGTTGTACGTGCAAGGGGTGCTGTGCTTGAAACAACGCAATTGGGAACAGGCGCAAAAAGCGCTGGAAAAAGCCACGCAGATCGATCCGAGTCATGCACGGGCTTTTGCGGCGCTGGGGATGGCGCTTTGTGATCAAGGGAAGTATGACGCGGCGATCGCGCCGCTGGAGAAGTCGCTGCAATTGGATTCTGCCGTTGCGTGGGAGACGCGTTGGGCGTTGGCGAAAGCGTATTACCAGCACGAACAATACGACGAGGCACTAAAAATGTCGCAGGAGGCGCTCGCGGGGTCGAATGGGAAGGGGCCGGAGGTCGGGCTGTTGGTGGCCCAATCGCTGACGGCGGTGGGGCGGTATGAGGAGGCGGCGCAGGTGCTGCGTGAATTTCTGAGCGATCACGCGGATCGGCGGGAAGCCGCTACGGCGCGGCGGTGGCTGGAGCGGCTGACGGCTAGCGGGAAAATCCGGGCGAACTAGGCACTTCCGCTCTTCCAGGCCTGCGGAGCCGGAACGGGTCCAAGTGTTCATGAACTATGGTGGCTTCAACCAGCACGAAGCACCAGAACCTCATCGAGCAATTCTGGAAGCAGCTTGAATGGATTAATCCCGAGTCCTACCTAGCTGACGGTTAGCGGCTGCCTGATATTCGTGACTCGTAAATAAGAATCTCTTCCGTGCGGTTCAACAAGCTTTGAGGGACTCCAGTGCCTGAACCTCCGACTCGGAATTAACTGGCCTCCTCCTTGATGGTGGACGATTCGCCTTTTGCAGACCGAATCTTTCCCCGAGCTGCTGGGGACCGATTCCAGCCACGCCGAACGTCCAAGTGCCTGATTAACGCGCTAACCGGAAACTGACCCACCAGCTAGAAGAAGGACACCTCTTCTATCTCCGGCCTATCGGCTTATAATCTCTGAACTTATGGACAACAAGAGCATCGCCCGCATACTCCGCGACACCGCGCAACTCCTCGAAATCGATGGCGCGATTATCGGCCGCTACCGCAGCTACGAGAAAGCCGCGGAGCTCATTTCCGGAATGCACGAAGCGATCGAGGAGCTGGCGAAAGATCCGGACAAGCTGGAGGAGTTGCCGGGAATCGGCGAGCGCATGGCCGAGCACTTGCAAGAAATCCTGAAAACCGGTGACTACAGCCTACGGAAAAAGCTGCTGAAGAAATATCCGTCGACGCTGTTGGATATTCTGCAACTGCAGTCGCTGGGGCCAAAGAAAGTGGCGTTCTTGTGGTCGAACTTCAAGACTGCCACCGTCGCGGACGTGGAAAAAATCGCGCGGGAAGGCAAGCTGCGCGAATTGCCGGGCTTCGGCGAAAAAAGCGAGCAGAACATTCTCAAAGCGGTGGAGGCCTTCAAGCGCTCGACCGGCCGCTTTCGTCTGGATGTTGCGGAAGCCGCGGCGGAAGGGGTCATCGCACACATCGAGAAATACAGAAAGGGCGTGGCCTCGATCACGCCGGCCGGCTCGCTGCGCCGCGGCAAAGAAACAGTCGGGGATCTTGATCTGCTGCTGACTCTTGCCGACGGCTTCACCGCGCAGAAACATATCGATGCCATTGCCGAACACATCCTGAAGTATCCACGTATCGACCAGGTGCTCGCGCACGGCGAGAACAAAGTGAGCTTCAACTTGGACAACGGAATTCAGGTGGACGTGCGCCTTCTCGACAAGGAATCGTTCGGCGCCGCTTTGCTGTATTTCACCGGCTCACGCGAACACAACGTCACGCTACGCGGGCGCGCGAACGATATGGGTTATACGCTGAACGAATACGCGCTGGCCACGCTGAAGGGCGAGCGCCGCGTTGCCGGACGCACGGAAGAGGAGATCTACGCCAAGCTCAAATTGGATTTCATCCCGCCGGAAATCCGCGAAAACACAGGCGAAATCGAGGCTGCCGAACAGCACCGTCTGCCCAACCTGGTGCGCCGCGAAGACATCAAGGGCGACTTGCAGATGCACACCACCGCAAGTGACGGCAAGAACTCCATCGAGGAAATGGCGGAAGCCGCGCGAAAGCTGGGGCATGAATACATCGCCATCACCGATCATTCCAAGTCGGTGACCATCGCCAACGGCCTGGACGAAAGGCGCATGGCCGCGCACATCAAGAAATTGCACGCGGCGAACGCGAGCGGTTTGGGGATTCGCGTGCTGGCCGGCGCGGAAGTCGACATCCTCAAGGACGGTGAACTCGATTATTCTAATGAACTGCTCGCGCAATTCGAGGTCGTTGTTTGCTCCATCCATTCCTATATGAACCTGGACCGCGCGGCTATGACCGAGCGCATGCTCGCGGCCATCGAAAATCCCTACACCCAGATAATTGGGCACCCAACCGGAAGGCTGTTGCTGCGGCGCGAGGCGTTCGAGTATGACATGGGGAAAGTGCTGGACGCCGCGGCGAAGCATGGCGTGACCATGGAGTGCAACTCCTACCCCGACCGTCTCGACCTGACCGACGTGTATTTGCGGATGTGCAAGGAACGTGGCGTGAAAGTGGTTATCTCCACCGATGGCCACAACACCTTACATCTTCCCTTCATCGGCTACGGAGTAACCATGGCCCGGCGTGGCTGGCTGGAGAAAGCAAACGTAATCAACACGTTACCGGTCGACAAGTTCCTCGCCGCTCTTCGTCCCAAGCCGGGCAGCGCCGGCACCAAGCATGCCGCCGCAAAGCGCTAACGGGGGAAACGTGCCCGGAACATTTCCCGGACGATTGTCGTATCTTGTCTTAGAAGCAGCACTTACGGAGGAACCTCATCCATGAACTTGGCCACACGCCGGATAGCCGCCCGTCTGGGCATTGCCTGTGCCACTATTTTGGCCGCCGCGACTCTGGTTCCCGGTGCTCGCGCTGAGGAATGGACCAAGTCCTATACCGTCTCTGGCCGTGCGCAGGTGCGCGTCGATACCAACGACGGTGCGGTGCGCATAGCCACGAGCGACTCAAAACAGGTTGAGTTTCGTGTCATTTACGAGGGCTACGAGCTGAACAAGAACCTGCATATCGATTCGCGCC
>Ga0307477_10003271_pt1 | contig 12112 bp, 2 predicted proteins | sample atmos_gasesECM2C_FD_203316 | JGI IMG/M metagenome (GOLD analysis project Ga0307477, IMG submission 203316) | Hardwood forest soil microbial communities from Morgan-Monroe State Forest, Indiana, United States - atmos_gasesECM2C_515 | ecosystem: Environmental > Terrestrial > Soil > Temperate...
GGATCGCTGATTCTGATATTCGGCATTCGCCTGGTTCTGCAGTCGCCAAACACAAGTACGCAGCCACCGTCTGTAACCTTAGAGGAGTTTGCAAGCGCCCGAGAAGCGCTAGACACCGCCTTTGTCGAGGCTGCCGCCATCGAGAGGATTTTCTCGACCGAGGACATGGCGTTCATTTCCCAGGCGAGTTCTCCCAAGGCCCGTCGTCTCTTCCTGGAGGAGCGCAAGGCGCTTGCTATCCGGTGGCTTCGCAAAACGCAACGGCAGGTCGCTCAGCTCATGGACCTTCATTTGCGGCTCGCCGGCCACACTCATGAGCCAAGTCCGAGATTTGAGCTGAAGCTGGGTGCCAAGTATCTGGCCTTCTTGCTTGTTTCCTACCTTCTTCTGTTCTTGTTATGGCTGCGCGGCCCATTCAAGGCCAGGCCCGTCGTTGCTTACACGTCACATGTGGCCGGATACTTTTGCACTGTCTTCAGCCTCCGCCTTGAAAGCGTAAATGCCGTGCATCTCGGTCCCGACGGTTCCGACCCTGGCATTTAGCCACGGTCGGTGTCGAAGCGAACTGTCCCGAGGCCCGCATTCCGCCTCTAAGCCCTCCAGAAACCACCCACACAGATCACGGGCTAATAGAACCGGCCATCTCGATGTGCTAACAATATGTGGCTCTTTTTCGCTTGACAAATGCGCACAATGAAGCGTAAAAGTTGCGCCACTCACCCGTCTCCGTGAACGCGGCAGTTGACCCGCTGCAACCAGGCTGTAGGAGTAGTAGTACCGATGGGCTCCCAACACGCCTATGACCCGGAGGATCGCATGTTTCTACCATCCCAGCCGTGGAAAATTTCGGTGTCGATAAGCAGGGGACGCAGTTTGGCTTTGTTGGCGCTTGCTGGATTTGCATGCGCCACAATTCTAAGCGTCGCATCCTTCGCACAGTCGGGCTTCGCAACGGCGGGGGATCCTCCGCTTAATTTCGCCCAAAGCTATTTAGTTCGAGGCGACTTCGTTGTGGCTGGCGCGTATAACCTGACTTCGACGTTTACCTTCATCAACGGCCAATCATACGCCGTTGGCACGATCAGTGTCCCCGATCATAACCCCGGCATCACGGGACAAAACATGGTGCTGCCGGGCGGACAGGTCACTGCCGCCGTGCTGTATTGGCAAACGGTCGAAAAGGTCGGGGTAATGCCCGGCCAGCCGGGATCGGGGCAAATTGGATTTTTCAGGCCGCTGATCCCTGGCGGTCCGAAAGCCCCAGGTTATCAAGTAACGGGTTTGCCCCTTGGCGGCGGTAACAACACAGTGTCTTGGAGCGATGGCGGCTGCACAAGCGGTTCAACCGGAAAGGTCGTCCGAACCTATCGCGCGAATGTATCGAATGCGTTGCCCCGCGACGCGAGCGGAAACATCTTGGCAAATGGTCAATACGAGGTTCGCCTGCCAGGTACAAGTAGCACGACGCCCATCGCTGTCTTCGGAACGCTCGTCTTGGTCTATAGCATGCTCGACTCAAGTGTGCCACTGAACCTCATTGCCTTTTACGACGGTGACACTGCTACCAGCGCCAGCTCGATGACCATGACCCAAACAATTAAGCATCTCTATGATGCCGCGCATAACCCGGTTTCCAGACTGGCGTACATCGTGGGCGGCGGCAAGAGCAAGAAGACCGAAACTGTTTCGCTAAACGGCGTACCGCTGCCGTCGCTCTATACCGGGCTGCCTCCGTTCATCGGCTTCTACGGCACTGGGGACAATCCAGTATGGACGTTCGGAAACCCGAATGTGCCGGCGGGTCCGAACCCGATTCAGGAAGACGCTGACGCGGCAACAACCCAGGTCATGGCGAGCGGCGCCAACCCGGGATGCCAGTCTTTGGGAGCCATTATCCTCAGCACAACGATCAAGAACACTGATCGCGATGGCCTGCCGGACGCGGTGAAGATTGCGCCTCCTGGATATCCGAACCCTGGATACTGCGATGCCGATACCATGTGCACGCCCGGGGATCCCAACTGGGTGGATCTCCCCGGAGCAGTATTGGGCACAACGCTAAACCCACACCCGGATATTTACCTGCAGATTGATTACATGTGCAGTAGGCCGATCGATGGCCTCACGTGCAAAACGGGAGATGGCGTTAATTACTCGTTCGATCCCACGCTACAGATAGACCCGGCGGACGGCAACAATGCAGTCCAGAAGGTAGTCAACATGTACGCCGCGCACGGCATCACGCTTCACGTGAATCCGCCTGGCACGAACCAGCCCAACGTGCATGCCATTCCCGAACCCTCCTGCACGGACACCAACGGGCAGCCGCTTTGTGTATTCCCACATCCGGCCAATCCGCCGAACACCATAAATCTGGGTGTGGTTGCATGGCCGGAACAAGCATTTGCCTTCGAGCACCAGCTCATCGACCCGGACGACCCCACGAACCTTAACGACTGCGCGACCTCACCCCCGGCAGCGGACTGCATTCCGCGTTTCCAACCAGCGGCGGCGCTCACCAAGCATCACGGACTATTCGCGCATGCCGAGGGGCAGTTTAAATGGGCCATCTTTAACAGCACATTCACAAATGTGATGCAGAAGGGCAACACGGTGACGTTCACCACATCAGCCCCGGTTGGCGCAATCTATCTTTTAGGCACGGATCTAAACGGCAATAAGGTGTTCGACCCATCTTGTCCCAATGGCCGCGTTACCATCGTTGGCGCCGCAACCAATCCAAACCTCAACGGTACTCACTGCCTCAGTGCTCCCGTGAATCCGCAGGGTACAACTTTCACGATAACGGTCGGCGGCAGTCCGATGAATACGAGCTTCACGCTGAGTACTGACCCGAACCTCCTTGGGATCCCCCCTTTCACGACCACTGCATCGGGCGTGGCCGACGTAATGGGGCACCACTTCGTAGTCTCGCTCGGCCGGTGGGGCAACCCGGCGTTCAATGGGCAGAATGGCCTTCCTACTTCCGACGGACAGAACCCGGTGGTGATCGCGGGTACGCTCGCGCATGAAGCAGGGCATGCACTGTTTGGCTTAGCACACGGCGGTGGGGCGACGGGAAGTCTCACCAATTCGAACCTTCTCAAGTCGGTTACAACCAACTGCAAACCGAACTACCTGAGCGTGATGAGCTATTCGAGGCAAGTGGACGGTATACTGGATTATTCCGAGAGCGCTCTGGGTGACCTTAACAAGACGAATCAAACTGGTGACTTATTCGGTGCGGGTCCGGCAACCGCAAGTTGGTACGTTCTGTTTCCTGCCTCTAAGGATGCCAATGGGAATCCTATTGGCAGTCCTGCGAGGCTCACATGTCCCGGGGGACCTCTACCAGCGGGGGAAGCACCGATGGCGCGCGTCACCGGTCCGGCGAATACATTTAGCTTCGTGGGGGCCCCTGACCCTAACTTCGACGGTAATCTCAACGAGGATCTACCGGGCGCGTGCGACTGGACTTGCTCCGATTTGGGGCAAAACGGTGCGACCTCGGCCATGGCCTCCTCGGGCCTGAGCTTGGGCGGAGGCGGATTGAGCTTGGGCGGAGGCGGCTTAAACTTGGGCGGAGGCGGATTGAGCTTGGGCGGAGGCGGCTTAAACTTGGGCGGAGGCGGATTGAGCTTGGGCGGAGGCGGCCTGAGTTTGGGCGGAGGCGGGGAGATCGATCTCACGATCGCCGAGTCGATAACCCATGCCATCACAGACCTGACAGTGGTTTCAGAGGGAATGTCGCCGCGCAAGATCACACTAAAGTGGAGTAAGCCGTTCGGCGACATCGGCGCGTACAACGTCTATCGATCAAAGAATGGCGGACCTTTTACTATCATCAATGCGGCTAATACAAATCCTCCTCATACCCTCGTCGGGAATCCGCCGGTGACTACGTTCACCGATACGGTCACTTGCGAGCCTGGGGGATACAGGTACTTCGTAACTGCGGTCCAGTCACCTACGTCGCCGTTCCCTGGAGACGAGAGTTCGCAAGGGAATATTGTGTCGAGTATCCCACCTCTAACCGATAAGCTGACGGGGTGCTACGTCGTATCGAATTTCTCGTCACCAGCCAGCGGCGTCCAGGGGACAGGCAGCGTCCCGATCACGTGGACATTGACGGATGACTTCTACCCGACCGGTGGCGCGGTGACCAGACAGACCGCAAACACGCTTGTGGCCATCGGTCCCATGCCCGGCAGCTGCACGACCGGTCGCACAACATTATTGGCTGACGGAGTACCAAAGAACGCCGCGGACATGTTTAACAACGGCGGCGACGTGTTCACGTTTACATGGAACAATACGGACGCGTTCTGCGCGGGTTCCTATACCTTCGAGCTGGATTTGGACCACGTCCAAGCGAGCCCAGCCCAGATCGTGACGACCGCGTCTGCATTGCAGCTCAGTATTGACGTAACAGATACCGACAGCAATCCACACGTCGGGACCACGGCTCTCTCCAATGGAGTTGTGGGGACCCCTTACAGCAATTCACTCTCCGAAGACGGCGGCACAGGACCATTCACATGGACCCGCACCTCTGGTTCACTCCCGCTTGGTATTACACTCAGTTCGGCCGGCTTACTCACCGGCACGCCTACTCAGCCTGGCACCAACGCTTTCACGGTGATGGTCACTGACTCCGCGGGTAATGCGGGGACGCAAACACTCACTTTGAATGTGGTCGACGCGCTGTTTGGAGACCTGATCGTTGTAGATGGCAGTCCGTCCGGCAGCTCTGGCACGGTGTTCCGGATCACACCAGATGGGACGGTCACAGCTACAATTGCCAATATCTCGAGCGGCACGCCAACGGGCGTCGCCGTCGATCCCAGCAGCGGGAATATCTATGCCGCTGTGGCAGGTGGGACACCCAGCATTGTTAAAGTGACGCCAGTCGGCGCAACAAGCAGTTTCGTATCCGGCGGCGTTCTCCAAAATCCAGTGGCAGTCGCCGTGGACGCCTCGGGGAACGTTTACGTCGGGGACAACCACACTGACGCGATCTACAAGTTCAACTCATCCGGGGCACAAGTGGGTCCGAGCCCGTTCGCGTCATTGCCTAGCTCGCCCAACACGCTGCAAGACATTCGCATGGCATTCGACAGCGCCGGGAATTTGATCGTGGCCAGCGACAGCATCGGCGATTTCACCGGCCAAGTTGAAGTGGATAAGATCGATTCCACCGGAGTTGTTACCACTCTCTACAACACGACCACGAATGCGAATTTGACGGCGATTGGAACGGTTGGCGGCGTTGCGCTGCTGGCGGATGGCAGCATTGACGTTGCGGATTTTGCCGCCAAATCCATCTTTAACATCGCCAATCCAGGCGCACCCAATATGGCGATTACGACGGCGGTCAACGGACCGGCGATCAGCGGTACAGCGCTGTGCTGCAATATCAGCGGAATGGCTAATCCGCCGAGCCAAAACAACACGTCGCTGTACCTTACGATCAACGGAGTTGGCGGGCCGCCCGTCCGCGTGCAACTGGCGGTTCCCGAAACAAGCAGCGTGAGCGACGTGCTCAGCGGCGCGCCGCTGACGTTCCCGAACGACGTGGCGTCGTACAGCTTCCCAGGGGTCACGTTCTATGTAGATGGTTTCGATAACTTTGGGATCTTGAACCTGGGCAACGGTTCTACAAAAGTAATCGGCCCACCTACTGTTGTGCTCGGCACAGGAATCGACGTGACGCCCAACGGTCAGGTTTACGTAGATGACTTTTTCAATCATTTGTATCAGATGAATCCATCAACCGGTGCGGCAACGCTGGTGGGCACAGGATCCATTCCTGCAGCCGATTTTTATACTACAGGAGGCCTGGCAAACGGCTCGTACTTCGCGGTGGACGCATCATCGGGCAATCTGTATTCGATCAACCTCTCGACGGGGGCAACCACATTCGTTGGCCTCACTGGCACTGCCAAGCTTCCTCCAAACTGCGGAGTGGAGACAACCATGGCCGGGTCAGCGACGGTGCTCTACTACACGATTGGCTTCCACAGCGGCAGGAATATTTGTAATTCACCGCTGCCTGACACCTTGTACCAAATCGATCCCACCACAGGAGCGACCACCACAATCGGACCAGTCAGCGTCAATGGCTTTGGTGTTAACAGCTTTGTTGGTTCGGGATACGTCAATGGTAAGCTCTACGCGTTTACTTTTGACGGGAAGGAATACCTTATAAACACAGTCACAGGTGCGGCGACCTTCGTGACGAACACGACCCCGGCCGTGTTCGGCGCAGGATCCACGGCCACGGGGCTGTCGTTCTAAGGCCGAGGCCAAAAAATATTTTCTCGAAGTCCGCGCGGTTAATGCCTATTGACCGAGGCGCTTGCGGACTTCGGGAAGCAGGGGGTCTTCGCCGGCTTGGCCGCGGATGCTCAGATAATTCCGGTAAGAGTCCGCAAAGCCGGCGCTCTTTAGGCCCTCGCGCACACGTCCCTGATAGTAGTAGACGGGCGGGAAAAAACCATAGCTTGGCAGGTCATCCATGAACAGGGACAACGCCTCGCCCCGCCGCCTGAGGCATTGGTCGAATTCGGAATCGGCCTCAGCAAAGGCATTGGCTTCCAAATAGGCGCGCCCAAGCTCGAAACGCCCAAGCCACGTGTCCAAGAGGCTGTTGGCCTCAGTCAGGGATCTTATGGCCTGGTGCGGATCCTTACGAGCCAAAGCCAAATCGCCTTCGATGATCTTTGCGTCGACCTGAGCCTCCGACTCCACTTCTGAGGCGAGACTCGTGGCTAGTTTCTGTGCTTTGGCTGGCTGTCCGGCCGCAGCGAAAACAAGCGCTGTGATAAACCTGACCTTAACCGTTTGGCTGGTGGCCAAGGCCTTATCCGCAGCGGCGACTGCCGCGGGTTTGTGCTGCAAGCACAGATGAGTGTAGGCGAGCGTCGCGAAGTTTTCAGCTGCCGAATCCGTGTTTTTCTCGGCTAGATCGGAAGCTGCGTCTTGCTCAAACATGCGCACGGCATCCGTGAAACGGCCTTGGTACAGAGCCAAGTCTGCCAGACCCCAGTTTGATAGCGAAGCCGCATGCGGACTGAGCTTTTTGAGCGCGGAGTACGTGTCCGAAGCTTGCTGCAACTGTCCTTGCGCGAGTTGCGCGAAGGCAAGGGCAACGTAGCCGTATTCGTTCGTGGGGTAGCGCTGCTGAACTTCGCGGGACTCCCGCTCGCCGCCCTGGAAATCGCCGGAGAAGGAGAGAAACATGGCGAGATTGAGGTGTGCCAATGTATTAGGATGCATTTCGTTGTCGAGCCGCGCCTCGTCGATAGCTTTGGGGAGGTTTCGCAGCCCGCTGAGGCAAACAGCGAGATTATTGTGGCCGATGTTGTCGCCCGAGTAAACCTTAACTAGTTGAGTGTATTCCTCGGTGCATTTCTGCCAGTTGCCTGATGTCGCGTAGTACAGTCCACGCACGCGGTAACGTTCGCGATCGGTCATGTGATCGACGTGTTCCATGGCCGACGCGATGTACTTTTCCGCATCCGCACGGCGATCGAGCTTTAAGGCTGCAGCGGCCATTCCGGAGTAGGCGCGGGCAAAATTGGGGTCCAGTTGGGCGGCTTTGCCAAAGGACTTTAATGCATCTTCTACTTTACCTCCGAACTGCTGTTCCATGGCGATACCGTACTGGTGTACGACCTCAAGGGATGCGGCGGTAAACGCGCCTCGCGCGCTCTCAAGCTGGGAGGACTCTGGCGTAGTGTCGCCGAGGGCTTTGCGAATCGGCGCGGTGAGCTTGGGAACGGTACCGACAACGTCATTCTGGCTGGCTGCAGTGGCTTCCGTCCTGGCAAGGACTCTTCCAGTAGCAGCATCTAGTGCGATCGCGGAAATCGTGTATGCATTGCCGCGAAGGCTGATCTCCCCCATGGTCACCGCGCTAATGCCTTCGCTGAGCGCAACCAGGCGAGCCGACTGCTCATCGAGCTTGTCGGTAGGACTGGGGAGTTTCTTAGCGAGGGTACGTGCGCGGCCGCGGTTGTACGCGTTAATAAAGCTGGCGCCTTCGAGGGCGACGTTGAACATCGGCTCCAAGGTGTTGTCGAAAATCGGGTCTCCCGTGTGGTTCGTGAAGTCGGCCACGAGCACGCTGACTGGGTGGAAGGTCGCTTTTGGCTTGGGTGGGCCTTTCAGTCGAAATGCAACCACGCCCGCCACCAGCAACACGGCCAGGACCGCGGATGCCCACTTCCAGTAGGCCGCAGTTGGTGGGGCGGGCACAATGATCGTGGAGCTTCCCTCGGAAGGACCCAGCCATATTTCCAGCTGTTGCGCCATTTCTCGGGCGCTCGCGAAGCGCTTCTTGGGCTCGATCTCAAGAGCCTTCGCCACAATGTCGCTCAATGCTTGCGGCAGGGTGGGATCCACGACTACAGGAGGTGTGGCTTTCTCCGTCATACGCTTCCACAACGTCGCGAGAGGAGTATCCGAGTAATACGGCGACTTGCCGGCTAGCAGCTCATAGAAAATGATTCCCAACGAAAATAAATCCGAACGCTCTGTGAGCTTCTCGCCGCGCCCTTGCTCCGGAGACATATATTCCGGCGTGCCGATCAGCGCTCCTGTCTGGGTCATTCCCGGCAAGTAGGCGGAACGCGCTATGCCGAAATCCATTACGTAGACGCGCCCACTTGCGTCCAACATGATGTTCTGCGGCTTCAAATCGCGATGGATCACACCCTCGGCGTGGGCGGCTTCCAGGGCCCGGCAAATTTGGAGCATGATGCGAGCCGCTTGCTCGGGTGCGAGCTTGCCCTTTTCGAGCAGCAACTGACGGAGGTCCCGGCCCTCCACGAAATCCATGGTGATGAACTTGACTCCGTCGGCTTGTCCCAGATCGAAAATCCGAATAACGTTTTTGTGCGTGACCTGACGGGCGAGAATCAGTTCCTGCTTGAAACGTTTTAGGATTTGTGGGTTTCTTGCGAGTTCGGGCCGGATGAGCTTGAGCGCAACAATGCGGTCGAGTTCCGTGTCGCGTGCCTTGTAAACGGCCCCCATTCCGCCCTCGCCGAGGAGCTGCAGAATCTGATAACGGTCTCCCAGCATCTGCCCCGGCCTGAACCGCTCCGCAGAGACTGTGCGAGGAGGTGCAGAAGGCTCTGACCAGCCGTGCGTTAGTGTCTGATCTGCGTCAGCACTGCTATCGGAGTCATGGAGGGAATCTCCGATCGCTGGGTCATCCAAGGGCAGCGGAGTGCTGCACTGAGTACACACGTTGGTTCCTGGAGGATTCGATAATCCGCACTGCGTGCACTGCATGGATGGAGCCGCCTCGCGATATTACAAATACCATACACCAGCAACTTGCTCGATTCAATTCGGTATCCGGGCCAAGCGGCCCACGCGAGCAGCGCCAACGCCGTGCATTTCAGGTTAACTATTGTCGCGCGAGGCTTCGGCCAGCGTGATAACCAAGGCTCGGTAACGATCGCCGTCAGAGCAGTAGTTGATCAGTCCGGATCTTTTGTCGACAGCTTGGCCGGATCGGCCACTGGGAAGACGTTGTGCTGGGGCGCAGGCATCGGGATGTCGCCCTTACGGTCCCTCCAGAGAAACTTATTGAGCAGCGCGGTGTCAACGCCATCGGCACGGCTGAAATCGAGATTCTCGCCTTCCTTCCATTCCTCGGTATTCATCTGATAGATCAAGCCGCTGTCGCGGTTGCGATAGTCGGCAGCGTACGCGGGCTGTTCACCCGACCCGCTGAAGAGTGGGGCCATGACCGCGGCGCGTGAGTCGTTCGCATTCATGGGCGGAACGCCCAGAAGCGACTCGATAGTGCGCACCATGTTGATGGTCGTATAGAAAGAGTGATCAACAAACGGAGCAGCCGTGGCATCCCCATGCGCAATCGGCAGAGGTGAATACTTGCTGATGACGAGAGCAATGCTACGGTGCGAATCGATGTGGTCCGGGCCGTTCTGAGCATCATCTTCCAGAATGAGGAAAGCCGTATCGTCCCAATAGGGGCTGTGAGATACGGCGTCAACGACGCGCCCGATTGCCAGGTCATTGTCAGCAACCGATGCGGCAGGCCTGGGTTTGTTCTTCGTTCCACCCGCCGTGTGGTCGTTCGGCAGACGAAGCAGGATGAATTGCGGCATGGAGTCTTGGTGCGCGTTGCGTGAGGCAACAAAATTGTGGAATTCGTTCAGGAATTCATCCGCCCGGAGCTGGTCGGGATAAGCAACCTCGAAATCTGGATACAGCGGATCGAAGTGGCCGCGGAGTTCGACTTCGGCCGCGACATTCTTGGCCAAAATTGGGATGGCCCACGGGTACGGACTCGGGCCACCGCGAGGGTCGCCGACATTATTTTCCAGAGCCTCGCCTTTGTTGACGCTGGCGCGCGAGCAGCGCAAGCCGGTGGCTTTGGGCGGTCCAAAGCTGGGCGAATTTGTGTCGTGCTCCGCGTTGCACCAGCGGCTGACGATGTATTCGCCGTAATGTCGGTACGAGATTCCGTGGCTGGCGAAATTCTTCCACAGATACCCACCGGTGGGCTCGCCGGCATCGGGAACCTCATCTTCGGCCGAGACGCCACCAAGTAAGGCGCCTTCGGAATCGTAGGTGTGTTCGCTACTCCGATAGGCGATCGGCCAAGTCTTGGCCACGTAATCGGAAATAGAGGCGGAAGTGGACCACACGTGGCCATCACCGGATACGTCGCCGCTGTCATAAAAATTATCGAGCACGCCGAATTGCCGCGCGAGCTTGTGCTGATTGGGCGTGATGTCCTCGCCGTACATCGTCAAGGATGGATCGCCATCGCCGGCGCCGAGATCACCGAAGACCTGGTCGTAAGTGCGATTTTCTCTAATGATGTAGATGACGTGCCGGATCTTGTTCTCACCAGCGGCAAAGCGCACGCGGTCGGCGTTGCCGCGCGCGGCGTTCGCTTCGGAGACCTGCTTCGTGAACGTCGCCAGATTTGCGGGCAAATCCGCAAGGGCGATGCGCCCGAGCGAGCCGTTAATCATAGCTGGCCCGTACGGATAGCGAGGACGTCCGTCCGCGGTTTTGCCGAGGGATTTTGGATTCGGCCCGGAGCCGCGACCCTTCGCGCTGGCGATAAGTAGATCCTTGCCGGTCGCCGCGACAACGGTCGGATACCACTGAGTAGGAATGAAGCCGGCGGCTTGGAGCGGCTGGCCGGAAGTGAGTTTGGCAAGATCAAAGACGGCGACGCAATCAGAAATGGCGTTGGCGGAAAAGAGCGTCTTCTCGTCGGGCGAAAGCGCGAGATATTCCGGATCGCTGCCGCCGTATTGTTGTCCGGGCAGCTTTGTCGAAAGATAGGAGACCGGTTTGCCGCTCGCGGTGTCGAGGACCGCGATTTCGTCGCGGTCGGCGAGTGCCACGAAAAGCCTGGAGTTGTCACGATTAAGCAGAAGAGCCGTCGGATGAGAGCCACCTGCAAGCGGAGAAGCGGGCTTGCGCAGGGAGATGAAGCGGCGGACACGTCCCTTCAGCAGGTCCAGCTCCGCGACCATGGAAGCATTCCAGAGAGAGACGAAGCCTCGCCGGCCATCGCTTGTGATTACTGACGTATACGGAAGCGACGCCGGGATGTGCTTGAACCTGGAGAGATCGAAGCGGTGGATTATTTTGCCGTCGCTGGTATTCAAGAGCAGGGCTTCATCGGAATTGTTGCAGGCGGCCAGCAGCCGCTCTTCGCCTTCGCTCATACCAATGCTGAGCCCTGCAGGATAGGTGACGTCCCGGAATTCTGGGCGGCGAATTTTTCCACCGGGGATCTTATCGCGAGGAGGCAAAGGCATGAATCTCTCCGGAGTAATGCGTCCGTTCTCGAAGGTATACACGGCGATGCCGTTGCCGGTGCTACCCTTTTTCTTGCCGAGCGGATCGGTGAGAGAAGCCATGGAAGCAAAGAGGTGTTTGCCGTCGAGGCCGAAGGCCAGGCCGAGAAAATACGTTTGACGCGCTTTACTGCCGAGGCGATCGTCCGGATAGTCTGCGAGTTCGTCCGTTTCCAGATTCAGGACGGAGAGAGACTGCTTCTCACCAGAGGTGTAAGAGCCGAACCCGCTGTGCAGCAGCACGGCAAAGC
>Ga0307477_10003272_pt1 | contig 12107 bp, 11 predicted proteins | sample atmos_gasesECM2C_FD_203316 | JGI IMG/M metagenome (GOLD analysis project Ga0307477, IMG submission 203316) | Hardwood forest soil microbial communities from Morgan-Monroe State Forest, Indiana, United States - atmos_gasesECM2C_515 | ecosystem: Environmental > Terrestrial > Soil > Temperate...
TTATCGTGGAGCAGTTGGGCGTGGATGAGGGTGAAGTCACGGCGAGCGCGTCATTCGTCGACGACCTCGGCGCCGATTCTCTCGATACCGTGGAGTTGGTGATGGCTTTCGAAGAAGCCTTCGACATCGAAATTCCCGACGAGGACGCTGAAAAGATTCGCACCGTGCAGGATGCCGTCGACTATATCGGCAAGCACGCCAAGGCGGGAAAATAGTTGAACAACGGACGCAGGGTCGTAGTCACGGGCTTGGGGCTCGTCTGCGGCGTGGGCAATTCCACCGATGAAGTATGGAAGGCCCTGCTGGCGGGCAAGAGCGGCGTGGCCCGCATCACCGGCTTTGATGCCAGCAACTTCGCCTGCCAGATCGCCGCCGAGGTCAAGAACTTCGACCCTCTGAAATACATCGAGAAAAAAGAAGTCAAGAAGATGGGGCGCTTCATCCATTTTGCGATGGCGGCAGCTGAGGAAGCGATGCAGATGTCGGAACTGAAGATCACGCCTGAGAACGATGAGCGCGTCGGCGTTCATATCGGATCCGGCATCGGAGGATTCGATATCATCGAGCGCGAGCACACGAACCTGATGGAAGGCGGACCTCGCCGTATCTCCCCGTTCTTTATTCCATCCGCCATCATCAATCTCGCCGCCGGACAGGTCTCGATGCGCTACGGCGCCAAGGGTCCCAACGAAGCGACCGCCACGGCGTGCACCACCAGCGCGCACTCCATTGGAGACTCTTTCCGCATCATTCAGCATAATGACGCTGATGTGATGATCGCGGGCGGCGCCGAGGCCGCAATCACTCCAATGGGCGTCGGGGGGTTCGCGGCTATGCGTGCGCTTTCCACGCGGAACGATGAGCCCGAAAAGGCCAGCCGTCCCTGGGACCAGGGCCGCGACGGATTCGTCATCGGCGAAGGCTCCGGCATCATGATCCTCGAAGAGCTGGGGTTTGCCCGCAAGCGGGGCGCTCCCATCCTGGCCGAGATCGCCGGGTACGGAATGTCAGGCGATGCCTACCACATGACTCAACCCGCTCCGGAGCACGAGGGCGGATTCCGCGTCATGCGGAATGCGGTGCGTGATGCAGGAGTTGCCCCCACTGTCGTTGACTACGTAAACGCGCACGGCACATCTACCCCGATCGGTGACACGCTGGAAGCCCACGCTATCCGCAATTTCTTTGGAGATCACAAGCTCGCTGTAAGTTCCACCAAGTCCATGACCGGACATCTCCTCGGCGGCGCCGGCGGTCTTGAAGCCGGCATCACCGTCCTCGCCCTGCGCGACCAAATCCTGCCGCCCACCGTCAATCTCGAGAACCCCGACCCCGACACGGCCGGCATGGATCTCGTCCCCAACCACGCTCGCAAAGCCGGCCTCGAATACGCTATGTCCAACTCCTTCGGCTTCGGCGGTACCAATGGCGCTCTTCTCTTCCGCCGCTGGCAAGAGTAACTAACCCGGGTGCCCCATCCTTGTCGCGTTGTGTGCGACAGGGTGGGGTCTTTGACTTCCCCGCCAAGAGACTCATCCTTCTCGCCAATAACGCAACTACAAGAGGTCACAGCTCAAACCCCGTATTCCACGCCGCCTCCCGCATCGTAATGTCCTTTTTCACGCTGTTGCATTTCTAGTAATGACCCTTCTCTCGCCGCACGTTGTCCCTTTGGAACTTTGCAACGCGCCCAGATGGACGCACAATGACGATCGAAAGTAGAGTCTTCCCCGACATGCATAAACCTTTCGCCACGCCCCTCTCGCCCTCCCCCATCGTTCGCAAAACCGCTGCCCGCGCCGCATTGGTGGGCTTTAATGATTCAACCCACATGCTCCTGGCGGAGTGCTTTCGGCAATTCGGGATTGAGCCCGTCCCCGTGGTTTCGGAGGCGCCTGAGCGCCTGCGCCGCGAGAAGTTCGAAGCCTGCGTGCTCCCGTTAGCAAGTTGGACGGATTCCGAGACCGTATTGGAAGCTACACGAGGCTCCCGCTCTAATAGCCGCTGCGTGATTTACGGCGTCGGTGGCAGCGCGCAGGACACAATGCGCTACTCCCGCTACGGCATCAACGCGATGTTCCAGGAGCCGCTCGAGCGTCCGGCAATGTTGAAACTGGTACGCGCCACCAGGCTGCTCGTGTTGCATGAATTCCGCCGCTACGTCCGCATTCCCGTCATGACGGAAGTTTCTATTGTCGGCGATGGCCGCCGCGTCAGCGCCACCAGTATCGAAATCAGCTCCGGCGGCATGTCCATCAAGACCGGTGAAGATTTCTCGTCGGGTGTGAACGTCGAGATTTCTTTCGCGCTAATGACTCTGCCCCGCGTTAATGTTCGCGGCATTATCAGCTGGAACAAACCGAAGTCGCTAGGAGTTCGCTTTGATTCCAACGACGAGCGCCGCCTGAAGATCAAGACCTGGATCGACTCGTACCTGGAGAATTAGCGGATTCTTCACTTTGTAAGATCGCCGGAGTTGTTGTCCGAAGCCTTTCTCTGCGTTCTCCGCGTGGTTGTTCTCACGACCTCAGCGGTGAATCTTCTTGGCGCCATTACAATAGCGTCGTGCCAGAAGCCGTCCCCCGAGAAGTAGCATCATCCGCACAGCCCGAATCCGGCCCACGCCGCTGGACGCTCCGCCAGCGCATCGTCTTGAGCCTGATCGTTGCTGCGGGTTCTACTCTGATCCGCCTGATCGGATCGACTTTGCGCGTGTCGATTTCGTTCGAAGACGGTGCGCAGACAACACTGGATCAGCGTCCTTTGGTCGTCTCGTTTTGGCACTCCTGCATGATTCCCGCGACCTACGTCTGCCGCGACATGGGCGTCCGCGTAATGAGCAGCTTCAGCTACGACGGCGAATACATGGGCCGCATCATTAAGAAGTTTGGATATGTGGCGGTAAAAGGATCCAGCAGTCGCAACCCAGTCCGTGCACTGCTCGGGCTGCGCCGCGCCCTCGAGGATGGCTGGACCGTGGCGTTCACGCTCGATGGCCCGCGTGGTCCCCGCCATAAGGTGAAACCCGGGCCCGTGGGACTCGGGCGCTCCGCGGGGCTGCCTCTAAGCGCATTTCACGCGGGAGTTGACAGAGCGTGGGTTCTCAGCAGTTGGGACCGCATGATGGTCCCCAAGCCCTTTTCGCGAGTTCTACTGCGCTTTGGAAAATTGATTCAGGTCCCGAAGGATGCAACCGACGAAGATCTCATCCGCTATAGCGAGGAACTGCAGGCGACCCTGGATCGCGTTTGCGAGTTTGCCGACTCGAACGTCAGCAAGGTAGGAACAACTGACTTCCCCGTAATGCAGGAGCAAAGTATGAAGGGGATTCAAAATTTCAGATTGTAGATTTCAGATTGCAGATTGAAACCGTTGAACGAGAGATGCAAAAACTGACCACTGCCCCCTAGCCCTTGACCACTGACTTCCCTCACTCCATCGTCGATCCCAGCTGCGTATACCGGTACTTCTTCCCGTCCCAGAACAGCACCGACGACGTGTTCTCGCCTTCGCCCGCTTCCTCCATATATACGCCGAGGACGGTCTTCTTCTTCATGACCAGGCGTTTTACCACCAGTGTCTTGAACGGCATATTGATCATCAGGAATTTAGCTTTGGGCTTTTCTGCGCGCCAACCGTCCTTTTCGTCACCGTGAATGATCAGCAGGCTGATGCCGCGGCGCTCAGGCTCGCTCGAAGCAAACGTGGAGGTGATCCTCACATCTCCGTATCCGAGAAATGTGTCATAAGGATCCGTCACAACGAAGTTATATTCGTCCTTGTCCGACATCGGATTCTTGCACTTGGCGGCCACCACCAGATCGTCATTGCCGTCTCCGTCAAGATCGGCAACAAACTGCGCCGGTCCCGCGATCACCGAACACCCATCCCCAAACTGTTTGCGAATGAATTCGTCGGTGACGGCAGGCGAAGGCTGCTTAGCGTGCGCTGGAGGGTCGGCTTGCTTGTTCTGACCGAAGGCGGTCGCGACAAGTACCGCAAGGAGTGGAAGCCAAAATTTACGGAGCGACATGGCTTTACTCTAGTCCGGTTTTCGCCGCGCGGGTAGAGCCTGACTGGTGACGGAGGTAACAACTGTCGCTCTCATGCAAAGGCCCTTGTCATCGTGAGCGCGTCTTTTACGCGAAGGACCTATGCAATCCGCGGGCAGCGTCGCCGACCGTCTATTTCCGGAAATGCTCCCATCCCTGTGGATGCATTTCATACCCCACACCCTTTGAATTCCGCACGAAAATTCCGCGAGTTCGCGTGATCCGTCCGATCTGCGTGATATCCACTCCCGCAATGTGCCTCGGAATGCGTTTCTCTTGCGACGCGGTGAAGAGCAGTTCGTAGTCTTCCCCTCCATGCAAGGCAAGATCGAGGTCGACTTCACGAGCGGGCTTCCCCACAAACGCGCGCGGAATCAGAGATGAATCGATCTCAGCCCCCACTCCACTCTCTTCGCAAATGTGCGCGAGGTCTGTCGAAAGTCCATCACTCGTATCGATCATGGCCGAAACCAGCTTTTTCTCGCGAAGAACGCGCCCCAGCGCAACCCGCGGCTCAGGGTAAAAGTGCCGGGCGTAGTCGCGCGGCTTCACCTTCCCGCCGCCGCCCCTCATCCTCACAACGGCTGCGGCCGATCCCCCCAGTTCCCCACTCACATAAATCCGGTCGCCTGCTTTCGCGCCCGATCGAAGAATGGCCTCACCCTTGGGTACGCTTCCGACCACGACGATGTCGGCAAGAATCCCGTCGGGCGATTCCGCGGTATCGCCGCCCGCGAGGGTGGCTCCGTGCTTTTCGGCCAGGGTGATCAGGCTGCGGGCGAAGCGGCCGACCCATGCTTGCCGCAAGTCGCGCGGCAAAGCCAGCGATAAGAAGACCGCCACCGGCTCTCCCCCCATCGCTGCAATGTCGCTCAAGCCACGTGCCAGGCAGCGATCGCCCACCGACTCGGGCGGATGCCAGTCGCGCCGAAAGTGGATCCCTTCCAGCGTGAAATCGGTCGTAACCAGTGAATCTCTTTCCGCGAGCGGGCGCAGCACGGCACAGTCGTCTCCGATTCCGGTGAGAACGGCGCGATTCGGCCTGCGATTTCCCCCGCGGATCGAAGGGTTCGCTATCCGCCGGATTTGGGCGATCAGGGCTTTTTCGGGGAGCGGCACGCGCCTTTACTATACCGCTGGCCTTGAATTCGGGCGTCAGGCTCAAGGCGTCCGCGACACTCAATTCCTCGCGAAACTCCCCGGAAGCCTGACCCTGACCCCTGACCCCTTCCTCATTGGTTACCTGTCCCATAGTGACTGCGCCTATCGACCCTTCGGTAACCGGGGGATGCCCTTGTGCCTCGTTGACAGGGGGAACCCAGTTTGTTACCGTTAACCAGTCATTCACAAAACCTTTGGCCGGAGCTTTAAGTTCTGCAACGAGTTAACATTGCAGACCAGTTGTATTTGAAAGTTCTGGTCGCTGTTCTGGTAGGGACGGGCGCAAGAGAGTTTCCATTCCCAGATTGGAAATGCGACCCGGAAAAGTCAGGTGGTCCGAACAGGCGTTTCCGCTCGTTGAGATACTGAGCCTGAAATTCCGGACCTGATGCTTCAAAACTTAGAGGGAATCGATTTTGCAGAAACGCTTCTACATCCTTTTCGTGGCCCGCGGGGACGACGGGCAGCTGCGCAAGATTTCCATTCCCGTCCATTACCTCTACGTGTTCGTCATCGGCGCCGCGATCGGATTCCTCAGCCTGACCGGAATTGCCAGCTCTTATACCCGCATGCTGTTGAAGGTGTCGCAGTTTAATCAGTTGCGGACCGAGAAAGATCAGCTCAAGAACAATTATTCCCGCCTGGAACAGGTCGCGAAAGAACGCGACTTGCAGGTTGCATCGCTGGGCTCCATCGCCGGCGAAGTTTCCGCACTCTATGGTTTGAAAGCGCAGCCGACGCTGGTGAACGCGACATCCGAGCAGATTCAAGATGCGGAAGTGAGTTCATCGCTAGATCAGCTCCACGCCCTTCGTACTTCCGCGCTGACCGGTGCAACCATGGTTGGCTTGACGATGGGCCTCACGCGCAACGTCACCACCGCCGACTGGATCAAAGCCAATTCAGCTCCGAATCTCTGGCCCGTCGAAGGCCAGGTCACCGGCAGCTTCGGTGAACGCATCGATCCGTTCAACGGTGAGGGTGCATTCCACAGCGGAGTCGATATCGGCAGCAGCTATGGCCATCCCATCGTTGCTCCCGCTGACGGCGTTGTCACCGTTACCGACACGATGGGCGGCTATGGCAAGACCATCATGATTGATCACGGCAGCGGCATCAGCACCCGCTATGGTCACCTTTCCGGATTTGCTGTAACCGCCGGGCAGCACGTGCAGCGCGGCGACATCATCGGCTATGTCGGAGAAAGCGGCCGCTCCACCGGTCCTCACCTCCACTATGAAGTCCGCATCAACGACACTCCTGTCAATCCCTACAAATACCTCCGCATGACGGTCGCCCACACCGGCGGCTTCGCCGCGGGAAGCTAGAAATCAGTTCTCAGTTTCCAGTTCCCAGTCGTCAGTTTTCGGAACGATCCCATAAGACTGTTTTGGAAGGGCGCGTCTTTAGGCGCGCCGTCGAGCACAGCCTCAATACTGGGCTTCAGCCCCTGAGGTCAACACGCGAAGGCCGGTGGAAAGCCCCAAGGAAATGCGACAAGCGATGGTCACAGCCCAGGGCCCGAGTCACACGTGAACGCGATTGAACGCATTGAGGGTCAGCCGAGGGTCCTGCACGCGAATTTTGGTACTGCACAAGCTCATTACCGAGGTAATGAGTCGCTTTCAACAACTTTCGGGATCATAGCGGCCGAGGCGCTAACATACTAGGAATCCCTCCCCAGGTGCTTCGTGGCAGAAGAGGCTCGCGCGTAAGGACCGTCGATGGAAAAGTCCGAGACGAAGCTGTTCGGCCGATACGAGATTCTTTCTGAACTCGGCCGCGGCGCCATGGGCGTCGTTTACAAGGCTCGCGATCCCCAGATTGACCGCCTGGTTGCCCTGAAGACCGTGTCTCTGTGGGGCCAGGAAGCCGACGAAGAAAAGGAATTCCGGCTGCGCTTCATGAACGAGGCGCAAGCCGCAGGACGGCTGCACCATTCCGGAATTGTCGCGGTCTTCGATGTCGGCGAAAATCCGGAAAACCATGACCCCTACATCGTCCTTGAGTATGTGCGGGGCGAGTCGCTGAACCGCATTCTTTCCCGCGAAAAGAAATTGTCTCTCGAGCGCTCTTTGAAGCTAGCTGAGGAAATCGCTGACGCTCTCGATTACGCGCATGCACAAGGCGTGATTCACCGCGACATCAAGCCCGCCAACATCCTCATTACGCAGGACGGCCGGGCCAAGATTGCTGATTTCGGGATTGCTAAATTGAACTTGGCCCACTTCACCATTCCCGGCCGAGTCCTTGGCACTCCGGCCTATATGGCTCCCGAGCAATTGAGTGGCGAAGGAGTGGATGGCCGCTCCGACCTCTTCTCGCTCGGAGTAATTCTCTATGCCATGGTGACGGGACATTCTCCGTTCCAGGGCACAAGCGCCACTACCGTCTGCTTCAAGGTAGCCCATCGCGAGCCCATAGCGGCCAGTGCTCTCGACATGACTCTGCCGCCACAACTGGACGCCGTGATTTCGCGGGCCATGGCGAAGGATGCCAGCGAGCGCTATCAGCGCGGATCGGACTTCGCTGACGACCTGCGCATCCTGCAGCAGAGCTTTAAGATCACCTCGAGCACGACTTCACGCCGCACATCCACCGGCACGGCAACACGTTCAGCCCTCACCGGTAGCACGAGCGCCATGCATCCCGCAGCCAAAGTGGCCGCAGCCGGAGAAGCAGTTCGATACATTCTTTCCAAAGCGCGAATCAAAGATCTCATTCTCGGGGCCGCCACCGTGGCACTGCTCGTCATTCTCGCGGCTCAGTTGAAGCTGTTCAACAACCGGCCCGAGTCGACTTCACGCGCCCCGCTGCAGGTGAACAGCGCTGCCACCTTGAACTTTGATTCCGCACCACCGAGTAAACCGGTGGTCCAGGCCGAACCCGTGCCCGTGCCGGCGCCGGCGCCGGTTCCCGCCATAAGCCGCAAGAACAAGAAGAAGACTGCTGCAAAAACTCCACCCGCCCCCGCAAAGCAGATCGTGATTCCCTCCTCCACGCTCGAACTAGGCGTGCAACATCAATTCAAGGATGCGACTCTCTACGTGTGGGTCGATGACAAACTCACCCTGACTCTTCCTCTGCACGGCGCAGCCCAGAAGAAACTCGTAGTCTTCAACGGAGTCCGCGGCATAACGTCGGAAACCATGAAAATCCCCGCAGGCAAGCGCGTGCTTCGCTTTCGAGCCTTATCCACCGATCAGACCGTCGATCTGTCGAAGACTCTCTCAGCAGAATTCGTAGGCGGCGACACGAAATCCCTTTCGGTCTCCTTCGAAAAGCGCAATTCCTCAATGCGCCTAAGCTGGCAGTAACTGAGCCGGTATTAACGTGGAAGGGCAGCCTTTCAGGGCCGCGTGAATCACAAAGATATGGAGAAGAATCTTCGGATCGCGACAAGCAGAGCCGCGTAGCGGCGGCATGTGAAAGCCCGGCACGGCAGTGCCGGGGGAGAGCAGCATATGATGAGCGAGTCCCGTAGGGACGGCACGCATACCCGCGCGAACTCTCCCATCCAACGCCTACTGCCGCAACCCCATCCAATTTTCCGACACAACCAGCGAATTCCCCGGATTCTGCGGGTCGTACTTCACCGACGTGTGCAGCCCCAATCGGCAAGAGTGCAGATTGATCCAATGCCGCAGATAGGTGACATCCTGCGAGCACTCGTAGGAAACTCCCGCGACGTCATACTTATAAATCAACATGACAGCGGCATGATGATCCTTCGCTGGAGCGAGTTCCTGCACGTCGATCACGGTCCCATCCGTAATGCGGCCAGTCCCCTCAAGCCAGGCACGGCGTTCGCGCTCAAGTTCATCCGCTGTCCGCGGCTTGCGTCGCAGCAGCGCGTACGATCCCAGCAGCGCGGCGCCGCTGGCTGCAACGAGTCCATATAATCGAAGCGAATCCATATCAGGGATGGGTCTAGATCAGCGGAGGGCCGCTGACTTCTCTATCAGAATATTCGCAAAGCCAATCGGTTGGAAGAGGCCTGGAGGTTACCGAGGTGCCGGGTGTTGTGAAAAACTCTGAGACGGGATCTCTACTTCGTCTCGTTGCAGATGTTCTTACTGACCAGCTCGCCAAACCCGCCTTCGGGTGACTTGCCGAACTGATCGTCGTGGTTCGCCTTCTTGCTAACAACGAAGCGCCCGCTGTGGTCCCGAGTGTAAAACCATTCGGTCGTGGGATTCGCCGCCCCGCTGGTGCAATTGATTCGCACCCGCGCCCGCATCTCAACGAATGGACCACCCTGAGGAAGCTGCGCCGGATCCTTGTACTCGACCCGCACCAGCGCAGACCGCTGATTGTTTTTGAGTACCCGGACAGAGCTGACGGACACCTTGTCTCCCGCTTCCGTCTGTCCGATCATCCGCCACTCTCCAGCGGCCAGGACGAACGTAACCATCAGGACGGTCGCGAGCGCTACCGCGAAAATGAGGAGGAGGGGTTTTTTCAATGCAAATTTCCCAAGCAGCAATTTGCAGCACTACTTTGGGCTATCCGGCCGTTTCTGTCAATCCGGTTTTGAGGTCACCGCCGCACACCTGTCTCCGTGATATCGTGTATGCGTCTCAGCGAGTTTTGTCCGGGACCTCTCCCGGAGAGCGTCATCACATGGAAACCCTTTATTCCTCTACACTTGCTTCGCGGGTAGGCCCGTTGTTCCTGGCCACTTCTGGGAAGGGACTGGTTGCCCTGGAGTTCGACGCCCGACTACCCGGACAACAGACCATACGTCCAAATCCACGCGACCTGCGCTCCGAATCCGGTGCCGTGCGCTTCGAAGACTCCGACAGAAGACTGTCCGCTTACAAACACGAACTGGAAGAATACTTCGCCGGAAATAGACGGCAGTTCTCCTTCCCTCTTGACCTTCGTGGAACTACGTTTCAGTTGGAGTGTTGGCAGGCCCTGCTCGAGATTCCCTATGGCGAGACTCGCACCTACGCCGATATCGCCCGCGCCGTCGGTCGACCCCAGGGATTCCGCGCCGTCGGAATGGCCAACAACCGCAATCCGATAGCGATCGTGGTGCCGTGCCATCGCGTAATCGCATCCGACGGTACTCTGTGCGGCTACGGCGGCGGCCTCGACATAAAACGCAAGCTGTTGCAATTGGAAGGAGCACTAAGCGGCACGCTGGCTGCGTAATGATTCGACGATTTTCGATTGCAGATTTTTGAAATCCCTTTGACCACTCAAACCAACACTTCCACCCTCCGCAAAGCCGGCCTCTTCTACCTCGTCTTCGTAATGTTCTCCTACACGACCGGTGGCCCCTTCGGCCTCGAAGACATGGTCACCACTTCAGGCCCTGGCATCACGCTCCTCTACCTGCTGATCCTTCCATTCTTCTGGTGCATTCCCGTCTCGTTGGTATCTGCCGAACTCACGACCGCCATGCCCGTCGAAGGTGGCTTTTATCGCTGGACGCGCGCCGCCTTCGGTGACTTCTGGGGATTCCTCGCCGGGTGGTGGAACTGGACTGCATCGTTCTGTCTCGGCGGCGTTTACGGAGTGCTCTTCGCCGATTATCTGAAGTATCCCTTTCCGCGGATGACCTGGTGGGAGCATTACCTCGTTTCGGTTGGGCTCATCGCTCTGCTGACATGGGTCAACGTTTGCGGCATTCAGATGGTCGGCCAGGTCGCCACCGCCCTCGAGATCTTCATCTTCATTCCGGTGATTGCGATGGTCGTCCTCGCGTTCACACGCTGGCATTTCAATCCGTTTCACCCTTGGGTGGTGCCCCATCAGGGAACATTCAAAATATTCGGCGTGGGCCTGGCCCTGGGCTTGTGGCTGTACTCCGGATACGAACAGCTCTCGACGGTCGCCGAAGAGGTGGAGAACCCTCAGCGATCCTACCCGCGCGCATTAGCGCTGGTCGTGCCGTTGTCGATCGGCGCTTATTTCTTGCCTACGCTCGCCGGACTCGCCTCGGCAGGCAACTGGGACCAATGGCACACCGGATTTTTCTCTGACGCAGCCCGGATGATCGGCGGCCCATGGCTCGGTACCTGGATGACCTTAGCCGCCATGATCGGCAACGTGGCCCTCCTCAACAGCACCATCCTCACCACGACGCGCATGCCCTTCGCCATGGCCGAAGATGGATACCTTCCCGACCTCCTGACCCGCAAACACGCCCGTTACGGCACACCATGGCTCGCGATCGTCGCGTCAGCTGTCATTTACGCAGCGCTAGCTTGGCAAAGTCTGGGCCAGCTCATCTCCGTCTACATCTGGCTGCGCTCCGCAACAACGATCCTGACCGTTCTCTCAGCTTGGAAGCTACGCCGCAGCCGGCCCGACCTGCCACGTTCCTTCGTAGTTCCAGGCAAAACCGCAGGAATGTTCTATGTAGTCGCAGCACCAATCCTGATGGCGATCGTGGCCTTGTTGGGAGGAAACCGCTTCGCCACCATCGGCGGCGCCATCGCGATCGTAGTGGGCCCGATTACTTACTTTCTGCTTCGAAGGCGTCAGCCGAAACCTCGCAGTGCTTGATCTGTTCAATCTGGTTCCCGCGGAATATGCTAAGAAACTACCTTTGATCGTCGCACGGAGGTTTTCCATGCCGTGGCCATTCTCTGGAAAGTCCACCGCCATCCTCAGCGGAGAGCCGGTCGAGTCCTCCCCCTCACGACGCACCCGTTTCGCGCTCAAACTCTTTAATGAGCTAACTCGTGCCGACGCTACCTCGAACATCTTCTTCTCGCCGTCGAGTGTGATGGCGTGTCTTGCCCTCGTCCATAAACTCGCCTCAGCAGAGACTCGCGAGTCGATGGGCAAAGCGCTCGAGATCGCCGGCCTCGATCACGTCGCAATTGAACTGGAAATTGCCTCACTGAAGTCAGCTTTTAGCCCCCGGGCCGATGCGGA
>Ga0307477_10003273_pt1 | contig 12098 bp, 15 predicted proteins | sample atmos_gasesECM2C_FD_203316 | JGI IMG/M metagenome (GOLD analysis project Ga0307477, IMG submission 203316) | Hardwood forest soil microbial communities from Morgan-Monroe State Forest, Indiana, United States - atmos_gasesECM2C_515 | ecosystem: Environmental > Terrestrial > Soil > Temperate...
AAGATCGACCTGCCGGCCGCCGAGCCCGAGCGGGTCAAGCAGCAGATCGAGGATGTGATCGGGCTCGACGCGTCGGACGCGCTCTTAATCTCGGCCAAGACCGGGCTCAATATCGGCCAGGTGCTCGAAGCGCTGGTGACCCGTCTGCCGTCGCCGCAGGGCGACGTCGAGGCACCGCTCAAGGCGCTCTTGGTCGACAGCTGGTACGACCCCTATCTCGGCGTCGTGATCTTGGTGCGGGTCAAGGACGGGGTGTTGGTTGCGGGACAGAAGGTCCGGCTGATGGCGACGGGTGCTGTGCACACGATCGAGCGGGTCGGCGTCTTCACCCCGAAGGGTGTCGCGGTCGATGCGCTCGCGCCGGGTGAGGTCGGGTTCATCACCGCTGGCATCAAGACGGTCGCCGATTGCCGGGTCGGCGACACGATCACCGAGGATCGCCGACCGGCAGCGGCGGCGCTGCCCGGCTTCAAACCGGTGCAGCCCGTCGTCTTTTGCAGCCTCTTCCCGACGGATTCGGCTGATTTCGAGCGGTTGCGCGACAGCCTCGCCAAGCTCCGCCTCAACGATGCGAGCTTCGAATACGAGCCCGAGACCTCGGTGGCGCTCGGCTTCGGCTTCCGCTGCGGTTTCCTCGGCCTCTTGCATCTCGAGATCGTCCAGGAGCGGCTCGCCCGCGAGTTCGATCTCGACCTCTTGGCGACCGCCCCCTCGGTCGTCTACCGGGTGCATCTGGTGAACGGCGCGGTGCGTACCCTGCACAACCCGGCCGACATGCCCGATCTGGTGCGCGTCGACCACGTCGAGGAGCCCTGGATCAAGGCGACAATCCTCGTCCCCGATGTCTATCTCGGCTCGATCCTGGCGTTATGTGAAGAGCGTCGCGGCGAGCAGGTCGATCTGACCTATGCCGGCAATCGGGCGATGTTGATCTATCGCCTGCCGTTGAACGAGGTCGTTTTCGATTTCTACGACCGGCTCAAATCGGTGAGCCGCGGCTATGCCAGCTTCGACTACCAGATCGACGATTACCGCGAAGGCGATCTGGTGCTGATGAACATCCTGGTCAACGGCGAGGCGGTCGACGCGCTCTCGGTCATCGTCCACCGCAAGCAGGCCGAGCGGCGCGGCCGTGCCTTGTGCGAGCGGTTGAAGGATCTGATCCCGCGCCAGCTCTTCCAGGTCGCGATCCAGGCGGCAATCGGCGGTCGGATCATCGCCCGCGAGACGGTCAAGGCTTTGCGCAAGGACGTGCTCGCCAAATGCTATGGCGGCGACGTGACCCGCAAGCGCAAGCTTCTCGAAAAGCAAAAGGAGGGCAAAAAGCGGATGCGCCAATTCGGCAAGGTCGAGATCCCGCAATCGGCCTTCATCGCCGCCCTCAAGATGGGCGACAGCTGAGGCTGGACAGCGGTCGAGAGCGGCCCCCGAGCCCCTATAGCGGGGCCATTACATGCAGTTGGTCGAGAACTCCGTTAAGAGTTCCTTCGAGACGCACCACGATCGTGGTCAAAACCCGCAAATCATCGCGGATCGAATTTTGTTCGGCAATTACGCGTTCGAGCTGCTTGCCGAGAAATTCTAGGGTGACCCGCTCCTCGCTCATGCAGCGGGACATGGGCAAGGCCCGCCACTCGCGTCAACCCCAAACTCGCGCCGCCGCCCTCACGATAGGCCACGGCTGAGCGGCGTGGCCCGGCGCTGATATTTTGGGGAGCCATCTTCCGCCTCATCGATTGTCCGCTTCGTTGACGAAGGAGCTTCAAGGAGCTACTTATCTCCGATGCGCACGGTCGGGCTGAAGACACTAAAGAACAAGCTCAGCGAATACGTCAGGCTCGTAACAGCCGGCGAGACGATCATCGTGACCGATCGCAACCGTGTGGTCGCCGAGATCGTCCCGCCGCGGACCGGACTCACTCCGTTCCAGCAGCAGGGTGTGCGAGAGGGCTGGCTGCGACCGGCGCGTATCCGCGATGGCACGCCCCCGCCGCGAAAGCCCGTCAAAGGCATGTCGTTTGAGCAATTGATGGCGGATCTGGAACGCGATCGAGAAGATCGGTGATCTACATCGACAGCTCGGTCACCCTTGCGCACTTGTTGCTGGAACCCCGATCTCCGCCTGCGTCGCTCTGGAATGGACCACTAGTGTCCAGTCAATTGCTCGAATACGAGGTTTGGAACCGGATCCACGCCTATGGCCTCGGTCGTTCGCATGCCAATGAGGCGCAGGCGCTACTTATGCGGGTAGATCTGATCGAGATGACGGCAACCGTGCTGGCGAGGGCGCTGGAACCGTTCCCAACCCCAATCCGAACCTTGGATGCCCTTCACCTCTCTACGATTGAGTATGTCAGGAACCGGCGCCAGACGGTCGAGCTCGCGAGCTACGACAATCGCCTGCTCGCCACGGCACGGGCGCTGGGAATCTCGGTCGCAGCGTTGTGACTACCGTCAGGGCGGCCAGATCCCCTGGAAGCTGGCGCGGCACACGCGATGTTTTATTCGATGACCTCGTCGGCCCGGCCTAGGATCAAAGGCGGGATCGTCAGGCCGAGCTCGCGTGCGGTCTTGAGGTTGACGACGAAGTCGAATTTCACCGGCTCCTGGATCGGCAAGTCGCCGGGTCTGGCGCCCTTCAGGATGCGATCGACATAGTCCGCGGCGCGGCGGAAGTTGTCCGCCACATTGGCCCCATAGGCCATCAGGCCGCCGTCGTCGGCATAGTCGCGCTCGGGATAGATCGCGGGCAGGCGCGCGGCATTGATCAGCGCGACGACGTCTCGACGGTAATTATAGAAGATGCCTTCGGGGAGAACTATCACGGCGTCGGCTCCGGAAAAGGCCTGTGGACGCAGCGAGCGCAAGGCCATGAGGCTGTCGGCCTCGACCTTTTGGACATTGCCCAGACCCAGCGACCGGGCGGCCGTCTCGGTCTGCTCGAAAGCCAATCTGTGGGCCGGTTGTGTGGGGTTTACCAGAGCGCTGACCGCGGTGATTTGGGGAAACGCCGTGCGCAGCAGCTCCACGCGCTTGGCATTCAGCTCGGCGTGCATCAGGGTGAAGCCGGTGATATTTCTGACCGGGTGCGCCAAGCTGACCGCGAACCCGCGCGGCACAGGGTTTTGCAATACCGGGGAGACGATCGGAACGCGGCCGTTCGGGTCCATGGCCGCCGGGACGCCCTCATTCACGATGACGTCGACCGGGATACTGACCAGTTCCTCCGCTAATTCCGCCCCACGCGAGAGATCACCTCGGGCGAAGCGAAATTCGAGGACGACATTGCGGCCTTCGACATAGCCGAGTTCGCGAAGCCCCTCCCGGAAAGCGCCGAACATCGGAGCCCTCTCGCTGGCCGCCTGTGTCAGGATGCCGACGCGCGGGATCTTTCCTTCAGCCGGCTGCGTGCTTGCCATCCCGGGAACAATGCGCAGCGCGGCGAGCCCGGCAATGACGATGCGTCGCTTCACTCCGCGTCCCTGTTTCACGTCGCCGTTCGGGGAGGCCTTAACGCGCCGCGTTGCGCCTTCGGCAAGCCAGGAGGAGCACCGCCCCGAGAAACATCAGCACTGCGAAGGCCCAGGATAAGAGGACGTTGACGATGATCGGGTCCCAGAGAAAGGGGTGAATGTAGCGCTGAACCACCGCCTGGACGAGGTTCAGGCTCGAGCGGTTGAGGTCGTACCACAGCTGGCCGAGAGCGATCGGCGCCCAATGCTTGGTGTCGATCCAGACCAAGAGATCGCGCACCAGCACGGCCGCACCGGCGAGAAAAAGGATCCAGCCGATCACCCGCCCGACGATCATCGACGCACCCCGCCCCGCGCCACACCGAGTAAGACACTGTCATCACCGGGCTTGACCCGGTGATCCACGTGTTTACGGATGGAGTGTCGGGCACGTGGATGGCCGGATCAAGTCCGGCCATGACGGGTGCTTGACGTCTGGCCGACACTCTGCGGATAATCGCGTTGTCCAAGGGGTGCCCCGGCAGGGGGCTGAGACGCCGCCGACTCGATCCTTGAGTGCCAAATCGGGATCGGGGCGCGGCAACCCTTCGAACCTGATCCGGGTCGTACCGGCGTAGGGACAGGAACATCGCGGCAAAAGCCGACCTCCTCTCCGCGGATACCCCGGGTCTTCGTGCAACCGGCACAACGGAGATCGACGATGCCCGATTCCGCTCCACTCGCAGCCGCGAAGCTCGTGCCCAAGGTTGAGGAGCTTCGGGTCACCACCGGACCGTTCCCGGCCTCGCGCAAGGTCCACATGCCGGGCCGGCTGCATTCCGAGATCTCGGTCGCGATGCGCGAGATCGATCTGGAGGCCGCGGCCGGCGAGCCGCCGGTACGCGTCTACGACACCTCGGGCCCCTATTCCGACCCGGCGGTCGAGACCGACATCAACCGCGGTCTGCCGGAATTGCGCAAGCCCTGGATCCTGGCGCGCGGCGATGTCGAATTCTACGCTGGCCGCGACGTCAAGCCCGAGGACAACGGCTTGCGGCGCGGCGAGGCGAGTGGGGTCTCGCTATTCGACCGCGGCCGCCGCCAAGTGCTGCGCGCCAAGCGGGGCGCTGCGGTGACCCAGCTCGCCTATGCCAGGCGCGGCGTCATCACACCGGAGATGGAATATGTCGCGATCCGCGAGAATCTCGGCCGCGAGAAATTGCGGCGCGAAGGTGCGGTCGACGGCGAGTCGTTCGGTGCAGCGATACCCGATTATGTGACGCCCGAATTCGTGCGCGACGAGATTGGGCGCGGACGGGCGATTATCCCGAACAACGTCAACCACCCGGAAACCGAGCCGATGATCATCGGCCGGAACTTCCTGGTCAAGGTCAACGCCAATATCGGCAATTCGATCGTCACCTCCTCGGTCGCCGAGGAGGTCGAAAAAATGGTGTGGGCGACGCGCTGGGGGGCCGACACGGTTATGGACCTGTCGACCGGCCGCAACATCCACACGATCCGCGAATGGATCATCCGCAACTCGCCGGTGCCGATCGGCACGGTGCCGATCTACCAGGCGCTCGAAAAGGTCGGCGGCAAGGCCGAGGAGCTGACTTGGGAGCTGTTCCGCGACACGTTGATCGAGCAGGCCGAGCAGGGTGTCGACTACTTTACGATCCATGCCGGGGTGCGGCTCCCCTACATCCCGCTGACCGCCGACCGGGTCACCGGCATCGTCTCGCGCGGCGGCTCGATCATGGCGAAGTGGTGCCTCGCCCATCACCAGGAGAGTTTCCTGTACACGCATTTCCGCGAGATCAACGAGATCATGCGGGCCTATGACGTCAGTTACTCCCTGGGTGACGGGCTGCGGCCCGGATCGATCGCCGACGCCAACGATCGTGCGCAATTCGCCGAGCTCGAAACCCTCGGCGAATTGACCAGGCTCGCCTGGGAAGACGGCGTCCAGGTCATGATCGAAGGCCCCGGCCACGTGCCGATGCACAAGATCAAGGTCAATATGGAGAAGCAGCTCGAGGAATGCGGCGAGGCGCCGTTCTACACCTTGGGCCCGCTGACCACCGACATAGCACCGGGCTATGACCACATCACGAGCGGCATCGGGGCGGCGATGATCGGCTGGTTCGGGACGGCATTGCTCTGCTACGTCACCCCGAAGGAGCATCTCGGCCTCCCCGATCGCGACGACGTCAAGGTCGGCGTCATCACTTACAAGATCGCCGCCCACGCGGCCGACCTCGCCAAGGGCCACCCAGCCGCGCGCGAACGCGACGACGCGCTGTCGCGGGCGCGCTTCGAGTTCCGCTGGCGCGACCAGTTCAACCTGTCGCTCGACCCCGAGACGGCCGAGAAGTTCCACGACCAGACCCTGCCGGCCGAGGGTGCCAAGCTCGCGCATTTCTGCTCGATGTGCGGTCCCAAATTCTGCTCGATGCAGATCACCCAGGAGATCCGCGACTACGCGCGGGCCGGAATGGAGGAGAAGTCAAAGGCCTTTCTCGAGCAGGGTGCCGAGATCTACACCGAAAAGGCGGTCGCCGCAGAGTGAACCCATTGTCATTGCGACCCCCGGACGGCCGGCCCTGGCGGGCCGTTCCGGGGGGAAGCAATCTCGACCCCGCCAGTGTCGGTCGCCGGAGGGATTGCTTCGTCGCCTGATGGCTCCTCGCATTGACACTCGTGAGGGCCGCCGCTACCCGGACCGCCCGATCGTCGGGGTTCTGGCGGTGGTGTTGCGCGGCGACCGCGTGCTCGTCGTGCGCCGCGCCAATCCGCCGATGCCGGGTCGCTGGGGGTTCCCTGGCGGCGTGCTCGAATTGGGCGAGACCATCGCGCGAGGGGCGATGCGGGAGCTCTTCGAGGAGACCGGCGTCACCGCGGAGGCTGCCGGCCCGCTGACCGTCATCGACACGATCGATCGCGATAGCGAAGACCGCGTCCGCTACCACTACACGCTCGTCGCGGTCATCGGGCATTGGCGCTCGGGGGAAGGTGTTCCCGGCGACGACGCCGACGAGGTCGCTTGGTTGACCCGCGCCGAGATCGTCGAGCGGGGTTTGCCGACGGCCCCGGCGCTTTTACCGCTGCTCGATCTCGCCTTACGGAGGGCGTGATATTGAGAGGGTTTCTGCTCGGCATCTTGGCGACGATCGTTGTTGCCGCGGTGGGCGGGTACATCGTTCTGAGCAGCGGCCTTGTACCGGCCAATGCCGATGCCGAACCCGGGTGGCTGGAAACTTGGGCGGCGAACACGTCATTGGAGGCGACTCTCGATCGCGAGGCGCCCAAGGGTCCCAATCCCGTGGCGCTGACGGACGACAATCTGGTTGCCGGCGTCGAGCTTTTTGGGCGGCATTGCGCGATCTGCCACGGCACCGAGCAAGGTAATGCGTCTGCCTCGTCGGTAGCAAAAGGCCTTTACTCGCGGCCGCCGCAACTGGCGACCGACGGGGTCGAGGGCGATCCCGAAGGCTTCTCCTTTTGGATAATCAAGCACGGCATCCGCTGGACGGGCATGCCCTCATGGGAGAGCACCCTGACCGACGAGCAGATTTGGACCCTCGCGCTGTTCCTCAAGCACATGGACAAGCTTCCGTCCGCCGCGCAACAAGCCTGGCAGAAGGTTCGCAATTGAGCCGACAATCGCATGGCTCCAGCCGGCTCACTGCGGAGGGAAGGGGAGGGGACATTAGAACGGAGGGACACCGATGAGTCGCTTGTTTGGCCCGTTGCGGCAGATGGGCTTTGTGGTTCGCGACATCGACCGGGCAATGCGCCACTGGGTCGAGGTCTGCGGCGTCGGACCCTGGTTCGTCGCCGAGAAATTGCCGCTCGACGGCTTCTGGTACAAGGAGCAGCCGTATGATATCCATGTCACAGTGGCGTTGGCCAATTCGGGCGATGTGCAGCTCGAGCTGATCGAGCAGCGCGACCAGACGCCGAGCATGTATCGCGACTTCCTCGCCGCCGGGCACGAGGGCTTGCAGCACTGGTCGAGCTGGCCGGAGAACTACGACGAGCTGCTCGACCGGGCGGTCAAGAATGGCTGGGCGATCGGTCAGCGAGATGAAACCCCGCGCGGGCCTTTCGTCTATTTTCTGAACGAGGGCCACCCGGGCACGGTGATCGAGATGGCCGAGCTGACACCGACCCGCCGCCGCATCTTCGATGCAGTGCGCAAAGCCGCGGTCGATTGGGATGGCAGCGATCCGATTCGCCACGACTGGCCGCGTGGGTGAGCCATCGAGCGTCACTGGGCAGCCTTTTAATTTCTTTTTAATTTAATGCGATTGGTGACGCGTCTCTGACGCGGCATGCGGGAAGATCCTTGCAGCGTAGCCAGAGCGCTCGGCGGGACCAGAGGATGCGGATGGACGATGAAACAACCGCTGCGGATTTTCTGCTGCTCGGCACCTGGGAAGTCCTCACCCTGCTCGGCGAGGCGCGAGAGCTCTGCGATGCCGACGACGTGGCAGAGCTCCTTTCCAAGGCCGAGGAGATTTTGATCTCCGTCGTCTCGGAATTACCGGGAGCACTGCCTCGGTCGACGGGCCGGACTATTCGCCATAATGGCGGCGCATCGTTCGGCGAAGCTGCCGGAGTCGAACCAACCCAAGCTCCCTTCGACCATCGATCCCGAGATCGCGAATAACCTAGCCGACGAGCGAACCTCGCGCCGCACTGAGGAGCCGCACGATCCTACTTGACGACCACCCCGTGCCGACCGAGATCCTGTCGGTCGTCACGGGATCGACGCAGGGTCGAGGGTGGTGCAATGCCGTATTGCCGGTGCGGCAGCGAGTTCTCCGAAGCGCGGGCGAGGCTCGGCTTCGATTGCTGTCTCGCATGCGGCGGGAACGAAGCCGCCGCAGAGACTGCCCGCCGCGCCCGTATGATCGTCCCGATAAGCCACAAATCCGGCTATACCTATCTGGGACCGGATCGCACCACACAGCGCGAGCGCCTGCTCGAAGGCTCGGCGAAAACGCCGCCGATGGAAACCGGCGCCCAGCCGATCGGCAGAGCCGCTCCACCCCGCGAGCATCGGCGTCGGCGCTACGAGCTCGCCGGCTGGGAGTTCAAACCCGACAAGCAGGGGGTTCGGCAAAAGCGTGCGATCCTTCGGGAGCTGCCGGCTGACGCTCGACAGCGTTGACCCGCGCTCCTGATCGCCGCCACACTCCCGGGTCGGGCGGCGGTCCATCCGCAAGCGCGGGAGGAGACGGGTCATGGGGCTGAAATTCACCAATCCCTGGTGGGTGGTGGTCGGCGCCGTTACCGGCTTGTTCGTCTGCAATGGCCCGGTCCTCGGCTTCACGTTCGGCGTCTTTCTCAAGCCGATCATGGCCGATACGGGGTGGATGCGCAGCACCAGGTCCTTCGCGTTGTCAGGCGGAGGGATCCTCGGCGCCATCGCCGTGCCGGTTCTGCCTGACCCGGTCTATTTACCGATCGGGTGCCAAGTCGATCCAGGGTTGCCGAGACTGCCGCCGCCGATCACGCTGGTCCCGTTCATCTCCCAGATCGCGACTTCCCCGCTGTCGTTCTGCCACAGGATGTCGGAATAGCCGTCGCCGTTGAAATCGCCGGTGGCGATCACGTGCCAGCTCGGCCCCGGGTTGCCGAGACTGGCGCCGCCGATCACGCTGGTCCCGTTCATCTCCCAGATCGCGACTTCCCCGCTGTCGTTCTGCCAGAGGATGTCGGAATGGCCGTCGCCGTTGAAATCGCCGGTGGCGATGGTGTGCCAGCTCGGCCCCGGATTGCCGAGACTGGCGCCGCCGATCACGCTGGTCCCCTTCATCTCCCAGATCGCAACCTCCCCGCTGGTGTTCTGCCACAGGATGTCGGAATAGCCGTCGCCATCGAAGTCACTGGTTGCTGTCTCTTCGCTCAAAGACACCACGCAGCCCGCCGGATTGACATGCGTGCCAACATTGGTGAACGTATCGCTCGCCACGCCGCTGACCGGGGCGCTGCAGTTGTTCAACTCGTCGATGCCGATCGACCGCCGCGTGCCGAGATTGTCAAAGGTCGTGTTGGTGACGCTCAGCGAATTGGTGAACGTGGGCACAAGCCCTTCCTCGCCAAACCGGATCAGCGACCCGTTCTGGTTGGCGTCGCCCCGGAAGATCTGGTCCATGTCGATATTGCCCTGGCCGCCGTTCGGCACGTCGATCGCGAGGCTGGCCGACCCGACGTTGCAGGCAGCGGGCGCGCCGCTGTTGGTTCCGACGAACATCGTCGAGCGGTGACCGCCGTCTGGGCCGCGCGGCTCTTGATGTCGTGGCCGATGATTTGACCGCAGAACAGCGAGCCCGTCACCGTCAGGCTCGCCGCGTCGCCGACATAGAGCGCGTGCTGGAAAGCCGAGGGATCGGGGTTGCCGTTGTTGATGAACCGCGTATTCGAGATGGTTACTTGATCGAGGTGGGTCGAGCCGCTGTCCGAGCCGGTCAGGATGCCTTCCTGGTTGCCGACAAACTTGCTGTTCTCGACAACGAGCGAGGTCGCGTCGTTGCTTTGATCGCGGATCCCCGCACCATTGCCGCCATCCGAACTTGGAATCGCAGCCCCCTGGAATGTCAGGCCGTTCACCGTCAGGCTCGAGTCGGTCCAAATAATTGCTTTCAGGTTCGGCGGAGAGATCGGCTCGGCACTAAAACAGCAAGTGGTGGCTGACAATTCCAGATTTCATAGTCTCCGAGCCGGGGGCGCGCTATCGGTGACCCGCCAGCCTCGTCAGCGAGACGGCGGGATAGTTGGCGCGGCGCTGAAGAACGGGGAGGGGGCCGCCATCCCGCTACAAACCAGGAGGCGCGTGGGAGGAAGACCCGTCAAACGAGACCGTCCACAACCCTACCTTCGTAGCACCGTTTATCACAAAAATCCTTCGCCGGCAGGTTCTCGCGACGTGCAAAGTCGCGAGAAGGCGAAAGCAAAGTGTAAATGGAAGAGAGCTGTCGTACGATAGAGGGATCGACCGCGGCACGCAGCGCGGAGGCTTTTTGAGCGGCCGTTGAACCCGCAAATGGGCTGAGCGTTTGTGGCTTCAGGTCGCGAAGTAGCGTCTCGGTCACCATGGCACACCAAGAAATTGCTCTCGCTGTTAGCGCGGCCTCGTTCGGCGCGGTTATTGGTTTTCTTGCCGGTTATGCGGCACGCGCCTACGTCTCGTACCTTCGCCATCGATCAACGCGGGGTCGTGGAGGGTACTGGAGACCTTGAGGCGGTCGACGAGGTCGATCCGATCTATCTCGACACCCCCTATTACGTCCATCCCGACGGCGAAATCGCGGCCGAGACGTTCCCGGTCATTAGCGAAACGACGGCCAAGTCAGCGCGAAAATCGGGGTGAAGACCAACAGCACGGCCGGAGCGAGCCCCATCGGGCTCATGAAGGCCGTGTAGACGACGCTGCCGCGCAGCGCCACGTGGCGAATGCTCCAGCGATCCATCATATGCCCGAGAAGATGACGAGCGCGATCCAGACGCCGCTCGGTTATGCGAAGGCAATCTCTGCCTGGTTTGATCGGCGTCGTGGGCTGGCTCTCGGGATTGCGATTCGGGTGTCGGGCTCGGCGCCTTCGTCGTGCCGCAGCTCGCCGAGCGGCCGATCGAGCGCGTCGGCTGGCGCGGCGCCTATGTCAGCCTTGGGCTGCTGACGTTCGCCATCGCGTTCCCGCCGCTTGGATATCCGCTTGTGCGGGTGTTCCAAGCATTAAAACGCCAATTGCGACATTGGCGGAGGCAATCACTGGATAAGCATTCCTACGCATGGGCATCTCCTATTTCTGTTCCACGGCAAGGCGCCACGGTGCCGCGCCGGCACGGTGTCTGTCGCGCGTTGCCGACTGGATCGATGCTCGAATTTCCGGAAGAATGCATTAACCGACATTTCTCACATGGACGACCCATTCGGCCACGCTTGGCAACATAGCTCAGGTATCGGTCGAGAGGTGTGAAGTAGTTCACACTTGAAACAAACATCTGGCTAAAGATCCGCTGGTGAATCTATCAAGCAGGTTGCAGAAAAACTCGTAGAAACCTCGAAAAATGGTGCGCCGACACCTGTGTCGTTATTCCCGCGGAAAGCGGGAACTTCAAAGGCTTATGGATTACGGTTATCCGTCTCGCTGCGACCGGAATAACGGTTTTTGCTCGCAAGGGGCCGTCGACCGGTGCATTACGCCGGTTGTGGTGCACGTCAGCCGCCCCGTGCCCGCTGTGTCATAAGCTGTCTGATATCACGGGGCGATCTGGCGCAGAACAGCATTTGCGGTTTCTTGCCGCATAACAGCGAGAATAGCCTGCGGCCGCTCGCCATTTCGCTCCGCCACGCCTTCGAGCTGGGAGCGCCCGTCCACGGCCATGCTGAGGCCATCGACGATAACGTCGCTGATCTTGTACGCGCCGTCGCGCCCGGTAAGACGCCAATCGACCTTGATCGGCCGAACTGTGTGCCCACGGATAACCTCGCTGGAGACGATCGTCCCATCCGCATCGAGCCGGCTGCCGGTAACCCTGGGGATGCCGCCGTCGGCGAACTCCGACAATCGGTCACTGTAGGTGTACGCGACGTAAGTCTCGAAAAGTGCCATAAATTCCTGCTGCTCCGACGAA
>Ga0307477_10003275_pt1 | contig 12097 bp, 10 predicted proteins | sample atmos_gasesECM2C_FD_203316 | JGI IMG/M metagenome (GOLD analysis project Ga0307477, IMG submission 203316) | Hardwood forest soil microbial communities from Morgan-Monroe State Forest, Indiana, United States - atmos_gasesECM2C_515 | ecosystem: Environmental > Terrestrial > Soil > Temperate...
AAGACCACAACGAAGGAAGCCATCGCGCAGGTACTTGCCTCCAAATTCCGCGTGCTGAAATCGGAAGGGAACTTCAACAATCATTTCGGCTTGCCGTTGATGCTGCTGAAACTCGAACCTGAGCACGATTTGGCCGTTATCGAAATGGGCATGTCGCACGCCGGAGAAATTCGCGCCTTGGCCAAGATCGCTCACCCCGACACCGGCGTCGTCACCAACGTTGCACCCGTGCATCTGGAATTCTTCGATTCCCTCGCAGGGATCGCTCGCGCGAAATATGAGCTGATTGAATCGCTTCCCTCGGCCGGAACAGCCGTGCTCAACGCGGATGATGAATACGTCTCCCAATTCGGCCGCGACTTCAGGGGCAGAGTCATTAAGTACGGAACCACCGCCGCGGCAGATGTCTCGGCCCAGAACTTGCAATCGAAAGGCGCGGATGGTTCCGAGTTCGATGTCGTTGTCGCGGGAACTCGTGAGCATGCGCATTTACCGCTCGTTGGAGAGCACAACGTTCTGAATGCGCTCGCCGCCGTCGCGGTCTCGATCGCCTGCGGCATCAAGGCTTCCGACGCCATCGCTGCTCTTGCGACGCTCAAGCCAGCCGAGCAGCGCGGGCAGGTTCTCCAGTTGGGTAACATCACCGTCATCAACGATTGCTACAATTCCAATCCAAAGGCGCTCAAGGCCATGGTCGACGCTCTCTGTGCGATGAAGGCGGCGCGGCGCATCGTCGTCGCCGGTGAGATGCTCGAGCTTGGCCCGGCAGGAGAAGCACTGCATCGCGAGTCCGGAAGTCACATGGGCGAGAAAAAGATCGATGTGCTCATCGGTGTTCGCGGTCTGGCACACGCCTTGGTCGATGGCGCACAGCAAGCAGGCACGCGCGCCGAGTTTGTCGCTACGCCAGAAGAGGCAGGAGAGTGGCTGGCGCGAGAGACACGCGCCGGAGACGTCGTGCTCATGAAAGCTTCTCGCGGCGTAAAACTCGAAAGAGCGTTGGAGACTTGGCAGGCAAAGCGCGACGGGCGCTGAAAAATATCCGTTTACTCAACGTAATAGCTGAAGGCTGACGGCGGAAAGCTGACGGCTGCATTCGGAGGCTGATTGCTCTACTGGCTGTTGTTCCTGAAGCTGCAACACTACGTTGCGCCGTTCCGCATTTTCCGTTATGTCACCTTCCGCACGGCCTTCGCCAGCCTCACCGCGCTTTTCACCGCGCTGATTGTCGGACCGCTCGTCATCGGCCGCTTGCGTGATTTCCAGATCGGCCAGTACATTCGCGAAGAAGGCCCAAAGGCTCATCAGAAGAAAGCCGGCACGCCCACCATGGGAGGCTTGCTGATCGTTATCGCCATTATCGTCCCCACATTGCTCTGGGCCGATTTGAGTAATCGCTTCATCTGGATCGCCGTATTCTCCACCGTCGCCTACGCGGCCATCGGATTCACCGACGACTACACCAAGGTGACGCATCGCCGCAACCTCGGTCTCACCGCGCGCGCGAAGCTTGGACTGCAGCTCGCTACGGGTCTTGTGATCGCGTCCATGCTGATCGCCATGCAGACCTACAACATGTATTCGACGAAGCTGATCGTGCCTTTCTTTAAGCAATTTCATCCCGATCTTGTGCTGTCGAATCTCGAGCGGTTTTCCCATCTTTGGCCTCTCGCGTTCCTGCCCTTTATGGTGTTCGTCACGTTGGTGATTACCTTCTCGAGCAATGCGGTAAATCTAACCGATGGCCTCGATGGCTTGGCGATCGGATGCACCGTAATTGCGGCAGGAGCTCTTACGGTGCTGACCTACGTGAGCGGTCATGCAACCTTTGCGACGTATCTGGAGTTGCAGCGCATGCCCCAGGTGGCAGAGCTGACGATCTTCTGCGGAGCCATGGTCGGCGCGTCGATGGGCTTTCTCTGGTATAACGCGCATCCCGCAGAAGTCTTCATGGGCGACGTCGGCTCGCTCGCGCTTGGCGGGGCGATCGGCACGGTGGCTGTCATGATCAAGCAAGAACTGCTGCTGCCGTTCATCGGCGGAGTCTTCGTGATCGAGGCTTTATCGGTGATTCTGCAAGTCGGTTCCTACAAGCTGCGCAAGAAACGCATCTTCAAGATGGCTCCCCTGCATCATCATTTCGAACTGATGGGATGGTCAGAGTCGAAAATCATCGTGCGTTTCTGGATCGCCTCGCTGATCTTCGCGCTCTTCGCCCTGACGACGCTGAAACTGAGATAGAAGCCACGGATTTTCGCGGATAAGAGCTTTTGAGTCTTTTCTTGGTTATCCGTGGAAATCCGTGGGATCCGTGGCCAAAGATTTTGTTTTCTCCGTGTCTCTGTAACTCTGTGGTGAAATAGGATTAGATGGAACTGAACGGAAAACGCGCGTTAGTCGTCGGTCTCGGAAAATCCGGGGTGGCGTCCGCCCTGTTCATGAAGGCGCACGGCGCCCGAGTCACCGTCTCCGACACCAAGAGCGGCGACGAACTCCGCAACGAAATTCCAGTGCTGCTCGATCACGGCATCACGGTTGAGACTGGCGGCCACGGCGACCGCACCTTCCGCGGCCAGGACCTGATCGTGGTCAGCCCCGGAGTCCCGGTCGATGCACCACCCCTGATACAAGCCCGATCACTCGGTGAAACGGTAATCGGCGAGATCGAACTCGCAGCTCAGTTTCTGCCCGGTCCAATCGTCGCCATCACCGGATCAAACGGCAAGACAACCACGACTACACTCACGGGCGAGATCATGACGGCTGCCGGTCTTCCGACGCTCGTTGGAGGCAATATCGGTACTCCCGCTATTTCACTGGCCGAGCGCGCCAAACCTGAGACAGTCATCGTCCTCGAGATTTCGAGCTTCCAACTGGAGACCATTCAAACCTTCCGCCCGAAGGTTGCCGTCGTGCTGAACGTCACGCCCGACCATCTGGATCGCCACCGCACGTTCGAGATTTACACCGATGCCAAAGCGAGAATTTTTGAAAACCAGCGGGGAAACGATTTCGCCGTGCTGAACGCCGACGATCCGACCTGCGTTGCTTTGGGTGCTCGGACCCGCGCGCAGGTTTTCTGGTTCAGCCGGCAGAAAGAAGTTCAGCAGGGCGCCTGGGTGCGCGACGGGAACGTCGTTTTCCGCGACTCCCAAGGTCAACGCGAGATCCTTCAGGTTTCTGAGATTCCGCTCAAGGGCGCGCACAACCTGGAAAACGTTCTGGCCGCCGTCTGTACCTGTGTCCTGATGGGATGCTCGCCCGAGAAAGTCCGCGGCGCTGTACGGGATTTCAAGGCAGTCGAACACCGGTTGGAGTTCGTGGCCACAATCGGTGGTGTCGACTATTACAACGATTCCAAGGCCACGAATGTCGATGCCACCATCAAGGCACTGGAGTCGTTCCCGGCGAATATCCATCTCATCCTAGGCGGCAAGGACAAGGGCAGCGACTACACCGTGCTCAACGACCTGATCCGCCAGCGCGTGAAGCGAATCTACACAATCGGTGCCGCGACTGCCAAGATCGAATCGCAAGTCAAGGGTGCAGAGATCGTGCGCGCCGAAACTCTGGAGAACGCAATCCGCAAAGCCCATGCCACAGCCCAGCCGGGCGACGTAGTTCTGCTCGCACCCGCCTGCGCCAGCTTCGACCAGTTCAAGAATTACGAGCACCGCGGGAAAGTGTTCAAGGAGATCGTGAGGGGACTGTCGGATGCCGCAACAGCGTGACACCTAGATTTGTCCCGAGCCAAGGCAGGCGCACACTCATCATTTTTCCCTCGCGGCGTACCAATCGGCGTTGATTCCGGCGAATTTCTTCCATCTCTCGGGAAGATCCTCAACCGGGTAGATCGCCGAGACCGGGCAAGCAGGGACGCATGCGCCGCAGTCGATACACTCATCCGCATCAATGTAGAGTTGTGCCGCCTCGGAAAATCCTGCTTCATCCTTTCGCGGATGGATGCAGTCACATGGACACACATCCACACAAGCAGTGTCTTTAGTACCGATACACGGTTGTGCAATGACGTAAGCCATGCTCCCCTCCCGATTCAAACGAATGAACCTCACCGTCGGCGGCAATTGCCCGAAGAGCCGACGTGAGCCATCCGCCGAGGTGTGAAGAATACTGAGTGGTAGCGGCGCGCTTCCATGACTTAAGTCACGGAAACTTCAAAAAGTTGCCCCCGTCATTCGTTTCTGGTGATTTCTTCTCGGAGAGCGGCTAAGGAGGGAATGTTGATCATCCGCCGCTTCATCTCAATGAGACCAGCTCCATGCAAGCGCCCGAGATTCCGGGAGACGAGTTCGCGGACTGTACCCAGTCGGGCAGCGAGTTCTTCATTGTTCTCTAGAAGGTCGAACTGAACTCCCAAAGAAGTCTGGCGCCCGCTCTCAGCTGCGAGCCGCAAAAGGTGTGCGATCAGACGCGCGCGAACGGTAGAAAAAGACAGGTCCTCAACCAGACTCACGAGGCGGCGCAGTCGATGTCCCAGGACCTTAAAGACTTTGAGAGAGAGTTCTGGATTCTGCAGACAAATTCTTTTGAAATCATCAGCCGGAAGTCGTAGAACGACGACATCGCTGGCGGCCTCCGCGCTCGCCGGATATCGGCCACCGTCAAAGACCGGTACTTCAGCGAGAGAATTTCCTCTCCGTTCTATGCCGATCAGCTGTTGTCTTCCGTTCGCGGCCGATTTGATGATCTTTACGGACCCGGCCTCGACGATCAGAAGTTCATGGCAAGGGTCGCCCTCAGAAAAAATCGTAGATCCTCGTTCATATCGCAGGCGGCTCACGTTTTCTGCGACCAGAGCGAGTTCCGGATCGGACAGGTCTGTGAAGAGCGGCAGCCTGCGGAGAGTACTAACCAAATCGGATTTCGGTGGCGCCATTGGCCACCAATTCTAGAGGGTGCTGGGAATCCTGCCAAAACCAGTGCGCGAACCAAAACAATCAACAATCAAACTTCAACAATCAACAATCTCGGCTCCGCTCCGTGGTGAAATAAGTGTCCCATGGCGAAGCGTGTCAGTGTCGATCGGTGGCTGTTTACGGTCACAATGCTGTTGGTATTCTTGGGCCTCGTGATGGTGTTCTCCGCCTCCGCGGTCATGGCACGCGAACGTTTCGGATCGCCATACGCGTTCCTGTCGAAGCAGTTGATCTGGGCCGTCGCCGGACTCGCCGCGATGGTCATCACCATGCGCCTGGACTACCGCCGCTACAAGCATCCCGCGCTGGTTTTTTCCCTCATGGGTCTGACCACCCTGCTGCTGATCTCGGTCTTCTTCCTCGATCGCTCCCATAACACCCACCGGTGGATTCATGCTGGCGGCTTTTCTCTCCAGCCTTCCGAACTCGCCAAGCCGGTGCTGATCCTGTTCCTCGCATACTTTCTCGAAGGCCGTGCGAAGGCCATCGATGACGTGCGCAACACCCTGATCCCAGCCGCCGCGCCAGTGCTTGTTCTCCTGGGACTCATCGTCCTGGAACCCGATCTCGGCACCGCCATCGCTTGCGCCGGAATCGCCGCCTGCGTCTTTTATGTCGCCGGTATGCGCATGCGCTACTTCGGATACGCTTTCGCCGCTTCGCTCGTTCCACTGTACTTCCTCATCTTCCACGTCAGCTTCCGCCGCGACCGCATCTTCGCCTTCCTCAACCCCTACGCCGACCGCCAGCGGGCCGGATTCCACATCATCCAGTCGCTGATCGCTGTCGGTACTGGGGGCATCACAGGCACCGGCTTGATGGAAGGCAAGCAAAAACTCTTCTACCTGCCTGAGCCCCACACGGATTTCATCTTCGCCGTCACCGCCGAAGAGTTAGGCTTGGTGGGCGCAATGTTCGTGGTCACGCTCTTCGCCATCTTTCTGTGGCGCGGCATGCGTGCCTCATGGCGCACGGAAGACCCGTTCGGCCGCTACCTGGCCGTAGGCATTACCAGCATGGTCGTGCTGCAGGCCCTGATCAACATCAGCGTCGTCCTAGGCATGATGCCGACGAAGGGCATCCCGCTGCCGCTCATTTCTTATGGCGGGTCGTCCCTGTTCGTGACCCTCGCCTGCGTAGGGGTATTGCTGAACATCACCAAGCAGGCCGAATGAAAACGATTTTAGATTTTTGATTTCAGATTGCAGATTGATAGTGGCGAATCCCTTAATCTGAAATCTGAAATCTGCAGTCTAAAATCGGCCGTAGTTTATAGTCACCACATGCGCGCAATCTTGGCGGGAGGAGGCACCGGCGGGCATGTCATCCCAGCCTTGGCCATCGCCAACCAACTCAAGAAGGACTATTCCGCAGAAATCCTGTTCATCGGGACGGCGCGGGGAATTGAGAACCGTCTGGTACCTGCTGCAGGATATCCTCTCCAGCTCGTGCGCGTCGGCGCCCTCAAAAACGTCAGCCTGACAACGCGACTCAAGACCGCGTTCGATTTGCCCCGAGCGGTTTGGGACGCAAGCCGCATGCTGAACGAGTTCGCGCCCGACGTGGTCATTGGAGTGGGCGGATACGCATCCGGTCCGGCCATGCTGGCCGCGTTAGTGAAGCACATTCCCACACTTGCCTTCGAGCCCAACGTCGTGCCGGGATTCGCCAATCGAATGGTCGCGCGTTTCGTCTCGGGGGCCGCGGTGCATTTCGAGGAGACATCGAAGTATTTTCGTCACGTTGAGGTCACGGGGGTCCCAGTGCGGCAAGCATTTTTTGAAATTCCCCAAAAGCGCGGCGGAACCCCTACGGTCCTGGTCTTCGGCGGCAGCCAGGGCGCGCACGCAATCAACGACGCCATGATCCGTTGCCTGCCGGTCTTGCAGCGCGAAGCGCCGGGGAGTCACATCATTCACCAGACCGGCGAGCGTGACTATAATGACGCGCTGGCCGCTTATAAATCGTTCGGAGAATCGGCGGAGGTCTTTAAGTTCATCGAAGACATGCCGGCGGCGTTCGCGCAAGTCGACATGGTGGTCTGCCGATCGGGCGCGAGCACGGTGGCTGAGATCGCGGCAGCGGGGAAGCCAGCGGTGTTCGTTCCGTTTCCCCGCGCGGCCGACGATCACCAGCGCGTGAATGCCGAAGCCCTGGCCAAGCACGGCGCCGCCGTCGTAGTCGAAGAGTCAAAGCTGGAAGGAGTCTGGCTGGCAGAAACCATCGCGACGTTGCTGCAAGACTCGCACAGGCTGCAGAGCATGAGCCAGGCAGCCCGGCAGTTGGCGCACCCGAACGCCGCGCGCGATATTGCAGCGATGGCAGCACGCGTGGCAGGAATAGAAAAACACTAGCCACGGATTACACGGATCTTCACAGATACTTCTTTTACTTTTTTGATTTATCCGCGTTGATCCGCGAAATCCGTGGCAAAGAATTTGACTTATGTTCGCCAAAATTCAGCGCATTCATTTCGTAGGCATCGGTGGCATCGGCATGAGCGGGATCGCCGAAGTGCTGCTGAACCTCGGCTACAAGGTCTCCGGCTCCGATCTGAAGTCCTCGGCGGTCACGCAGCGGCTGGCCGGCCTCGGAGCGACGACGTTTGAGGGCCATCGCGCCGAGAACATCATTGGTGCGGAAGTTGTGGTGACGAGTTCTGCTATTTCCGCCGACAACCCCGAAGTCACCGAGGCCCACAACCTCCACATCCCCGTGATCCAGCGCGCCGAGATGCTCTCCGAACTCATGCGTCTGAAATACGGCATCGCCATTGCCGGCATGCACGGCAAGACAACCACCACTTCCATGGTCGCCGCGGTCCTTGCGGCGGGCGGCCTCGATCCGACGGTGGTCGTCGGGGGCCGCGTCGACGCCATGGGATCGAATGCCCGCCTCGGAAAGTCGCAGTACCTCGTTGCCGAAGCCGACGAGAGCGACCGCTCGTTTCTCAAGCTGTCGCCCATCCTTTCCGTCGTGACCAACATCGACCGCGAGCACATGGATTGTTACCGCAACATGCGCGACGTCAAGAAGACGTTTCTGGACTTCATGGACCGCGTGCCCTTCTACGGCATGATCGTGGCCTGCAACGACGATCCCCTGCTGCGCAAGTTGCTGCCTGCGGTTCAACGGCGCACCGTAACCTACGGGACGAAGCGCGGCTCGGACTTCCTGATCAGAATTCCCGGATCCGATCATCAGAAAGAGGCTCAGAAAATGGGTGCCCCATCCTTGTCCCGCAGTTCTTCGGCGGGACAGGATGGGGATTTTGACCCTCACCCGCTCAGCAATTTCTCAGTGCGATACCGCGAGCAGGATCTTGGGCAATTCACCTTGCACGTCCCAGGAGTGCACAACGTTCTCAACGCCACCGCGGCGATTGCTGTCGGCATTGGCCTCGACGTCAGCGTCGACGCAATCCGCGCCGCGCTCGATCAATTCCGCGGCGTCGATCGCCGTTTCCAACTGCGTGGCACCGTCGTCGGCGTCAGCGTGATCGACGATTACGGCCACCATCCCACCGAAATCAAAGCCACGCTTGCCGCGGCCCGCCAGTGCGGATTTCGCAAGCTTCACGTGATCTTCCAGCCGCACCGCTACACCCGCACCCGCGACCTGATGGAAGAATTCACCACCGCCTTCGCCGACGCCGACTCGCTGTTCCTGCTCGATATCTACGCCGCCAGCGAGAAGCCCATCGAAGGCATCACCGGAGAAGCCTTGGCGCAGCGCATCCGCGAGAAGAGCGGGAAGCCCGTCGAGTATGTCAATTCCGTCGCTGATGCCATCGGCGCAGCAACCAAGGCTGCGCAGGCCGGCGACATGATCTTGACGTTAGGCGCAGGCAGCATCTCGCAGTTAGGCGCCATGATTCTCGAGAAGCTCAACCGCGGTGAGTAGCGGGACGGATTCCGCGGCACACCGCTCCGCCTGTGTAGGGGCGGACGCCTCGTGCGCCCTCGCCGAAGGCGACCGAGACTCGTTCTGAAGTAGACTATTTCTCCCATGAGCGCATTGTCTGCGGTCCGTTTCGCTGTCCTCTTGTGCATAGCGTCCGCCAGCGTGTTCGGCCAGACGTCCTCATCAGCCGCAAAGCCGACCCCTAGCGAAGGCGACTACATCGCCCACGACTTCCACTTCAAATCCGGCGAGACTCTTCCCGAACTTCGCCTGCACTACACAACCTTCGGCAAGCCCGCGCGCGACGCCAGCGGCAAAGTCACCAACGCCGTTCTGATCCTCCACGGCACCGGCGGCTCCGGGCACCAATTCCTGGCCCCGCAATTCGCCGACGTCCTCTACGGCCCCGGCCAACTGCTCGACGCCACCCGCTACTTCATCATCCTTCCCGACAACATCGGACATGGAAAGTCCAGCAAGCCGAGCGACGGCATGCGCGCGCACTTTCCGCAATACGACTACGACGACATGGTCGCGGCGCAGCACGAGTTGCTGGAGAAAGGTCTGGGCGTGAACCATCTGCGGCTGGTGATGGGCACGTCCATGGGATGCATGCACTCTTGGGTCTGGGGCGAGACCTATCCCGACTTCATGAACGCCCTGATGCCGCTGGCGTGCCTGCCAGTGCAAATCGCCGGACGTAACCGCCTGTGGCGCGAGATGGTCATCGAGGGCATCCGCCAGGATCCCGACTGGAAAAATGGCGACTACGCCACGGAGCCGCGCGCAGCCCTGCAAATCTCCGCGGATTTCCTAATGATCGCCGGCAGCGCGCCCCTCCCGATGCAGAAAAATCTCCCCACGCGCGATGCCGCCGACAAGTATCTCGACGACTCCATGAAGCGCATCACAGCGACTCTCGACGCCAACGACTTCCTCTATGCCGTGAACTCCTCGCGCAACTACGACCCGTCGGACAAGTTGGAAACGATCAAGGCTCCCGTCATGTTCGTGAACTCCGCCGACGATTTCATCAACCCGCCGGAGCTGGGCATCGCCGAACGCGAAATCAAGCGCGTGAAGAACGGAAAGTTCGTGCTGATCCCTGCATCAGAGCAGACCCACGGCCATGGCACGCACACCTGGGCGGCAATCTGGCAGCAGTATTTGAAGGAGTTGTTGCAAGAGAAGAGCGAGGGGCACTGAAAATTGCTATGACAAGAACGAGGAATGAGTGCTAACACCGTTCTCGTCAGTTGATAATTGATCCGCCTAAGATCTCGTTATAGCGTGGGCGGCGGATGAACGACGTAACCCCATATCCTACGATCAACACGATGCTGGCTGAGTGGGCAGAAGGGCTGAAACTCTTGCTCGGCAAAGGGATTGTCGGCGTTTATCTATCCGGCTCGTTGGCCTATGGAGATTTCGTCCCGGACAGGAGTGATATAGATTTGCAAGCGGTCGTTCGGAATCCACTCACGGAGCATCAACTCAGATCGGTTGAACAATTGCACAAAGAGGTAGAGCGACGCTATCCCGAATGGGCGGATCGGATTGAGTGCTCGTACGTTTCTCTCGAACTCATCCGCGAATTGACGCCTCCTGCAAAAGCGCGACCATGGTGGGGATTTGGCACTTTCTATGCCGAGGCTCCGGCGGGCAATGAATGGATCATCAATCATTACCTCCTGTCCAAATATGGCGTTGCGCTTGAGGGGCCTGACTTCAACGATCTGATACCACCGATTGACATCCATGCCGTGCGGCAAGCCAGCGCAAGAGATTTGTTCCAGGAATGGGTGCCGAAAATTGATGACACCGCGTGGCTCTCAAATAGCCACTATCAGTCGTACCTCGTTTTGAACCTGTGCCGCATCCTGCGCACAGTTATTCATGGCCAGCCGGCTTCCAAAAAGGTTGCTGGCCAGTGGGTCAAAGCAAGGTATCCACAGTGGAGAGATTTGATCGAGGAAGCCGAGAAATGGGCGTACGGCGACGAGATGAGGCGACAAGCTGATACGGTGGCATTCTTGCGATTTGCAGTCGACCGGGTGAACCAGGCGAACGTGCTGTGACAGTGATTGCAGAAAAATCCCTCAAAGTTGGACTTGGTATAAGGCTGCTCAACCCATTTTCCCCGTCCCGGGGAACTTCCTGCCCGCCTCTTCCGTATCTTTTGCTAACGGATTCACACGCCCTCCGTCTATCAGGCATAAGGGGTTAAGGCTATGAAAACACAAGCATGGGGATGGCTCGCAGCGGCGGTTCTGGCAGCCGGGCTGAATTCTAGCTACCACGAGGGTGGCATGCAGTGGGCCCACGAGATCGTAGATCGCGTCGGACATAATACCGGTGCCGTGTTAGATCTTGCCACCGGACGCGCCGACCAATTCATGGCCGAAGCCCGGATGCTGAACGTTGAACGCCACGGGTCGCAATGCCCACTGACCGCGGCCATGGCGCAGCTTCAGAGTGCGGTCGACCAATCGCAGTCTGAATTCGACGGTTTTCAGGCAATGCCTGACCGCGAGCAAGCCCAACTGGCCCGGTTAGAGGCCAACCGCGCCAAGATCGAAGCTCAGGTGCAAGCCAAGCTGGCCCGTGTCCGCTTGGTGGAAGCCAATTTCAACCCGGTCGTGGTTCAAGTACCTAAAATCACTTGCCCACGAGTGCGGGTGAACATCCCTCGCATGCCGAGGATTAGAGTCCCCGCTCCGATGGTTCACGTCGAATATTCCGGACCGGGCCCGGTTTAACACAGCCAGAGTCTTGAACCCTCCTGGAAGCACGGGCGCGGAAAATATGCCGCGCCCGTTTTGTTTTGCCCTTGCCCTTGCTCTTGCCCAATCCCCCAAAGCATTTGTCATTCCGAGGAGCAAAGCGACGAGGAATCTGCTCGTCTCCCTCCACGAGCAAACAGCAGATTCCTCCTCTGCGCTGAAAGCGCATCGTCGGAATGACAAAGGATCTAAGTCTGAGCACTGAGTACCGAGCGCTGAGTACTGAGTACTGAGTACTGAGTACTGAGTACCGAGTACTGACAACTGACAACCGAGAACTGCTCCCGTACCCAACCCGGTTCCCATCTGTGCAAATCCTGAAATTTTTCCCGTATCTCATTTCGAGCTTTGCAGCTATATTGAAGAGGCTCAGCGATTCCTGGCGACAACTGACCTGAACTGATGGCGCGGAAACCGAGTCCCACCATCTTGCAGGAAGAGTTGTACCCGCCCTACGCCGGGAATTCCACGTCC
>Ga0307477_10003276_pt1 | contig 12095 bp, 13 predicted proteins | sample atmos_gasesECM2C_FD_203316 | JGI IMG/M metagenome (GOLD analysis project Ga0307477, IMG submission 203316) | Hardwood forest soil microbial communities from Morgan-Monroe State Forest, Indiana, United States - atmos_gasesECM2C_515 | ecosystem: Environmental > Terrestrial > Soil > Temperate...
CTCGTCGATCAGGTTGAGCGTTCCTCGCTCGTCTTGGTCGCCCCAGCGCCCCCAGTTCCGCACCCGGGCGGCGGTCTCGGTGAACCGGGGCGACGGCACGAGAGCGGAATGTACCCAACCTCGTGCTGAGGCCCCAGCGGGATCGGCATCGTTGGTGCAGGCACGCAACGAAGAGAGGTGCAGGCACCTGCCCAGAAAGGGACCAAGGACCCTTGGACCGGGGTCTGTCCTGGACGGAGGCTGGGCCAAAGCCCCTCCCGGGGGCCGACCCGGGTGCCGTGGGGCTGTGAAAGGGGGTCGCCGTGAGCGACCAACGTCTGGCCCGGCTGATGGGACCGCTGGGCATTGCGACCACAGTTCTCATCGTGATCGGTTTCGCCGTGCTGACCGGGAACTCCCCGGGCGAGAACGCCTCAGGGACCTCGGTCGTCAACTACTACAACGCCCACATCGGCCAAGCCTGGTCATCGATTTGGGTGGTCGGAGGCGCTCTCGGGTTCATGACCCTCTACTCGGTCATCCTGCGGGCGAAGCTTCGCGAGGCTGGAGCGGGGCGCTTGCTCTCCACGACGGCGTTCGCCGGAGGGATCATGTTCGTGTCCGGTGTGGTGGCGAGCGGAATCTTCCACGAGGCGCTCATTTCCGCCGCCCACGAGCACCAGGCGAGCGTGGCCAGCGTCCTGAACTTCGTCGACCAGAACGACCAAGTGGCCGTCTTGTTCGGCGCCATCATCACCACTTTGGCCACGGGTGCTGCCATCCTGAACCGCTCCAGCTTGCCCAGGTGGCTGGGGTGGGTGGCGGTGGTGATCGGGGTCGTGATGTGCCTGGGGGACATCGGCTTCTTCGGGTTCCTCGCCTTCGGAATCTGGCTGCCGGTGGCCGGATTCGTCATCGGCCGCCACGAGCCGGACGCCGCCGGCGCCTCGATGCCGCCACGCAGCGCCGAGCCCGTCACCACCGGCTGACCGGGCCCCCTTCCTGATCGGCCGCCACTGCTGCGGCCGGTCAGGCAAGCCCGGGTTTCACCACCTGGCCGGGGAGGCTGCCGGTGAGCACCTCGCCGTCGCGCACGATGGGGACGCCGTTCACGATGGTCCAGTAGATGCCCTTGGGGCGGGCCGAGTAGCGCGCCTCGCCCCCGGGGAAGTCGTGCACCTGCTTCTTGGACGCCAGCTCCACCGTGTCGGGATCGAAGATGAAGGCATCGGCCCAGTAGCCGGGCAGCAACATGCCGCGCCCTTCGAAGCCGAGAAGGGCGGCCGGCACCTGGGTCATCTGCCTGATGCCTTCTTCCAGGCTCCACAGCTTGCGGTCGCGCACCCAGAAGGCGAGAAAGGCGGTGGACCAGTCCGAACCGTCGTCGCGGTCCAGATGTGCCCCGCCGTCGGAGACGCCGATGATCATGGCGGGATGGCGTTGGCCCACGGCCACCGCCTCCTCCCACGACCGGCTCTTGTTCACGTAACGGAACACGGTGCCGAGGTTCTCGTCGAGGGCCAGGTCCAACATGGCGTCCGCCGGCTCCACCCCGAGCTCGGAGGCGATCTCGGCAATGGTGCGATGGAGCAGCTTCTCGTGCTCGGGCTTGGCTACCTCGTCCACCTCCACCACGGTGAAGCGCGGCGGGGGCAGCGTCGATCCCTTGGCGGCGTCGCGGTTGGGGTGCTCCACGGCGTGGCGCATCTCGTCGCGTTGGGCGGGGTCGCGCAACAGCTTCAGCTTCTCCTCCACCGTCCCGCCCGGGCCCAGCACCCGGTGCCAGGCGGGCACGCCTTCATACAGATTGGTGCCCGAGTCGATGCGGAAGTCGCGATCGAAGGGATGGTTGCGAAGCAGCGAATAGATACCCACGCCCTGGCGCCCGGCATCTTCGATCCACACGGCGACGTCGTCCCATCCGGCGCCGGGGACATCGACCTTGGACCGGCCACCGAGGCCTTGGAGGATGATGGGCAGGCGACTGCGCTGTCCCAGTCGGACGAGCAGCTCCTTGTCGTCCTGGTCGAGGCCGCCGATGGCGCTTCGGTGCAGGTAGCTGATGGAGCCGCCCCGATGCCGTCCCGCTTCGGCGCACAGCTCCTCGAGCTCCTCGAGACTGGCGAAGCGGCTGGGGACCGGACGGTCGTCGCCGTCGAGCTGGGTGGGGCCGTGCGACGACGAGAACCCGGCGGCACCGGCGTCCATGGCCTCGGCCACCAGCTTGCGCATGGTCTCGATCTCCTCGGCGGTGGCTTGGCGCTGTGAGCCCTCCTCCCCCATCACCGTGCGCCTGATGGCGGAATGGCCGACGTAGCAGGCCATGTTGACCCCGAGGCGGCCCCGGCGCGCCTCCAAGAACTCGGGAAAGCTCTCGAAGTCCCACTCGACCGCCGACAACGCCACCGGCGACATGCCTTCGACCTTGGCGAACATGCGGGCCAGGAAGTCACGCTGGTCGGGACGGTTGGGAGCGACCGAGAAGCCGCAGTTGCCGGCCAGCACGGTGGTGACGCCGTGGTAGCAGGAGGACGTGGCGTGGGGCTCGAAGGTGAGCTGCGGGTCGTAGTGGGTGTGGGCATCGATGATGCCCGGTGCCACGTGCAGACCGTTGGCGTCGATCACCTGCTCGGCGTCGCCGGGGTCGACGAAGCCGACGGTGGCGACCTTGCCGTCTTTCACCCCGATGTCGCCCCGACGGCGGGCCAGGCCGCTGCCGTCGACCACGATGCCGCCCATGATGGCCAGGTCGTAGGTACTCATGCGCGCTCCTTGGTGGCTCGGCGCCGGGCAGCAGCCGGAATCAGCTGCTCCAGATGATCGACTGCAACTCCGAGTAGGCCTCGAGGCCGTAGTCACCGCCGTCGCGGCCCACTCCCGACATCTTGAAGCCGCCGAAGGGCGCCTCGTGGTGCCGCTGTGCGGTATTGACGCCGACGTGACCGGCCCGCAGCGACTTGGCGACTTGGAAGGCGCGGGCGGTGTCGGCGGAGAAGACGTAGTCGTACAGGCCGTAGGCGCTGTCGTTGGCGATGGCCACGCCCTCCTCGTCGTCGTCGAAGGGCACCGCCACCACCACCGGGCCGAAGATCTCCTCACGGGCGACCGTCATGTCGTTGGTGCCGGTGATGAGCGTGGGCTCCACGTAGTAGCCGCGAGCCAGATGCGCCGGGCGCCCCCCGCCCACCACCACTTCGGCCCCTTCCTGTCTTCCGGTGGCGATGTAGCCCTCGACGCGCGACCGCTGGGCAGCCGAGATGAGCGGGCCCACCACCGTGTCGGGCTCGGTGGGGTCGCCCACCTTGAGCACGGTGGCATAGCGAGACAGCCGTTCCACCAGCTCGTCGAACACCGGCCGCTGGACCACGGCGCGGGTGGGGGCGGTGCAGATCTGCCCGGAGTGGAAGCTCCACGTCGATCCGATGGCACCCACCGCCGCCTTCAGGTCGGCGTCGTCGAGGACGACACAGGCGCCCTTGCCGCCCAGCTCCAGCAGGAGGCGCTTCATGGTGCGGCCCCCCGCCTCGGCGATGCGCACCCCCACCTCGGTGGAGCCGGTGAAGCTCACCATGTCGACGTCAGGCGAGGCGACGAGGGCGGCGGCGGGGTCGGCCGCCGACGAGGTGACGAGGTTCACCACCCCGGGGGGGAATCCCACCTCGTCGAGGATGCGCACCAGCTCCACCACCGCCAGCGGGTCCTGCGGAGCCGGCTTCACCACCACGGTGTTGCCCATGGCCAGAGCCGGCGCCACCTTGCCCGCCATGTTGACGAGCGGGAAGTTGTACGACGTGATGCAGGCCACGACACCGGCGGGTTGACGGACGGCGAGGGCGCTGATGAGCCCGCCCGGGGCCAGCGGCGTCGAGGCAGCCACCTGTGGCGGGAGCGAACGCTGGGTGACGTGACGCTGGTCCCGCGAGTACCGCTCGAAGCGGTCGGCCGCCACCGGCACCTGCATGCGAGAGCCGACGGCGGCGGTGGCCCCCGTCTCGGCGATGACGAGCGGCAGCAGCTCGGCGGCCCGGGCCCTGATGGCGGTCGCCGCCTTGGCCATGAGCGCCAGGCGCTCGTCGGCGGGAGTCGCCGCCCACTTCGGCAACGCGGCCCGGGCGGCGGCGGCGGCGGCGAGGGCGTCGTCGACGGTGGCTTCGGGGGCGAGGCCCACCGGCTCCTCGGTGGCGGGGTTGACGACCTCGTAGCCCCCACCTCCGGCGTCCTGCCAGGCGCCGCCGATGAGCAGGCGTCGCTCGTCCCGGCGGCCGGTGGTCGAGGTGGTGGGCGCGGCGGTGGAGGCCACGGGCGGATCGTACCGGAATCTGACGGTCTGTCAGGTCTGGGGCTAGGGTGCGGAGCGCAGAGGCGGCCCGGTACCGTGACGTCCCCGCCACCGCTGCGCACGGAGGAGACGCACCCAATGAGCCCGGCTGTCGGACTGCGCGACGCCACCGCCATCGTGGGCATCGCCCAGACGCCCTTCGCCAAGCACCTGGAGCCGACCGAAGCCGAGCTGGCCTGCCAGGTGATCGTGGACGCCTGCGCCGACGCCGGCGTCGACCCCACCGAGATCGGGGCGCTGTCCTCCTACACGATGGAAGGCACCGAAGAGGTGGACATCGTCCGGAACCTGGGCTGCAAGGAGGTCACGTTCTTCTCCCAGATCGGCTACGGCGGCGGTGCCGGGTGCGCCGCGGTGGGGCAGGCCGCTCTGGCCGTGGCGTCCGGCCAGGCGGAGGTGGCGGTGGCCTGGCGGTCGCGCAAGCGTGGATCGGGTCCCCGGCCGTGGACGAGCACGTCGGTGCAGTTGCGGGTGCCCGGCCAGTGGACGCGGCCCTTCGGCCTGCTGCGCCCGGTCGACGAGATCGCCATGCTGACCCGTCGCTACATGCACGAGTACGGGGCCACCCGCGACCACCTGGCCAACGTGGCCCTGGCGGTGCGCAAGCACGCCAACCGCAACCCGGCGGCCATGATGTATTCGAAGCCCATGACCCGCGACGACTACATGACCAGTCGCTGGATCTCCGAACCGCTGTGCCTCTTCGACAACTGCCTCGAGACCGATGGCGCCCTGGCCTGCGTGATCGTCTCAGCCGAGCGGGCCAAGGATCTGCGCCATCCCCCCGTGTACCTGCACGCCTTCGCCCAGGGCCTGCCCGCCGAGCACCAGACCATGGTCAACTACTTCAACGACGACCCCCTCACCGGACCGGCGTGGGCCTGTGCCCGGCGGCTGTGGGCGAACGCCGCCTTCGGGCCCGAGGACGTGGACGTGGCCCAGATCTACGACGCCTTCTCGCCGCTCATCCTGCTGTCGCTCGAGGGCTACGGGTTCTGCAAGCGCGGCGACGCCCCGGGGTTCACCGAGGACGGCAACTTGGAATGGGGCAAGGGCAGCCTCCCCGTGAACACGTCGGGGGGCGGGATGTCGGAGGCGTACGTGCACGGCTTCAACCTCATCAACGAAGGGGTGAAGCAGCTGCGGGGCACCTCCACCGCCCAGGTGGAGGGAGCCGAGACGTGCCTCGTCACCTCGGGAGAGGGCGTGCCCACCAGCGCCCTGCTGTTGCGGCGGTAGAGAGGCGAGGACGATGAGCAACGCGGCTGCCTTCTCGGGTGGATACGCCGTCAACCGCGGTCCCTCCGTGGAGGGCTTCCTCATGCCCGCCGCCGACGAGGAGGCGGCGCCGTTCTGGGAGGCGACCAAGGAAGGGCGTCTCGTCATCCAGGCCTGCGGAAACTGCGGCCGGCTGCGCCATCCGCCCCGGCCCATGTGCCCGTCGTGCCATTCCACCGAGCGCACCTGGAAGGAGATGGGGCGCAACGGCACGGTGTGGTCGTACGTGGTCCCCCACCCGCCGCTCCTCGAGCCGTACTCGAGCCTGGCGCCCTACAACGTCGTCGTGGTCGAGCTCGACGAAGAGCCACGCATCCGCTTCGTGGGCAACCTGGTCGAGGACGTGGACGCCCCCCTCGACAGCCTGGACCCGGCGACCATCCGCATCGGCGAGCCGGTGGAGATGGTGTTCCGCACCTTCGAGCGCGCCGACGGCAGCACCGAAGCGCTGCCCTTCTGGGTCCGCCGCCGCAACTGAGGGTCCGGCCGTGGCCATCTCCGTGAGCGAACTGGAGCTGCCCGGCCTGGACATCGTGGGGGTCGAGCGGGCCGCCGCGCTCACAGAGGTGGCCAACGCCCGCCGCCGGCACTGGCTGGCCCGGACCCCGCTCGGGTACATGGTCACCACCTACGAGGACGCCGTGTCGGTGCTGCGCGACCGGCGCTTCCACTCGGCGCTGTCGCTCCTGCCCGACCTGGCCGGCCTCACCGGTGGCAACAACGACTTCCTGAACCGCAGACGGCGGTCGATCCTCTCCATGGAAGGAGACGAGCACGCCCGGCTGCGACGGCTGGTGGCGCCCGCCTTTACGCCCGCGTCGGCGGACCGGCTCCGGCCCTTCATGGGAGAGGTGATGGCGGGACTGGTCTCCGCCGTCGTCGACCGGGGCAACGCCGAGTTGGTGAGCGAGATCTGCGAGCCCTATCCGGTCCCCGTCATCTGCGAGCTACTGGGCGCACCCAAAGAGGACTGGCGGCTCTTCTCCGACTGGGCCACCGACATCTTCCGCATCTTCAACCAGAACATCGTGGGCGATCTGCCGCTCATCATGAAAGCCACGGCCGAGCTCGACGACTACGTGCGGACCATGGTCGAGCGCCGTCGTCGTGAACCGGCCGACGATCTGCTCTCCGACCTCATCGCCATGGAAGAGGCCGGCGACCGGCTCTCCACCGACGAGCTCGTCATGCTGGCCGAGGCTGTCCTCATGGCCGGCACCGCCCGCAACCAGCTGGCCTGCGCCCTGGCCTTGCTCACCGAGCATCCCGATCAGTGGGCCCGGCTGGGTGAGGAGCCCAGGCTGGCGGCCCGGGCCGTGGAGGAGATCATGCGATTCCTCGGGGCCGTGCGGGCCACGGGGAGGATGGCCTCGGAGGACATCGAGTACCGCGGCGTGCTGTTCCCCGCCGGCACGATCGTCGCCGTGAGCCTGGCCGGCGCCAATCGTGACCCATCGGTCTTCGAAGCGCCCGACACCTTCGACATCGGCGCCGAGCGCTCTACCCAGCAGCTCACCTTCGGTTCGGGCATCCACCACTGTCTCGGCGCCGCCCTGGCTCGAGCCGAGCTCCAAGAGGCGCTGCCGTTGTTGGCCCGGCGCCTTCCCGACCTCAGGATCGAAGGTCAAGTGGAGTGGAAGCCGGCCACCTTCGGGATCTGGGGACCGGCCCGCTTGCCGGCGCGCTGGGGCTAACCGCCGACAACCCAGACGGTCGAGCCGACGTGCCCCGGGCGGCGGCCTAGGAAATCATCACGTCGACGGCGCGTACGCACAGGCATGATGGGAAGGTGCACCCTCTGCGCAGGATGAGGATCGGGCTGGGGGCCTTCGCCCTGGTCCTCGTGGGGGGCACCATCGGATACGTCGTCCTCGGCTTCGGGCTCCTCGACGCCGTGTACCAGACGGTGGTGACCGTGACCACGGTCGGGCTCGGACCGGTCCGGCCGCTGCACACGGCGGGCAAGGTCTTCACCATCGTCCTGATCCTGGTGGGCGTGGGGACGGCGCTCTACACGTTCTCGTCCGTGCTCGAGATGCTGATCGAAGGCCATATGCGCGATCTCATGAGGAGGCGTCGAATGGAACGGGCCATCGACCGAATGTCGGGCCACGTCATCGTGTGTGGCTGGGGACGGGTGGGACGAGAAGTGGCGCGTTTTCTGTCCAATTCCGGTCGCCAGGTGGTGGTGATCGACAGGAACCCCGAGCGGCTGGACACCGTTCCCCACCCGGCGGTGCTGGGCGACGTGGCCGAGGACCGCACCCTCGAGGAGGCGGGCATCAGCCGCGCCGCCACCCTGGTGGCAGCGCTCGAGACCGACGCCGACAACCTGTACGTGACGCTGTCCGCCCGGGCCGCCCGGTCAGACCTCCAGATCATCGCCCGGGCCCGCAACGAGTCGTCGGAGGCGAAGCTCCTGCGGGCGGGCGCCGACCGGGTGGTGAACCCTCAGCAATTGGGCGGGGACCGGATGGCGGCGCTGGTGACCCAACCGCACGTCGTCGATTTCATCGACGTGGTCATGCACGACGGCACCCTCGAATTCCGCCTCGCCGAGGTCCCGGTGCGCGGCGCCTCCCCCATCGCCGGGAACACGCTGTCGGCCACCAAGGTCCACGACCGGACCGGTGCGCTGGTGCTGGCCGTTCGCCGCCAGGGAGGTGACTTCGTCACCAACCCGTCCCCCCATGTGGCGATCGAGCCCGGCGACGTGATGATCAGCGTCGGCACGGCCGATCAGCTGGAGGCGCTCAGCCGGTTCGCGGCCGAGCGGTAGGGGCGGGGCCTCGAGCCACTCGCCTCCCTGATGCCGTCAGGGGGTGATGCCGGCGGCCGACAGCATGTGCCTCACGTCGAGCACCTGTTGCTCATCGAGCTCATGGCGGTGGTGACGCGGCCTGTCGAACGTCTGCGTCTGGCTCCCGACGGTCACGTGGAAGCGCCCGTCGTGCTCTTCCTCCACCGTGCCCACGTGCTCGAGGAGCGACACCACGTCGTGCCATTCGACGTTGTGGCTGACGGGATGGGCGAAGAGCGCCTGCAACGTGCGGCCATGGTGCCCGGACAGTGCCATCGCCCGGGACGCTAGCCGTGGCCGACCGGCACATCCTCGAGCGGAGCCGGACCGAAGCGCCCCGGAATAATTTAAGTTGACACTTACGTAAGTATCTGCTTAGATAGGAGGTGTGGACGCCGCCCTCAAGGCCCTCGCCGAACCTCGGCGTCGAGCCATCCTGCGACTGGTGTGGTCCCAGGAGCTGCCGGCCACCGACATCGCCGACCGGTTTCCAGACGTCACCCGGCCGGCCATCTCCCAGCATCTGGCCGTGCTCAAGGACGCCGAGCTCGTGACCGAGCGACGCGACGGCACGCGCCGGCTGTACCGGGCCAACGGCGACACCATGGCGGAGCTGCGCGACTTCCTCGACGACTACTGGACCTCCGGCCTCGAGCGGCTGCGCGACGTGGCCGAGGCGGCCGAAACCCGCAAGCGACAGAAGAAAGGCAGGACATGATGGCCGAGCTCGTCCGCGAGATCATGATCGACGCCACGCCGGAGACCATCTGGCCGTTCCTCACCGAACCGGGGAGGCACGTGGAATGGGACGGCACCGTCGCCGAGATCGACCCTCGGCCCGGTGGCATCTACCGGGTGCTGGTGGCGGGGCAGTTCCAGTCCGCCGGTGAGTACGTCGAAGTGGTGGCCAAGGAGAAGGTCGTCTTCACCTTCGGTTGGGAGCAAGACGGTCACCCCATCCCCGCCGGCTCGACGACCGTCGAGATCACGCTGCACCCCGAAGGCGACAAGACCCGGGTGCGGCTCGTGCACCGGGGGCTGCCCGACGACGCCGTCGCCGATCACAGCCACGGTTGGGAGCACTACCTCGGCCGGCTGGCCATCGCCGCCACCGGCGGTCAGCCCGGGCCCGACGTGCCACCGCCCGGCGCCGCCGAGGCGGGGTGACCACGGGCGCGGCCGCGGCGGCGGCCACGCCCCTGGCGGCTGGTGTGCTACAAGCGGGTCATGTGCCGAAACATCACCACGCTGCGCGGCCTCGAACCGGCGGCAACGCCCGAAGAGGTCACGGCCGCGGCCCGGCAGTACGTGCGCAAGGTGAGCGGGGTGACGACCGTGAACCCGCGCATCGAGCCTGCCATCGAACAGGCGGTGGCAGCGGTCGCCGACGCCACCACCACGTTGCTGGCTGAACTTCCCCCCCGCCGCCAGCCTCCCCCGACGCTGCCACCCCTGCGCCGCCTGCGGCAGGGAGCGCAATCAGTGAGCGGTACGCCCTGACAGACTTACGGCCGGTGAGCCTCCTGGCCGTCGACTGGGCGACGATCTCCTCGTTGGCCACCGCGGCCGGGACCCTGGTGCTGGCGGTGGCCACCTTCTCGGCGGTGCGATCGTCGAATCGCTCGGCTCGCATCGCAGAGCTGGCCCTGCAGGAGCAGCGGCGACCGATCCTCGCCCCCTCCCGGTTCGACGACCCGACGCAGAAGATCATGTTCCTCGAGAGGAACTGGGTGACGGTTGCCGGTGGCCGGGGCACCGTCGAGCATCGAGACGGCTTCGTGTACTTCGTGATCAGCCTTCGAAACGTGGGCAGCGGTGTGGCGGTGTGTCAGGGCTGGGTGGCGAGACCCGGGATGGGCGCCACACGCGAGAACCCGGCCCACTCTCCGCTCGAGAGCTTCCGGGGTCAATCGCGCGACCTGTACGTCCCCGCCGGGGACATCGGGATCTGGCAGGGAGCGTTGCGCGATCCCGCCGACCCGGTGCGCGCCCAGGTCGTGCAGGCGATCGAGTCAGGCGAACCGATCTTCGTGGAGCTGCTCTACTCGGACCTGGCCGGTGGCCAGCGCACGATCTCGCGATTCGGCCTTGTCCCATCCGGCGACGGCTTCATCGCCAACCTGAATCGGCACTGGTACCTCGATTGGGACGGGCCGCGTCCCGAGAGCGCGACATTGGCGGCCACCGAGCTGATCTTCCGGGAAGAGGCAGCCGCCGCCGAAAGGCGACGTTCCACCGACGCTGATCAGGCCGTGACCGAGGGCGACGCCGAAGGCGACGGCGTGGCGATTCCCATCAGTCCGCAAGGCTCGGCCGAGCCATGACGCCGCCGCCGTCAGTACAGCGGTGACCAGGCCGAGGTGCGCAGCAGCTTGCTCTCCCAACGGTCCCGGTAGCCCAGGGCCTCGTGCATGAAGGTGCCCGGGCCCCTGAACCGCTCGGGGACCTCGGTGGTGAGGAGCCGCAGCAGGGCGTCGTGATCGACGATCTTCTGCATGAGCACCGCTTCCTTGCGGCGGCCTGCGCCGAAGGCGGTGCGGAACACCCCTTGGAACTCGAGCATCGGCGCCGGGGCCGCCATCAAGGGGGCGACGTAGCCGGTCTCCCAGAAGGCGACGTAATCGTCGATGGCAGCGTGCGGCCAGCCGGTGTCCTCCATGTACAGAGACAGCTCATGCTCGGTCCCGTCGCTCGGGACGGTCTTCAGGTCGAGGTCGCGCATGGGTGACCAGCTCACCGGCACCAGCAGCTTGGCGGACACGTCGTGGCGCAACTCGTCGACCTTGCGGGCCCACTCCCGCAGGTCGCCGTCGTGCACACGCTCCACCAACCGCTCGTAGGCGGCCCCGCCCGACGTGGCGGTGATGGTGACGACGTGGTAGGCGGGCCCACTGCCGTGGGCATGGTGGAGGTACCACAGCAGCCGGGCGTCGTCGCCCTCGGCCAGCTTCGGCATCCACTCGTTGCGGAAGGCGGCTTCGAAGGCGGCTTCGTCCCGGCCGCGCACCTGATGGGTCTCGTGGAGGAGCAGCATCAGCGCGTCACCAGCGGTGCCACCGACTCCCCGAAGGCGGCCATCTGGTCGCACAGCTCGCTCACCGAGCGGCTGGGGAAGCGAACCTGGATGTGGCAGACGCCGAGCTCCACCCAGCCCCGCAGGTCCTCGGCCAGTTCTTCGGGGCTTCCGGTCTTGGTCCATTTGGGAAGACCGGCGGTGTCAGCCCCGACGTGCATCGGGCCGGCCAAGGCGCCCACGGCGATGGGCTCGCCGGGGCGCAGCTCGTCGCGCAGCTCCAGCAGGCGCGGGACCATCTCGGCGAGATCGCTGCGCCGCGGGGTCTGCGGGAGCCACCCCTCGCCCCGCTGGGCGGCGCGCCGCAAGGCGGCGGGCGACGATCCCCCCACCCAGATGGGCGGCCGGGGCTGCTGCACGGGCCGGGGCCGCGCCCCGAGGTCCGACGCCGGCCACGTCGGGCCGGGCAGCGTCGGGAACTCGTCGACGAGCGCAGCGGCGATGCCGTCGATGGCCTCGTCGAGTAGGGCGCCCCGCCGGGTGAAGTCGGCGCCGGCCAGCTCGAACTCCTCGGTCACGTGTCCGGCGCCCACCCCGATGATGAGCCGCCCCCCTGACAGGGCGTCCAGGGTGGCGAACTCCTTGGCGGCGCGAAGCGGATGGCGGAGGGGGGCGATGTAGACGTG
>Ga0307477_10003277_pt1 | contig 12094 bp, 10 predicted proteins | sample atmos_gasesECM2C_FD_203316 | JGI IMG/M metagenome (GOLD analysis project Ga0307477, IMG submission 203316) | Hardwood forest soil microbial communities from Morgan-Monroe State Forest, Indiana, United States - atmos_gasesECM2C_515 | ecosystem: Environmental > Terrestrial > Soil > Temperate...
GACCGGCGTGACCGGCATGCTCCGGCGGGCACGCCGGCGCCTGGGCCGGGAAACGACGGAACGCCGCGCCCGAGGTCTGGTGCGCCGACACCTGGACCTTCCTTCGCAACCAGACCGAGGAGTCTGGGCGGTCACGTCGGTCCGCGACGAGGCAGACACCATCGGACACGTGTTGGATCATCTTCTGGCCGAGGGCGTCCAGCGGATCCTGGTCGCCGATCATCTCTCTCGGGACGGAACCAGCGACATCCTCGCGGCGTATGCCCGGCGCCACCCGGTGACCGTCGCCCCCCTGACGCTCGACGGCTTTCCTCAAGGCGCGGTCATGACCGTGCTGGCCCGGCACGCGGCGCGCATGGGCGCCGAGTGGATCATCCCCTTCGACGCCGACGAATTGTGGTTCGGACCGAGCGGTCAGCGGCTGGCGGACTACCTCCTGAGTCGTGACGAAGCGATCATGCGCGGCCCCCTCTGGGACTATCTCGCCACCGGCAACGACGATCCGGCCCAGCCCAATCCGTTCGAGCGCATCAACTACCGCCGTGACGCTCCTGGAGGCACCACCGGCGGATGGTTCAAGGTTGCCTTTCGAGCCCACCGGCGCGCCGTGCTCGTCATCGGCAATCACGCGGTGCAACGTCCGGGCCAGACAGGAGACGGCCTCGTGATCGCCCACTACCAGTTCCGTTCCAAGGAACAGTTCATACGCAAGGTGACCCAGGGGAGCGCGGCCTTCGACGCCGCCGGCCTTGGGGGCAGGGCCGGCCACCACTGGCGCGACCTCGCCGCTCGCCAAGGCGATCTCGACCGGCTCTGGTCGGGCCTGGCTCGTGACCAAACGCTGCCGTTCGATTGGTGGCCAGTGCCGACGGGACTCGTCTACGACCCTGGCTGCCGTCTCTTGCGTGCCAGCCTCTCGGCTCGTTGAGCAGCTCCTCAGGGCCGGCCGGACGCCGCGACCTCGCGCAGCAGCTCCTCCCAGGCCGCGGCGACCACCGACAGCTCGAAGCGCTCCAGGCAGTGCCGCCGGGCCTCGTCACCGAAACCCTCCGCGTGGTCGATGGCGCGGGCCAGCGCGGCGCGAAGCGCGACCGGGTCATCCGGAGGGACGAGCAGGCCCGTCCGATCGGGAATCACGATCTCGCGCACCCAGCCGACATCGGTAGCCACGACGGGCAGCCCCGTGAACGCGGCTTCGATCAGCACGCCGGGCAGCCCTTCGGTCCGGCTGGGCAAGACCACAACGTCGGCGGCGGCGAGGGCGCTGCTCGGCTCGTCGGTGGAGCCGACCACGTGCACCCGTCCGGGTGCGACGGCCGCCCCAAGCCCGGCGATGGCGGCGCGCTCGGGTCCACCACCGACAACAAGAAGATGCACGTCCGTCAGATCGCCCACCGCCCGCACGGCAGCAGCCACATCCTTCTCGGGGCTGAGCGCCCCGAGATAGAGCACCACCGCGCCCGTGCGGGGAAGGCCCCAACGCTGCCGGGCCGCCGTCCGGCGCGGCTCCCCCGCCACAGGAAACCGAGAGGCCGGGATGCCTTTGGGGATGGTGCGCAGCTTGTGGGTTGGCACGCGGTACCGGTCGTGGATGGCCTGCGCCGTCTTGTCCGTGAGCGCTACCACGGCCGCGGCTCGGCCGAGCAGCACTCTCGAGCGGGTGCGGTGCGACCACGTCCGGCCCCAGAAGTCGGGGTCGCCGATGTTCCGGTAGACAAAGGGCCGACCCGTTCCGACGAGCGCGATCGCTGCGGCGGGAAGCGTGGTGGACCCGTGGGCGATGACGACGTGGGCCCGACCCGACCTCCGCCTGAGACCGGCGAGGGTGGCGGCGCCGAGTCGGGATGGCCCGAGGGTCGGCACCTGAAGTCCGTTGGCATCGTGGCCTGGGGTCAGGGCCACTGTCTCCACTCGCCAGCCGCGCTCGGCGAGCGCATGGCCCAAGTCGACTCCGAACACCTCGGCGCCGCGCCGATCGGTCGTCGTGATCAGTTGCAGTACGTCAAGGCCCGACGGATGGGAAGGCACGCCGAAGTTAGTATCGCGGCGCCTGTCCATGCTCCGTAGCGACCCAATGAAGGTGGCCCTGCTCATCCGCGATCCAGTCGAGCAGTCCGGGAGCCGGCTGCGGGCGGTTCAGTGGATTCCGCATCTGGAGGCTGCCGGCGCATCGGTGCGCGTGCTTCCGTGGGTGGTGCATTCCCGCCAGGACCTGGTCCGCTATGCGATGCACGCTGCCCGTCTCGCTCGGTGGGCCGATGTCGTCGTGTTCCACAAGCCGTGCCAGCCGAGATGGCTCATCAACGCAGTGCGCCGGTTGACGCCACGGATGCTCGTCGACTTCGACGACGCCGTCTGGGCGCCACTGCCCGGAGAGGCCCTCGCACCGTGGCACGACCGACTGCGGGTGCGGCTCGTCCGATCCATGCGCGCCGCCGATGGGGTTCTGGTCGGCTCGCATCGGCTGGGCGAGTGGGTGGCGGCTTCAGCGCCAGCAGTCCCGGTCACCTGGATGCCGACCTGCGTCGACCTCGCTGACTACCCGGACGTCAAGCGAGCGGTGGACGGGCCCGCCGCCGTCGGCTGGATCGGGGCAGGTGCCAACCTCGGCGATCTGGAGACGCTCGGCCCTGCCCTCCGCCGCTTGAGCGGCGACAGCGGCGACAGCAAGGCCACGCTCACGGTGATCAGCGACCGCCCCGCGACGCTCCCGGGGGTCTGCAGCCGCTTCGTGCCGTGGTCGAGGGCGGGCGAGGCTGCCGCCCTTCTCACCCTCGACATCGGCGTGATGCCGCTTCGAGATTCCGATCGAGCACGAGGCCGCTGCGGGTTCAAGGCCATCCAGTACATGGCGACCGGCCTCCCCGTCGTCGCCTCGCCCGTGCCGGGGCCGTCGGAGGTCGTCGAGGACGGGGTGACCGGGCTGTTCGCGGTCGATAACGGGGCGTGGGAACAGCAGCTCCGGAAGCTCACGCACGACACGAGCCTGCGCTCGGAGCTAGGAGCGTCGGGGCGCGAGGCCGCAGAATCGAGGTATTCCGTGCAGGCCAACCTCCCTCGTTTGCTGGCTGTCCTGCGCGGCTCCGATTGATGCCTGTGACGCTCAGCGTGAGAGAACGACCGCTCTCTGCTAGAGTAAGAGCAGGGCACCGTGTTCCGCGGCGGGACCGGGGTCGCCTACCATCCGGATTGGGTGATGTGCTGACGTGGCCGACCTGACGCTCCCGCTGATACATCCGCCGTTACCCCCCGATGCGCCCGATCCGGCCTTGCGGTTCCGGCGCCGCGTCACCCTTCGTACCCTGGCTGCCGAGCTCTGGCACGACCGTGAGCTCATCCGCACGCTCGCCGAGCGGGATCTCCGAGCCCGCTACAAGCAAACCGTCCTCGGGTTTGCGTGGACCTTCGTCACCCCAGTGCTGATGCTGATCGCGCTGACGGTGTTCGTCCAGCGGGTCATCAACGTCAAAACCAACGGCGTCCCGTACTCGATCTTCTCCTACACCGGCCTGTTGGCCTGGGGGTTCTTTGCGTCGGCCATCAGCAGCGGTGCCAACAGCCTGATCGGCAACATGTCGCTGCTCAACAAGCTGTACTGCCCTCGCGAGGTCTTCACCCTGGGCGGGGTGATCGTGTCGATGTTCGACACCGCGACCAACATGTTGATCTTCTTGCCGTTGTTCGTGGTGACCGGCTTCTACCCGAAGGCGACCAGCTATTGGGTGCCGGTTCTGCTGATTATCGAGCTGGCGTTCGCCCTCGGCGTGGCCTTGCTGGCCGCGTCGCTGATCGTCTTCCTGCGAGACCTGCGCCACGCCCTGCCCATCGTTCTGCAGGTCGGTCTGTTCGTGACACCCGTCGCCTACGGGTTCGACGCCATCCCGAAGGTATGGCGCCCGCTCTATTCGCTCGTCAATCCGCTCGGCCCCGTGATCGACGGCTATCGGCGCGCCGTTCTACTCGGGCGGTCGCCGGAGCTCGGGCTCCTCGGGCTGGCCGCGCTGAGCTCCTTCCTGTTCCTGGTGATCGGGTACTGGACGTTCAAGCGCCTCGAGCCCGGGGTGGCCGATGTTGCCTGACGGCTCTGTCAGGGCAGCCGAGATCTGGAAGCGGTTCCGCGCCGATCGTCGTCGCCGACTCCTGCGCGATCAGATCGAACACGGGGTCAACCGGGCCCTCGGCCGGGACGAACCAGCGGCGTGGCGGTGGGTCTTGCGCGACGTCAACCTGGACGTTCCGCCCGGCCAGGCCGTGGGCCTGGTCGGCGTCAACGGCTCGGGGAAGTCGACCCTGCTCAAAATCCTGTGTCGCGTGATGTACCCCTACGCCGGGACGCTGGAGGTCGCCGGCCGGGTGGGGGCGCTGATCGAGGTGAGGGCCGGCATCCACCCGGACCTGACAGGGCGGGAGAACGTGTTTCTCTACGGCTCTCTGTGCGGGTTGTCGCGCAAGCAGGTCGCCGAACGGTTCGACGAGGCGGTCGAGTTCGCCGAGCTGGCCGAAGCGATCGATCGCCAGGTCAAGTTCTACTCGAGCGGCATGGCCATGCGGCTGGGCTTCGCGGTGGCGGCGTGCATGGATCCCGACATCCTGCTCGTCGACGAGGTGCTAGCCGTCGGCGACGCGTCGTTCCAGCAGAAGTGCCTCGATCGCATGCGCAAGGTGCTGGCCGCCGGGACGACGCTCGTCTTCGTCTCGCATGACCTCCAGTCGGTCGAGGCGGTCTGCCAGCGCTGTGTCTGGCTCGACAACTCCGTTGTCCGCGCCGACGGGCCTACGAGGGAGGTACTGGCTGAGTACCGCCAGGCCGTCGAAGAGGTCGCGGCCCAGGGCGACACCGACGGGCGGGTCAGGATCGTGAAGGCGGAGGTCCTGTCGCCCGAGACGGAGACGGCCGAAAGCGGCGCACCTATTGTCGTGCGCTTGGTTCTCGAAAGCCCTGAGGGGTTCAGCGGGTCGAGCGTCTGCGTCGGGGTGAGCGAGGGGACAGCAACACCCGCGTTCATGATCGATCACGCCCTCTCGCTGGGCCAGGGGCTCACGGAGATCCGGTGCACCATCCCGAGACTGCCGGTGGCGGGCGGGCAGTACTACGTGTGGACCGGGGTGTTCGATCGGGCAGGGGCGGACCTGGTGCCGTGGCAGCCGGTCGAGAAGTTCGGGGTCACCGGAGCCGAGCTCGGACTCGCGCCGCGGGGCATCGTGAGGCTGGCCCCGCTGTGGATCGACGCCCGATGGGATGTCGATGTCGCCGACCCCCGAGCCGCCGAGCGCTGATCTCGCAACTGATGACGCCCAACTGGAAGCGGCGTCTTGCGCGCCGAGCCGAGCATCTTCTGGGCCCGATTGTCGACACAAAGTCGGCGGTCCTCGAGCGTCGCCTGCGCGAGGAGACCGACGCGCTGCGAGCGGCCGTCGGCCGGGGAGAGTGCCAGGCCCGAGCAGGCGCGGCGCCGGGCGACCTTCGAGCTGCCGAGTTCCAGGTCTTCTCCCAGTGGAACGAGGACGGCGTGATCCAGCACCTCGTTCGGAATGTGCCCATTGCCGACCCGACCTTCATCGAGTTCGGCGTGGAGAGCTACCGGGAGTCCAACACCCGGTTCCTTCTCGTCAACAACGCTTGGAGGGGGTTGGCCATCGACGGTGGCGACGCCCATCGCCGGTTCCTTTACAGCGACAGCGAACTCGGCTGGCGCTATCCGATCGACGCGCGAACCGCCTTTCTCACCCGGGAGACGGTCAACGACGTGTTCCGCGACGCCGGCTTCGTGGGCGACGTCGGCCTCCTGTCCATCGACGTCGATGGCAACGACTACTGGCTGTGGGATGCCATCGACGTCGTGTCGCCGCGTGTCGTCATCGTGGAGTACAACAGCACGTTCGGGGCCGAGCACGCGGTCACGGTCCCTTACGACCCGACCTTCGACGTCGCCGAAGCTCACTTCTCCCGGCTGTACTTCGGCGCGTCTCTCCCCGCCCTCGTCGGGTTGGGCGGGCGGAAGGGCTACCAGTTCGTCGGCTGTGAGAGTCACGGCGCCAACGCCTTCTTCGTTCGAAATGACGTCGCCGGCCGCCTGCCGAGCCTGAGCGCGGCCCAAGGCTACGTGGCCAGTTGGTTCCGCAGTAGCCGAGACGAGGCGGGCCGGCTCACCTTCGTCGGACCGCATGCCGACCGCCTGGCCTTGATGGGCAACGAGGTGGTGGAGCACGTGCCCGACGGACGCCGTGTCCGCATCCGGGACCTGTTTCGTCTGGATTAGCGGGTCCCGCCCGCCAGCGCGAGGAGCTGTTCCTCGAGGCGAGCGGCGGCGAGGTCCGCCGTCCAGAACTTCTCGACATTCTCGCGGGCCTGTCTTCCCATGGCGCGGGCCCGGGCCGGATCCGCCAGGAGTCCCCCGACCACCGCCGCCAACGCCTGCGGGTCGTTGTCAACCAGAACACCGGTGGCGCCATCCTCGATGCTCTCGCGCACCCCGGCTTCCGCCACCGCGACGGTGGGAAGCTCGCAGGCGGCCGCCTCGAGTGGCGCCAACCCGAACGGCTCCAGCCGAGGCGCGTACACCATCACGGACGCCGTATTGAGATGGGCCACAAGGTCAGCGTCTGAGATCCCGATGAGCGGGGTGAAGTCCACTCCACGGTTCCGAGCCTCGGCCATCAGTTGGTTGACGTAGAACGGCGCTGCCACGTTGGCGATCCAGACGAGCCGCGGAGGTTTGCCCTCGCACCGGGCCAACGCGTCGATCACGAAGCCAACGTTCTTGTGGGGCATCAGCGCACCGAGGCCGAGGACATAGCCTTCCCGCCCAACGCCGGTTGGGCGAAAGACATCGACGTCGATCCCCAGATAGCAGACTCGAGCGTCTAGGCCGTAGGCCCTCAACACCGACTCGCGCGAATAAAGGGAGTTGACCAGGATCACGTCGAAGGCGCAGGCGTTCTCAGCCTCATCCCTCGCTTGGATGCGAAGCGCCTGGGTGAGGCGGTAGTCAGCGACCAGCCGACGGAGCCCTGGACGGCGACGCCGGTTGGCCCACCAGACCACCCCCGGCATCGCCTCGTAAAGCGGGCGATACGGCTCTTGGAGATAGAGCGCCGACGGGAGGCTCACATGCCTGGCGATGGACGAGACCGAAAAGTGATGACAGGACCCGGCGAGCAGCACGTCAAATCGTCCGGCTTCAATCTCTCGCGCACAGTCTCGGCAATGCCGATCCATCTCCTCGATGTCCGCCCGCTCGTTGCGCACGATCTCACGAAGGGTGAGCTTTGGCTTCTCCCGCTTTGGCCCAATCACCCGCGCGTGCTCGCGCACCATGTCGCCGAGCGGGAGGTAAGAACCATCCGCCGAGGACGGGCACCACACCTCGATCTCGTGGCCGCGCTCCAGCAGCCCCTTCACGTGGGCGTGCAGCGCCCGCTTGCCCCCACCACTGGGAAGGTTGTGCCACACGGCGATGCGCATCTGGCGAATGGTAAGGCCGGCTCACACCGGATGGCGGCGGCGCGGGGACCGTGCCACGGCGAGCCGCCGGGCTCGAGGTCCGGCGAGGGCCTCGACCCATTGGATCAGCCCCCTGCGCCGACGGGGATCCGCGGCCAACGCCAGCGTCGTGGCCCGTATAGCCGGCGCCCACCTGCCGGCCCGGAGGTAGGTCACGCCCATGGTTCCCAGGTACTTGGCCTTGTAACGGCGGTGCCGGGCGAACGTCTGCCGATGTTTGCGGACGGTCCGATCCATGCTCTGTGCCCGCGCGAGCAGGTCTGCCGACAGGCGAGGACGGTCGGCGGCCGCGCTGGTAAGCCGGTAGGTGACCTCGTCCAGGCCTTGGAATGAGCTCACGCGGTTGAGGCGGAGGAACAGATCGTCGTGCTCCCAGGAACGGAGAGCTTCGTCCCAGCCACCCAGTGATCGAAGCAACGCCGTCCGAACCAGCAGCGTGTTGTGAACCTGGAAGCTCGATCCGGGACAGCTCTCCATGTGGTAGTCGGCTCCCAGCGGCAAGGTTGGGGGGCGACGTACTTCGACCGCCGCGCCGGCCTCGTCGGAGACCTCGATCGCGGCCAGGACCGAGATCGGCGCGGGAAGCGTCGACTCGAGAGCTGCCTGTAGGGCCGATTCGACAAAGCGCGGGAGCACCTCGTCGTCGTCGTCGAGAAAGGCGATCCACTCGCCTCGAGCCGCTTGCAGGCCGGCGTTGCGGGCCGCGCATACTCCGTTCGACCGGTCGCGCCTCACCACGCGGATGCGCTGGTCGGTCTCGGGGACGAACGCAGGGCGGGAATCGTCGTCGACCACGATCACCTCGATATCCGGCCTGGTCTGATCCAGCGCGCTCCGAACGACGATGGTCGCAGTCGGCCGGTCACCCATCGATGCGCCCCCATCGACGCAAGGTGAAGTCGAGCAGGCCCAGGCGTCGGGCCGTGACCCTCGGCTTGGACCGGTTCCCCGGCCGCGCCGTCTGCAGCGTCAGATGCCCGAGCTCTCTGAGGAACACCCCGCGCGGGGCATTCCGGGAGAGGAATCGAAGGCGGTTCCTCGTAAGCAGACGCTCCGTTGAGGGCCCCGGCCGCTGCCAGGCCCGAGCCGCGGGGAGGCACTCCACGGCCCACCCGCGGCGCCGAAGACGGCAGCAGAAGTCCATCTCCTCGCAATACATGAAGTAGTGCTCGTCGAAAGGTCCGGCCTGCCCCCAGGCCTCCCGGCGCACCAGGAGCGCGGCGCCGTCGACCCAGTCCACATCTCGAGGCCCCACCTCAGCCCAATCGGACATGGCATCAGGGCTGTCTACGTGGCGCGAGCGCCAATCCGAGGGCGCCAGCAGCCCGCCCGCGGACCAGACCTTCTCCGGGCGGTCGAGATGGCCGAGGATCGGACCCACCACTCCCACCGACGGGCGCTCGTCCAGCCGGGCGGCCAACCGTTGCAGGCAGTCCTCGGCCAGACGGCATTCGTGGGTGAGGAGGAGGAATGCGTCCAGATCCGAGCCGGAGGCGAGGCGCTGCATCCCCAGATTCATCCCCGGCCCGTAGCCGTCGTTGGACCCGGCGCCGACGACGTCGACATCGGGCCGCGCCGCTCGCAGCTGCTCGACCGAGCCGTCCCGCGAGCAGTTGTCGACCACGACGAGGCGGGTCGGCTTCAGCGTTTGGGCCTCGAGGGCCCGCAGCGTCGCCTGCACTCCCGGCCAGAACTGGAAGTGGAGAACCACAACCCCCACAGCCAGCTCAGCCACGGGGCTCAATCACCCTTTCGGCGCAGGCGATGATCGAGGGCCGGATGCGCCCCCATTCGTACTCGTCTTCGAACAAGGCGAGGGCCGCAGCCACGACTCGATGCCTCAACGCTTGGTCGCCGATGAGTCGGTCGCATGCCGCGCCGAAAGCCTCCGGCTCGTCGGCCACGACCAGATGTTCGCCGTCCTTGACCTTCAGGCCCTCGCATCCAACCCGCGTCGACACGACCGGGATGCCGTGGGCGAACGACTCGAGGATCTTGAGCCGGGTGCCCCCGCCGAAGCGCAAGGGCACTGCGGCGATGTCGGCCAGGCGCAGCTCGGCTTCGATCTCGGGGACGTAGCCGGTGACGGTCACCCCCGGGGTGCTCGCCAGAGTCCCCACCCGCCTGTTGCCGGCGCCGACGATCCGCAGCTCAGCCGTCGGCCGGAGACGCCGAAGCTCCGGCCAAACGCGCCCGACGAAAAACTCAGCTCCGTCGATGTTGGGGTCGTACGTCATCGACCCTTGAATGATCACCGTGGCTGGATCTCGCGACTCCAGGTGGCCGCAACGGGTCACGGGCCGGCTGTAGCCGTTGGGGATGACCCACGCATCGGCGCAGCCCAAGCGTTCGTGGTCAAGCTCGCTGGCCACTACCACCGCCCTGGCGCGGGCGACGACGTGAGCGTGGAGTTGACGCCACCGGCGAAGGTTCACCCGCATCACCGCGGTCCTCGCCCGGCGGCGGACCCGTGCCCGGGCCGAGGCGGCCGTCGATTCGCTCGGGTCGCGCGCGGCGGCCAGCCGCCAGCGCAGCTTGGTATCGCCCAGGTCGTAGAGGTCCACGATCTTCGACATCGAGAGTTCCGGCTCGAACGCGACGAACGTCTCCGCGTTGCCGACCCACGCGAGATCGTACGGACCCTGCATCCATTGTCGGAGATCACGTCGAGCCTGGGTGTAGTCGCGAGCGCTGTATTCGCGAGGGACCTTGCCGTTCATCACCCAGCGGAGATCCCGCCACCGGTTGATGGTCGCCCGGGTGCGGGGGGTGCTGCCGATCCGGCGGGCGGGCTCGCCGGCCGGAACAGCGGCGGGCTCGTCCGTGCTCACGTGAGCGAACACGTCGACCTCGCCGAGCGAGGCCAACGCCCGGACGACGTTGGCCGTCCGGATGCGCCCGCCGTTGGTCTCAGGCCACGGGACGTCCTCGGCCAGGACGAGGATCCTCACACTCCCGCCTGCAGGTCTCGGTAGTCGCCTTCCACGCGCTTCGACAGTACGTGAGGAATGCGATGCTGGTCGGCGGTGAACATCTACTGGTACTGGCCCTTCCCGCACCGGGGAGAGAACGCCCTCGCCCTTGGGCTGCTGCGACCGGATGACCACCTGACCGTCCACTCACTGGCCAGCCGGTTCGGCGAGCAGCTGACCGGCACCTCGGTGCGCTACGACATCCGGCGCGAGCTGCCCGAGCCTCGACCACGCTCGCGCGGCTCCGTGCGCTGGCTCGGCTCGAGGGCGTTGACCTATTCCGAGCGAGCCGGTCGCCGGCTGCGCGCCGTGCGCGGCGGCGGCTTCGACATCTGCCACATTCACTCGCTCAACTACTTCACCGACGGCATCGCCCTCGCCCCGCTTCATCGACATGCCGCCGTCGTGTCGTCGGTAAACGACGTGGTTCCCCACGAGCGACGGATCCCGCACGCCGTCGAGAACAGGTTGCTCTCGGTGCTGTACCGGCAAGCCGGTCATCTGGTGGTGTACCACGAACGCCTGCGCACCCAGCTGCACGACGAATTCGGCGTCGGCCGGGACCGCATCTCCGTCGTTCCGCATCCGGTCCTCTCCGCCCAGCCTCCGGCGGATGGCTCCGTCACCAACGGCGCGCCGACGGTCCTCTTCTTTGGAACGTTTCGGCGCAACAAAGGGATCCGGGTCCTCCTCGACGCCATCCGCCGGCTGGACGGCCTGGCGGAGGTGCGTTTTGTGTTTGCCGGCCGCGGCGACGCAGACCTGGAGCGGGCGGTCCGAGAGGCCGCGGCATCCGACCGCCGGATCGAGGCCGACATCCGCTACATCGAGAACGACGAGCGCGCCAAGCTGTACCGACGCGCCGACCTCGTCGTGCTGCCGTACACCGCGTTCGCGTCGCAGAGCGGCGTGCTGGCCGACGCCTACGCGTACCACGCTCCGATCCTCGCTACCGATGTTGGTGCCGTCGGTGACACCGTCCGCGACGACGGGACCGGCTGGGTGATCGACCCTGGCGACCCGGAGGCGCTGGCCGCGGGTATCCAGCGCGCCCTCGCCGACGATGAGGGCCGGCGGGCGGCGCGAAGCTCGGCCGCCGCCGCGGCCGAACGCCAGAGCTACCCAGCGGTCGCGGCCCGACTCCGGGCTATCTACCGAAGCGTGCTCGACCTGCCCAAGGAAACCGGGAAGTAGAGGTGCTCGACGTAAGCGTGGTCATGCCCATCTTCAATGGGGCTCGGTTCCTTTCCGACCAGTTGGCGTCACTGCAGAGCCAGGATTTTGGCGGGTCGTGGGAGCTCCTCGCCGTCGACAACGGGTCGACCGATGAGTCGACTGCAGTGCTACAGGCGTTCGCCGGCGCGCTCCCCCTGCGCGCCATGGCGACTTCGAGTCCGGGCAAGGCCCATGCCCTGAACGACGCGTTATGGGGAGCGAAGGGTCGCTACCTGGTGTTCTGCGATCAGGACGACGTGATGACGCCGTCGTATCTCTCCGAGATGGTGAGGGCACTCGAAGCATGGGCCGTCGCCGGCGGGCGGCTGGAGCACGACGCCCTAAACCCGGGCTGGCCGAAGATGTTCCGCGACCAGGTCGATGGCCTCCCCAGGCTCGGCCC
>Ga0307477_10003278_pt1 | contig 12093 bp, 6 predicted proteins | sample atmos_gasesECM2C_FD_203316 | JGI IMG/M metagenome (GOLD analysis project Ga0307477, IMG submission 203316) | Hardwood forest soil microbial communities from Morgan-Monroe State Forest, Indiana, United States - atmos_gasesECM2C_515 | ecosystem: Environmental > Terrestrial > Soil > Temperate...
ACGAGTTAACGTACAAAACCGAACACGGGATTGGGTTCAGTAAGCGGCGGGTAGGCGACACCGTTAAGCGGCTGCTTGGTTCTGGAGGTGGTGACGAGGCGTCCCTGGCAGCATTGGGTCAGTTGACGAACGCAATTTGGGAGAAGCTTCGGGCAAAGGTGACCATCCAAGCGCACCCATGAGACCGACACCCCCGGTTCCGTATCCTTCCAGTTTTCGGCGGGTGGACCAGCCTTTCCTGATCCTTTGTTTCTCGCGAGCACTCCAAGCGTGCTACGGCGGAAACAGTTGTAGGAGGCACCGCGATTTGCTGTTACTGGCTGGCCCAAGCCTTGGCAGCATCGAATTTTTCGCGTTTAGTCCACACGCTCTCGTCCCAGTCTTCGCCGATCTGCTCCAGCGCCAGGCGTGCTGCGGGTTTGTCGTCCTCTTTGTAGGCCATGCTGGCAAAGCGGTTCCGTTTGAGGCTCGAGACACCATAGAGTTGCCCGAGAGCTAAATAACCGCTCTTGATTCTTGCCCAGGAGAAGTCTTGCAAGGCCGTCTTCTCTGCATCACATTGGCAGGCGACCAGGCTGGCAATTTCAAAATAAAGCATGTCGCCTTCTGGGCCGCCGACGCGGTCGGCGACCTCCTCGTCATACGCCTCCACCTCTCCCTCAACTCCGTACCACCGGGGCAGCAGGAAGTTCGCGTGTTCGCGATAAAAGTGATAGTAGCCCGGCTCAAGAGCAACGGCCTGCTCCATGACCTCCCTGGCTTGGGATTTGTCCCATCCCTGCACGCGGGCTATAGCTTGCACCAGTTCAAACCACATGGGATCCTTTTCCTTCAGTCGAGCGGCTTCGGCCAAGGTAGAAGCGGAAAGGGCGGTGCGCTCTCCAAAAAATTTCCAACCCGTATCTGTCACTGTTTTGGCATAGCCGCTTCCCCGGGCGTACGCATAACTATTCCTGTACTTATTACTTCACATCCAGTTCGGCCGTGTTCCGAATGCCGTCCCCAGTGATAGCGGCACGAGATCCAGACTGGCGGGTCGGTCTAACGCCGGAACAAAAGTTGTAGGAAACGAAAGAAAATTGTTAAAGTCAAACGTTCCAGCTAGTGGAAGAATGAAGGTTTTAGGCAAAACGGCGATCCACAGATTAACCCAGGCACGCCGGGCACACAGGCGTAGCGTGCCGCTTCGCACCTTGACATTCCGAACGATCCTGCCTCTTGCGACACTGTTTCTCGGACTGTCGCCAGTCGCCCGCGCGGACGATTTCTGGAAACACAAGCCTCCCGCGCAGTGGACGTCTGCGGAAGCTCTAAAACTTGTGCGACGTTCGCCCTGGGCGAAGCAGGAAGTGGCGGTGTTTCTCCGACTGGAAAATCAGGCGGACTACAGCATTCCCACAGGCCTCAAGCACTGCGACCCGGATGCCATCGACGCGAATGGGAATTGCACGCAGAAGGGAAGAATCGAAGTGCCGGTTGATTCCTCCCGCGGGCCAAATGCGGGGCCGAGACTTTCGCCTTCCACCGCTTTCCTTGTGCGCTGGGAATCTGCCACAACGGTCACTCAGGCGTTTGCGCGGCTGGCGGAACTCGGCGAACGAGCGGCGGCCGAGTTTCAGGCGCCAGCGCCACGGGTCCCCACGGAGAGGTACGTCATCACGGTGAAACTCGAGCAGGCCGGCCGCGCAGGTTTCGAGCCTTTCACGATCACAACGGCCGGAAAATCCGACTTGCGCGCGGCCCTCAAGACGCATCGCGGCACCGTTGCACCACTTGAAGTCGAGTTCGGCGGAACGGGCAGTAGCGCCGCCGTTCATTTCTTTTTTCCGCGGACTCTCGACGGCGCTCCACTGCTCGGACCGGAAAGAGATTCGGCGGAATTCATCTTGTCCGGGGTCAGCTTCTCGGTGCGCAGCAAGTTCACACTGGACCCGGAGTTTCTCCACTAAACCAATCCGCAACCGCCCCAGTTCTTTTGCAGTTCCCACTTGCAGGAGCTGCAGGATTCATAGATTCTTGTTGACAACAAAAAGGATGGGCATACAATCTCGTCTCAAAGCGCAAGCCCTGCGGGGGGGTTGCACTCTCGAAGCTAGGTGGGGCGAACATGTCCAAATCATATTGCGGACGCTTTAGTTCTATTTTTGTGTTTGTCCTTGTCTGCGCTGTCTCTCTATCCGCGCAGATTACAACGGGTGATATCAACGGTACGGTGACGGATCAGAGCGCCGCCGCAGTGGCGGGCGCCACGGTCACGGCGGTCTGTCCGGACACCCAGTTCACCCGCACGATCAAGTCCGGCTCCGTTGGCGAATATCGTCTGTCAGAAATGCCCAGTTGCATTTACAGAGTCTCCGTCTCTGCTCAAGGGTTTAAGACTACGGTGCGCAATGTGACGGTTACTGTCGCCCAGCAGACCAAGGCGGATTTCCGGCTTGAGGTCGGACAGAACACGGAAACCATCACGGTGGAAGCAGTCGCGTCGCTTGTGGACTATTCGTCGGGGATCAACAACGATGTGGACCAGCAGCGCATCGTGGATCTGCCATTCAACGGCCGCGATTTCAAGTCCATCCTCGCGATCACGCCTGGTGTTCAGCGCACGCCGGGTGGTGGATTCTTGGACGTCAGTATCAGCGGGATGCGAAGCACCTCGAACAACTACCTTGTCGATGGGATGTACAACAATGATCGATTCTATGGCAGCGAGATCATCGGCCAGCCGGGAATCCTGGGGCTTTCCGCCTCACTTTTGCCCAATGACGCCATTTCCGAGTTCACCGTGCAGCAGCTTCCCTCCGCTGAATATGGCGTTAAGGGCGGCGCTTCGATCAACGTGACGTTGAAGAGCGGCACGGACGCTTTCCACGGATCGGCTTACTACTTCGGTCACACCGATTACACGGATGCACTGAACCCGATCACCAAGACCATTACGACTCTCCATAACCATCAGTATGGTGCCACGATCGGTGGGCCCATCGTGAAGGACCGCACCTTTTTCTTCGGCAACTTCGAAGGGCAGAGGAACAGCTCGCTTGTGCCGTATCCCGTCGCGATTCCTACGCAAGGGGACCTCAATAACGCCTTGGCCTATTTTGACGCCACAAAACCTCCCTGTACTGCAACTGTTACAGTGGACTGCTTCGCTGACATTCATGGCTTGGGCATTAATCCTGCAGGGCAGAACTACCTCAAGTTCCTACCCGTTGACCCGTCGACGACGCCCGGCGGAACTTCCAAGGTTGTCGCGCTTCCGAATACTGGCAAGTTGAGCCAATTCCTCATCAAGCTAGACCACAAGATGAACGATCAGATGCAGGTCTCGGGCCGCTACGTCTTCGCCGACAGCATTCAGTCTGCGCCCTCTGCTGGCTACACCATCCCTCCGCCGAGCTCAGCGGGGAAGTCCGATTTGTTCAACACCATTGCCCCCACCCGCGTGCAAATGGCAGGCGTGACGTGGACCTACAATCTGGCTCCCAACAAGATTCTGGAGACGCGCTTCAACTGGCAACGGTACGCACAAATCCTGGATGTGAACAATAAGATTAACCCCAAAAGCCTGGGCATTGACACGGGCCCGCTCGACCCCTTGGACTACGGTGTGCCGGTGCTGTACAGCAGCGCAACCGCTGGGTACATTGGCGGTGTCTTTGGCTACCCGCTCAGCACGCGTCCCACCCAGATCTATGATACTTCCGCCCATTTCACCTGGATCAAGGGCAAACACACGATGAAGATGGGGGGCAACTACCAGTACGCTTCTACTTATAGCCTCCGGAACCGTGCCCGCACTAAATTCACCAGTTTTGAGACTGACTGGACCACTAACCTTACGGAGATGCTCTTGGGCCGACTCGATCAAGGGGCGCGTTCTTTCGGTGACACGTCGCGCCACATCTATCAGCCGTCTCTGGGCGTGTACTGGCAAGATGAATGGAAGGTCCGCCCTCGGCTGACGCTCAGCTTTGGTCTCCGGTGGGAACTCAATGGAGCGTTGGGCGAAGCCGACAAGAATGGCTCCAATTTCTCCCCCACTTTGGGTCTCGTGAAGCTCGGGCCGACGTTTCCGCGGCTTTATGACCTCGACCTGCATGACTTTGGGCCGCGAGCGGGCCTTGCTTGGGACATCTTTGGCAACGGCAAAACCGCCCTGCGCATCGGCTATTCGATGACTTACGACGTGGCTAACTTCGCCGCCATCAGCGCGCCGTACGCTTTCAATGGCGCGCGTGCCGGAGCCTTCACAAACTCGGACCTTGGAGTGTTTTCGGTCGTAGCGAACGCCAATGATGCGCCGTGTCTTAACGGCAATTCCTGCGCAAGTACCAGTGCTCTTCCCTCGGACCCAGGCGGTTTGTTTGAAGCCTTCGGTCCAAATACTTGTTATAACCCGGCCACGTCTGCAGTTTACGACTGGGTTTGCTACGGGCAGCAATCGGGCAGCCCAAATCCCGCCGTTCCAATCCAGACATTCGGCGCCAATCCCACAGGAACTCCACCCTTCAACATCTACGGCACCGTTTCTCCTCTGCTGACGCCCAGGATCCATTACTACAGCATGACCTTGCAGCATGAACTCTTCAAAAACAGCGTGATCACCGTCTCCTACCTCGGCTCGAAAGGACAGAACCTGTTCCTGGAGAGAAGTTTGAATAACCGCCAAATCGGATGCTGGGATGCCCAAAATGGCGGCCAGCAGACAGGGCCAGCCGGTACACCCTCCAACGACACTACCCTAAATTGTAGTCGGCCGTTTGACTCCATTTTTCAGACCAACGTTGGTGGCGTGTTGCAACCGTCCTACAAATACATCCTGCAGCTCACCAACCAAGGGCGTTCCAATTACAATGCTCTACAAGCATCGTTCCGCCAGCGCGATTGGCATAATTTCAATTTCCAGTACACCTTCACGTGGTCGAATTGCATCGACAATAATTCGACGAACCGGGGCGGCGGTTCGACCGTGCCGGCCCTCGAAAGCCCCACGTTTGTTCCTGACAGTAACAGGGGGCCCTGCGACACCGACATCCGCCTGAACTTCAATATGGGCGGTACGTATACTGTTCCCAAATGGTCAGCGCTCGGACGCGCTGGCGAGGGCTGGGAACTTGGCTCGGTCGCTACCCTCATTACGGGAGCTCCCTGGACACCCCTAGTTAGTCAATCACACGACCATTCAGGCCAGGACAATGTAGTCGCCCGCGCCGACTGTCTGCAAAAGCCCATATACAATTTCAGCGATCCCCATCAGTTCATCACCAACGCCGGATCAGCGTTTGCTTTTCCGGCTGACGGCACGATCGGGACCTGTGGCCGAAACAGCCTTCGCGTACCAGGATTTAGAGAGTGGGACATGAACCTGCTCAAGACCACGAAGATCACGGAACGCCTGAATATGCAGTTCCGGTGGGAAGTGTTCAACGTCCTAAATCGTGCCAACTTCAGCCCCTCTGTGGCGTCTCATAATTTTTCCTCCAGCTGCATACCCGGACCATGCACTAACGGTTTCGCTTCGATCAGTACCACACCGGATAGCCTGAACCCCGGTGTTGCGCAGGGCTCTCCGCGGGTCATGCAGTTCGGCCTGAAGTTCCTCTTTTGACGAATGCCGGGTCCACTATCTAAGGGAAAAGGGAGTTTGATAAAATCAGACTCCCTTTTTTTATGCGCCGCATCTACATTATCCTCTGTCTGTTCGCTTTGTTCCCGTCGCTCGCGGTGGCCGCTGACCCGCCCAGCGTCATCCTCATCACGCTAGACACCGTCCGCGCCGACCGTATGGGTTTTCTCGGTTCGAAGCGTGGCCTGACCCCGCAGTTGGACGCGCTGGCTGGCCAGAGCGTCGTCTTCGAGCGAGCGTATTCGCAGGCACCTCTCACGCCCGTCTCCCACGCCACCATCCTTTCCGGCACCTACCCGCGCTTCCACGGCGTGCGCGATTTCGGCAGCCGCATGTCGGATTCTCCTCCTTACTTGCCGGACTTGCTCCGCAAACGCGGTTATCGCACCGCGGCTTTTGTCAGTTCCATTATCCTCGACCCGAAAAATGGCTTCACGCCGGGCTTCGAGCGGGGATTTGACGTCTACGACGCGGGATTCCATCGTAAGAAGAGGAATGAAGACCGGCTCGGTTCCATCCAGCGGCGCGGCGAAGAAACCGTAGCGCGCGCGCTCGACTGGCTGGAGAAGAACGGCCAAGAGCCGGTTTTCTTGTGGGTTCACCTCTGGGACGCGCATGACCCTTACGATCCTCCTCCACCGTTTAAGGAGCGCTACGCCAAGGCACCGTACGACGGCTGCGTCGCGTACGTGGATGCAACCGTCGGCAAGTTGTTGGCTGGCCTGCGTACCGCGGGCACTTACGACGGCGCGCTGATTGCCGTCATGAGCGACCATGGTGAATCGCTCGGCGACCACGGCGAGAATACCCACGGCGTTTTTCTCTATGACTCGACGATCCGCGTGCCCCTGCTCATCAAGTTTCCGGTGGCAAGATTTGCCGGTCAAAAGATGGCCGCGCGCGCCAGCCTGGTGGACGTGGCGCCGACGCTCCTCGAAGCCTTGCAGGCACCGATACCCGAAGCGATGCAGGGGCAGTCTCTCGTTTCCCTGATCGGTGCCAAGGCCGTGCAGGACCGTCCTTCCTTTGCCGAAAACGAGTATTCGCATCGCGGCTTTGGTTGGAGTTCTCTGGAAGCTCTCCGAAAGGGGAGCTTCCTGTTCGTTAGAGCACCCCAGCCGGAACTCTATGACCAGACTGCAGACCCGGGTCAAGACCACAATATGATTCAGAAGAATAAGCTTGAGGCAACCTTCCTCGCGACGCAGCTCGATAGTCTCCTAAAACGGGCCGGCGCCAACGCTCCTAAAGAAGCGCGTGGATCGCTCGATCAGCAGAGCGTTGAAAAGCTCCGAGCGCTGGGCTATATGGCCTCCTCCGGAACCGAGACGGCCTCGAGCACCGTTGACCCCAAAATGCACATCCAAGTGGCTAACGATCTCCACGACGCCAATCTGAAGATCGAAGAAGGCAAGGAAATCACGGCGATTCCTCTCCTCGAGCACGTGGTGACAAACGACCCGCAAATTCCTCACGCGCAATACTTCCTGGGGGTCGCCTACAAAGAAAGCCACCAATACGATAAAGCCATCCTGCACCTGAGCAAAGCCATCGAGCTGGTGCCGGATTCCATGATGGCTCAGTACGAGATGTCACTCGCGTTATACGCGAAGGGCGAACTCAAAACTGCAGCTACACACCTCGAGATCGTCGTGGATCATAGCCCGGACTGGACGGATGCACGTTTTTCGCTGGCGGCCATCTACGCGCGGATCGATCGCTTGCCCGAGGCCTTGAACCATCTGGATATTACGCTTGGGCTCGACCCGGACCATTACCGCGCGAACCTGCTGCGCGGCCGCATCCTGGCGCTGAAGGATGATCCGGCAGGGGCTCTTGCCAATTTGCAGAAAGCGGTTCGGCTTGAGCCCAAATCGATCGAAGCCCACCAATTTCTGGCGGAGGCGTACTCGCAATTGGGACAGGATTTGAACGCCGCACGAGAGCGCGACGAGGCCAACCGGCTGAAGGTTCCTGGTCATCCTTGAAACTTTGCAGGTTTGTGGGCACCACGCCGCGCGATCCGTGGACAGCCCTGCGGCGCTGCCCTTCGCTCGACAGCCGCGATTCGCAAATATATACTTCATTTTTAGAACTCAGGGGTGTTCCATGGTTCCTAGAAAATTTGTTTTGCTGCTATCCGTCTTTTTGCTAGCCCTCCCGGTCTTTGCACAACAACAAAACACTACCAAACCAAAACCGCGGGTCATCGTCCTTGGCGTCAACGGCATGGAGCTGGACATCATTCGTCCGCTGCTGCTGAAGGGCCAGATGCCGAATTTGTCGAGTGTGATCGAGAGAGGGGCCTACGGAAAACTCCAGACGGTCTCCGCGCCGAATTGCCCCCGCGTGTACAGCACGCTGTTCACGAGCACGAATCCGGAAGAGCATGGCGTCACGGGATTTATTGTCGGCGGGATTACTGCCAACACCAACATGCTGAAGGAGGAGCCCGTCTGGTCGATGCTGTCGAAGCGTGGGATCACTGTGGGAATGGCAAATGTCCCGGCGACATTCCCGGTGATGCCGGTAAACGGATACATGATCAGCGGGATGCTCACGCGCGGCAAGAACTGTGAAGACGGCGTGCTTTGCGCGCCCAAGCTGAGCGAAGTGATGGGCGGCGACGCTGTCTATCCCAAGAGCATGCAAGCCGAGCTGCTGAAAAACGTCGGCGACTTCTACATTGACTGCGAGCGGATGCCCGGCGCGGGAGATCTAAAGGGCCACGAAGCGGAATTCATCGATAAGTGGCTTGGCAAGGTGCAGGTCATTCGCGACCAGCAGACCAAGCTGTTTGATTATCTGCTGACGACACATCCCACGGAGTTCACCTTTTTGGCGCAATCGTGCGAAGACCGCACCGGGCACTGGCTGTACCCTATCACGCCGTTCAATGTTGGCTACAATCCAAGCGTCAACAACGTGCGGCAGGATGCCTTCCCCGACCAGTACGTCGCCTTCGACAAAGTGCTTGGGTCGATCCTGAAGCATGTGGATGAAAACACATATTTAATTATTTTCTCCGACCACGGCATCAAGCCCCTGCGCGAGTTCGAAGAGAAAGATCCCCACGCACACATGGACCACGAGAAAACCACTCCGGTGATCGCCAAGCACGATTTTGCCGATGGCGACGACGTCCCCGGATCGTTTTTTGCTATGGGGCCCGGCATCAAGCACGATCTACGGCTGATGGGCCTGGGTGCGAGCGTGTATGACGTGGCGCCGACCCTCTTGCATATTTACGGCATCGAGCAGCCAAAGCAAATGCGGGGCCGCATTCTGACGGAGATTTTTGAGAACGGCGACAATAAAGTGGCGGCGAAGCAATAACGCTTCTGAAACTTTCCGCAAACCGGAGGTATTTGACCTGGTCACTTCGAACGGCTGGTCATTGCGGCCGTTTCGATTTTTGGAGCGCCTTGGCCCGCAATTGGGCGCGCTGCGCATCTTGGCGGCGTCCTAGCCCGACGTAAGCCTGGGCGAGCAACTCAAACATTTCAGGATCGCGGCTCGAGGGTCCAGCAACCGGCTCAAGCAGCTCCACCGCATCGGCATATTTTTTCTGTCGGATCAGTGCCTTCGCCAGATCGAGTTGCGCTTCTGAGCTTCCAGGCTGCAAGAGTATCGCGGCTTCGAATTGGTCCTCCGCTGCGTTCGCATCGTTCAAACCGAGATAAACACGCCCGAGCGTGAGCCGCACATCGAACTGGTGCGGATTCAGCTTCAAGCTCGCGAGCAAAGCGTCCCGCGCGCCGGGTAGATCGCCATTCAATTCCAGTGCTCGCCCATATTCAAATGCATCCGTCGCCTCATTCGGGTGGGCGTCGCGCGCCCGTCGCAAGTACCCGGCAGCTTTTTCGTAATTCCCTGAAGCCATCGCCATCCGGCCCAGGTGCGTCAGAGCGGGTACGGAACTTTCATCCAACTGCAGTACCTTCTCCAATGCCACTCGAGCCTTCTCCGTCTCTCCGTCCTCTGCCGCCATCATCCCGGTGTGCAGCAGATTCTGCTCCTCAATTTTGTCCTTGGGATCGGGCAGCAATGATGGTTCGGGAACAGTCGTAGCACTTCGAGCGTCGGCGGAGCCCAAATACCCGAGGGCGTGGAGTTCATCGATTGTGCCGGGAGAGACGGCCGCGGGCGAAGTTTTTCCGGGTGCCGGCGCTCTGGTGCTCAACTCGGCAAGTGATTTTCGCAGTTTCTGAACCGTTTTATCCCAGGGCTCGTAATGGTTGTGCGTTTCGCCTGGATCGTTGTGGAGATCGTAGAGCTCCGGCTTCGGCGCCTCGATAAACTTGAATCCTTCCTTGCGAACCGAGCGCAGCGGAGCCCATCCAAAACGCAGTGGATAGTCGGTTTGACCGAAAGCGCTTCGCGGAGCCGCCGCGACGCCGGTAAGGAATGGCTCCAGAGAATCGCCATCCAGATTCGCCGGAGGAGCAACGCCAAGCAGGTTCAGAATCGTGGGCATGATGTCTGTCGTGCGGACCTGCGCGTCGACCGTCTTTCCCGCTTCGCGTTCGCTTGGCAGCTTCATAATCAGCGGGACGTGGGTCGTCGAATCGTATAGGAAGATGCCGTGAGTGTCTTCGTGATGCTCGCCCAGCCCTTCTCCGTGGTCCGCCACCACGACAATCAATGCGCCCTCATACCAGCCTTGCTTCTTGAGGTAAGCAAGGAAATGACCCAGCGCGGAATCGGCGTAGGCAATTTCCCCGTCGTAAAGCCGATCCTTGTAAGCGGTAGAATACGGCGGCGGCGGCTGGTACGGATCGTGCGGATCGTAGAAGTGCACCCAAACGAAGTGTGCACCGGCTGGGTGCGCGTTGAGCCACGATTCTGCGCGTTGCTCTACTTCCATTCCTCGGCGCTCGATGCGTCCCCACCGGGACTTAGTTGTCGTGGGCTCCCGGAAGTTATCGTAGAACTCGAAACCGCGATCGAGGCCGGGCGCGAGATTCTTGCTGTCGAGGATCACGGCGCCTATGAATGCCGCAGTGCGGTAGCCCCGCTTCGTGAGTAATTCTGCCAGGGTAGGATATATAGCTGCCAAAGGGACGCCGAAGTCGCTGACTCCGTGCGAGCTCGGCAAAAGCCCAGTCATAATGCTCGTGTGCGAGCTATTAGTGATGGGGCTGGGTGTGAATGCTTGAGTGAAGCGGACTCCATGCTTTGCTAACAGATCTAGCGCGGGAGTTCGGATTCGGTCGTACCCATAGCAGTGAACGTGGTCCGCACGCAGAGTATCGATGGTAATGAGAAAAACGTCCGGGCGGGACGGTTTGTCCCGTGCGCGTTCGCGGGCAGCGCTGACGCCTATAGCTAGATGGCAGCAGAGGATTATTAGAACGACCCTCATAGCGGTGAGCGTACCACAGCCTGTGCTATCAACAGCTGTCAGTGCAGTTCCTCGCAGGTAATCAGAGCTGTCGGGAGGCTCCCAGCGAGCGTAGCCCGCCCCGCCTTCCTCTTGCTCGCGCCCTACAATTCGGGCTCATAACGGCGCGGAGGGTAGAACCCGACACTTACTTAGCCGACGCTTCTCAAGCCCGCATACGACGCGAACACTTTGACTCTCGCTGTTGTGAGTGACGTTCTTTACACCTGCGTTTTCCGGCCAAAAGTCCGGTTGTGAGCAGTTGGAATCTCGATTTGAAGCTCGGCGCCGATTGCGGCTGGATGACGGGCAACTCTGACGTAATGCGATTGGGTAAGGTTGTCGACCACCGCGGAACGATCGGTTCGGTCAGCGCTGCGGCGTTGTCGAGAGGTAATCGTGCAAGGACGGCGTCGAGTATCCATGTGTCTATTCGCTTTGGTCCGCCTTCTAGGGAAGTCCCTCCCAGTACTAAAGTTTCCGGTAACGCGTTTGCAAGGCACTGGCTGAGGAACAAAAAGAGAGAGAGGCGCTCGGTAACCTCACAAGCGCCTCCTCTACTACGTCAACGTAAACCGTACCTCACCGGATCACCTCCTTCTCGGCAGGAACGCCGATGTCGACAAGCATGTCGAGTGATCCGATTGTAACGCGGGGATCAGCGAGATGTCAGAGGAAGTCTTTCCTCAACCTTTGGGCACGCGAAAGCCAGTTACCACGGCGTTTGTCAGGCGCTGTCGTGATATTCTCGCGGTCTAAAGTGACGCTTCGGCATCTAGACGCCGAGATATATTGAGGGCTTCTAGTGCTGTCTTCGCCAGAAATGGACGCGATGAAGGCGCGAATGACGGCCATTATTCCGCGGGATTCAGAGGGTTTCTTTGATGATCCTAAAGAGAGTGAAGACCTTCAAATTACGGTCAGGATCGCCTGTGAATTCTTCGCGTTCTCGCAGCGGTCAAACGACGTTCCTGAATTGGGTGATGCCGAATACATGGCTGGAACGATCCGTTCAGGACTGGATTGGTTTTTCTCAATCGCTCACACAGGCGGCATTCTTACCGGATTAAAGTTGCAAAGCGGG
>Ga0307477_10003281_pt1 | contig 12087 bp, 10 predicted proteins | sample atmos_gasesECM2C_FD_203316 | JGI IMG/M metagenome (GOLD analysis project Ga0307477, IMG submission 203316) | Hardwood forest soil microbial communities from Morgan-Monroe State Forest, Indiana, United States - atmos_gasesECM2C_515 | ecosystem: Environmental > Terrestrial > Soil > Temperate...
ATGTCACTGCCGCCGACCGCCCGCAAAGCCGCATCTTGCGGCAATTGGGCAAGGCCGTCGGTCCGCCCATCGGCGCGAAATATTCCGGCACGCTGTCGGCGGTCGATTCCCGCAGCAACAAAATCGTCTGGCAGAAGAAGATGCCCTATTCGATCGGGCAGGGGAGCGGCGCGCTGGCAACCGCGTCCGGTCTTGTCTTCCATGGCGAACCGAGCGGGAATTTCCAGGCTTACGACGCGCGCACCGGCGAGTTGCTGTGGCAATGGCAGACCGGGGCCGGCGCCGATGCGCCGGCCATCACCTATGAAATCGACGGCCAGCAGTATGTCGCCATTGCGGTGGGCGGTGTGGCGATTCAAACCACGTCCGCCAATAGCGACATGATCTGGGCGTTTTCCTTGCAAGGAAGCCCAGACGGACGCCTGCATCCGTTCGACCCGCCGCGGCCGCCGCAGACATTGGTGGGATTCGACGGACCCGTCCAGGCGGCGAATGAAGTGAAGCTGGTCGATTATACGTTTGCGCCCGCGCGAATCACCGTGGCCGCTGGGAGCAAAGTCACATTCACCAATGATGGGACGGAAATGCACAACGCGTCGTCGTCCGATTCCGGCGGCTGGGATACGGGATTGCTCGCGCGCGGCCAATCGGCCTCGGTCACCTTCAACCGCCCCGGCACTTACAATTTCAACTGTTCGCCGCATCCTTCGATGATCGGGCAGATCGTCGTCACCGGTCAGACGGTGTCTTCCGCTCCGGCCGTGGTGGTGCAACGCAACGCCGCTGCTCCCGCCGGCGCTCCGGTTCACGATCATGCCGGCGGATGAAACGGAACACGCGCGCGTTACGCCCCGCGCGCGGTTGGGTTTCATCATTCCGTCATCCAATCGCATGGTTGAACCGCAGATGCAGCGTTACGCCCCGCCGGGCGTGGTGCCGCATTTCGCGCGCCTTCGCATGACCAACCGCCACAAACGGCCGCTGCCGGAATTACTGCCATCCATTCTCGATGCGGTTGCGCTGCTGATGGATGCGAAATGCGATATCGTCGTGTTTCAGTGCACGGGCACGTCGATGTCCGGCGGCGTGGATATGGACGACTTCGTTGTCTCCGAAATCGCGAAAGCGGCGAATCGGCCCGCCATCAGCACGGCTGGCGCGGTGAGATCGGCTTTGTCGGCATTGCGGGCGCGGCGCCTCGTGTTCATTTCCGAAACCGGGCCGGAAGGACACAGCAAGAAGCGCGACTTCCTGCGAGAGGCCGGCTACGAAATCGTGGCGGATCAAGCCGCCTGTCTCTCCGGCAGCGATGAATATTGCACGACACCGGCGCGCTTTTGGTACGACACGGCCATGGCTTTGAGAAACGATGCGGCGGACGCCTATTTCATTTCCTGCGCCAACATCCAGAGCACGGAGGTGATTGCGGATTTGGAACGCGATCTCAAGACGCCGGTGATCACCAGCAATCAGGCCGCGCTGTGGTGCGCCCTGCGCACGCTGGACCTGCCAGACGTAGTATCGAGTCTCGGCACACTCTTGACCCGTGGCCTGGTCCGCGTTGCAGCGTAAAGTCGTCGAACTTACACACTTGGTTGTCATGGTCCGGCGAAGACCGGGCCATCCAGACGATGAAGGGCTTATTTTCCTCCTTCCGTGATCTTGTTGTAGCGGGCGATTATGTCTTTCGGCGTGGCGGCCATTTTCGCGATCACGTTGCGAACGGCGTTGCCGTCGAGCGGCGAGATGTCGAGCTTCACCTTCTGCGCGTCGGCAAGGAAGGCGGGGTCTTTCACCATCGCCATGAAGGCCGCCCGCAATGCTGCCGCGCGATCCGCGGGAACGCCTGCGGGCGCCACGAAAGGCAGCGCCATGGACAGAGGCGCTTCGGTGAAAGCGATCAGTGCGCGCGCATTGGGGTCGCGCGTCAGCTCGGTTGCCAACGGCACGTCCCGCAGCAGCGGGTGGCGCGTCTTGCGGCCGAATTGCAGCAGCACCCGCAAATCTCTGCCGTTCCAGAGCTCGGATTGGTTGGCCATAACCGAATTCAGTCCGATGATCTGACCATCGAGATCGCCACCCTTCATTGCGAAGAACATGCCTGCCGCGCCGGCATAGCCGTCTTTCACTTCGATATTGAGTCCCAATGCATCACGGGCGACCAGTGCGAATGTCAGATTGGTCGAACCCGGCGCGTCTCCGCCGATGGTCGCGGGCGGTGCCGGCGGCGCGAGATCTTGCACTGTCTTCGCCGGATGTCTCGCGTTGACGATCAGGATATAGGCGTCGTCCGCAAAGGATGAGAGACTGCCCAGCCAATTCAGTTTCAGCGGATCGAACTTGGCCGCGGCATCGCCCTGGATCGCCAGTTGCGGAATGCCACGCTGAATGATGGCGATCACCGAACCATCGTTATCCATTCCCGCCGCGAAACGGTTTGCCAGCGCAAGACCGCCGCCCTCGGCGCGATTGACGGCAACGACGGCCGGGCTTCCCGGAATGAATCGCCCAAGATGTCCGGCGACTAACCGCCCGGCCAAATCGTTGATTCCGCCCGGCGCCGTCGGGATGATCAGCGTGATGGCATGGCCGCGATAGAATTCCTCGACGCTTTGAGCCAAAGCCGTCTGTGGCGCGAGACCTAAGAGTAGGGCCGCCGTCAAGCCTCGGAAAAATTCTGCTCGAGTCATGGCGAATCTTTGAACAAGGATTTCAGGCCGAGGAACGCCGGGAAGGGATGCGAAACGACATAGGTCGGAATCGCGGACAGATAATCCCGGAAGCGGCCCTTGAACTCGAAACGTTCGCGGAAGGCGGAGTGGCGGAAGATTTCATGAATCTTAGGCACGATGCCGCCCATGATGTATACCCCGCCGCGCGCGCCGAAGGTCAGCGCGATATCGCCGGCAAACGTGCCGAGGATGGCGCAGAACATTGCGACGGCCTCGCGGCATTGCGGATCGCAACCCGGATAAAGACGCGTGATATGTTCCGGCGTCGACGGTGTTGCAGGTTTCCCGGCGAGTTCGCATAACGCATCGTAGAGATTGACCAGTCCCGGCCCGGACAACACCGTCTCGGCAGAAACATGCGCATATTGGCGGCGCAAAACATCGATGATGGAAGCCTCGCGCGAATCGAGGGCCGCAAGTGTCGCATGGCCGCCTTCGCCGGTGAGCGCGATCCAGCCGGTGGGACTTGGCACCAGGGCAGCGACGCCGAGCCCCGTTCCCGGGCCGAGCACGGCGATGGGTTCATCCGGCGCAGGCACGCCATCGCCGATCTGCAGCAGAAATTCCTCCGAGAGGTCTGGGACTGCCAAAGCATTAGCGCCGAAATCGTTGACGACGTGCAGCGCCTTCCAGCCGAATTGCTTTTTCAGGTTCGCAATCGAGAAGGTCCACGGGCTGTTGATCATCACGATCTTGTCGCCCGTGATCGGGCCGGCCACGCCAAGCGCGGCTTCCGCCGGTTTCAGCCCCGCCGGAACTTCTTTGAGATAGGATTCAATCGCATCTTCGATGCGTTCGTAATCCGCAACGGCAATCGTTTGCGTGCGGGTGAATTCGCCGCCTGCAAGCAGAGTGAAGCGCGCATTGGTGCCGCCAATGTCGCCGAGAAGCCGCGTAGCGCTCACGTCAGACCTTATTTGCCACTGGGATTTCTCCTCCCGCATGGCCGTAGAATTGCGCCATCAGCGCGATGGCAATGGTGCCGATCGCCATTGGGATCGCCGCGGCATAGAACAGCTCGGCCGGCGTCCAGCCAGCGGTGAGCAGCAGACCTGCCGCGAACGGCCCGAGCACGCCGCCGATGCGTCCAATCCCGAGCGACCAGCCAATCCCCGTGCCTCTGAGCGCGGTGGGATAGAAATAGACCGAAAGCGCGTTGTTCGCCTTCTGTCCGCCGGAGAGGCAAAAGCCGACAAATAGCGATACGGCGATGATCACCAAGGGCACGGGCGAAGACAAAACCTGAGCCATCACGATGACCGAAACCGCCGACGCGGCGAAGAGGCCGGAGACAACGGCATAGGGTCCGTAGCGGTCCATCAGCGGCCCGATGATGAGCGCGGCGACAATGCCGCCGGCGAGACCGACCGTGGTTGCGGCGATCGCCGTTTGCTGCGTCAAGCCGACCTGCACGAGCAAAGAGGTTAGCCACTTCTGTAGGAAGAAATAGATCATCAGGTTCATGAACATGCCGGCCCAGATGAAGCCGGTGCCGAGCGCCCGTCCGCCCTCGATCAATTGGCCGACCGTGACTTTGCGCGCGCCCTGTTGGCCCGAGACGATGCGGGTGGAGGACGAAAGTGAAAGCGCCGGTGAGAGGCGTTCGAGAATGCGCAACGCGCGCTGCCGGCCGTTGCCGCGATTGATGAGATATTCGAGCGACTCGGGAAGCGCGAATATGAACAACACCGTCAGGAGGAGCGTGACCGCCCCGCCAAACGCCAGCACGGCCCGCCAGCCTAAGGGCTCGAGCAGAAGCCCGGCGACCACGCCCGCCGCGATTTGGCCCAGGGAAAAGCCGATATAGATCAGCGTGATCGACGTAGAACGCAGGCGCTCGGGAAAATATTCTCCGGTCAAAGCTACGGCGCTTGGCATGGCGCCCCCGACGCCGATACCGGTCAAGAAACGGAATCCGATCAGGACTGCGACCTCAGTCGATGTGATGGTCAGGAAGGTGAGGGCGCCGAACGCCGCGGTGCAGGCAACCACCATCGTCTTATGGCCGAACTGCGCCGACAACGGCGAGACAAACAAATAACCCAGCAACAGCCCGACCATGTCGGCGGTAAGAATGGTGCCGAGCGTGCTGTTCGGAATGTGCCAGAGCCTTGTGATCTGGGGCGCGATATAGCCGATAGCCGAAGTATTGAAGCCTTCGACCAGAAGCGCGCAGCCGCATAGTACGGCGACGAGCACCTGCAAGGCGCCGATCTTCTGCGCGTTGATGACGGCATCGGTGTCGATTGCGCCGGCTTCCATCGCTACGCCTTTGCCGGGGCCGGCTGCGGCGCGTGTTCCGTTCGCGTCTCGCGCAGGGGTGCAATGCCGTAAACCCGGCCCATTGCGGTAATGGAAATCGCGCCGATGGCCATCGGCACGGCCAAAGCGGCGAAGATTGCAGCCGCCGGCCAGCCTGACGTCAGCAGATAGCCTACCGCCAACGGGCCAATGATCGCGCCGATCCGGCCGATGCCCAATCCCCAGCCCAATCCCGTCGAGCGCAACGCGGTCGGATAAAAATAGACCGAGAGAGCATTGCCGGCTTTTTGTACGCCGCTGGTGCAGAAGCCGGAACCGAAGGAGGCCATCGCGATCAAAGCTGCGGCCGTCCAGGACAGCGAGAGACCCAGAAACAGGCTGAACAAACCGCCGACCACGAACAGCCACGACATCACCCGATAAGGCCCAAAGCGATCCATCAATGGCCCGATGATGAAAGCACCGACAATGCCGGCGGCAAAGGATGCTTCGGTGGCGATGATCGCAATGTGCTGCGCGAAACCGGCATCGCTGAGGATTTTGGTGAGCCAGACCTGGAGCGACGTGTTGACGGTGAGGTTCATGCCGAGCGCGATCCAGATCACGATGGTCCCGAATGTGCGCTTGGCCTGAAATAGTTGCGGCAGCAATTGCCACAGCGTGAGCTTCGCTCCGTCGCGTTCGCCGGCAACCAAGCGCGTCTCTTTCGCAATGACAAGCTTGGGATCGATGCGATTGAGGATGCGCGCCGCATGCTCCGGTCTGCCGCTGCGGTTCACCAGATATTCGAGCGATTCCGGCATCACCACCGCGAGGATTGCCGCCAGCAGCAGCGCTAACCCTCCGCCCGCCCACAGGGCAGCTTGCCAGCCGAAAGGTTGCAGCACGGCATTGGAAATTTCGCCTGCCGATAATTGGCCGAATGAGAGACCGCAATAGATGAAGGTGATCGAGGTCGAGCGTCGGGCCAAGGGAAAATACTCACCGGTCAGCGCCACGCCGGATGGCAGTGCTCCACCCAAACCCACACCGGTCAAGAGTCTCAGCACGAACAGTTCGCCCGAACTATTGGACAGCGTCGTAAGCCAAGCCAATAGTCCAAACAGCACGATGCAGCCGATCGCGACGCGCTTGTGGCCGAAATACCCGGACAAAGGCGCGACAAAGAGGTAACCGATCAGCAGTCCAACCTTGTCTGCCGCGAGAATCCAGCCGAGCACGTCGCGCGAGATGTGCCAATTTTTTGCGATTTGCGGCGCGACATAGCCGATGACCTGAGTATTGAATCCGTCGGCAAACAGGATGAGCGCGCCCAGCACGCCGACCATGATCTGGAAGCCGCTGATGCGGCTTCGATTGATCACGGCGTCGGTATCGAGAAGCTCTCCCGGCCGGCTCATGAATGCTCCCAGTGAAACGCGAAAGCCTAACCCGGAAATCGTCACCCGGCTATCGCGACAGGAATGCGGTCACGATTTCGTTGAAGCGATCCGGGCAATCCAGATGGGCGAAATGGCCCGCTTCCGGGAACAAGACCAATTCGGAACCGGCAATTTCCTCCTGCAAAGCTTGCGCGTAGCCGGGCTCGCGCAGCGGATCCTTGCCGCCGGCAACGATCAGGGTGGGGCGTTTGATGTTGCGGTAATCGATTTCCTCTTTCTCTCTCGCGCGAATGCCCGGACGGCGAAAGCGCGCCGCCGCCGTGCATTCCCACGAACCGGGCACCAGCGACAGGCGAAAGCGCCTGTCGAGATAGGCTTCGTCGCTGCGGAGCGGACTTGAGATGAGCGTGGTTTCGAGAATCCGCTTCATATGCTCGCGCGAGCCGTCATAGGAATTGAGAATCCGCCGGGCCTCGTTCACCGGCGCAAAACCGCCCGCGCTGGCAAGCACCATCTTGTCGATCGGCCAAATCGGCGCGTCCTGGGCAGCCACGCTCGCGAGCAAGCCGCCGCCCATGGAATTGCCGACGAAATGCGCGCGCTCGACGCGGAGTGCCTTCAGGAACTTCGCAGTATGCTCGACGCGAAGCGCGCGCATGTCATCGAAGCTGAAGATTTTCGCGCTTTCGCCGAAGCCCAGCCAATCGGGCGCAATGACGTGGAAATATTCGGCAAGGACAGGCAGGGTGAACTCCCACGACAATTCGGCACAGCCACCGAATTCGCCGGAATGCAGCAGCACCACGGGTCCGCCCCGCCCGCCTTCGAAATAATGCGTGCGCAAGCCGTCGATGAGGATGAATTTGCTTTCGATCCCGCGCATGGCGCTCATTGCGCGGCAACGGCCACCGGTTCGGGTTGGCGCAAGGTCTTCAGCCGCGGATAAACTTCCTTGGCGAAAATGGTCAGGTTCTCGACCGTGTCTTCATGCGACATCGGGCCCGCATGGCCCATCATCAGAAGATTGCCCATGCCGCCGCAATGCTCGACAAAATCTGCGATCTGGTCGTAGACCCGATCGGGCGTGCCGCAGAACAAGACGCCCGCATCGATCAAATCCTGCACGCTGCCCTTGGCCATGTCCACAACGCGGCCATCCTTGGTGTAGCTGCGCGGCCGGCCCTCGCCTTTGAGGATGCGCACATTGTCTTCGATCGAGAGATAGCCCGGCGGGTTGCGGAACGGTGCAAACACGATGCCGGAGGAACGCGGATAGCTCGCGATCAGCTCGCCGCGGCGGCGCGCCTCTTCCTCGGTACGGCCAACTGCAACCAAGCCGAGATAGGCGAAACGATCCGCCGCCGCCGCCGCGCCATTGCGCTTTTCCGCATAACCCTCGCGATAGGCATTGTAGAGCCGGCGCGTGTCGTAGCCGGTACCCAGCGTCGCCATGACATAGCCATAGGCGCCGAGCTTGCGCGCGGTCTGCGTGCTGCCGGTGGTGCTCCAGACTGGCGGATGCGGCTGCTGATAGGGCCGCGGCCAGATGTTTACCTGGCGATAATGGAAATTCTGACTTTCCCAATTGAACGGTTCGTCATGGCTGGTGAGAGCCTTGATGATGAAATCATGCGCTTCCCAGAAACGCTCCGATTGAAACACCGGATTGAGATTGGCGATGGCAACTTCCTGCGGCACGCCGCGCACGAAGCCCATTTCCAGCCGTCCGCGCGAGATCACATCGATGGTGGCGAGCTCTTCCGCGGCGCGTAAGGGATCGGGGCGATTGGCAATGGGATAGCCCAGCACCAACAGCCGCGCCCGCTTGGTGATGCGCGCGAGCACCGCGAGGCCGATCACGCAGGCCGCGCTCATGCAGGTCGCCGTCGAATGATGCTCGTTCAGCATGATGTCGAGGCCGAGCTCGTCGGCGAGCTGCCATTCGTCGTAATAGCGATGGAACAGGTCCGCCGCGCGCTCCGGATCCAGCTTGCGGTTGGGCAGATTCACCCGCAATGAGCCATTATGGTCGTTCCAGACGTCGGGATAGGGTTGCTCGGTGAACTGAAAGACTCTCATGGCCGGCTCCTTAAGCCACATGCGCAAAGACTAAAAACATTTGTCATTCCCGGCCGAGCGGCGCACGCCGCGAGGGGAAGGGAATCCATTTGGCGAAAAAGGATTCCCGTTTATCGAATGGATGCCCTTCCCTCGCGCTTCGCGCTCGCCGGGCATGACAGTATTGGCCCATGTGACCGCGCTCCAATCCAACACTTATCTCCGCTGCGTGTCTGCGACGAAATCCAAAATGCGGTGCGCAAGCGTGTTGGGCTGTTCGAGATGCGGGAAATGTCCCGCGCCGTCAATCAGGGCGAAACGCGCGCCGGGAATCGCCGCGGCGAAGGCGCGGCCATAATCGGCGCCTGCGATGCGGTCGGCTTCGCCCCACAGGACCAGCGTGGGGACATGAATGCGGTGAAGCCGTCCCTTGAGCTTGGGATCGTGCATATAGGGCGTCCAGCCATAGCGGCCCGTCGCTTCGCGCGACCGCGCCATCAGGATCAGTTCGCTTTCCGTAAGCGATTTCACATCGCGCGACATCTTCGGATCGGCATAGGCGAGTTCGGCAAGCTGTTTATCGGTAACGGCATAGATGTCGGCTATGTCGCGCGCCTCGCGATCGCCGGTCTTGATCCCGAGCGCATCGATCAGCACCAAATGCGACAAGCGCTCTGTGCTCTTCACCGCGATTTCGGCGGCGATCCAGCCTCCCAACGAGGCCCCGACCAGCACAACATCTTTGAGGTTCATCGCCTCCAAGAGATCGAGATAAAGATAGGCCAGGTCATCGACCGTGGTGAGCTGCGCCGGCGCCGGAGTGGTGCCGAATCCCGGATGGGCCGGCGCGATGACGCGCAGCTTTTCGGCCAGCGCTTCCATCGCGCGCGATGCCGGGTCGAGCCGTCCGGCGGGATGGCCAGGGTGGAGAAACAGCAGCGGCTTTCCTTTGCCGCGTTCGGAGATTTCGATTGGGATGCCAGCCACTTCCAGGCGCATCGCATCGGCAACGGCCGCACTCATCGATAGACCCACCCTCGGCGTCGTGTTATAGTATGTGAAATGCTTTTTACTTCCTGATCCTATCGCCCCATGGATTTGGCGTCAAACTCGACACGCGAAAGCGTCCATTATCGCAATCAGGCGACCCAACGCGTGCTCGCCGTGCTTTTGGCCTTCGCCGGACACTCCGCGCCGCGCGGCGTGAGCGAGCTGTCGCGGGCGCTCGGCATGAACAAGAACATGGTCTATCGCGCGCTCTCGACGCTGGCCGCGGAAGGCTACGTCGTGCACGACGCCTCCGGCGCGCTGTATCAGCTCGGACCCCAATGGCTCGCGCTGAAGGCCGGCGCTGCCGCCGAATCCGACATTGTTGCGCTCGCGCGCCCCTGCCTCGAGCAATTGCACGCGCTGACGCGCGAAAGCGTCTATCTCTCGATCATTGTCGGGCGCAACCGCGTTACCGTGGACGACATCCAGGGCGAGGGCCCGCGGGTGCTGCGGAGCATGCGCGGGCATCCCGTGCCTTTGCATTGCACGAAAATGTCGCGCGTGCTGCTCAGCAGCCGAAGCGATGCCGAAGTGAGCGAATATCTCGCCGCTGCGGCGCCGCTTGCCCGCACGGCATTCCCCGATCCGCCGAGCGAAAGCGCCGAGGGCGTTTGGGAAGATATCCGCGCCATCCGGTCGATGCCTCACGTGTTGTGGCGCAATCCCCATGTTGCGAGTGCTGCCTATGCGATTTTCCCAGTCAAGGACGAAGCGGGGCGCGCGCACGCCATCATCACCATCGGCGGCCCGCGCGAACGGTTCGATCTGCCGCAAATCCAGGCGCAGCTGCCGCGCATGCGCGCGATTCTGGAGCCTCTGGAACACGAAGCGCGGCTGTTTCCGGCTCCGCCTTTCCTGGTGGAAGCGTGAGCAGCTCCGCCAAGCGCGCCTTGCGCATTTTGCGTCATATCGGCCGTGCGGACCGGCCGCTCGGCGTCAGCGAGATCGCGCGCGACCTTTCGCTTCCGGCGGGAACCGTGTTTCGCAGCCTCGATGCGTTGGCCCGCGCCGATTTGATCGCGCGCTATCGCTCTTCGTCGCGTTATGTGCCGGGGCACGCGGCCGAACTCCTGCGGCGCAGCCTGATTGCGCGGTTCGACATCCGCCAAGTGTGCCTGCCCTATATGCGCCAGCTTGCCTCGATGAGCGGTGAAACCGTTTCGCTGCATGTGCGGCTCGGCTGGTATGCGGTGCGAATCGGTTCTGCGCCCGGCGCCGGCGAGGTGATGAATTCGCCGCCGCTCGGCGAAGCGCAAGCCCTGGGCGAATGCCATGCGGGCCGGGCGATTTTGGCGTTTTTGCCGCAAGCCGAAATCGCGAATTATCGCTGCTGGGCGGCGGAGCGTGGCCTGGCTCCGGCGCGCGCGCTCCGGGGAATCGCCGCGGCAGGCTATGCGCTCTGCGCAAGCGAGATCGCGTTTCCAATACGCGTAGAGAATTGCGCCATTGCTGTCCTGGCCGTCGAAGGCCCTGTCGATACAGTGGATGGCGCCAGGCCCGGCCGTCGTGCTGAGGTGCTCCGCGAAGCGGAGCCTCGAAGGACGGCCGGGCACCTCACCATGACGATTTCCGCTTGGCAGCAAATTGTCGCCAACATCGAGACGCTTGCGCGGGCGCAGCCCGCTTTATTCGAAAACCCACTCGCACATATCGGCGCCGATAGCATTCTGTTGTGATCTTATGAAATTCCTCAAAGGGCCGATGGCCTTCATTACCGCGACAATGTTCCTCAACTTCGCGGGGCTCACCATCATCATTCCGGTGATACCGTACATTGTCGAGCGGTACACGGCTCACGTCGGTCTCTATGTCGGATTCATCATTTCCGTGGGCTCGTTGTGCTCCTTTCTTGCCGCGCCGGCGCTCGGCTATGTCAGCGATTTGGTGGGCCGCCGTCCGATCATTCTCTTCGGTCTTCTTGGCGGCATGCTGGGATACATCATATTCGGCATAGGCGGTGCGCTGTGGGTGCTGTTTCTCGGCCGCATCATGGATGGCCTGACCGGCGGTGACACGACGGCGATGTACGCCTATGTCGCCGATACCTATAAATCGCACGAGCGCACCAAGAATTTCGGAATTCTCGGCGCCGCGGCGGGGCTTGGCTTCATGGTCGGCCCGGCAATCGGGGGTCTGGCCGCACAATGGGGCCTCACTATGCCCCTCTTTGTCGCCGCCGGGCTCGCCTTCCTCAATTCATGCTGGGGTTATTTCGTCTTGAAGGAGAGCCTTAAGCCGCAGAATCGCGTCAAGAATTTCGACCTTGCGCACATGAATCCGTTTGCGCAATTCCAATTTGTACTCCGCTCGCCCGCGTTGCGGATGTTGTTCATTGTTACGTTCATATTCTTCGTCGGGATGGTCCTGCAGCAAAGCAATTTTTCCGTGTTTCTTAAGGGCGTGCTGCATTTCGGTCCCGGGAATATCGCCATCGTGCTCACACTGGTTGGCCTCGTGGATTTCGCGGCGGAAGGCTATTTGACCGGGCTTATCACCCCCCTGCTTGGCGAACCGAGCGTCTTAAGGATCGGCACTGTGATTACCGTAATCGGAATGTTGATGGTTGCGGCGGTTGCCTTCACCGCTTCCATGCCGCTGCTCTA
>Ga0307477_10003282_pt1 | contig 12086 bp, 9 predicted proteins | sample atmos_gasesECM2C_FD_203316 | JGI IMG/M metagenome (GOLD analysis project Ga0307477, IMG submission 203316) | Hardwood forest soil microbial communities from Morgan-Monroe State Forest, Indiana, United States - atmos_gasesECM2C_515 | ecosystem: Environmental > Terrestrial > Soil > Temperate...
AAAGAGCTGCTCGGCGTCACCGTCGAGGAGCTCAAAACCCTGCTCGCCGCCGAGGACGCGCGCGCGAGCGTGCGCGCCCAGCTGCGCCGCGAGGACGTCGAACCCTCGCGCCGGCGGGAGCTGCTGGCGGAGGCGCTCGGGCACATCGACCGCCAGTTGGAGCTCGTCGAGCACCGCGCCGCCGAGCTGTCCACGCTCAAAGGCGATCTGACCGAGACGCGCAAGCGCGTGCGGCGCAAGATCCGTGAGCTCGACGCCCACGCCGAGGGCGCCTTCCCACCCCCGACGGAGCTGACCCAGTCGTGAGCGCCTCCCCCCCGGCCGACAACGTTCCCTTCGCCCCGGGCGATCCGATCGCCGCTCACAGCGGCCCCGCGACGGCGTCCGCCGACCCCACGGCGCCCGACCCGGCCGTGCTCGTCGACGACCTGGTCGTGCGCTTCGATCGGCTCACGGCTGTCGGAGGGATCTCCTTCGCGGTCGCCCCCGGCGAGGTCTTCGGCCTGCTCGGCCCCAACGGCGCGGGCAAGACGACGACGATCCGCGTGCTCACGACGCTGCTCGCACCCACCGCTGGACGGGCGCTCGTCGCCGGCCACGACGTGCGCTCGGAGAGCCTCGCGGTGCGCGCCTCGATCGGCTACATCCCCCAGGCGATCTCCGTCGACGGCGCCCTTACGGCATATGAGAACCTCGACTTCTACGGCCGCGTGACGGGAGTGCCGCGCCGCGAGCGCCGCGAGCGGATCGCCGAGGTGATCGAGACGATGGAGCTCGCGCACATGCTCGACCGGCTCGCCCGCACGCTCTCGGGCGGGATGCTGCGCCGCCTGGAGATCGCGAGCGCCCTACTCAACCGCCCGCGCGTGCTGTTCCTCGACGAGCCCACCGTCGGTCTCGATCCGAACGCCCGCGCGATGGTGTGGGAGCGTCTCGCCGCGCTGCGCGAGCAGTCGGGCACGACGATCCTCGTCACCACCCATCTGATGGAGGAGGCCGAGCGCAACTGCGAGCGCCTCGGCGTGATCGACCGCGGCCGTCTGATCGAGCAGGGCGAGCCGAGCGAGCTGATCGAGCGCCACGGCGTGGAGACGCTCGAAGATGTCTTCCGGCGCATCACCGGCCGCCCACTCGGTGACGCCGACGGTGACGGAGAAGGGCCTGCCGAGCGGACCGACGACGAGGAAGGGAGGCTCAGCGATGTCCGCGCACAGCGCCGCACCGCCCGCCGCCTCGGCTGAGCGGGCTCCCAGTGCGCTCGCCGCCGGCCCGCTCGCGCGGATCGCAGAGGGCACGCTCGCGATGGCCCAGGCCGAGCTGCGCAAGCTGCGCCACGACCATCTCGACATCGTCACCCGCTCGGTACAGCCGCTGTTGTGGCTGTTCGTGTTCGGCTCAGCGGTCGGCAGCGCGCACCTGATCAAGACCGGCGGCGTCGAATACCGCGCCTACATCGCCCCCGGCGTGCTCGCGCAGGCCGCTATGTTCATCGCGATCTTCTTCGGCCTGGCGGTCATCTGGGAACGCGATGTCGGGCAGCTGCAGCGCCTGCTCGCCACCCCCCTCTCGCGCAGCTCGATCGTGCTCGGCAAGGCCGCCGGCGCGTGCGTGCGCGCGCTCGTGCAGGCGCTGCTGCTGCTGATCGTGCTCGCGATCGCCGGCATCGACGTGCGCTGGAGCGTCCCCGGCGTGATCGGGATGCTCGCGCTGCTGATGCTCGGCACGGCAGCGTTCGCCTGCATGTCGATGCTGCTAGCCGCCGCCGTGCGCGAGCGCGAGCGCTTCATGGGCATCGGCCAGCTGATCATGATGCCGCTGTTCTTCGCCTCCTCCGCGCTGTACCCGCTCAGCTCGATGGAACCGTGGCTGAAAGCGCTCGCGCACGTCAACCCGCTCACCTATGAGGTCGAGGGTCTGCGCCAGCTGCTCGTCGGCGTCGGCGGGGGCGTCGTGTGGCTCGACTTCCTCGTCGTCGGCGCCTTCTTCGTCGTCATGCTCGCCGCCGCCACGCGCGCCTACCCGAAGGCGATCCTGTGAGCCGGCCGCGCCAAGCGCACACCGCGGGACATGCTCCCGATGGCTGCCGCGCGCACCGTCGAGGGCACCGGGCGACGTTCATATAGTGCGGGCAAGACGTTCAAGCCCACGACGAACGGGAGCTTCGAGGATGGATCGCAAGTGGTGGACGCTGATCGCGGTCTCGGTGGCGATCTTCATGCTGCTGCTGGACATCACGGTGGTGAACGTCGCGCTGCCCGACATCCAGCGCTCGCTGCACTGCACCTTCTCGGACCTGCAATGGGTCGTCAACGCGTACGCGTTGACCCTCGCCGCGTTCCTGCTGACATCCGGCTCGGTCGCCGACCTGATCGGGCGCCGGCGCGTGTTCGTCATCGGCCTGGTCGTGTTCACCGCATCCTCGGCTATGTGCGGCCTGTCCACCACGCCGCTGATGCTGAACCTCGCGCGCGCCGTGCAGGGCACGGGCGGGGCGATGATGTTCGCCACGGCCCTCGCGCTGCTGGCGCAGGCGTTCCACGGCAAGGAGCGCGGGACGGCGTTCGGGGTGTTCGGCGCGGTCACCGGCGGCGCGGTGGCGATCGGGCCGGTGCTCGGCGGGGTCATCACCTCGGGCATCGGCTGGGAGTGGATCTTCTTCGTGAACGTCCCCATCGGCATCGTCGCGGTGTTTCTCACGCTCGCGCGCGTCAGCGAGTCGCGCGACCCGAACGCCATGGGTGTGGACTGGCCCGGTCTCGTGACCTTCTCGGGGTCGCTGTTCCTGCTCGTGTACGCGCTCGTCCAGGGCAACGAAAAGGGCTGGGGCTCACCGGAGATCGTCTCCTTCCTGATCGGCGCAGCCATCCTCATGATCCTGTTCGTGATCGTCGAGCTGCGCCGGCGCCAACCGATGCTCGACCTCTCGCTGTTTCGCCGCCCCGCCTTCAGCGGTGCGAGCATCGTCGCGTTCACCCTGTCGGCCTCGTTCTTCGCGATGTTCCTGTATCTGACGCTCTACATCCAGGACGTGCTCGGCTACACCCCGTTGCAGGCAGGGCTGCGGTTCCTGCCCTCCACGCTGCTGTCGTTCATCGTGGCGCCGATCGCCGGGCGACTGAGCGTTCGCGTCCCGGTGCGCCTGCTGCTCGGCTCGGGGCTGCTGCTGATCGGCATCGGCCTGCTGAGCATGACCGCCATCGACGCCGCCTCCAGCTGGACCGCCCTGATCCCTGGGTTCGTGCTCGCCGGCGCCGGCGTGGGTCTCGTCAACCCGCCGCTGGCCTCGACCGCCGTCGGCGTGGTGCCGATCGAGCGCAGCGGGATGGCCTCGGGAATCAACTCGACCTTCCGCCAGGTCGGCATCGCGACCGGGATCGCCGGTCTGGGCGCGGTGTTCCAGCACACCGTCACGCAGCACACCACCACCGCGCTGCTCGCCGGCGGGCACGCCCACGAGATCCTCGGTTCCGCCCACGGCCACCTGAGCAAGCTGCTGCAGTCCGGCGAAGTCGCTCAGATCGCCCGCTCGCTCTCTCCGGGCGCGCGCACCGCTCTCGAGCACTCCTACCGCGTGGGCTTCACCGACGCGTTCACGACGATCGCGGCGATCGCGGCCGTGGTCGCGCTCGCAGGAGCCGCGCTCGCGTTCGTGCTGGTGCGCACGCGCGACTTCGTCTCCGCCGGGGAGCTGCCGGCCGCCGCGCCGGAGGAGGCCGAGGCCGAGCCCGTCCCCGTCAGCTGAAGCTCCTCGCCGACCACCGCGCGGCGACGCCCCGCACGCGCCGGAGGCCAAACCAGTATCGCTCGGCTGACCCGATCAGCACGTGGTTGGCTTGCGCGTCTCGTGCCCCGCGCACGCGAGCACCGGCAATCGCGGATAGCGCGGATAAGCTGGGTCGGTGCGCGAGCGTGCGCACAGCGAGAACACCGACCCGCGCGTGTTCGGGACCTCGATCTGGTGCTCGCACGTGTCGCACAGCCCTACGCGCGGACGTGCGCGCCGCGGGTTGGTCGGCTGCGAAGGCATGACCTCAGCGTAATACCGGACCGTCCACGTTCGCCCTGCAATAATCGTTGACTAAGCAACTATGACGACTTTCTATCGACTCCTCGGCTTTCTGCGCCCCTACCGCCGAGGCCTGACTATCTCCTGGCTGCTCGCGAGCCTCGCGATGGTCATGACGGTTGCGCTCCCGGCTCTCACCGGTCGCGCGGTGCAGATCATCGGCAGCGGCGTCGGCGCCTCCCCGCGCCATCCGGTCTCGCTCACGGACAAGCGCCACGAACTGACGCTGATCGCGGGGGCGATCGCGCTCGCGGTGCTGGTCCGCTGGGCGCTCACGTACTGGCGCCGGATGGTCGCCGGGCGCGTCTCGCTGGGCGTCGAATACGACCTGCGCAAGCTGCTCTACGGCCATCTGCAGCAGCTGGAGCTCGGCTTCTTCGACCGCCAGCAGACCGGCCAGCTGATGTCCCGCGCGACCGTCGATCTGCAGGCCGTGCGCTTCTTTCTCGGCTACGGGCTCGTGTTCATCCTGCAGTCGATCCTCACGATCGTGCTCGCGGGCATCGTGATGATCGTCGTCGAACCGCGCCTGGGCCTGATCTCGCTCGCGCCGGTGCCGTTCGTCATCCTGATCTCCTACCGCTACGGCCGGCGCGCGCGCCCGGCGATCCAGGAGACCCAGCAGCGCATCGCCGAGCTGACCGCGGACGCGGAGGAGAACATCTCCGGTGTGCGCGTCGTCAAGGCCTTCGCGCGCGAGCCGCGCCAGCTGCAGCGCTTCCAGGGCAGCGTCGGGCGCGTATTCGGTCAGGCGATGGTCGCCACCCGCCTGGAAGCTAAGTACAACCCGATGATCGGCTTCCTGCCCCAGCTCGGCCTCGCCGCCGTGCTGCTGATTGGCGGCAACGCCGTGATCCACGCCAACCTCACGCTCGGCCAGTTCACGGCGTTCTACCTGTACCTGAACATGCTGATCGCGCCAATGCGCACGCTCGGCGTGATCCTCAATCTCGCCCAGCGCGCCACCGCCTCGGGCGGGCGCCTGTTCCAGGTCCTCGACCGTCCGCCACGCCTGACCGAACCGCCCGGCGCGCCGGCGCTCCCGCCCGGCAACGGGCATGTGCAATTTCAGGGCGTCACCCTGCGCTACGAGGAGGACGCGGACGAGTTCGGTGCGGCCTACTCGGAGACGAACGCCCCGAACGACGGGGTCGCTCCGAACAGCGCCTCTGCCAAGGGGGACTCTCCGAGCGGCGCCTCGCGAGCGGTGCTCAACGACATCGACCTGGACGTGCCGGCCGGACGCACGGTGGCGCTCGTGGGCGCCACCGGCTCGGGCAAGACCAGCCTCACGTCGCTGATCTCGCGGCTGTATGACACGAGCGCGGGGCGGGTGCTGCTCGACGGCGCAGACGTGCGCGAGGTCAACCTGCGCTCGCTGCGACAGGCCGTCGCGGTCGTCAGCGACGATCCGTTCTTGTTCTCGCAGACCGTCGCCGAGAACATCGCCTACGCGCATCCGCAGACCCCGCACGAGGCGATCGAAGCGGCCGCGGCTCGCGCCCAGGCGCATGAGTTCATCGAGCGCCTGCCCGAGAGCTACGACACGCTCGTGGGCGAGCGCGGGCTGACGCTGTCGGGCGGCCAGCGCCAGCGCTTGGCGATCGCCCGCGCACTGCTCGCCGATCCGCGCGTGCTGATCCTCGACGACGCCACCTCCTCGGTCGACGCCTCCACCGAGCGCTCGATCAAGCTCGCGCTCGACGAGGCGATGTCCGGCCGGACGACGTTCATCATCGCCCACCGCCTCTCCACGATCGCGCTGGCGGATGAGATCGTCGTGCTCGACCACGGCCACATCGTCGCCCACGGCGATCACGAGCACCTGCTGGAAGCTTCGGAGCTGTATCGCGAAATCGTCGAAAAGGGACTCCCCGACCAGGTCTTCCTGACCCGCGAGTTGCCAAGAGAACGAGAGGTCAGCGGGATATGAGCGCGCACAATGAGTCCCCAGAGGTCAGCGGGATATGAGCGCGCACGGCAGCGCACGGATGGTCAGCGGCCCCGGCCTGGGGCGTTCGCAGTGGGCGGGCGAGCGCGCGGCGAAGGGCACGCGTGGACGCAATCTGCGCGGACTGCTGGCGCTGCTGCGCCCCTACCGCGTGCGGGTGATCGCGATGATGGTGGCGCTCGTGCTCGGCACCGCCGCCTCGCTCGCGCCGCCACTGCTGGCGAAGGTGGCGATCGACGAAGGCATCGACCGCCACGACACCCGCACGCTCGTGCTCGTCGTGATCGCCTTCCTGGCCTCGGCGTTGCTCGTGTGGGCGATGACCTACGCGCAGACCTACCTCGTGGGCTGGGTCGGCCAGCGCACGCTCGCGGACCTGCGCCTGCGCATCTTCACCCACCTGCAGCACCAGCCGATCGGCTTCTATGAGTCGCGCCCCGCAGGGGTGTTGATCTCGCGCATGACCAACGATGTCGAGGCGCTCGAAAGCCTCGTGACCGACTCGGTCGTGACCCTGTTCCAAGCGGGGCTCACGCTCGTGGGCGCGGTCGCGGTGCTGCTGTATCTCGACGTAGGCCTGGCGCTCGTGACGTTCTGCGTGGTCCCGCTCGTCGCCGCCGGCTCGATCTGGTTCAGGCTCGTCTCCGCCGGCGCGTTCCGGCGCACGCGGGAGACGATCGGCGCGATCACCGCCTACCTGCAGGAGACCCTGTCGGGGATCCGCGTGGTGCGCAGCTTCGGCCAGGAGCCCTTCCACGAGGCGCGCTTCGCGCAGCTGAACAGCGAGAACTGCGACGCGAACATGGTCACGGTCAAGCTCAACGCGCGCTACTTCCCGGCTGTGGAAATGCTCTCGGGCGTCGCCCTGGCGGTGATCGTCCTGTACGGGGGCTATCAGGCGCTCGACGGGCACATCACCGCGGGCACCGTCGTCGCGTTCGTCGGCACGCTCTCATACCTGTTCGAACCGATCCAGCAGCTCTCTCAGCTGTACACCACCTACCAGTCCGGCATGGCCGCGCTGGAGAAGATTTTCCAGCTGCTGGACATCACACCGGACCTCACCGACCGCGAGGGCGCCACGCGCCTGGATCGCATCCACGGCGAAATCCGGTTCGAGGACGTCTCGTTCGCGTACAACCCGCGCAAGCGCACCAGACGCGGGGCGGGCGAGGAGAGCTCGGAAAGGCCCCCTGACGAGGAGCCCGAGGAAGTGAAGGCGCTCGAGCACATCGACCTGACGATCCCGCCCGGGCAGACGGTCGCGCTCGTGGGCGCCACCGGCGCCGGCAAGTCGACGATGGCCAAGCTGCTCGCGCGCTTCTATGACCCGACGTCCGGTCGAATCCTCGTCGACGGGCACGACCTGCGCGAGGTCTCCAGCGAAACGCTTCGCTCGCAGATGGGGATCGTGCCCCAGGAGGCGTTCCTGTTCTCGGGGACCGTCCGCGAGAACATCGCCTTCGGCAGGCCCGACGCGAGCGAGGAGCAGGTACAGGATGCCGCTGCGGCCGTCGGCGCGCGGGAGTTCATCGCCGAGCTCTCCCATGGCTATGACACCGAGGTCGGCGAGCGCGGCGCGCAGCTCTCCTCCGGTCAGCGCCAGCTGCTCGCATTCGCTCGCGCGCTGGTCGCCGACCCGCGCATCCTCATTCTCGACGAGGCGACCTCCAACGTCGATCTGCACACCGAGGGCCGCATCGAGGCCGGTCTGCGCCGCCTGCTCGCCGGTCGCACCGCGATCGTGATCGCCCACCGCCTCTCCACGATCCGCCAGGCCGGGCGCATCGTCGTACTCGAACACGGCCGCATCGTCGAGCAGGGCACGCACGACGAGCTGATCGCCGCCGGCGGGCGCTACTACGAGCTGTATCGCGACTGGGCCACGCAGGCGGCGGCGTAGTGCGCCCCGCAGCAGACTGGATAGGTCATCCTCGTCCTACGCGGCCTGCACCATCTCGTCGGCAGGCACGAAGTGTTCGACCGTCACGTCCTCGCGTTCCAACTCGAAGCGCACACCCTCCTCAGCGAGTTGGCGCTCCTCAGCGTAGGTGTCGGCAGCAGCGAACCATCCGGGCAGGTCAGGCGACTCGGCCCACCAGCTACCGTCCTCATGGTGGTGGATGACACGTACGCAGTCCATAGCTAGCTCTCAGAGTAGCCTCAATGCCTCGTCTTCGGCAAGTCCGACACGGCGCACGAGGATCTGCCGCACGAGTCCTGGCGGGATCGTGGCCTTGTCGTGGAACGCAAACGTGATCTTCGGACGACCAGGGACTTCCAGTACCCGATGGGAGCCTGTCTGCCGCACGATTCGATAGCCGAGCGGCTCGGCTTCGAGAACTTTCAAAAGCCGCTTGGCCTTCAGGGATGGGAACAACGCCATATTCGATCAAAGGCTATCCGCCCATCGGGCCGATGCTTCCTGGGGACTATCCATAGCATGCCCCACGACTCATCAAGCCGCTCAATACCCCATAAACATGAGGCGTGTCAATACTCCGGGACAGGGATTCGAACCCCAAATTCCTGCTCCAGAGGCAGGCGTGTTGCCGGTTACACCATCCCGGACCGGACGGCCAAGGATAGCGACCGGCATCGCGTCTCAGAGTCGTGCGTCGAGGAGCCCTACGACTGTGCGTGGGATCCGTCGGGCGCGAAGAAGGCGGTGATCGACTGCTCAAGCCCCGGGTCGAGCACGAGCAACACCTCGTCGCCGTCTTCGATCACGGTGTCGGGCTTGGGCACGAAGCCCGAGCCGCCGCGCAGCACGGAGATGATCAGGCTGCCCTCGGGCAGATCGATGTCTGAGACGCGCCGGCCGATGACGGGCGCGTCGGAGCTGACCTCCAGCTCGATGATCTCCAGGCGCTCCTCTTCCAGCGCCAGCAGGTGCACGAGGCCGTAGCGGGGCACCTCGTGCTCGATCAGGCGCAGGATCAGGTCGGTCGCGGAGACGGCGGGCTGAATCCCCAGCAGGCGGAAGTGGTCGTGGTTGCGAGGGTTGTTCACGCGCGCGATAATGCGATCGCACAAGTACTTCTCCTTGGCGACCTGGCAGACGAGCATGTTGTCCTCGTCGTCGCCGGTCACGGCGATCACGAGGTCGGCGCGCTGGATGCCGGCGCGCTCGAGCACCCACAGCTCGGTCGCGTCGCCGTACTGGGCGGCATGCTCGAACTCCTCCTCGATCTGCAGGTAGCGCGGGCGCGAGGACTCGATCAGCGTGACCTCGTGGCCCTTGACAATCAACTCGCGGGCGAGATTGCGCCCGACCTTGCCGGCCCCTACGACGATCGCGTACATATCTCTGTTCTCAGGCCGGCTCTGGCGCGAGCGCGCGCTCGAACATCTCGATCGCGTGCTTGGTCGGAGAGATCGTGTCGAGGCCCTGTTCGCCATACCAGTTGGCGCGGGCGGGGTCCATCACGCGCACGATCACCTTCTCCACGCCAAAGCGCTTCTGCGCGATCTGGGCGATGATCAGGTTGGTGTTGTCGCCGTCGGTCGAGGCGATGAAGACGTCCGCGCGCTCGATCCCGGCCTGTATCAGCGCGTCCGTCTCCAGCGCCGTGCCGACGGTGAACTGGCCTTCGGCGTCCTCCCAGCTGCGACCCTGGCCGGCATCCAGGCGCTCGTGCGAGAGCGGGTCCTCGTCGAGCACCGACACTTCGTGCCCGGCGGCCAGCGCTGACTTGGCTACGGCCGAGCCGACGCGCCCGGCGCCCACGATCATCACGAACATGAGCAAGTCCGTACGGTGCCGATACTGACGAGGGGATCCATCAGCGCGGAGATTAGACCATGTGCGGCGGCGTTCCTCAGGAGCTCGCGACCGCGAGCTCCTCGGTGCGCCGCTCGGCCTCGTCCGCGGCCGAGGGCGCGGTCACGATCACGCGGCATCCGGCCTTGGCGATGACGTACTTGGTGACGTCTCCAACGAAGTCCTCCAACGGTCCGCCGCGACCTCCCAGGCGCGCCCCACCGCGGATGCGCGAGGGCTCCTCGGCGGCGAGCACGATCGCCTCGACACCACGACGCCGGGCCTCCTCGACGATCGCATACCCGGCGCGCCGGGTCCTGACGGTGGCGGTGGCGACCTGCACGCCCGCGTACTCCTCCCCCACGATCTTGGCCCGTGCGAGCGCCTGGCGGGCGTGCTTGACCTGTGCCTCGGGCAGGCGCGCCTCGAGCGGCAACGACATTGGGATCACGAACATCCACACGGCCTCGATCGTCGCCGTGTCGATCGCCGCCTCGTCGGTCTGCTCGCTTGAAACCAGCCGCGCGGCGGTCTGCACGATGTCTTCGTCCAGGCGCGTGCCGAGCAGCGGCACGAGGATCGAGCCGTAGTCGCGTTCTGTGGGCGGCTCGGAGCGCAGCATCTGCGGGGAGACCGTCACCCGGCGCAGCAGCGAGGTCTCGTCCGCGCGGCGGTAGACCACGTACAGCACGATCCCCACCGCCATCCAGCCCAGGCCCACGTAGCGCGCGGGCTCGTGGACGGCCATCACGGCCACCCATCCGGCGAGGGATATAAACGCGCCGAAGGCCGCCGGCAGCGGCAACTCGCCGCCCCTAAAACGGATCGACAGGGGAATCTTGTAGGGGCGATCGCGATCGGGCTCCGAGTAGCGCAGCTTGCAGATCGACAGATGCGCGATCGTGAAAGCCAGCATCGCCCCGAACGCATACAGGCCGACCATGAAATCGAGGTTCTCCGAGGCCGCCAACCCCGCCGCGATCACGCCCGCGAGCACGATCAGCACGTACGGAGTCGAGCGCTGCGGATGCAGCCGCCCGAGACCGCTGGGGATCTGGCGGTTGGTCGAGAGCGAATAGGCCAGACGGGAGAGCCCCAGCATCGCCGAGTTGGCGGCCGCCACGAGCGTCAGCGTCGCGAGCGCCGCGACGAGATAGCGCAGGCTCTGCTCCAGCCAGTGCGGGTGCATCTGCGTGACGATGCCGATCACCGGATCGTCCAGATAGCGCCCAGCCAGGGCGGTGTGACCATCGTGCACGGGCAGCGCCGTGATCGCCACCACGGCGATGCCGACGTAGCCGATCACGACCGTAGCGGCGCCGCTGGCGACCATCTGGCGCAGGCCCGCGCGGCCGATGCGCACCTCGCCGGCGAGACCGGCCGCGGACTCAAGGCTCGTGAACGCGATCGCGGCGATCGTCAGCGCGAACACGAAGCTCGACCACGTCGGCACGCTGCCGAGATGGACCTGGGCGCTCAGCGTGTGCGGGTCGAAGAACAGCACCAGGCCCAGCACTACGATCAAGAGCTGCAGCGCGAGGTCGCCGATCACAAGCATCCCGATCCGCCGCGCGCGCCGCCCGCCGAAGCCGCGGATGTTGGCGAGCACGACCCAGGCGATGAACGCGAGCGAGAGCAGCAGCGCCTCGTCGTACTCGCCGAGCGGACTCCAGAACACGCGCAGGTACTGGGTCGCCGAATAGGTCGTGACGGCGATCAGGATGATGTAGTCCAACAGCACCGCCCAGCCGGCGATGAAGCTGACGAGCTCGTTGAAGGCATAGCGCGCGAACACCGTCGCGCCGCCGCGATCCTGGTGCAGCGAGGCGCCCTCGACGTAGGTGAGCGCGGTCAGCGCGAAGAACAGCGCCGCGAGCAGGAACACGAGCGGGGTCAGGCCGAGTGCGTGACCGGCGATCGCGCCGAGCGAGAAGTAGATCGCGCTCGCCAGCGAGGTGTAGACGATCGCGAACAGCCGCGGCGAGCCGATCGAGCGTTTGACGATCACCCGCGAGCGCGCCGCCAGCTCGGCGCTCGCGCGCTCGACCTCCGCCGCGCCCTGCTCGACCGCCTCGGCGGCCTGCTCCAAGACTGAGCCGTCATCCGCGCCCTTGGACTGGGAGCCTCCCTCCGGCGAGCTCATGCTCCCCGGTTCCTCCGCGACTCCACGTACATTCGTCCGCCTCCGGCCGCGATGAACAGCGCGCCGAGCAGCAGGCGCGGCGAGACGACGCCCCCGTGCCCGCTCAGGGCCTGCACGATCAGCGCCACGCCGATCGCTCCCATGAGCAGGGAGAGAATCAGCG
>Ga0307477_10003283_pt1 | contig 12081 bp, 12 predicted proteins | sample atmos_gasesECM2C_FD_203316 | JGI IMG/M metagenome (GOLD analysis project Ga0307477, IMG submission 203316) | Hardwood forest soil microbial communities from Morgan-Monroe State Forest, Indiana, United States - atmos_gasesECM2C_515 | ecosystem: Environmental > Terrestrial > Soil > Temperate...
TCGCCCGAGAAGATCGCGCTGCTGCGAGCCTACGGCGCGGAAGTCGTTGTCTGCCCGACCGCCGTGCCCCGCGACTCGCCGGAGAGCTACTACTCCGTCGCCGAGCGGCTCAGTCGCGAAATCCCCGGCGCCTTCCAGCCGAACCAGTACTTCAACCAGGCGAACCCGCGCTCTCACTACGAAACGACCGGGCCGGAAATCTGGGAGCAAACGGACGGAAAGGTGGACGTCGTGGTCGGCGGATTGGGAACCGGAGGGACGATGAGCGGCGTCGCCCGCTTCCTCAAGGAGAAGAAGCCGTCGGTGATGATCGTCGGCGCCGACCCGGAGGGCTCGCTCTACTCAGGCGACACCGTCAAGCCCTACAAGGTGGAGGGAATCGGCGAGGACTTCATTCCCGGCACCATCGACCTGAAGCTGATCGACCGCATCGTCCAGGTCAACGACCGCGATTCGTTCCTGATGGCGCGCCGGATCACCCGCGAGGAGGGGATCCTGGTGGGCGGTTCGTCCGGGACGGCCATGAAAGCAGCGATCGATGTGGCGCGCGGCCTGGACGAGAAGACCTTGATGGTCGTCATCCTGCCGGACACCGGCCGCAACAACCTGAGCAAGATCTACAACGACGAGTGGATGAGGCAAAACGGCTTCTTCGAACGCTTTCCGCGCCAGCTGGTCCATGACGTGGTGGCCCGGGAACGCGAGATGCCCGAATTGATCACGGTGTCGTCGAAAGAGAAGGTCGGCCGCGCCATCGATCTCCTCCAGGAGCACGGGATCTCGCAGATGCCCGTCACCGAGGACGGCAGTGGGTCGGGCCAGCGACTGGTGGGCAGCATCCAGGAACGCACGCTGCTCGACCGCGTCTACCGTGATCCCGGTTTGATCGAGACTACCGTTGGCGCCGCCATGGACGGACCATTTCCGACGATCGCCGCCGGCGCCCACGTCGACGAGGCCTTCAGTACGCTGCTCGCCGGAGCGACCGCGCTGGTGGTGATGGATGCGGAGCGGCCTGTGGGGATCATCACCCGTCTCGATCTCCTCGAGTTCATGGCGCACACGCGCGCCTCCCGATGAGCGCCGAAGGTACGCCCGGGTTCTCGACCCGAGCCATTCATGCCGGCCAGAAACCGGACCCGACCACGGGCGCGGTGGTGGTGCCGATCTACCAGACCTCGACTTTCGCCCAGGACGCCATCGGCAAGCACCGCGGCTATGAGTACGCGCGAACCGGCAACCCGACGCGCGCCGCGCTCGAACAATGCATTGCGGCCCTCGAGGGCGGCCGGCACGGCCTGGCGTTTGCCTCGGGGATGGCCGCCGAGTCCACCGTCATGCAGCTGCTCAAACCGGGCGATCACACGATCGCGGTGGATGACCTCTACGGGGGGACCTACCGGATCTTTCGACGCGTGCTGGAGCCGATGGGCCTCAGCTTCTCCTTCGTGGACGGCTCGGACCCGAAGGCGGTCGAAGCCGCGATGACGGACCGCACCCGCCTGGTCTGGATCGAATCGCCGACCAACCCGCTTCTCAAGCTGGTCGACATCGCCGCCGTCAGCAAGCTGGCGCACGCGCACCAGGCGCTGGTCGTCGTCGACAACACCTTCATGAGCCCGTACTTCCAGCGACCCCTGTCGCTGGGCGCGGACATCGTGACGCACAGCGCCACCAAGTACCTGGGAGGGCACAGCGACGTGATCGGCGGGGCGTTGGTGGTGGAGCGCGAGGATTTGTTCGAGCGGCTGGCCTTTTTGCAAAACGCCGTCGGGGGTGTCCCGGGACCGATGGATGCGTGGCTCGTGCTCCGTGGACTCAAGACGCTGGCCGTCCGGATGCGTGAGCACGACCGCAATGCGCGGCTGGTCGCGGCCTTCTTGAACGACCATCCGAAAGTGGCGCGCGTCTTCTATCCCGGCTTGCCGAGCAATCCGCAGCGGGAGCTGGCGCAGCGCCAGATGTCGGGCTTCGGCGGAATGATCTCCTTCGAAGTGAAGGGAGGCTTGGAACCGGCCCGCCGCGTCGTCGAACGGACTCGGCTGTTCACGCTGGCGGAGAGCCTGGGCGGCGTCGAGTCGCTGATCGAGCTGCCGGCCGCGATGACCCATGCCTCGATTCCGGCCGAAACCCGGCGAGCACACGGGGTCGCCGATGGGCTGGTTCGGATCTCCGTGGGTATCGAGGACGTCGCGGATCTGATCTCAGACCTTGACCTGGCACTGGCCGAGGCGTGAAGCTCAACCATTAGAAGCAGGAGGTAAGCAGTGAAAGTCGACATCAACTTCGCGAATATCCTCGTCGCCATTGTTCTCTTACTCCTGGGTGCGGCGGTCTTCACCCGGCACCGTCTTGCGTCGTACGTCGTCGGCGGATTCCTCGTGGTGCTGGCGGCGCTGAGCATCCTGGCCTTTCTCCACATCCTCGCCGTGTCGGGTGGCCCCATCGTCATTGGTTAGGTAGCGCCCCGGCCGTCACGCCCTCGTGACCGATGGATGGCTTGACGCGTCTGACCCGCGGGTAGACTCGAATCGATGGACGTGCTCAAGATCACGCCGCGTGGCTATTGTCATGGGGTCGTCGAAGCGATCCGGGCCGCCAAGCAAACGGCGAAGGCGCACCCCGGCGAGAAGATTCGCATGCTGGGCTACCTCGTCCACAACACCCACGTCACCGACGAGCTGCAGGAAAACGGCATCGAGCTGGTGGACAGCGACAACCGGCTCGAGGGCCTGGATCAAATCGATAACGGAACCGTCATCTTCACCGCGCACGGCGTCTCACCGGCCGTGAAGGACAAGGCCGCGGCGCGCGGGTTGAACCTGGTCGACGCGACCTGCTCCGACGTCGTCGTCACCCACGACCTGGTCAAGGACCTGGCCGAGCGCGGCTACGACGTCGTCTACGTCGGCCGGCGCGGACACCCGGAACCGGAGGGCGTCATCGGCGAGGCGCCGGGCAAGGTTCACCTGGTGCAGGACCCAGAGGACGTGGACGCCCTCGACATCAAGAACGACAAGATTGCGGTTACCTGCCAGACCACGCTGAGCATCTGGGATACGGCCGCCATGATCAAACGCGTTCGAGAGAAATACCCGCAGACCGAGGCCTACAACGAAATCTGCCGCGCGACCCAGGACCGCCAGGAGGCGGCGGTCGAAGCGGCCAAGGACTGCGACGTCGTGATCGTCGTCGGCAGCGAGCGCAGCTCCAACTCCAAGCGCCTGGTGCAGGTGGTCCAGGAGCTCGCCCACAAACCGGCCTATCTCGTGGACACGGCGAAGGACATCAGGCCGGAGTGGTTGGAGGGGAAGCACCGCGTAGGCGTCACGTCGGGTGCCTCGACGCCCACCCAGCTAACCCGTCAGGTCATCGAGTACCTGGAAACGCTTTAGTCCGACCGCGCTAGGCTAGCCCCGTATTTGACGTTCTAGTTCCATACCTCAAGGGGTGAACCATGCGCCTGTACCCCGACCTATACGGTCGTCGCTTCGCCTGGATGCTTGCCGACCTGCTGATCCTTGCCTGGATCTACCTCTGTGTGAAGGCTGGGCTGTGGGTGAACAACCTCGTCCTCCAGCTCGACGCGCTCGCCCAGGGTGTGATCAACGCCGGCAAGACCTTCGATAGCTGGATCGCGTCCTTCAACCAGGGGATCCCTAACGGCGTTCCCTACCTGTCGGACTTCTTGCACAAGACGGCGGAGGCGCTGAAGATCCACTCCGGCGACTCCCTGATTTCGGCCGGGCAGGCTGGCTCGCACGGCATCCACCTGCTGGCGCTGATCCTGGCGGTCATGGTGACGGCCATCCCGCTCTTCTTTGGCATTTGGATCTATGTGCCGCGCCGGCTGCGCCTGATCTACGACATGCGGGGCGTGCACGTGACGCTCCGCCGCGCCCTCGCGCGGCCGGGACTCGAGCCCCAGATGCTGGAAATTCTAGCCGGCCGGGCCATTTACACCATGCCCTACAACCGCCTGCTCGAGTACTCGAGAAACCCCGCCGAGGACTGGTACCTCCACCGCTTCGAGCCGCTGGCCCGGGCCGAGCTGGAGCGCCACGGCCTGAGCGTCGAACGCTACTTCGGAGAGCGTCCGGCGCTCGAAGCCTGAGTTCCGGCTAGCAAGAAACTCCGCCGGCGGCAGGTTGCTCTGGAGAGCCGCCTCGGCGGATCTCCTGCCTATGGCCATTCAGCCGCCGCCGCAAGCCACCAGCCCGGAGTTCGTGCCTATCGCGCCGGCCCGGATCGAGGATTCTGGACTCCCAGTGGCGCGCCTGGCCGACCTCCTCCTGAAGCACATCTACTTCAAGTCGCCGCTGTCCGCCAAGGACTGGGCGGCGGCCACCTGCCTGCCCTACCAGACCGTCACCCCAGCCATCCAAAGCCTGGTCGAACAGGGCTGGGTCCAGACCATCGGCCGGATGGCGGGTCCGGCGATGAGCCACGATTTCGGGGAGTCGCTGGGGTACCTGATCAGCGATCCCGGGCGCCTGCGAGCCCGCGACGTCCTGGCGCGCGACCACTACATCGGTCCGGCGCCGGTGCCGTTCGCGCAGTACGAGGAGTCGGTGCGTGCCCAGGTGAGCCAGGCGGACGTGACGGCGGCCTGGTTGACCCGCGCCCTCCAGCACCTGACGTTGAGCCCCGACCTGCTGGTGCAGCTCGGGCCTCCGGTCAACGCCCGCGCACCGCTCTTTCTGTACGGTGCGCCCGGCAATGGCAAGACGACGATTGCCGAGGCCTGCGCCGAGCTGCTGGGCGAGCCGATCTATATCCCGTACGCGATCGACATCGAGGGCCAGGTGATGCGGCTCTACGACCCGCTCCACCATCAACGGGTGCAGCGGCAGCTGCCGATGAACTTCGACACCCGATGGGTCTGTGTCAAGCGGCCGTTCGTCAAGGCCGGCGGCGAGCTGACGACGGCGCAGCTGTCGCCGTCGTTCGATCCGCTGATGCGCTACTACGAGGCGCCGATCCACCTCAAGGCCAACGGCGGGATCTTCCTGCTCGATGACTTCGGGCGGCAGGACTCTTCGCCCCGCGCCCTTTTGAACCGCCTGATCGTCGCCCTCGAGCGCCGCATCGACTACCTGACGCTGGCCGGCGCCGGGATGGCGGTTGGCGCGCCCTTCGAGGCGATGGTCGTCTTCAGCACCAACCTCGAGCCCGGCTCGCTGGTCGACGAGGCATTCCTGCGCCGCGTCCGCTACAAGATTCACGTGCCCGACCCGACACCGGTCGAATTCCGCCAGATCTTCGAACGGGCCTGCAAAGAATTCGAGATCGTCTTCAACGAGACGGGCTACAACTACGTCCTGGACCGTTATTACAAGCCCTTCAAACGACCCTATCGCGGTTGCCAGCCGCGCGACATCCTCAACCAGCTCGACGAGGTCGCGTACTTTCTCGGGCGGCCGTCGCGGCTCGACCCGGATCTAATCGACCTGGCCTGCCGCTCCTACTTCGTCCAGGCGTAGGCTCCCTTCTACGCGCAGCGAGCCATTACCCGACCTTCTGACGCTGGTTGGATCCAGGACTGGACACTTTCGGCTGGAGTCCGGGCATCACACCGACCGCTGGCTGGAGCTCGATCAGTTGTTTGCGCGACCGGCCGCGCTGCGGCCACTCGTCGGCGAGCTCGCCAGCCGCGTCGCCAGCCATGGGGTGGTCGACATCGTGTGCGGCCCTCTCAGCGGCGGGGCGTTCCTCGCCGAGTTGATGGCGCTCGAGCTCGGGGTGAACTTCGTCTTCGCGGAGCGGATCGTTGGTCAGCGAGCCGGGCTGTTTCCGGTCGACTACCGGATCCCGCTCGCGCTCCGGGCCGCGCTGCGCGGTAAGCGGGTTGCGATCGTCGACGATGCCATCAGCATGGGCTCGGCCGTTCGTGCCACCATTGCCGACCTCGAGACCTGCAAGGCCACGCTGGTCGTGATCGGCGCCCTGATTGTCATGGGGCCAGCGGGCTCGGAGTTCGCCGCGGCCAAGGGTCTGCCTCTTGAACGCCTGACCGATCTCCCGCTGCGCACCTGGCTGCCAGCGGAGTGCCAGTTGTGCGCTTCCGGGAGTCCAGTCGCCGACCCTTAGCTGCGAATCTGGTTGTAGAACTCGACCTGCCACCGCCATTCCTTGCGGTCGTCGGCGTTCCACCAGCTCTTCAAGATTCCGGCCTCACCCCCGGGGAGGAGTACGACTCGGCCAATGTCGGACGGCGTGGGCCAACCATCCTCCAGCGTGATGGTGGCCCCGTGCCGCAGCAGGAAGCTCATCGGGCCCGGCTGGTGGCGCTCCAAGCGGTCGCTCCTGGCGACCACCACGCCGGCCGCGTCCGTGACCACGACCTGCAGCCGCTGCGGCGCGGCATGGACCAGGACGCGGTCCCCGGCCTCATCCGCGTTGATCCTCGAGCGCGCGAAGGGGAGGCCTGTCGCCCCCGGACCAGGAAGCCAGAGATCCCAGGTTTCGAGCCGGCCAGCCATGAGCAGGTTGTAGCGCTTTTTGTGCTCAGACGCAATGACACCCGGGATGACTCCCGGGCGTCACTGCAGGAGGCGAGGCGTTCGAGGGTAAAAGCTGTCTAGGTGCGGACCTGCTTGATGAGGCGGTCCTGCGCCTCGAAGATGATGTCCTGAATGTCGAGGGCACTCGGGCCGGATTGGTCCATTCGGTAGGCGAGCTGGGAGTCGACTGCCTCTACGATTTGGCGGAGGCGCGCTTGCATCTCGATGGGGACTTCCATCATGTCGCTCTCGAGCAAGCGCTCCACCTGCTCGAGCGCCTGGTAGAGCGAATAGCGCAGGGTTCGCCGCGCCGATTCCTCGCGCCGCAACTGGTTGAACCACTGGTCTTGCTGGTTGATCATCCTGAGCGTGTTCCTGAGCATGGTCTCCCCCTAGCTCACAACCGAGCGCCGGCACACTGCGCGCCGTCCGGCGTCTGCCGCCGCCGGTACTTCCCCTTTCCGCGTGAGCCTTGGTTCGCCTACCTCCCCCTAAATGTGGGGCTTGATGATCGGATCCAACACAATATATGGGTTTGCCGCATCATACCGCCGGCCTCCGGCGGTGTCAAGACGATTTTTCAACAAACGATTGCAAGTGGATGTCTTTCCCCAGGACATCCGGGCTGAGGTTGAGAGGGACATAAAATAAATCCACAGACTGAACTCGTCCAGACGGAACATTTGTTGCGGGTCTTTATCCACCAGGTGCTAACAGGCGGTGCATAACTCCTGTGGATAAGCGGTGCAGCACCTCAGGCATTCTGTCGCCGCCCGTACTTTTCGAGCGTGCCACGAAGCGCCGTAACCAGGTCGATGCCCAGGTAATTGGCCAGCAGGACCACGACAAAGAGCACATCACCGAGCTCATCCGTAATCGAGCCGGCTGAATCCTTGTCAGCGCGGGGCTTGTCGCCGTACGCGAAGTTCAGCTCTCGACCGAGCTCGCCAACCTCCTCGGCGAGGCGTGCGTACTGCGACAGCGGCGACCAGTAGCGCCCGCGCTGTTTGATCCAGCCGTCGAGAAAATGCTGCAGGCTGGGGAGGTCTGCCGGGAGTATCGGACCTTCGGCCATCGGGTTCAGAGCGCCGGTAAGCGTTGTCGCAGCGTCAGCGCGTCATGGAAGAGGTCGCCGACTGCGAGCAGGCGATCGCCAAGCGTTTCGATCGTCCACTTGTCGGGGCGCAGCCGTGGATCGTCGAGCTCTTTCCAGGAAATCGGGGTGGAGACCGGCGCGCGAAGCGCCGGGCGGATCGAGTAAGGGCCCGCCAATGTTTTGTTGATCACATTCTGGGTGTAGTCGATCCGGATTTTGCCGGTCCGGCGCTTGACCTCCCAGACCTCGGTGACCTTGTCCGGCATCAACTCGGCGATCATGTGAGCCAGGGTGGCGACGAAGCCGCGGCTTTCGTCAAGGGTGTAGCGACGCTCGATTGGGATGTAGATGTGCAGGCCGGACTGGCCGGTCGTTTTCAGTAGGGCCGTCAACTTCAGATGGTCCAGCGCGGTCTTCACCACCTTGGCCACGGCAACCACATCCTTGAATGTCGCGCCCTCGGCCGGATCGAGGTCGACCACGGACCAATCGGGGTATTCCGGTTTGTCCGCCCGCGAGTACCAGGGGTGCATATCGATCACAGCGTGGTTGGCGAGCCAGGCCAGCGTTGCGACCTCTTCGATGAGGATCCAGTCCTTGAGGCTCTTCTGGTCCTGGTAGCGGAAGGTGGGAATCCAGTCGGGCGCGTAAGCGGGCTTGTCCTTCACCCAGTAGCTCTTGCCGTGGATGCCGTCGGGATGAGGATTCATCGAGAGCGGCCGGTCCTTGTAATGGGGGATCATGACCGGTGCGACCTGGACGTAATACCGGATCAGGTCGCGCTTCGAGTAACGGTCTTCCGGGAAGAGCAGTTTATCGAGGTTGGTCAGGTGCACCGTCCGGCCGCCGATTTCCCAGTTCCCTTCTTTTGCCATGGCGTCGAGCGCCTCGAGCTCCGCGGCGGTGGCGCCACGGATGTTGGTCTGGAGCTGCCGGCCGATTCGGGCGGCGGCGCGGCTGAGGGGCGTGTCGGGGATGTCGGCGGACGCAGCGGACCGTGTGGTTTTCGTCGTCGTGACTCTCGTCTTCGATGACGGCCTCGCCGGCGCCCGGACAGCCTTCAACGCGACCCTCGGCGATGGCTTTCTCGCGGTCGATGTCTTCGCCGGCCGCCGGGCTGGGGGCGCCACGGGTCTCTCGAGCGGGAGTTCCCGGCGGACGTGGCGAGGGTCGACGTCGTCGCGAAGCCCGAGGAAGACCGGCTGGCGCATCACGCCATCGCGGGTCCATTCGGCGAACTTGACTTCGACCAGCAGCAATGGTTTCACCCAGGTCGGTTTCTCATTGGCATGTGGCGGCGCTCCGCTGAATGGCGGCGTCTTGACGATGAGCGGCTTCATCAGTTTGTTGAGCTCGGCCAGTGTCTTTTCGTCGAAGCCGCCCCCGACGTGTCCGGTGTAGACGAACTTGCCGTCTTCGTAGACGCCGACGATCAGTGCGCCGAAGTATTTCCGGCTGGCGCGGGGCGCCGTAAAGCCGCCGATGACCACCTCTTGCTGGAGGACGGCCTTGATCTTGAGCCAGGCGCTGCTGCGCACCCCAGGTTGATAGGTGCTGTCGCGGAGCTTGGCGACGATTCCTTCGAGGCGCTTCTCTTGCGCCGCTTTGAAGAAGGCCTTGCCCTGGCCGAGGACGTGGTCCGAGTACTTGACAACGCCTCCGTCGCGCACGATGTCGCGCAGCAGGCGCTTGCGGTCCTCGAGCGGCACCTTGAACAACCGCTGCCCGTCAAAGTAGACGAGGTCATAGACCACGTACTGCATCGGCCCCGGCTCCCGGCCGCGATTCTGCAGCAGCTGGAAGGAGGGGCGCCCCTCCTCGTCGAGGACGACCACCTCGCCGTCGAGCACGGCCTGTTTAGCGTTGAGGAGCTGGCCGATGGCTTGCAGTTGCGGGTATTCGGCGTCGACGATGCGGCCCGCACGGGTTTGCAAGGAGACCTTGCCGTTGTCGATGAAGCTGACCAGGCGGATCCCATCCCACTTGACCTCGAACAGCCACCGATCGTCGTCGAATGGCTTGCCGATCAGCTGGGCCAGCATCGGCTCGAGGCTCTTCGGCATCGGCCCCTTTTCGGCGTTGGCCAGGTTGATCAGCCCGCCCTGGCCCTCTTCGCGGCGGCTCGACCAGACGGCGTCCTTACCTTGCTCGATCTCTTCCTTGGTCCGCCCCGACTTCACGGAGGTATCGAATTTCTCGATATTGAAATTCGGATCAGCGGCCTCGTCCTTCTTCTTGATTAGCAACCAATCCTTGTCCGACCGAGTGCGCACCAGCGCATACCGGCCGCGGAGCCTGACTCCGTTCAGGCGGAACTTCACCTCGCCTCGCTTGAGCGACTCGGCGGGCGTCGACTCCTCCAGCTCGAAGGTGCCCCAGTCCCAGATCATGACGGTGCCGCCGCCATACTCGCCCTTGGGGATGCCGCCTTCGAAGTCGTAGTAGCTGACCGGGTGGTCCTCGACGTGCGCGGCGAGACGCTTTTCCGCCGGGTTGAGGGTCGGCCCCTTCGGGATGGCCCAGCTGACCAGGACGCCCTCCATCTCCAGCCGGAAGTCGTAGTGCAGTCGCGTCGCCCAGTGCTTCTGGACGACGAACCGGTTCTGGCCCGTAGGATCGGGCGCTCCCTTCGGCTCCGGCGTCTTGCTGAAGTCCCGTTTCCGCTGGTATTCCGCAAGGGATCGCGGCATCAAGCTCAGTTTGCCAGCTTTGCCTAGGCTGGGTGACTGAGGTAGCGGGCTCTCCCGGGCTATGAAACCGGGTTAAACGGGATAGGGGCGTTCAAGGCCAAGCCGAAGGAGGGCCGCCCTGTAATCGATTCGCTTGTCGTACTCGCTCATCAGAACATCGCGGTAGTCAACAAATGCGAGCTTTACGCCCTGTCGGACTTTGTCGACGTTAGGCTCGCCGAGGGTCGCCCCAACGAGGATTGCGACCGCAACACGATCCGATTCGACGCGGCTCAGCAAGTTCAGGACCTCATTGGCGTCGGATGCCGAAAAGACCGCACGAACAGCCGACACCAGGTCGTCTCGAAGATTTGGTTTCCTCTCGCCTTTTTCCACGCTCTCTTTAACGTACATCCCATGGTCGCATCCGCTTTGCAAACGAGCCGGTGGCAGTTTGCCAGAATGATCGGATGGCTTCGGAGCTGCGCGATCGCGTGCTCGGGGTCGATGCCTCCACGAGCCAGCACCTGCAAGCGCATCGCCGCGAGCTGCACGCCATACCCGAGCTGGGCTTCAAGGAAAACGAAACGGCCGAGTACCTGCGAGACCGACTCGACGCGCTGTCGGTCGACCGGCTACAAACTGGCGTCGCGGGCACCGGGATCGTCGCCGACATCAAGGGTGGCCGGCCGGGGCGCGCGGTGATGGTTCGCGCCGATATGGACGGTCTGCCGATCACCGAGGCCGGCGAGCTACCCTTCCGCTCGACCCACCGCGGCGTGATGCACGCCTGCGGCCACGATGTTCATTTGGCGGTCGCGCTCGAGGTGGCGCGGGCGCTGGCCGGTCATCGCGACAACCTTCCCGGTATGGTGCGCTTCGTCTTCCAGCCGGCGGAAGAGATCGCGGGCGGTGCGAAGCCGATGATCGAGGCCGGCGTCCTCGAGGGGATCGATCGCGTCGTCGGTCTCCATGTCTGGGCCGGGCTTCCGACCGGCCAGATCTCGGTTCGCACAGGCGCCGTGATGGCCAGCGCCGACGGCTTCACGCTCACGGTCCGAGGCAAGGGCGGCCACGGCGCGATGCCTGACCTGACGGTCGACGCGGTGGTGATCGCGGCCCAGATCGTCACCGCGTTGCAGACGCTGGTGAGCCGGGAGACATCGCCCCGGGCGCCCGTGGTTCTGACGCTCGGCAGCATCCATGGCGGGAGCGCCTTCAACATCATCGCCGGCGAGGTGGCGATCCAGGGGACGCTTCGAACCTTCGACGCCGCGCTGCGCGGGCGGCTGCTAGAGCGAATAGCTGAGCTCGCTAGTGGGATCGCTACCGCGATGCGCGGCTCGTGCGAGTTTCGTCTTGATTCGGCGGCTCTGCCAGTGGTGAACGATGCGGGCATCGCCGCCCTGGTGGCCGAGGCCGCGAAAGACGTGCTTGGAGCCGACGCCGTGGTGCCGTTCGAGCCGCTGATGGTGGGGGAGGATGTCGCGTACTTTCTCGACGAGCGACCGGGATGTTTCTTCCTGTTAGGCGGCGCGCCGGACACGGGGCCGGTCCTGCATCACACGGCCGAGTTCCGGGTTGACGAGCGATGCCTCTTGATCGGCTACCGAGTCATGGGCGCGGCGGTGCTGCGGCTGCTCGACGCTGATTAGAATTTCGGCCGGCGCTGGCTGGGGCGGACGCTAAACCCGATCAGGACCAGGCTCACCAGGAGGCCGATCAACATGCTCAGCCAGTTGAGCGGGAAGCCGGCGACGGCGGCCAGCAGCCCGAGGGACGAGGCGAGCAGGGTCAGCATGCCCAGGATGCG
>Ga0307477_10003284_pt1 | contig 12081 bp, 7 predicted proteins | sample atmos_gasesECM2C_FD_203316 | JGI IMG/M metagenome (GOLD analysis project Ga0307477, IMG submission 203316) | Hardwood forest soil microbial communities from Morgan-Monroe State Forest, Indiana, United States - atmos_gasesECM2C_515 | ecosystem: Environmental > Terrestrial > Soil > Temperate...
TGACGCGATATTCGGCGGAGGAGTACATGCCGAAGGCGTGCTGGGTCTGGAAAATGTTGAGGGGAGATAACTGGTCGCGGGCGCTCCAGAAAAGCTCGGTGCGGAAGAGGAAGTTTTTGTAGATGGCGCGGCGCAGGGGTTTCCAGCGAAGCGTGGCGTCCCCACCATAGAGATTCGTCAAGAAATTCGGGCCAAAATCGGATCCCAGATTGCTGTGGCCACGGGAATAGGAGACACCGAGATCGAGGTTGGTGGATTCGCTCAGGTCGCGGTAAGCACGCAGGTGCCCAACAACGCTGAGATCCTGGCGGCGATTGGCGGCATAGACGGTCGAGGAATCGCCGCGGAATACCTGGGCGGTGCCTTCGGCGAACCAGTTTTTCGGAGCGGGCAGGAAGCGGGTGATGGAAATCCCGGCGTCATCGATGCCGTCTTCACCGCCCACAAGATTATTTGTAGCCAATGGGCGGTCAATGTACGGCAGCGCGTGATTGTGAATCGTGTTGACCTTGCCGAAATCAGCGCGCATTTTGCCGACTTTCATCAGCAGGCCTCCGGGAAGCGACGTAAAGGTGACGTAAGCCTCTTCCACATTGACGCCGGTTTCGCCAAAGGAGATGAAGGCATCGGCACGGGCGTAAGGGTCGATGATCGCTTGCATGCCGACCTCAGACTCGTGGAGCTCGAGGGAGCGGGAGGGGGAGAGGTCGTTTCGGCCCGCGGTGCCGATGAAGTCGCCGATGAGGCTGATGTCCGGATTGAGGAGCTTGGCGTTAGAGGTAGCGCCGCCATAGATTTGCGTCTGCGTCACCTGCGGCGCCGCGGACGCAGGGTCGGGCGGGGCAGACGCGGGAATCGATGATGGGTTTGCAGGAAGCATGCCGGGCTCGACATGCGCAGCAGTCAGCAGAATGCGCGGGTCTGAAGCGGGCTCCGCAGATTTTGCGTCGCGGACAGCCTTTAGCTCGCCGCGGAGCACGGCCACCTCCTCGGCGAGCGTGCGGACCTGCTGTTCAAGCGTTCTCATACGTGTCTCTTGCGCCGACACAGCAGAACTAATCCCTCCGGACGCCTGCGCGGTCGTACTTTCTTGCGCGCGCGCGGCAGAACAAAAAAGCAAAAGCGCGGACACCGTAACAGCTTTCTTCATGGCACTTCCCCTAAGTGATTTTCGAGAGATGAGGTCCCGTGGTCAGCGGATGCTGCTGGAGGTTGGAGGAGCGCGTGGCGAAATGGCCCGAGGAATGTCTGTTGATAAGGCGAGCCGAGCACCGGGGCTTTCCAATCGATGGGAGACGGGCGCAACTACCAGCAACAGCGCTTCGGTAGCCATCGCGGAAGTAGTCGCGCTGCAAACCGGGCAGACGTGGGAAGATTCAGGCCCGGCGGTAAGGTCGGTGCAGAAGTGGAACTGAGCGCCAAGGAATATAATCACCAGGAGCTGAGCCAGTATGCGTATTTGTCGCGTGCCTCGATGCACGTAGTTAATGGCACGGAGCTTAGGAAAGAAAGTTGGCGAGGTCAAGGAGCTAAGTGCTTTTTTTAGTTGACATTAGATACTATACTGGGGGATAGTATAGGAGGATAAATGGCACACACCACCAAGGACAAAGAGAAGCTTCTAATTCGCGTGCGGCGGATTCGCGGTCAAGTGGAGGCCATCGAGCGTTCTTTGCGGGGCGAACACGAGTGCGCTGACCTCTTGCAGCTAGTGGCGGCTTGCCGGGGCGCTCTGAACGGGTTGATGGCGGAACTTGTGGAGGGCCACATTTGGTTCCACGTGCTGGACCCGGAACGTTCCAAGGATTCCCCACAAGCTGAGGCTGCTGAGGAACTGATCGACATAGTTAGGTCTTATCTCAAGTAGGCGAAATCTCGGAGTCGTGGGGTCGAACAGGGGGACGAAATGCTGCTGCGCGTGCCTGATACGGGACTCAATCAAGAGAATTCTTCTTCTGTTGCAAACACGCAAACGCTTGACCCCAGTTCACAGGCTCAAAACGAGGGTGCTGATTCCAACGCCATAACGGAAGGAATGGAGCAGTCGCATGGCCCGGATCGGCTGGAGATCGGACGAATCGCCTTCGTTGCCATGGCAGCTGCGGCGGCGTGGTTCCTTGGTCCGAACCCGAACCTCGCATTGGTGATTGCCGGCGTCACTTGTGCCCTCATTGGCGGTTATCCCATATTTCACGAAGCAGTTAAAAATATTCTTGAGCGTAGAATGACGATGGAGCTCTCCATGGCCATCGCGATTCTGGCGGCACTGGCGATCCGCGAGGTGTTTACCGCGTTGGTTATCACGCTGTTCGTGCTGGTTGCCGAAGTTCTCGAGAGCCTGACAGTGGGCAGGGGCCGAGCGGCGATCCGTCACCTAATTGACCTGCTGCCGTCGACGGCAACGGTGAATGAGGGAGGGGCGTGGAAAGACATCGGAGTTCAAGAAGTTTCGGTCGGGACAATTGTCCTCATCAGGCCGGGAAGCAGAATCCCAGTCGACGGCTCGGTGGTGGGAGGCCACTCGTTTGTCGACCAAGCCACCATCACTGGCGAATCGATGCCCGTGGAGAAAAATCCCGGCGCGCAGGTATATGCCGGAACGATTAACCAGTCTGGCGCATTGGAGGTTCGAGCGGACCGTTTGGGCCGCGACACCACTTTCGGAAAAATTATTCGGGCTGTGGAGGAAGCCGAGCAATCGCGCGCGCCGATTCAACGCATTGCCGACCGTCTTGCAGGATACCTCGTGTATTTCGCCATGGGCGCCGCGGTGCTGACTTTCCTGCTTACTCACAATACTCGCTCCACGATTTCCGTGATTATCGTGGCAGGGGCGTGCGGAATCGCTGCCGGGACGCCGCTTGCGATCCTCGGCGGCATCGGCAGAGCAGCCCATCAGGGGGCAATCATCAAAGGCGGGCTGTATCTCGAAAAACTTGCGGAAGTCGATACGGTTTTGCTGGACAAAACCGGCACCCTGACGTTTGGGACGCCCGAAGTCAGCGATCTGCATGTTGCCCAAGAGGGCTTTGAGGCTTACCTGCTGAGGACGGCGGCGATTGCAGAATCGCGCTCCGAGCATCCGATGGCCAAAGCGATTTTGCGAAAGGCCCGGGAACTCGGGGTCTCGTACCAAGATCCCGATGAGTTTGAATACACACCCGGCAAAGGCGTTGCCGCTTCCTTTGAAGGTGATTCCATTCTCGTCGGCAGCCGGCAGTTCTTGCAGGAGCATGGTTTAGCGTTGCCGCATGAACATTCCGGCTCTGCAGACGGAGAAGTGTACGTAGCACGCGGGGGGAAATTTGTGGGAAGCCTGGTGGTCGAGGATACGCTTCGACCGGAGGCGAAAGAGGCGATTCGGTCCTTGAAAGCCATGGGGTTGCGCACCATTTTGCTGACCGGCGATGCCCGGCGAGTGGCGGACGACGTCGGCAAAAAGCTCGGTGTGGACGAGGTTGCTGCGGAGCTGCTGCCGGAAGAGAAATTGCAGTACGTGACCAGACTGACCGGGATGTCCCATATCGTCGCCATGGTCGGAGATGGAGTAAACGACGCGCCTGCCCTCGCAAAAGCCACGGTTGGCATCGCCATGGGTTCCGGAACCGACGTCGCGCAAGAGAGCGCCGACGTGGTTTTGATTGGCAGTGACCTGGGAAAGCTTGTGGAGACGTTGAGGGTCGCGCGGCGCTGCAGGCGGACCATCATGCAAAACTTCGTCGGCACGCTCGTGGTCGATAGTATCGGCGTGGGCATGGCCGCTTTAGGTTTCCTGAATCCGCTTCTAGCTGCCTTCATCCATGTGTCGTCGGAGTTGGTTTTCATCCTCAATTCCGCACGCCTCGTTCCTCCGACGTCGCTGGCCAAGGCGTTCGGCGCATCATCCCCACTTGGAGTGACCCCAGCGATATCTGTCAGGACCTAAGGACTCCATTCGCCGTGACGTTGGTCACGATTCAAATCATTCATAGCAACCAACTTGCGTTTTCCTCCGTCTAAGCTGCTACACTAACGTGTGCAGCCTTAGACATATGGATTTCGCCAGACTCATTTCCGGCAAGCGCGCGTTGGCCATATTTGGCTGCGCGACCCTGTTGTACTTCGCCGCCGGCGGCGCGTACGTCCACCAGCACACTGGTGGTCCGGAGACAGCCTGCCACGTTTGCCAATCGTTGCACGTGCCGGCGTTGGCGGCCGCGCCCCTGGATTTGATCCCCGAAGCGCGGCAAGTGACCTGGCACGCCGTTCTTCCGGAAAATTCTTCCCCGCTGGATTCTTTCTCGCTGCATCGCGCGTCTCGCGCCCCGCCCTCCGCTTGACCGCAATCTGCTGTTCGTGTCGTCGTCCGTTGCGCTGAGCATTGCAAACCGCTCGCGCAGCCGCCTTTCTTGCACGCGGCTCCTATCCATCCCAAAACGACGCGCATCCCGCTGGTCGGGACGGAGGAAAAGATGTTCGAGAGATTTCGCAGCTATGGATTTCTGATACTAAGTTTGAGTTTGTTACTTTCTGCGGTGCCTGTTCACGCGCAGTTGGGCAATTCGGGATCGATCGACGGTGTGGTTAAGGATCCGTCCGGTGCCACGGTGCCAAACGCGAAGGTGGAGATTTCCAACCCGGTGACCGGCTATCACCGGGAGACAACCACAGATAGCGATGGGATCTTTCACTTCAGCAATATTCCGTTCAATCCGTATCACCTGACGGCAGGGGCGAGCGGCTTCAGCTCCCACTCGCAGGATGTGGACGTGCGCTCGACAGTTCCCACGAGCGTGCCAATTAGCCTGAAGGTCGGTGCGGCGGAGACCAGCGTGACCGTAGAAGCGCATGGCCCGGACTTGATCGAGAACGATCCCAGCTTTCACACCGACGTGGACACGACCTTGACCGAGAGGCTGCCGCTCGAGAGCCAATCGTCAGCAGTGAGCTCGCTGGTGACGCTGGCATCACCAGGCGTGGTGGCTGATTCAAACGGACTGTTTCACGGGCTTGGCGATCACGCAGAAAACTCTTTCTCCGTGGACGGGCAGCCGATCACGGATCAGCAGAGCAAGGTGTTCTCGAATCAGATTCCGCTGGACTCGATCCAATCGATTGAGGCGGTCTCCGGTGGACCGCCGGCGGAATACGGTGACAAGACGAGCTTGGTGATCAAAGTAACGACGCGCTCCGGGCTTGGCGTGACCAAGCCGACGGGCTCCATCTTTACTTCTTACGGCAGCTTCGGCTCGGTGAGCGGCGGCTTCCGTTTGGCTTACGGCGGGAAGAAGTGGGGCAACTTCATCGCGGCGAATGGTTTGAACACCAGCCGATTCCTCGATCCACCGGAACTTCACGCCATTCACGACAAGGGTAATGAGGAGAATCTCTTTGACCGCGTGGATTACCAGATCACAGGCGCAGACACAATTCACACGAATTTCCAATACACGCGGTCCTGGTTCCAGACACCCAATACGATCGATAACCTGAACCTCGGCGTGGCCGATCCAGTCACCGGAAATCCCCTGCCAGCACAGGATCAACGCGCGAAGATCAATACGGTTAATATAGCGCCGGTCTGGACGCGGCTAATCAGCCCGACGACGCTTTTCACGTTGGGAGCGTTCGTGCGGCGCGACGTGTTTGACTACTACCCCAGCGGAAATGTTTTCGCGGACGGGACCGGTGTCATTCCCGGCGGTTCCTCGGCCACCCTCAATCAGCACCGGACACTTACGAACGCGGGCCTTCGGTCCGACGTGTCTTACGTCAAAGGCGTGAACAACATTAAGGCGGGCGTCACGTTTCAGCACACATTCCTGACGGAAAATTTTAACTTCGGAATTACAGATCCGAATTTCCTTCCGTCGCAGGTAGATGCCATTGGCAATCCCTGCTTTAACACGGTGACGAACACTCCGATCGACGCGCCGTGCACGGACTTGTATCCCTTCGACTTATCGCACCCGCATGCTGGAGTCGGGTTGTTTCCATTTCGCGGGCATACGGATGTGAAAGAACTCGCGCTCTATGCCCAAGACACAATTACCGAAGGCAATTGGGCGTTTAATCTAGGACTTCGCGTTGACCTGTATCGCGGGATCGTGCACGACTGGCAGCCGGAGCCTCGCCTGGGTGTCGCTTACAACATCAAGAAGACAAACACAGTATTGCGGGTATCTTACTCGCGCGTTTTGGAGACGCCGTTCAACGAGAATTTGATTCTCTCCAGCGTGGGAGCGACAAACCCGGTAGTCGTCGACGTGATCGGCGGGACTAGCTTACAGGCGCCGCTTCGCTCCGGGCAACGCAACCAGTTCAATGCCGGCTTTCAGCAAGCGTTTGGAAAGTTCATGGTTGTGGACGCCGACTACCTGTGGAAGTTCACGCACAACGCCTACGACTTCAGCACATTTGGCAATACACCGATCTTTTTCCCCATATCCTGGAAGAGTTCAAAAATCGATGGCCCCTCCGTTCGCGTCAGCATGCCGAATTACCATGGCTTTACGGCATTTGCCGTGCTTGCGCACGTCCGGGCGCGCTATTTCCCGCCGCAGATTGCCGGACTCGGGACCAGTATCACGACCACGGCCGGAGAAGTTTTCCGCATCGACCACGACCAGGCGTTCAACCAGACAACCCACTTTCAATATCAACCTTGGCTGAAATTGCCGTGGGTAGCATTCAACTGGCGCTATGACAGCGGATTGGTAGCGAGCAATCTGTTCCTTGATAACTTCGCGGATGCGTCCGGCTTCCTAGACGCCGACCAGCAGACCGCGATCGGGCTCTTTTGCGTGGACGCCGGTGGTGTGATGCACAGCGCCACCTTGTTAACTCCTCTTGCGCAAGGCCCGGGAACCATCTGCGGCGCTAATCCTACGAGTACCGGGGCAAAACTACTCAACATTGCAGGCGCGACGTTTGACGTAGACCATAACCCAACACGCGTCAAGCCGCGCAATCTGTTTGATGTGTCCGTGGGCGACGACAATCTTTTCCAAGGTGACCGATACAGGTGGAGCTTACGCTTCACGGTCATCAACCTGACCAACAAGACCGCCGTTTACAATTTCTTATCGACGTTCAGCGGAACGCATTTTGTCACGCCGCGGGCGTATACGGCGGAGTTGGGTTTCCACTTCTAGGGTTATCAGCTAACGGTTTTCACCTCTCAGCAAAACCCGGGCGGGCTGAAAATGGCCCGCCCTTCGTCTATTGTCCCGCTTCTCGCGACGGGGTCGTAACGCTCAGACTTCGCGTGTCATACTGCCGTTTGTTTCAAGACGAATTTTAGGGGATGGTCCGCTCGCGGCGGCGGCAGAGGGTGGTCAGCGAAGACGGTGGGGAAGCAGGTACGTGAACCCTACGAAGGCCTCCCAGCGCGTGGAGGTGCCCGTGAGTCCGCGATTGAAGCCGCCATCGAAAACGAGAGTTTTGCGGGCGGCGTAGCTTACTGCCCAAAGGTTTCCCACGGCATTCCCTCGCAGGAAGGGTTGCGTAAAATGCCAGATCTCGCCAGATAGGGTGAATTTGCGCGTTAGCGGATGCGAAATGGTGAGGCTCTGCCCAAACTGGGCTCTGCGAACCGTTCCTTCGGTCAGTTCGTTGAACATGGCGTTGGCGTCGTAGTGAAATCCCTTAACCTCCGCGCTGGCCAAGAGCAAAACGGAATTTGCGGGACTGCCGAAGTCGAACTCGGGCGCGCCGCCATCGTATGCGCGATGGAAATAACTAACCGCGAGTGTCGGCTTGACACCCTCGCCGGGACTGAGCACGGCCTGCGCTCCCAGAAATACTTCGGCGACACGGTTTGCGCTTTGCCCGGCCACACGGTAGTGGACTACCGGCTCGCTGGAGGCCAGAAGCTCCAATCGGCGATCGACGGAGAATTTCATCACTTCGTTGAGTGCGAAGCGAGACGAAAACTCAGGAGAATGGCTTGCGGCGCTCACGCCCGTCTCAAACTGCAAATACCCCGTAGGTGTAAGCGTCGCTGGAGTAGAGACCGTGGGACGTCCTGGGTTTGCTTCTGGTTCTTCAGCCACCGGTGTCTGTCCGCTAGCGCCTAAAGCAAACAGAGCGAACGCGGCAAATGCGACAAGAACCCGCCTCATTTGCCCTTGGATGCCCTGGTCAGGTAAGACTTGGCTTCGTTGAGCTCGGCGCGGTCGGCTGCCGGCGCGCAAATCTCCGTTAACTTTGTGAAATAGGCGTTCGCGGCGGCTGAGTCGCCCGCCAATTGCGCGGCGTGCCCGGCTCCGTAGAGCGAGTCAAAACGGTTCGGAGAGTTCTTGAGCGCGGCTTTGTATTCAGCGAGCGCTTCCGCGGGGAGCTTGAGTTCGAGCAGCATGTCGGCAAGCATTTCGCGGGCGGGCATGGCCAGCGAGTCCACTCCGTCTGCATCTTCGCGGTCCGCCGCGGAGCGCAGCGTCTTCACGGCTTCCTCTCTTTTGCCTTCGGCGAACGCCACCCAAGCCTCTGCTTCGAGTTGCCGCACGTTCTTATCGGCAGGTTTTTCTCCGTGGTGGCTGGACTTGCGCTGCTCCTCGGTGCTGATCTCGACAAACTTCTGGAGATTCTGGCGCGCGGCGGCCGCGTCACCCAAATGGGCGGCGCCTATCGCGCGCACTTTGTATGTTGATTCTTGCGACGCGCGCGGCACGTGCGGAATGGGCAATTCGGCGGCTTCTTTCCAGCGGTGCAACTCGAAAACATTGCGCGCGGCGAACCACGCCTGATGCTCGGCAATCGATTCTCGATCTGCGCCGGGCACGTTCTCCAACTCTTTCACCATTTCGCGGGCCTTGGATTCTTGTCCGCTTTGCAGGTAGGAATAATTCAGAAAGTCGAGGGCGTGGAATTCGTAATGCGGCGCCGAGCGATGCTCCTGCGTGGCTTTGGCGGCGGATGCGGCAGCGGCGATGTTGGACGATATGGATTCTTGCCATAGACCCAGGCGCACGAAAATGTGCGACGGCATGTGGAGGGCGTGCGAAGAATCCGGCGCGATTTTCGAGTAAGCGCGAGCTGCTTCGAGGCCCTGCGGGGCAAATTCCGCGGTGTCCGTCGCGTGAATCAGGTAATGGGCAGGGCCTGGATTATTCGGCGCTTTTCGGCAAAGAGGCTCGAGGATCGCGATGGCCGCTTTGCGATTCGCTGGCGCATCGACCTCTTGTTGATCGGCTAGCGCCAACAACGACAGGGCGTAAAACGCTGCCGCGTTCACATCATCTGGCGATTGCTTGTGTAAACCGGCGAGCGCGGCCGAGAGAGCCTGTATGCGTTGCGTCTCGCTTAGCTTCGCATCAGCCAGGTAGAACGCAGCTGCGGCGGCGATGTATCCGCGTTCGCGCTCCGTCGATGCGCCGAGCGTTTGCGCGCGCTGAATATCTTGCGCGCCTAGCTTCAGCGCTTTCCCGGAGGGAAATTCCCAGAGTTGCTCATAGTGCGACATGGCCTTGCCCCAATAGGCCATCGCACATTTGGAGTCGCGCTTGGCGACGTCGCTGAAGCTCTGATCCGCTTGCTGGTACTGAAAGGAGTGCAACAGCGCGACGCCCATCTCCATCAAGGGTTGCGCGTCAGCAGAGCAACTCGTCGGGAAATTGACCTGGCCGAGTTGCGGCGCAGTTGCCTCGGCGCCATGGGGAGCAAGACAATTGCGCGTCGGCGCTCCCAGATAGAACAGCAAGGAAAGGAGGCTCGCAAGCGACATTGTGATGCGCGGCATCTGTAATCTCCTGCTCGGGATTCTACGCCCGCAAGCGACGACCTGCCATTTTGTTCGACGCGTCTATCGAGCGAGGGCGAGCGGCAGGCAATTCCTCGCGCCATCCTGTTAGAATATGGGCCGGAGCGGACTTCGAAGCAGGTGAGGGAGCGAAAGCTGTTTGAACCAATGACGAATCTCTGAGGTGCTGCGGATAGACAGCCCGTGTGCACGGCCTGTCCCGCTGGCGTCCCGTGGAGCGGGAAGCGAGCGGGGCAGGAAAGCCTAACGGTTGGCTCGTGGCGCCCTACTATTTCAGAGGTTCACGGCCTAGCTCCCCACGGCCAAGCAGTCCGCTCTTTTTTATTGTTAGGGATGGAGTCCGCCTCCCTTCGAAGCTCAGGGTAAACAGAAGGCGGGCGCTACAAGGGACAGAAACCAACAAAACGGAATGCGGATACTCTTTATCGGTGACATTGTTGGTTCGCCCGGCCGGCAAATCGTAAGCGACCGGCTGGCGGACGTCGTTTCGCAGCGGCAAATCGGTCTGGTCATCGCCAATGGCGAAAACGCCGCTTCCGGCTTCGGTATCACGCCGCGTCTCGCCGACGAACTGCTCGGCATGGGCATTGACGTCCTCACGGGCGGCAACCACAGTTGGGACCGCAAGGAAATTCTGGAGTACATGCCGCACCAGCCGCGTTTGCTGCGCCCTGGCAATTTTCCTGAAGGCACCCCTGGATTTGGCTCGTTCATCGGCACAGCAAAGAACGGCGTGAAATACGCCGTGCTTAACTTGCAGGGGCGGGTTTTTCTGGCTCCCATCGACGATCCCTTCCGCAAAGCCGACGCCGAGCTCGCCAAACTACCCGCCGACGTGGACGTGATCCTGGTCGATCTGCACGCCGAAACTACCAGCGAGAAAGTCGCGATGGGCTGGTATCTCGATGGCCGCGTCACCGCCGTGGTCGGCACGCACACTCATGTAACCACCGCCGACGAGCACGTCTTGCCGCAAGGCACAGCCTATATCACCGATGTAGGCATGACGGGCCCGCACGGCGGCGTAATCGGCATGGACCGCGAGGCGATCATCAAGCGCTTCCTCGACGGCCTTCCTGCGCGTTTCGAGGTGGCCTCCGGCGACGTGCAGATGAACTGCGTGCTGATCGAAACCGACGATGGCGGCGAACGCAATGCGGCCGGCCGCCACCGTGCTCGCTCCATCGAGCGCCTGCGCTTCCGCATCGATTGAGGCTGCAAGGCGCAACCGCAGGCAACTCCCCAACGTCTATAGTAATCTCAGTTGCAAAAGGCGGCACTTACGTGAAAATCTCAGCGGCTTTGTGTCTGCTTGCGTGCCTAGCAAGCACAAGCTTCGCTCAAGAGGAAGACGAACTAACCGCGAAGGCGCGCATTCTTCCCACAATCGGCCCTGGATTGCGTTCCATAAGAGTCGGCGCTGACGGCAGTACGTACGTGCTGATCGCTCCCGCAAGCTACGTTGCCGTCTTCGGCAAAGACGGCAAGCTCATCAGGAATGTGCCTTCGTATGCCGACGCCTCCGGGCCTCAGTCGGCAGAGCTGCGCGCGATCCGCTTCGGCGAAAGCATGGATGTCGATGCTTCCGGCACGGTGTACGTCGCCGACCGCGCGGCCAATGCCGTAAAAATTTGGGACGCCGCCGGTAATGCGCGGTTGGCGCAAGTAAACGCGCCGCTGTCCATCGCCGCGCTTCCGGATGGCGAGGTTGCCGTCGCCACACTGCGCGAACCGCACCTGGTGATCGTCTTCGACAAGAATGGCCGCGACGTGCGCGAGTTCGGCGACCCCGAGCCGCTGACCGATCGAACCGACCTCAATCGATTCCTGAACATCGGCGATCTCGCCAGCGACGCGCAAGGCCATCTTTTCTATGGATTTGCCTATACGCCGGAGCCAACCGTCCGGCAATACGACCGCTTTGGCTACGCTGCCCTGGACATCCAATACACGGCCCTGGAAGCCGCACCGGAGGCCCAGGCCATTCGGCGCGAAATCCAGCGCCAGGAGAAGAAAAACGGCGCCCCCGTCTTTAAACGCGTCCTGAACGCAGTCGGCGTCGACCGCGAGTCCGGCGAAGTGTGGATGGCAGTGGGTAACAACCTGCTGCGCTTCGATAAAGAAGGCACCCGCCGCGCCGGGTATAAGCTGTACACGCCGGGAGGGGCGCGTCTCGAACCAAACATGATTCTCGTGGAAAAGGATCGTTTGCTGATCGGCAGCGACCCTCTGGGCATCTATGTCTTCGAACGCCCCGACAAAAAAACTTCGCAATAGTTGGAGTTTTCCTCAGGTTGTCCTTGTGCATTTCCGTTCTTGACGGCACGTAACTTGCCAGATTT
>Ga0307477_10003285_pt1 | contig 12080 bp, 7 predicted proteins | sample atmos_gasesECM2C_FD_203316 | JGI IMG/M metagenome (GOLD analysis project Ga0307477, IMG submission 203316) | Hardwood forest soil microbial communities from Morgan-Monroe State Forest, Indiana, United States - atmos_gasesECM2C_515 | ecosystem: Environmental > Terrestrial > Soil > Temperate...
CCTTTGTCACCAGCCTGGTGCAGGCTGTCGTCGGCTTTGCCATCGGCCTCGCCACTGCCGGCGGTGCCGCGGCAGCGGGCGCCGGCGGCAAGGGAGTGGTTAGCGTTGCCCAACTGATCGCTTTCCCCGTCAGCCTGCTTGTCATGGCGGCCATGCTGTCTGCCTTGCTGCCGAGCGCCTTCGGGCGGGCGCTTCTCGTGACGTTGTGTTAGATGATCATCGTCATTCTTTTTGTCGGCGCCTTTGCCCTCATCGCGATCGTCCTGTTTGGCCTGGCATTGGTCCGAGCCTAAGCACTCGCCGGAGCGCGCACACTGTGTCGTCCATCGGCGCAGCATGAACCAGAGTCGAACGAGGTCTACCCATTCGCACCGTACCCGCTCCGGCAGGTCTCATTCTCAGTGCAAACGTGTGTCCCGTGGTGGGTGCCGGCAAGAACTCGGCGAAGCCGGCCCGCGAGCAATGACTCCCAGCCCTTCTTTCCTCATTTCTAATGACGTGCCTTAGTCCCGAGAATGATGGAAATGAGGACAAGGTATCCGAGGCCGATGATTGCCAGGAAGATGAGGCCGACAAAGACAGCAGATAGGAACCCTGGCACTCGACGGCGCAACCATCGGCTTATCCTTTTCCCTCGCCGTGGCTCTACCTTGTCAACTCCTTCGGGGTCCTGCGCATTGCTCATCCGGGGCGGATCGTTCATGGCACGACCTTTTCAGGTTTTCGTCGAGCGAGCTGACCAAGAGCCGCAGGTTTCATCCTTTCCCCGCCGTAACTGGACAGCGTGGCCAGCTGGCTGGTTGCTGTCAAGCAGATTCCGGCTTCCGGTCTTGAGTCTTGACACACGGCCTTGCGAGCACCAAATGGTACAGGAGGCAGTTGTTGTAAGGGATGAGGAGAGACACGCCGACGAGCGGCGGGGCTTGTCGCCGCCATCGACACCGCCGGGACAAGCCCGGCGGCTCGTCAACGTGTTGCTCCCCAGGGTGGGCGTGTTGCCGTCAGGGGCGGGCGTCCTACAATCGCATCAGGTCAACGGCCCTTCATCGACACCTTCATGGGAGCTGCCCTCGTGTGCCGATCACGACGTCTTGGCTTGGCGTACCTGGGGGCCTGCCTGTTACTCCCGGCGCTCCCCACTCGGGCTCTCACAGGCGAGGGAGACTGGATCGACCTGACCGGAGCTAAGGATCTCAGAGCCTGGCAGAGGCCCACGGGTGAGTGGCTCGTGGCCGGCGGCGTGAAGGTCGATCCGAAGAACGGCAGGCGGCTGGTGGCCGAACCCGGCCGCGGGGTGATTGTCAACGGCCGCAAGGGCTGGACCAATGACTTGCTGAGCAAGCAGGCGTTTGGCGACATCGAGGCCCACGTCGAGTTCATGATCCCGAAGCGGTCGAACTCGGGCGTGAAATTCGAGGGACTCTACGAGATTCAGATCTACGACAGCTACGGCGTCAAGCGCCCGACGGCCGACGATTGCGGCGGCATTTACCCGAGGGCCGAGATGGAGCCCACCTATCACCATATCGACAAGGGCACGCCGCCGCGGGTCAACGCGGCCCGGCCGGCGGGCGAGTGGCAGACGCTCGACGTCATTTTCCAGGCGCCGCGCTTCGACGACAAAGGCAAGAAGACTGCCGACGCCCGGTTCATCAAGGTCGTCTTGAACGGCAAGGTCATCCACGACAACGTGAAGGTCAAAACGCCGACAGGCCACGCCTGGCACAACAAGGAAATCCCCACCGGCCCGCTTCTGCTCCAGGCCGACCACGGCCCGGTCGCCTTCCGCCACGTTCGCGTCCGTCCCTACAGGGTGGACCGGAAGAAGCACTGAGCACACAGATCGGGAGCGGAGCAGGGCTTACTGCCTGTGCGAAAAAGGGGTCAGGACCTCTAAAATCACAGGTCCTGACCCCTTTTTCGCACAGGTTCTCACGCCGCTGGCTACTCAAACAGCTTGCTCACCGACTCATTGAAGTGGATGCGTTTGATGGCGTCGGCCAGGAGCGGGGCCACGGTCAGCACCTTGAGATTGGGCAGCTGCTTGTTGGGTGGGACTGGGATGCTGTCGGTCACCACGATCTGCTTGATGGGGGCGTCGCGGAGCCGCTCGATGGCTGGGCCGCAGAGCACGGCGTGAGTGGCGCAGGCGTAGAGCTCGCGGACGCTGTTTCGCCGGGCCACGTTAGCGGCGCCCACGACGCTGGTGGCCGTCGAGATCATGTCGTCGAAGATGACCGCCACTTTGCCATCCAGCGAGCTGCCAATCAAGTTCGCTTGCTTCGTCTCGGTGGCGCTGGAGCGGCGCTTGTCGACAATCGCGATGGCGCCTCCCAGCTTTTTCTGGTGTACCAGCGCCCGCTTGATGCTGCCCTCGTCGGGGCTGAACACCACGAAGTCCTGCGGCGGGATGTTCAGGCTGCGGATGTAGTCGTTGATGACCGGGGCGGCGTGCAGGTGGTCGACGGGGATGTCGAAGAACCCCTGGATCTGGGCGGCGTGCAGGTCGAGGGCCAGGACCCGGTCGGTCCCCGCCACGGTCAGGAGGTCGGCGACCAGCTTGGCGGTGATGGGCACGCGGCCGACGTCCTTGCGGTCTTGGCGGGCATAGCCGTAGTAGGGCAAGACGGTGGTGATACGGGCGGCGCTGGCCCGCTTGAGACTGTCGAGGATGACCAGCAGCTCCATCAGGTTGTCGTTGACGGGCGGGCAGGTCGGCTGGACGACGAAGACGTCGCGGCCGCGCACGTCCTCCTCGATGCGGACGGAAATCTCGCCGTCCGGGAAGTTGGCCAGGGTGAGCCGGCCGAGGGCGTCGCCGAGGTGGTGCGCGATCTTCTCGGCCAGGGGGACGTTGGCCCGCCCGCTGAACACCTTGAGTCGGTTGTTGTGGTTCATGCTCTGTCGTGGCCGGCCAAGCGGGTAGCCCTGCGCCTCCCGCCGACCGGTGCCCATCGCCACCCCAGAAGGTGATGGTCCGCTCATGTGCCTCCGTGTCCTCCGCCAAGGACTGTGGCCGCCGACACGCAATTATCACGGGACCGGGAAGGACCTGTCAATGATGAAACTGCCGGCCGACGGCTCAGCCCATCACGCCGTAGGAATAGGGCGTCTTGACCGGGTCATTCTCGTCGAAGCGCCCGAGTCGCAAGGGGGCAATATCGAGCGTGGCGGCCCGGCCGTCGACGACCAGCTCGGCCATCAGCTGACCGACGATGGGCGACATCTTGAACCCGTGCCCGCTGAAGCCGACGGCGCAAAAGCCGCCCTCCAGGCCGGGCAAGCGGTCGAGGATGGGGTGCCAGTCCGGGGTGATGCCGTAGAGGGCGCCGAAGCCGCCCCGGCCGTAGCCGCGGTGCATGGCGGGATAGCGGCGAGCGATGCGCTGGCGGACCTGCGGCAGCCAGCTGCCGTCGGCCGCCTCGTTGTAAGCGTCCGGATCGACGGGGTCGCGGATCTCCTCGCCGGCCAGGCTGCCGGCGTGCAGCAGCTCGCCGTGCGTCGGCTTGAAGTAGATGCCGTGGACGAAATCGCCGTAGACCGGGCCGCTGCGGCCGAAGTCGGGCGGCCTGCGGAAGAGGGCCACTTGCGTCCGGCAGGCCTGGACCGGCAGCGCGACCTTTAGGGAGCGGGCCAGCTGGCCGGCCCAGGGGCCCGTAGCCACGATGACGGTGCGGCTCTCGTAACGCCCCTCGTTGGTGTCGGCCCCGGCCAGCCGGCCGCCGTTGACGAGGATGGTCTTGACTTCTACCCCCTCGCGCACGTCGGCGCCCTCTCGGCGGGCGGCGTCGGCGAACGAGGCGACGACCTGCACCGCCTCCACGTAGCCGGCCTCGGGCTCGTAGGCGGCCAATTCGTCCTCCGCCAGTCGGGCGTTCCGGTCCAATTCCAGCAACTCGCGGCCGCTGACCAGGCGGACGTCGATGCCCAGCCGGCGCTGCAAGTCCAGGTTGGTCTCCAGTCCCTTGCGGTCGCGCTGGTTGACCACGATGACCATGCCGGTGTGCGTGAAGACCGGCGGGCCGCCGACGGCGTCGTCGAAGTGCTCGAAGACGCGCAGGCTCTTCTGGGCCATGGCCGCCGTCAGGTGATTGGAGTAGTGCTGGCGGATGATGGCCCCGGACTTGCCGCTGGAGCCGGCGCCGAGGAAAGACTTCTCCAGCAGTACTACTTTGCCGACGCGGCGTCGGGCGAGGTGGAAAGCGATGCTCGTGCCGATCACACCGCCGCCAACAATGAGCACGTCGCAGGTCTGGGCCATCACGGGATCTCCATCCCCAACATTTTCATTTTGCGGTACAGGTTGGAGCGGTGCAGGCCGAGGAGCTTGGCGGCGTCGGTCATGTTTTGGCGCGCCCGCTGGATGGCCCGGCCGATGTGCTCGCGCTGGAAAGTATCGGTGGCGTCGGCGAGGGTCAGCTCCGCAAACCGGTCGGCGTCGTCGCCTGCCGGCCGGAGGATGAAGGTCAGGTCGTCGGCATCCACACGGTCGTTGGGACAGAGGAAGGCGACGCGCTCGAGCAGGTTGCGCAGCTCGCGGACGTTGCCGGGCCAGTTGTGCTGCTCCAGCCGCCGCCGGGCTTCGGCGCTGAGCTTGAGCGTGCGCCGGCCGGCGTCGCGGGAAAACTTGTGGAGGAAGTAGTCGGCGAGCACGGGGATGTCCTCGCGCCGGTCGCGCAGCGGCGGCAGGTCGAGGGTCACGACGGTCAGGCGGTAGAACAGGTCCTCGCGGAACTTGCCGGCGCGGACGTGCTCGCCCAGGTTGCGGTTGGTGGCGGCCACGATGCGCGTGTCCACGGGAATGGCCTGCGAGCCGCCGACCCGGTAGACGACCTTCTCCTCCAGGACACGGAGGAGCTTGGCCTGGCCGCCGGCGCTCAGGTCGCCGATCTCGTCCAGGAAGAGCGTGCCGCCGCTGGCCAGCTCGAACTTGCCCTGGCGCGTCGTGTGGGCATCGGTGAAGGCACCCTTCTCGTGGCCGAACAGCTCGCTCTCCAGCAGGGTCTCCGCGATGGCCGCACAGTTGACGGCGACGAACGGCTCCTGCTTGCGCGGGCTGGTGTAGTGCATGGCCTGTGCGACCACTTCCTTGCCCGTGCCGCTTTCGCCGGTGATCAGGACGGGCAGGTCGGTCCGCGCGACGCGCTCGATCGTGCCGCGGAGGGCCTGGATGGCAGTGCTATCGCCGACGATGCGGCTGCCCTGGCGGGCCTGGCCCTCCAGCTGGGCATGGCTCCGCAGCAAGGTCTCGCGCTCGCGGACGTTCTGCAAAGCGACGACGGTGTGGGCGGCCAGGGCTTGCAGCGTTTCGACGTCCCCGGCGTCAAAGCGGCCGGTGGTCTTGTTCAGGACTTCCAGGACGCCCAGGCGCTGGCCACTGGCGTCGGCCAGCGGCACGCAGAGGAGGTTGCGCGTCTGAAAGCCCGAGACGGCGTCGATCTGCGGATTCCAAGCGGAGTCCGCCTGCACGTCGTCCACCTGGAGCACCTGAGCGGTCTGCAGGACCCGGCCGACGACGCCGGCGTCATCGGGAACGCGCAGCTCGCCGCCGTTGATCCCGAGGGCCGGTCTGCCAACGAGCTGGTGACGGCTCTGGTCCCAGAGGAAGATGCTGGCCCGCTCACAGTGCAGCAAGCGGGTGGCCTGATCGGCGATGTGCTCCAGCAGAGGCACCGTCTCGCGCTCTTCCACCAGCTGGCGGGCGATGGCCAGCAGCGACTCCAGGCGCTGGACGCTGTCAGCCCTGTCGTCCCAGGCCCGTGTCCGCTCCAGGCCGACGCCGAGGTAATGCCCGACGGCGACGGCGTACTGCAACTCCCCTTCGTGGAACGGCTCGCGCGGCCGGGCCGCCAGGAGCACGCGGTTGGCGCGTTCGGTGTAGCTGAGGCAGGCCGCCAGGAAGGCCTGCGAGCCGCCGGCCGGCGGCTGGGAAGCGCCCGCCTCCTGGTCGAGCACGTCGCCCAGAAGCGAGCGCGGCAGCGCCTCGCCCAGCGGCCGGGCGCCGCGGCGGAGGTATTGCCAGCGCACCTCCCACTCCGGCCGTGCTTCCAACACTGCCACCTGGTCGGCCCGGAGCGCGCCACCAACCTCTTCGAGAAGCGTCCGGGCCAGGTCGTCGCTGCCTTGCTGGGCCAGCGCCAACTCCAACAAGCGCTGCACCAGCCGCAGCGACAGCAAGTCGGCGGCGTCGCTGCTAAGTTGCAGCAGGGGGCAATCCAGGGCGCGTAGCCACGCAGTGCCGTTCATTGCAACAGCCAGTCGAGCACCTTCTGATCGGAGATCTTCTCCGCGGAGCGGTGGAGGTGGTCCGCCGCCCCGGCGGCCTGGTACGCCGCCTTGAGCCATTGTCCGGAGGCCGTGCCGCGGTGATTGTGCAGGTACAGCTGCGCGGGTGCGGCCAGGGCTGTCAGGGCCGGCAGGCCGCCGTACTTCACGGCGCCGGGCAGCATCATCTCGTCATCCACCGCGCGGACCTTGTCGAAGTGGAATTGATCCAGGTCGGCCGCCGTGCGGGCGACCGCGTCGCCACACAGGGCCCTGGCCAGGCACACCCACGGCCCGGCCTTGCCGAAACCGGCAAGGCACACCGTCTTCACATCCTGGCGCCCCCTGGCGAAGGCAACCGCCGTCAGGATATCGTGGACGCGGTTGGCCAGCAGCGGCCGGTTGTAACCAAAGGTGAAGCCCGCGTAATGCGGGTCGACCGCCGGCGGCTGCGATCCGCGCAATTCGCCCGTGAAGAACACGTCGGGCGCGAGGATGGCCGCCTTCTTGTCGAGCACCTGCCGGGCGGCGTCGGTCAACTTGCCGTCGTGCCACAGGCTCGCCTTGCCCTCGGGGTCGACCCAAACCACGACCGTGCCGTTGTGCCCGTCCGGTGCGAGCAGGACCGCAGGGACCTGTTCATCGTTGCCCTTGCGTCCGAACAGCCATTTTTCAAGCCGGACCTGGTCCCTTTCTTCGTGGCCGACGCGCTTGACCTCGACCTCCGCGGTGGCCGGCAGCTGGTCGTGGATCATGACCCGCAGCGCCGTGCCAACGTGCCGGCGGAATGGCTTCAAGCCGGCGGCATCCTTTGGCAGAAGGGCCGCCAGTTGCCTGTCGGAGGCCGCCGTCATGAGTTTTCGCAGGCCCTTGGCCCCAACGGCGTTAGCGGGTAGGGGGTGCTGCTCGTCAAAGACCGACAGCTCCTTGGGCGGCACCGGCACGAGCGGCTTCTCGACGACCGGCTCGGACTGGCCGAGGCGGAGGTGCTTGTTGAACCAGTTGTACATGACCTCGCGGCTCACCTGGTTGTAATTGTGGTCGAACTGCAGGAAGCACTTGGCCATGACCCGGTCTTCGGCGCCGTACAGTTTGTAGAGCGCCTTCAATTCCGGCAGCCCCTTGGTCTCGATCTCCTTGGTCCAGTCGTTGGCGCCGGTCATGCCGAGGGGCTTTGGGGCGAAGAGGCCGGCCAATTCGATGTTGCCGGTGTCCTGGCGCAGGTAGGAGCAGTTCTCGCAGACACAGCCGCCCTGCATCGCGGTCGAGACCATGACCGCCGGGAAGGCGACGCTCGGCCGGTCGTCGATGGCGCAGAGGATGAAGGTCTGGGTGCCGCCGCCGCTAGCCCCCGTTACGCCCACGCGCGTGCGGTCCACGTCGGGCAAGTCGACCAGGAAATCAAGGGCGCGGATGCTGTTGAAGGTTTGTAGCCCCATGAAGCTCTGGAGGCGCAGCTCGGCTTCAGCGTCGGTGAAGCCTTTGCGGTGCTCGATCTGCTTGCTGTCGGCGACGCCGACCATGTCGTAATGGAAAACGACACAGCCCATGCGCGCCAGTTGAGCGCAGCGGGCCTGGAGGTGGAAGCGGGCGCCGTCGATGGTCTTCTCCGCCCCCTGCTTCACCAGCGCGTGGGCGAGTTCCTTGCCCTGGTCGCAGAAGCGGCCCTCGGCCCAGTGGCCGTGCGGGCAGAGCACGCCGGGGAGCTTCCCGGTCTTGCCCTTGGGCCGGTACAGGTTGCCGCTGACGTAGTGGCCTGGGTAACTGGCGAAGAACACCTTCTCGATGGTGTAAACGTCCCGGTCGATCTTGCCGTGGATGACGGCGTGGATGGCCGGCCGCTCGGGCATGGGCCAGAGGCCGTTGGCCACGAGCACTTGCTCGCGGAGCTGCTTGCGGCGAACGTCCCAGGCCGCCTTGCTGGTAGGCACGGTCATGGGGAAGTAGCCGTTGAGGTCCTTGGGCTTGCCGAGCCGGCTGTCGGCCGGCCGTTTACCTTCGGGGAGCACCCGGCTGGGGTCCTGGTCCGCGGCCGGGGCCAGGCTCGCCAGGGTCAGCCCAAGGAACAGGATATAGAGAGCTTGCCTCATGGTGTTGCACCTTAGCCAAAACGCATTTCGGATGATGCCCAAGGGTACGGCCCCAACCGCCCGCCGTCAACGGGGTGCGCGCCCGAATGCGGCTTCGGGGCCTGTGACCGGTCCGTCCGGCTGCATACTAAGTGACGGCACCCAGCAGCCACCAGCTGGCGGCGGCCAGCAGTGCCGTTCCGGGGATGGTGAGGATCCAGGCCCAGACGATCTGTCCGGCCACGCCCCAGCGCACGGCGCTGAGGCGTTTCAGCGCGCCGACGCCGACAATGGCGCCGGTGATCGTGTGGGTCGTACTGACGGGGATGCCGGCGAAGACCGTCATGGCCAGGGTTGCCGCCGCCCCCGTCTCGGCGCAGAAGCCGTCCACCGGGCGCAAGCGGATGATGCGCTGGCCCATGGTCTTAACGATGCGCCAGCCGCCGATCAGCGTGCCTAAACCCATGGCCACGTGGCAGGCGAGCACGACCTCGGTGGGCACTTCAGCGGGCGCGCCGTTGGGGAATGCGGTCTGGTTCTGGGCGGCCGCCGTGATGAGGAGCAAAAAGATAACTCCCATGGTCTTCTGGGCGTCGTTGCCGCCGTGGCCCAGGCTGTAGAGCGCCGCCGACAGCACCTGGCCACGGCGGAAATACTTGTCCACCTGGCGGCTGGTCGCGCGTTGGAATAGCCACATCACGAGCACGGCCACGGCCAAGCCGATGATCATGCCGATAAGCGGTGCCAGGAGGATGAAAGCCAGGGTCTTGCCGATCCCATCCCAGCGCAAGGCGCGCAGGCCGGCGTGGGCAAAGCCGGCGCCGACCAGGCTGAACGTGAGCGCGTGGGACGAGCTGGTCGGCAGACTGAGGTACCAGGTGAAGATGTTCCACAGGCAGGCGGCCACAAGGGAGGCGGCGATGACCCGGTAATTCACCGTGCCCGGGTCGACAATGTCCTTGCCAATCGTGCCGGCCACACGCAGGTGGAAGACCATGAAGGCCACGAAGTTGAAGAACGCCGCCCACACCACGGCAGTCCTTGGGCTGAGGACGCGCGTGGAGACCACGGTGGCGATGGAATTGGCGGAGTCGTGGACGCCGTTGAGGAAGTCAAAGGCCAGGGCCAGGGCGATCAGGAGCAAGACCGTAGCGGGCAAGGCGAGGAAGTTCACCGTGCCGAACTGGATCGTGTCCCAGAAATGCGGCATGCGCAGGACCCCTCGGCTGGTTGCCCATGGTTCGACTGCCTATACTCGTATGGACCAATGTGAAAAAGGCCACCAGCGGCCAGCCAGCAGACTTGAGGTTGCGGGACTGCTTCGAGCGGAGCCGTCTGCGCACGCGGCAGCTGCTGCCAGGCGGCGATGCCGTCGTCAGTCGGCCCGGCTGGCCGAGACCAGGCGCTTGCCTGTCACCAGCCGGATGCCGAAGTTGAGGATCATGACCGCAACCAAGAGGACGAGCGCGGCCGCCCATGCCTGGCGGTTCCATTCGGCGTCGGCACTGACCGCGTAGTTGAAAATGTAAACGGGCAAGGATGGCACCCAATCGTTTGGCGACCGCGGCCAATACCGGTTGCCGACGGCGGTCAGGAGAAGTGGCGCGGTTTCCCCGGCGATCCGGGCGATGCCCAGGAACACGGCGGTGATAATGGCGGGCAGGGCCGCGGGCACCGTCACGCGCAAGACGGTCTGGTACTGGCTGGCGCCCAGGGCGTAACTGGCGTTGCGAATGGTCCGCGGCACGAGTTTGAGGGCCTCTTCCGAAGCGCGCATGACGATCGGGATCATCATCACACCCAGGGCAAACCCGCCGGCCCAGCCGGAGGGATGGCCCATCGGGATGACAACCAGGGCATAAGCGAAGATGCCGATGACGATGGAGGGGACGCCGCCGAGCAATTCGCCGATGAAGCGGACCGTCGGGCCAAGGCGATCACTGCGGTACTCGGCGAGGTAGATGGCAGCCGCGAGTCCAACCGGCACGGCAAAGAGCGTGGCAAGCCCCACGAGCATGGCGCTGCCGTAGATCGCATTCGCCATACCCCCACCTTTTTCGCCGATCGCCGCGGGCAGTTTGAGAAAGAAATTCCAGTCGAGCGCCGTGACGCCATGGTAGAGCAGATGGCCCAGGATCAGAAACAGCGGCACCACGGTCAAGGCGAAACACAGGCCGAGCAGGGCTGTCATGACACGGTCAATCCGTTGCGCTGTGCGGTTGGTGACTGGTGGCCGGCCCTGAGAGGATGACGGTGTGTTGTTGCTCGTTGCGGTCGGCATGAGGCTGGAAGCGGGCGCAACCGGGCTGTTCTTCCTCCAAATGCCGAGCCGGCCGCTGAAGAAGGCTGTGCCGCGTCCGACCCGGCTCACCCTCCAGATCAGGAGCCGGGCGAGGGTGTTGACCACGACACTGACCAGCAGCAGGACCAGCCCGAGTTCGACCAGGGCCGACAGGTAAAGATCATAGCTGGCTGCGGTGAACTCGTTGGCGATCACGCTGGCGATGGAATTGCCCATGGCAAAGGGCGACAAGCTGATTTCCGTGCGATTGCCGATCAACATGGTCACCGCCATCGTTTCTCCGAGCGCGCGCCCGAGGGCAATAAAGCAACCGCCGACGATCCCCGGCCGGGCGTAAAGGAGCACCACGGACCAGATGGTCTGCCAGCGGGAGGCGCCCAGGGCCATGGCCCCTTCGCGCTGCGCGCGCGGCACCGCCCGACAGACGTCAAAAGAAACGGCGGCCACGTAAGGCACAATCATAATTGCCAGAATGATGCCTGCGGGAAGGATGCCGATGCTGCCCTTGTTGGGTCCCCCCAGGGCCATGATCAGGCGTTGCAGGGCGGGCGCCAGCACGAACAGGCCCCAGAACCCGTAGACAACGCTGGGGACGGCCGCCAGCATTTCGACGAAGAACGATCCGCTGCGCCGCAACCAGGCCGGCGCGATCTCCGATAGGAAGGCCGCCGTACCCACGCCGAGGGGTACGGCGATGAACATGGCGATGGCCGAGGTTGCCACCGTCCCATAGATGAAGGCGAGCGCACCAAACTCGTGGTGTGTTTGCTCCGGGTCCCAGGTCGCGCTCGTGAGGAAGCGCCCGCCGATGGTCTGGATGGCGAGCCATGCTTTCCAGAGCAGAACCGCCACGAGCAGCGCGAACAAGACGATAACCAGAACGGCGCCGGCCTGGCAGAGAAACCGGAACGCTCGATCCCCCAGAAGGGTGAGCCACAGCTTGGCCCTGGGAGGCCGGACGCGCGGCTGCAGCGCCGGAGCCGGGGTCGGTAGATTGCCTGGCGGGGCGCCCATATGCCTGATCCTCGCCGCCGCGTACCGGAATTCCTTGGGCGTAACCGGTCGCCCACGGCAATGCTCCCGAAGGGGCCAAACATGACAGCCCAAGGCAACGCCTTGGGAAGTGCGTTTGGCGCGTGTTTTCTGGCCTGAAAGGGCGAAACAAATTGTGACGCCCTTTCAGGGCTCGGACCATTCTTCGTTGACCAACCCAGGGCGATGCCCTGGGCTTTTTTGTTTCCAGCCTTTCAGGCTGAAAAGCCGGCTGCGAGTTACACCCGAATTACTTGCCCACCTTGACCTCATCGAGCTTCTTTTCGAGCCGCTCAACCAGGCCCTTGGGCAGGCGTGCGTAGCGCAGCCCCTCCGCGTATTGCTGGCCGTCGTGCGTGACCCAGCGCAGGAAATCGACGATCTGCTGCCCCTTGTCCGAGGGCTGCTTGACG
>Ga0307477_10003286_pt1 | contig 12079 bp, 13 predicted proteins | sample atmos_gasesECM2C_FD_203316 | JGI IMG/M metagenome (GOLD analysis project Ga0307477, IMG submission 203316) | Hardwood forest soil microbial communities from Morgan-Monroe State Forest, Indiana, United States - atmos_gasesECM2C_515 | ecosystem: Environmental > Terrestrial > Soil > Temperate...
GTCTGCGCGGATCGGCAAATACATGCCGGAAAATGAACTCACTCAATCTCGTCAGTCCTGATCCTCCTCCCCCTGCGTCTTGACCTAATCCCCGTTGTCCCGATACATCCAAGTTCAGAAATGGCTGGAGGCGCGAGTTTGCCCTTGACGGCGCCTCTTGAATTTTTGTAGGATGGCAAGAACAAGTTCGCTGTCCCATTTGATTGGGGAGCGGACCTGAATTTCATGCAGAGTGGCTGAGGGACGAGCCCTGAGACGCCACGGCAACCGATCCCGGATCATATATCCCGGATGTCTGGTGCCAACTCTCTCCTGGAAACAGGGAACATGGGATTCGGCTGCGGGCTTCACCAGCATCCGATAGCCTCTTTTCCTTTTCCTGGAAAAAGAGGCCTTTTGCTTTTTAGGCCACTTTTCCGGCTCGTCTTCAGCTACTCGCCAGTTTGCAAGAAAGCGAGTAGGCGATATGTCTCACTACGAACTGCGGTGCCGGGAATGCGGACGGAGCTGGGGAAATCAGCCCCGCTCCATCTGCGACGACTGTTTCTCTCCTCTGGAAGTCACCTACGACTACGATGCGCTGCGCGCGCAGGTTGGCCGAGGGAACGGCCAGGGAACTTTCAGCCGTGCGAGCATTGCCCAGCGGCCGCCGAACATGTGGCGCTACTCCGAACTCTTGCCCCTCCCCCCGGGCTATGAACCGCGGCTGCCGGTCGGCTTCACTCCACTGTTTCAGGCTCCGCATCTGGCTGAACAGTTGAGCGGGACGACCGCCGCCGCGAAGAATCTATACCTCAAGAACGACGCCGTTTGCTTGCCTACGCTTAGCTTCAAGGACCGCGTGGTCGCCGTGGCTCTATCGCAGGCGAAGGCTTTCGGCTTCGATACGGTGTCGTGTTCGTCCACTGGCAACTTGGCCAACGCGGTCGCCGCACACGCGGCGCGCGAGGGACTCAAGGCATGGATCTTTATCCCGTCCGATCTTGAGCCGGCGAAAATTCTGGGCACCAACGTGTTCGGAGCGAAAGTCGTACGCATCGACGGCAACTACGATCAGGTCAATCGGCTGTGCTCGCAGATCGCCGACGAGCATCGCTGGGGCTTCGTAAATGTGAATCTGCGGCCATACTACTCGGAAGGATCAAAGACGGTCGGCTTCGAAATCGCCGAGCAACTCGGCTGGCGTTTGCCGGATAATGTGGTTTGCCCGATGGCTGGCGGTTCGCTGATCACCAAAATCAAGAAGGCGTTCGATGAACTGATCAAGCTGGGCCTGGTCGAAGCGAAGGAAGTGAAATTCTTTGGAGCCCAGGCGACGGGCTGTTCTCCCATCTCGACTGCGGTCAAGACGGGAAGCTCGGAGATCGAGCCGCAGAAGCCGTCGACGATTGCACGGTCGCTGGCCATCGGCAATCCCGCCGACGGACACTATGCAATCAAGACCATCAAAGGCAGCGGGGGATGGAGCGAAGATGTCAGCGACCCGGAAATCATCGATTCGATCAAGCTGCTGGCGGAAAGCGAAGGCATCTTCACCGAGACCGCCGGCGGTGTGACTGTGGCTTGCGCGGGCAAGCTTTATCGTCAGGACCGAATTCTGCCCGAGGAAACGACCGTGCTATGCATCACCGGTAACGGCCTGAAGACTACCGATGTGCTCGCCGGTGTCTACCGGACCGAGAGGCCCATCGCACCGAAAGTGGCCGAGTTCGAGAGCTATCTGCAGCAGACGCTCGAACCAGCCGACGTCGCGGCAGAAATTCGCGGAGTCGTTGCCTCACAGGCGGCCGGAGTGGGAGCGTAACATGCCGATCACCGTACAAATTCCGACTGCATTGCGCCGGCACACTGCGGGAGTTGGTTCGATTACGTGCGCGGCCTCGAACCTGGGAGAACTGTTCTCGGTGCTCGACGAGAAGTTTCCTGACCTCAAGCCTCACTTGCGCGATGACAAAGGCCAGATCCGCCGTTTCCTCAACATTTATGTGAATGAAGAAGACATCCGCTTCCTGGGCGGGCAAGGATATTCTTTCCAGGAAGGCGACGAGGTTTTGCTGGTGCCGTCGATCGCAGGTGGTGCAGTGTAGTCTAGCGTCAACTATCCATCGGCTCGAAAACGTCAGATCGAAACAGTCAGTTCGCAACAGGCAACAATAGTTATATCTGCTGGATTGCTCTCTAGGGTTGATTCCTTCCGGTTAACTCTCACGGGGACACATAGCCTCCGTCTCGCAGTGAACCTACAAAACAATCCCCACACCGATTGTTGTCATGCGTGTTTCGTGATGTGATCGCTGCGATCAGATCACAACTCAAGAAAATCATCGGCGACGCGTGATCTATTGCTACCACTTTCTATTTCCACGCGTCTGACGTGGCAAGTTGTCACACGAGCCCTCGCTGCTTCCGGTGACAAGCGACGAACGGTTCCTGACAGCGACTCTGGAGCGTGCCATGAAGAGTCGCGTGTTGGTTGTCTTCCTTCTGCTCGCGGGTTGGGCTGCGGCGCAACTCGATGCTGGCATGACCATGCGGCGAGTACGAGTGCAGGTCGCCTTAGCCAATCGAGGCTGTGACGCAGCCACTCAGGTGAAGCTGATGGGCCGTGGCGGCCCTGTCGCCGAGGCGACCGCTAACCAACAGTGCGAGGCGGATTTTTTCAACGTGCCCGCCGGCACTTACCATTTCGTCGTTTCGGGTCAAACCATTGCCGACACCGATACGGGCGCAATTGAAATGAATCCCACGGTATCTGCGGAACTCGAAGTGAGGGTGAGTCGGGCCGGCGAGCTGGCGCCGAATTATGATGCGCCAGCTAGTGCCTTGGTGTCGGCCTCGGATCTAGGGGTTCCGGCCAGCGCACGAAGAGAAGTTGACAGGGCCTACAAGTTGCTAGGCAAACGGGACTTGACCCATGCGGAACAGAAGCTACGGAAAGCAATCGCGATCTATCCTGACTTTGCGGTCGCGTACAACAATCTGGGAGTGATCTACAGCCGGCTCGGTGACCGCGAGCGCGAGCGCGAGTCCCTGCAAAAGGCCATCAGCATCGACGAACGCTTGGCTCCGGCTTATGTCAACCTGGGAAAGATGAGTATTGGTGCCGGCGATTTTGCGAGTGCCGAGACGGCGTTGAACAAAGCTTCTCGATTCGATCCCGTCGATCCCGCGACTCTGATTCTCCTGGCGTATGCGGAATTGATGGACCGGCGCTTTGATGAGGCGGTCGCCACTAGCCGGAAGGCACACGCCCTCGACAAGCCTCATGCTTTGGCGCATCGCCTGGCGGCGAACGCGTTGGAACAGAAGGGACAGGTCGCAGCCGCAATTGCCGAACTGGAGCTCTTCCTGGCAGAAGAGCCGACCGGGCCTCGTGCCGACGCCGCGCGCAAGGAACTGGCGGATGTGCGTGCTGTTTCGCACTGACCATTCGCACTGAACGATATCCGTCTCAGTATGGCGTCGGAGCAGTTACCTGTCCCGTCGAAAGATGCAACTCCTTCGTCCGGTCGATCACCCACTGCGGCATGGCGGGCGCGCCCTGAGGGATCTTGCCCTCGGTGATCGCCCAGTGTTCGAGCCAGCCGCTGCCTTCTTCGCCGACGTAGGTGTCGGGCAGGCTGTAGGCCGAATCTGATAACGCATCCTCGAGCGTAATGAAGCGATAGCCTCGCTTGCGGAGGACGTCGAGCAATTCGCCGATGTGGTCAGCTTCCAGGTTGCTAGCATGAAGCAGAAGGATCTGCTTCGGTTCGTAGCCGACAATCTTGGCCGAAAGTTGCTCCGCGTAGGCGAACTCTTCGTCGTGATGCGCAAGATAGTCTTTCACCAGTTGCTGCTGCTGTAGGGTGTCATTGCGCTTCTTGGCGTCCTCGTAAACGCCGGCGAACATCCAATCCCAGCCGTCGAGCGTGATGGGAGCAATGCGGTAGCCGCGCTCGATGAGAAAAGCGTCGGCTTCGCGCCGCGTGAGCAGGTCGCGTCCGGTGTCGAGATAGGGATGGCGGAAATACCGCAGCTTCATCTTGTGCGCCGCGAGCAGTATGCGGGTGACGCTCTCACCCTGGATCACGTCGTCTTCCCACGCCTTGAGTCCAATCTGGTTTAGCGAGGCGTGGGAGAAGGTGTGATTGCCCAGTTCGAAGCCGCAGTCGAGCCACATCTGGAGCGCCTTGATGCGCTCGTCCACCTCTCCCGCCTTGTACAGTTTCTTCTCGTTGACGAAGCCGACGACCGGAATCTTCTGATCGCGCAGTGTGCCCAGCAACTTCGCGGTCATCGCGCTGATTTCGGCTGCTGGCAGGCGATCGGCCATGCCGGCGGGGAGATCGTCGATCGTGACGGCGACCTGGCGATCCGGTTTTTGCGGGGCCTGCGCTGCCGCGGAAGTCGGGCTGAAGCATAATCCACAGAGAGCAGCAAGCAAGATCAGGGATGTCTTCATGAAGGGTCCTCGGTGATCATGATGAGTCGGGAAGAGGTATTAGATCACGAGGGGACTTCTGCCCGGAGGTGAAAAGGGATGGAGTGCAACAGCAGATTTTGGGGTTTTGCACCTTTGGCGGACAGATTGGCCGTCTCTGCAGCTGGGGATTGGTGATCTTCTTGTTGGCCATACACGGCCATACCCAGGGAATTGAAGTCAGGAAAGGCTTTTTCAGTCACACTGGGCAATTTGAGTGTTATGGCCATCTGATTACAGCAGTTATGATCCAGAATCTTGGAGGCGAGGAGCGGTGGGTGAAGTCTAAGGGCCATATTCCGGTCGAAAGAAGTCTTTCCAGTAGTGAGCGCACGCTCCTCCAATGGCTCCTGATGCACGGAAGTTCTGTTGCCTCAAAGTACATGTCTCAGATTGACAGCCTTCGTATCGTCAGCAAGTGCGGATGCGGCTGCCCGACCGTGGACTTCGCACTTCAGTCAGGTCGCAAGGTGGGAGGGTCCGATATTGTGGCAGAGGCCGGAGGCAAATCTCCCGAGGGCATATCGGTTGGCATACCTGCACGTTCGGGACGATGAACTCTCGGAGCTGGAGGTCTCAACCGAGGGGCTGGACGTTCCCTTCAGTCTGCCGACCCCCGAGGCTTTTCCTCTGTGATGGGGGCTGACCGCACAATCCCGATCAGGAGTCCATCAGCGTCAAAAAGTGCAATCGCCTGCTTACGTCAGTCATCGGTCCCAGCGGAGCGTTTGCACTCAATGCGGCCGAGACTCTTGGTCCTCGCTGGGTGGGTTCGTAGTCCGCGCCCAGCGTAGAGTCGTGGACAGCGAAGCGGACATCAATGTTTTGGGGAGGCGCTTCCAATGCGATTGAGCGCAATCTCAGCCTTCTCGGGTGCTGTGTCTCTGATTCTCGGTTTGACCGTGCCCGCATCGGCGGGAACGCCACCTCCATGTATCAACGGCGCTAGCTCTAAGAATGGCGACTTTCTCGTCCTCATGAATATGCAGCTTGACGCCCCGCAGAGCAACGACGGAGTCGCGCGGAGAATTCGGGGATTCTCGTTTGAGGTATTTCCGAAGGAGAACTTCATCAATGCAAAAGACAGATTGACAGCCGCAGGTATGTACTTCTCCGATTGGGCGCAATGGGGCGTAGCGCTTGATCGACGAAATACAACGGACCAGCTCTTCACCTCGTCTTGCTCCTTACCTCTCGTTACTATAATGACGGTGAATTCCTTGTTCTTCTGGCGCAAGTCCCGGCAGGTTCCGCTGACTGGGGGGGTGTTGCGCATTTATCGGCGGGATCGCACGAGCAGAGAGATCCCGGACCACGGTCGGTTAGTCAGGGAAATCGCTCTCAAAGAGTTCTATGTCCCGCTGTACCTAATTCCGGTGCTGAGCCACCCTGTTGTACCGATGAGAGCCCCGTATGGTTTGTCGGAGGTTCTTTCGGCTTCTCCTCAGACAACCGTCAATTGATTTACTTGAGCCATTATTGGCACACCGTGCGTATCACCTTGGGAGAAGGGTCTGTTTCGAGCGAATAGAAAGGTCGATGGGCCGTTTAGTTTTAGTCAGACATAGGTAGAGGCGTGCCGGACGTCGTTGGCGACAAACCCGGTTACACTCATCGTGACTCAAAATTCCTCAAACACGTATTCGTGCTGCGCGTCTCTGATGGTCAACGTCCGCTTGGCTCCTGAGCCGACCACGAACTCAAAACCCAACTCACCCGGTACAGTAGTGATGAAGGAGATTGTGCCATCGGGATTCTTGCGGCTGGCGACCTCGCTTTTCCACTCGCCGAAATCAAAGATTGTAGAAGCTCCGGACGTACTGACGGTGATTTCTCCGAGCGATGCGTTCGTGTAGTGTTTGGCGAGCTTGGCACTCTCATTCGCATCGGCAGGGATCGTCATCAACTTGCGCTCGGCGGCCAGGTCGGCATAGAAACTCTTCGCGTCGGCGTTGAGCAGCCCCTCGGCCTCAGGATGTCCGTCGAAGAGAAGCTCGAGCAACTTGCGCCGGATGCGGCCGCGAAGCAGCCATCCGGGGTCGGCATTTGTAAGGATGACTAGGCCCACGTTTTGTTGTGGCAGCCACATCATGTCGCTGTGATATCCGACCAAGTCGCCGCCGTGATGAACGACCCCTACTCCGTATGTCGTGTCAACCATCAAGCCCATGCCGTAGGTTTCGTCTTTTCCGATGCTAACCTGCGGAGCGCGGCGCTCGAGCAATGGTTCTTTCGAAATGTAGGTGGTTCCATCGGGAAGCTTGCCCTCCGCAAGTTCCATCGAGACATATTTCAGCATGTCGTTTACGCTGCTCCACGCGCCTCCGGCAGGGCGCGCGGGAATGACGGCGTCATTAATGGCTGTCATCGCCCTAGCAGTTTTTCCATCGGCGTCAGGCGAGTGCGAGCCCGCATGGTTGCTGGAGAAGGCGCTCTTCATGTTGAAGGTCGTCTCCTTCATCCCCAATGGATCGAAAACATACGATTGCATAGCGCTGTCGTAGGCCGCTCCTAATTCCATGTCGGGATGGATCACGTGTGCCCCGGTATACCCAGCAGCTGCGGCCATCAGATTGGAATACTGGAAGAGTTCACCGAATTTGGATGTCGGCTGCATGGTGCCGAGCAAGGTCATCGTGCTCGCGGGCGTCATCTTTCCGTAATCGAAGATCCATTCCAGATCTTGACGTGGCATTCCGGTGCAGGCGCAGATTAGGTGCTTGACGAGGACGCTGCGCGTGGTTGTGGCGTCGCCAAGCTTAAAACTCGGAAGCAGTTTGGTGACGGGTGTGTCCCAGGTAATGCGATGTTCATCGACGAGTTTGGCGAGCAGCAGCGTGGTCATCGCCTTCGTATTCGAGGCGATCATGAACAGCGTGTCGCCGTCTGGCTTCTCCGTACCGCCCAGTTCTTTCACTCCAAATCCGCCAGCGAAAACAACCTTGCCATCCTGAACCATGCCAAGACCGACTCCGGGTACGCCCAAAACTTTCTGTCCCTGCTCGACGAAGCGGCCCAACTCGGCAATACGCGCTTGATCGAGGGTGTTCGCTTTCTTTCCTGCAAATGACTCACGGCTGTAGCCCTTGGGCAACAAGCGGCTAAAAATCAGGGAAAGCTGAGCGCCGCGTTTCCCCGCGACAGCATCAGCCACATCTTCGATGACGACGGTCCAACTTGAGCCGGAGTAATGGACGAAGGCATCCACTCCCCGTTTCTCGTTGGGCGAAGTCTGATAGTCGTAAGCGCGGCGCCGGCTCCAGCCATCGCGGTCGGGCAGCTCGTTGCTGACTTTGAGCGGCCACTTTGCATCGGGCTTGTAAGCCTGCCAGGCCGCTGCTAATGCCTCATCCTGCGTTTTAGCTTCCACATCGACGAGTGCAACCCAAGAGTCTCCCTCGGGCGCTTCGAGGATGGTCGCCGGTCCCTTGACGCGAATGGACCAATCTTTCGGCGCGATGAAGGCATTGCCGAGTACGGTGGTCTTCGGGGTATCGGCGGAGAGCCTTTCAGGCGCTTGCGCGCTTGCCGCATTGATGGCCGGCTGGGCTGATGCGCTTAGAGCCTGTTCGAGAAGCAGGGCGGAAACGAAAACCAACAGAGAGCAGACGAGGAGTCTTTTCATGGCGTGGAAATTCTAAACCTGCGGTCAGCCGCCAAGGCAAATTTTGTTCAAGGAGGATCGCAGGCGAGCCCGACGCAAAAACGTGCCCGGAAGACTGAAGGGGCGGTTTGAGTGAAATCGCCATCTGTTATCGACACCTAGACTCAGAACTGCTAGCCTGTCCAGTGTCGCGCCCTCAGCCTAACCGCTCATTCATCTCTACTGCTGGCGTACTAGTTGCGTTGAGTCTTTCACTCTCTTGTCAATCGAAACCAACAGGGCAGGCGCAAAAGGCCCGCTCTTCGGGGGAATCGACTGACTCACAGACTGCCGACCTGATTGCTAGGGTCAAAGATGTGTCGGCGTCTAGGCTGGAGAAGGGGTTGCCCACGGTCAGATTCGAAGACTGGGTGCGTGAAAACGCCGGACCGGACTGGACCACTACCTGGCGCTTTAATCGAGCAGATGAGCTGCATTCTTCGGGTCTTGACTTCACCGGCAGCGTGGACGTTCGCGGTGACACTAAGGATGGTCGATACTTTAGACTCTCAATCGGAACCGCCACGAATGCGAACCAAGTTCTTCTGTTCTGGCATAGCGGAGCAGCGAACGTTCAGCATAGGTGGGTCGGTTTGGAGCATCTTAGCCAGTTACCGCGATTACTCCATCACGCGAGCCAAAGCTCGCATACTTCGGAGGGCCAGAAATGAAGAGCGAAAATATGTACCCTCCGCTTTAAGAGTCCGATCCGCGCGGTGAGAGACTGAGAACATCGTGTCGCCCGGTTGATGAAACATCGGCGTAACGCTCATCTTCCCCACGGCAGGGAATTTGAATGTAAATCCTGTCTTCGATAAGCATCGTGTGACTTCGGTCACTTGGAACCTCTTGTCTTCACGACGTGGCTGCTTAGTGATTTACAGGAAGACGGGCAACTTGCCCTTCGGAACGCTTCATCCCACCCGCAAAGCATCCTCTTTCGGAGGTGAAGCATGAGCGCACTTCAGTCAATCGCACTCGGGCCCCTCTCACTTCTTCTTCTCGCAACTTTGAGTTGCGGCAGTGACCGCCAACTGCAAAGCATAAGCATTCAACCTCCCACCGCCGATGCCAAGAACTTCCCCAACGGACAAGTGCAGTTTACGGCCACAGGGATCTTCAGCGGTTCATCCGTTCCGGTGCCACTTACCAGCAAAGACGTGACATGGTGTTACGGGGAAACGACGGCAGAGGCGAGACTCTTTGCAAGGAATATGCGCCGGGAACATCGCACAGTTCGCAGGTGTTGACCAAAATGGAATCGCAGAATGCTCCCCGACGTTCCAAGGCTCTGCGTACATCCTTGCTGGTACTCGAGCGCGTTCTGCAAATCCAGTCGGGGCAACGCAACTGACGGTGTACGGCGCGGCACAGCTGACGTGCCCTTAACGCGAAATTCTACGACTTCTTTCCTCGACCAGGACTCGCGGGCGTTGGCTTGCTTGTGCTCGTCGCGGCAGATGTTCTGACAAGGTTTAATCTGCTTCCCGCAGATGAGTGTAATCAGCTGGTTACACCAATTGACTCGTTCGCGCAGAATGCGGACATGAAACAAGGGATTAGACGCAAGACTGGGGGTTTTTCTGAATTGCGCTGCATCTAGGCTCTCTTATCGACTTTCACCATCCTCACGATGGGTAACGCTTCGTAATTGCTGAGCGGTGCCCACTGATTCTCGACTTCGGCATAGCCCCTCGCCCGATAGAAAGGCACTCCGCTCAAGGTCGCGCCCATCTCAAAGCGCGAAAAACCCGCCTCAGTCGCGGCGTTCTCACATGCCTCAAGGATCATCGTACCGATTCCTTGGCGCACCCAATTGGGATGAACGAAGAACGCCCGGATTTTGGCGGCATCGCGTGAGGGATCGAGCAGCGAATCTTCCCGCTGAGCGTATTGATCGCCTCCGTAGAGCGTCTTGCGCTTGCTCCAGCCGCCGCAGCCAACGATGTGCATTTGGCCTGTATTGGGTTCCGCAATCTCCGCAACGAAATAGGTTCCGTCCGCAATGAGCTGGCTGTCGACGCCGTACACACTCTTCAGCGCTCCCTCGATCTGGGCCGGAGAATAGTCCGCGGCCTGCAATCCCCGCACCGATGCTTCGATCACCTCCTGCAGTAGAGCTAGGTCGGCCACGACGGCCTTGCGCAGCCGCATGTTTAGTCTCGCTACTGCCATTGCCGTGACCTGACTCTCCGCGTGCCATTCTAGCGCCTCAAGGCGCACACGCCCCCGGCGAACAGTCAGCGCAAACTTACGCTATCGCCTGCTTTCGCCAATTGGGGCACGATCTTCAAAAATCACATCGCAGGGGTAAGCTGACCACGCTGCACAGCTTTACTTTACTGACGGTGCAATCCCCTATACCCCTGGTGCAAGGCACGGACGGGAACTTTTATGGCACAACTGGCTCTGTCCCGTATTAACTACAAGGTAATTATATGGGTTAGCTACTTACCTAAAAGCAACACTTTTGCAGAAGCCTCTGTGAAAGATGTGAATATCTTTCCCCCTAGACAGATGAGATGTGGGTGTCGGACGTGGACTTAGTAAATACTTGAGAAGATTAGGGTTGGCCAATTAGGCTTTTTGGATGGGGAGACAATGCCAAATCTATAAAATCGAATTTTCGCGCGAGAGCACTCAGGCTAGCCCAGCGATCTGCACCCCACTTTTCTATTGTTAAATCTCTGATCGCGTCTCATCACAAAATTCTCATTTGTAACACGCCAGTAAATCAAGTGTTTACATAAGCCGCCGCGCTTGAAGGCTACTGCGTCAGCGACCGGCCCCAGGGGCAAAGGAGATATTCACAGACCGTTTAAAACAGCTCTTGATCGTTGTATGTGCACCATTAATTACATTAGTAGACATAGAGCCAAGATGGCCGAAAGGAATGGTCAACACGATGACACCAACGAAGAAGTCGGAACCGAAGCCGAAAGAATCAACCTCAACCCCAGCACCCACCACTGCGGCGCAGGCGCCGCAGGCGCCGAAGCCGGCGGCAATAACTGCTCAACCACAGCCTGCCAACAAGCAACTGGCGACTGTCGCCAAGCTCAAAGCTGCCTGGACAGAGAAAGGGATCAAACTCGATCAGCTCACCGAGAGGCAAGACGGCAAGTTCATGCTCCTGCAACCTACGACTGAGTGGCCGATCGTCCGTGTCGGTCCGACCGGCGGGATCGAGCTGCCGCAGATTCGCAGTTATGCCCGGGCCTGGGACGCTGCCGTGGACGGCCTAGCGGTGTGGACGAAACAGCAACAGCGCGACCAGAAGAAAGCTGCTTCCTCTGCACCGGCGCAGGCAACCAAATCACAATCTGCACCAGCCGCTAAGCCGGAAACGCCTGCGATCCGGAAGGCGCGCAAAGACGCTGCACTGGAAACCGCGCTGGCGTAGTTCCTTCCAGAAGACCACTGCATCCCCGCGGTGGTTTTCCCATGTTGGCCTTTTCGATCTGACTCCCGCCTCTCGCCCCCATCGCCGGTAAGTTTTAGACGCAGAAATTCAGACGTCGCGCGGTCGTTGGCTGATGTATAGTCTAACTAACTGGTTAATTAAGAATGTCCCGGCTCCCTCATCATCGTCAGGTCCGGCACCGCCGCATGGGCTCCCGCGGCCAGCCCGAGGAGAGCCGCGCTGCGATCCTCAAGGCAGCGACTCGCGAGTTCGCCGAGCATGGCATTGCGGGTGCACGCACCGACACCATCGCCCGCGAGGCTCGCGTCAACAAAGCGCTGCTCTACTACTACTTCAAGGACAAGGAAACGCTCTATGGGGCCGTTCTTGACGATGCTTTTTCTGGTTTGAAGGAGACGGTTTTCCGCGTGCTCGACGGCGACCAGCCTCCGCGCCAGAAAATTCTCGAGTATGTGGGAGCGTACTTTGATTTCATCGCTTCGAATCAGCTTTATCCGCGGCTGATGCAACGCGAGATGATGCAGGCCCGTGACGGACAGTCGCCGCACAT
>Ga0307477_10003287_pt1 | contig 12073 bp, 15 predicted proteins | sample atmos_gasesECM2C_FD_203316 | JGI IMG/M metagenome (GOLD analysis project Ga0307477, IMG submission 203316) | Hardwood forest soil microbial communities from Morgan-Monroe State Forest, Indiana, United States - atmos_gasesECM2C_515 | ecosystem: Environmental > Terrestrial > Soil > Temperate...
ACCGTCCGGGTGTCGAGATTGACGACCAGCTTGCCGGTCCGGATCGTCGATTCGCAGTGGCTCTTGGAACGCCCGGCGATCGCCTGAATGCGAGCGATCAGCTCGCCGTGATCGAGCGGCCTGGTCAGGAAGTCCTCGTCGCTAAAGCCAAGATCTTTGATGCTGTGATCGAGCTCAGCGTGGCCCAAGAAGATCAGAACGGGTGTGCGTACACGTGCTCTGCGCAGACGCCGCAGCACCTCGTAGCCATTGATGTTTGGCGCGCTCAGATCCAGAAGGATGACATCGTAGTCATGAAGCTTGTCGACCTCCACGCCGCCCTCACCGAAATCCGTCGTGTCACAGACGAAGTTCTCCCTTCTCAGCATCATTGCGACGCTGGCTGCAGTCGCTGCATCTTGCCCCACCAGAAGAACGCGCATAACATCCTCCAAAATTTCCGGCAAATGACGGCGAGCTGTGTCGATCATCCGGGTTTTCCACAGCTGCCTGCTCAGTAGCGCGGCTTCGCCTGTTTGAGCGCCGGAACGTCACGGTAGATTTGCAGCCGGGTAATCCGTAAACCGGCGACGCCGTAGGCATCAATCCCCCGCTCCCAGGCGAGGAATTCTTCCTCCGAGAGGTGATAGCGCCGGCAAGCTTCCTCGAGACTGATGGCTCCGCTACGGACCGCAGTGACAACCGCGGCCTTGCGGCGCGCTACCCAGCGTTTTGTGTCTGGGGGCGGCAAGTAGAGGCTAAGCATGTTTCACCGGGTCAATTGACGATGTTTGGTTCTGGCGCATGCCGCGGAGAGTTACCCAAGATCTTTAGAGACACCTCGAGATTCCAAAGAAATCCTCATCGAGGTCGAGCTAATGACGGGGTCCGCGCTGCTTTCCGGCTAGCACTTTCTGCCCGTCACTGAATCAATAGCCGATGGAGGAAGTCGTCTCAAAAAAATTTGGCTCGATCAGAACGCTGCCAAAGCACAGCACTGACCGAATGCGGCGAGCGCGCGAGGCCCAGGGAGGCTGAGTCGACGACTGAAATTTCAGACCGCCGCCACCGCTTTCGGCTCAGTCCTCAGCCGAGCGATCGAGCGGAGCGGCAATTCAATATATCCCTGGCAAGATGCGCGCGGTCCTCTCGCGGTAGGCTGGATATTCAGGGAAGAGTTCGGCCAGGATGACTTCCTCGTTCCGCATCCGCCGTAGCTGAAAGCCGATCTGCACGGCCAGGATCAGCGCCGTCCAGGGAGAAAAAAACTGCACGACGACGCCGATTGCCGCGATCTCCTCGGCGAGGTAGAGCGGATGGCGGACGAGCCGGTACACCCCCGCGGTGACGAGCTGTCGCGCCTCGGCCATGATGCTGAAGGAGTGGCGCAGCTGCGTCAGCACAACAACGGCGAATGCGCTGCCGGTGATCGTCAGCAGGGCCGACACGATCCCCCCGATCATCGATAGATCGCGACGCGGGAAGAGAACGACAGCAGTCAACAGAAATGTCCCGATCAGCGCGGATATACGCGGCTCCAGTCCTTGCGCCTTTCTCACCGGCCGCACCCGCACCACGACGGTCGCTGCGATCACGACGAGATACGCGATCACCGACACTCGCATCGCAACGTTCAAGATGTAGACCGCACCCGGAAGCGTGGCATCGGCCTGCCGCATATATTGCTGGAGACCCAGCAAGGTCACGAGCCCGAGAAAAATCGACCATATCAGCATCGGCAGCCGCATCACCACGTCATAGAGACGCGATTGCTGCAGCGCGACAAAATTCCAGCCGACGAGGTGTGAAGTTTCTCGCCGCATACCTACTGCGATGTCGGGACTTTATCCGGTAGAAGGCCGATTGGAACTGTGATCTGGCCCGTCAGGGTCGAGGTATAGAGACCGACGAAATTGAACCCAAAAACGGCGGAGAGGCTGCAGCGAACGGCGGTGCAGCTGGCGTCGACGCAATATTGACCCGATGTGGGTGCGCCGGTGCAACTCGACGACGCACCGGGTAACCGCGTCGTCAGTGCACTTTTAGCGCAGCTGGTGGCGGAACCGGCAGGCGGGCAGGTGGCTGATGCGGAGCCCGGTGGATTGGGAATACTTGTCTGGACTATGACATCGCGGCTGGCTTGCCCAACGACGAGCTGCAACGTGTTCCAGATGAAAAAAGCCTGCCCGAAGTCGACAATGGCGAGAAGAATCCCGAGGAAAGCCGACATGACGAGCGCCGCTTCGACCGCGGTCGCCCCGCTTTCCGAGCCGCGAAGCCCCCATTTTCGGCGCGTGGCGGCCGTCTTAGTCATTGGGTGCGGAGGACCGTCCGCGCATTTACCGATCCCGGAAAGCTCCACGTTCCGGATATCAATGGCGTATAGGTCTGCGACCCGCTGACTGCGACATATTGTAGGAGTCGCGGATCGGTCTTACGGAGACATGGGTTCGCGGCACCCGGCGCCGGGCAGGTCACCGATGAATTATCAGCGCAGGTGCAGAAGGTCGATGTAGTGAACACTGCTTCCGGGACGTTGAGCAAAGCCCCGATTTGGCTCGCCGTCGGTAGCCCGTTGCCGTTGCCCTGGACCACCTGACCCCTGGCATATTCGGCCGCGCCACGGACGATCGCAGACAGGTTCGTGGCTTGCGCCATGATCTCGCCGTAGTCGACGATGCCACAGGCTAGAACTGTCAGCGGCAAGAACGCCATCAAGAGCGCGAACTCGATCGCAACGGCGCCGGTGTCTCGGCCGCCACGTTGCCTCCGCGGTGGTCCCATAGGCATGTCGGTCACTCGCGAGGATCACTGGGTAAGGAAGACTTGGATGATTGGGGTAGTACCGACCCCGGTGGTGCTCGTCTGCGGGAATGCGGCGATGGCGGTCGTCGTGATGGTGACGGCATTGACGCTCGGCCCCCAGATCGCCGTCACAAAGTTCGCAAAAGCCGTGTTCAACGGCTGCGACAGGACGACTTGGACAGCATTGGGCGCCCCGCCCGAAGTCGACGTATTGCATGAGCTGCCGACGGTGAAGCCGTAGCACGGGTAGAGCGTGAGCGTGTTCGGCGGGCTGATGCTGAACAGATTGTAGTTGGCCGTGACTTTCGCCGCCGCCATCGGATCGGTCGTCAGCCCGGGCTGCTTTATCTGGGCGGCGTATTCGAGCGCTGCGGAAATCGCCGCGGCGTCGGCCGCCGACTGGTTCTGCCGCTGTATGGCAAACCATAGCCCGACTTCGATGCCGATCCCGGCAAATCCGACAAGGACTGGCAGCAGCACCGCGACTGCGAAGGCCACGGCGCCGCGCCGGTCGCGCGAAACCCGCGCCCAAATTGGCGGGCGAGAAGCCTCCGCCTCGCTCACCGTCGCATCATGGGCCACCAATCAGCTTGCCTCCGACCCCGGAGCCTCCGGCTACTGCTTGCTGGAGAAAATCAACCATGCGCAATATCAGGGGCGTACCGATCACGATCATCATCGACGGTAGGATAAACCCCATCAACGGGATGGCCAGCTGGACCGGAAGGCGTGCGGCACGTTCCTCGTAGCGCGCCAGGCGCTCGGCACGCATTTCGGCGGCGAGCACGCGCAGCGAATCGGACAACGGCGTCCCAAACCTGATCGACTGGTTGAGCGTCGCGACAATGCTGCGCAGACTCGCGAGACCTGCTCTCTGCGCCAGGTTTTCGAGCGCTTTGCTGCGGTCCGGCAACACCCGCATTTCGGCGGCTGCCGCGGCAAACTCCCCGGCGACATCAGGGCTCGAGGAGCGCAGATCGCGGCCGACCTGTTCGATCGCCTGGTCGAGGCTCAGCCCCGCCTCGGCGCAAAAGACGAGGAGATCGAGAGCGTCCGGCATGCCCTGCTCGAGGCGCAGCTGCCGCCGTGCCGCAAGTCGGGAGAGGATGACATCGGGCATGCGCCAGCCGAGGAGAACAGCACCGGCCAGCATGACCAGCCGGATTGTCGTCGAGCTGGCAAAGAACTCGCCCCACTCGAGAAACAGCCCGCTGGCCATGACGAACGCCACGCCGCTGCAGCCTTTGGCGGCAAGCAAGGTAGCCAGGCGGCCATGACCCCTGATGCCGGCCGCGGCAAGCGCGGACAGCAAAGCGCGCTGCTCGGTCGTGCCGATGATCGGGGTTGCCGCGATCGCGGTGCCGAGCGAATGGTGCCAGGACGGGCGTCGCTGGCGCGCCGACCCTGCCGGGGCGAGCGCGGTGCTGCGCAGCGCGTAGAGCCGCTCCTGGAAGTCCTCACGGCGCGCAATGCGCCAGAGATTGAGCGCCGAGACCAGGGCCCCCGACAGCGCCAGGATCAGGATGCAGGTGTCGAGCGCGCCGAGCTGGATTTCCCCGGCGCGGAAGGCGAGGTAGGCTCGCGCAGTGTCGACCAGCGAGGCGATGCTCTCGGACATCGCTAGCGCAGAGTCCTCCTGATGATGGCGCCCATCGTGGCAATACCCAGCAGAAGGCTGACGATGGCGACCCCCAGCATAAAGCGACCGCGACGATCAGCGAAGAGCAGGGCCATCATGTCGGGCTTGACCAGATAGAGCCCCGCCCCCGCGACGAAGGGCATGATCGAGATGACCGCCGCGGATGCTTTCGCCTCGGCCGTCAGTGCGCGCGCTTTCAGCCGTAGCATCCTGCGTTGGCGAATGAGGGTGCTCAGATTGAGAAGGGTCTCGGCGAGGCCCCCGCCGGTCCGCCGTTGCAGTACGACGCTTGCGACAAAGAACCGGAAATCCGGCACACGGATGCGGTCGGCCGCGTGGTTCAGCGCGTCTGCCAGCGCCACTCCAATGCGCGTGTCGTCGAGCACCTTTTGGAATTCGGTGCCAACCGGGGCGGCGATCTCGCGCGCGGCCAACTCGATCGCGTCGAGCGCCGGAAGCCCGGCCCTGACGGCGCGGACAATCAGATCGATGGCATCCGGAAAAACGTCGAGGAAACGCCGCCGGTAGCGGATTTGCAGGAAGCGCAGCAGGAATCTGGGCACTGCCGCGGCGGCCGCGCCGCTGAGCGCGATCACCAGAACCGGGTTGAATCCCATAAAGCGGGCGGCGAAGCCGGTGACCGCGGCCGCGGCGATCCCGGTCAGGACAAGCTGCGGCAGCCTGACACGATTGCCCGCTGCCGCGAAAGCGGGTTCGAGACCCGCCCGCAGTCCTGCCGGCAGAGAGAGTAATGCGCGCACCCTACCACCACGGGGTAATGGCCTCCGCAGTGACGCACCGGGTACCTCGTCGGATGGCGCAGTCGTCGCAATGGTCTTCAAGCGCTGCTCGCGCCGCTCTTTGTGGCGCTCGACACGGAGCGCCGCCCACAGCCCCGCGCCAAGCAGCGCGGACCCCGCGAGCACCGTCAGAAGGAGCTGGTCTCCCACCTCATCCTCCGGCAGAAGGCGATTGGTGTAGGCGACCCGCACCCAAAATGGCCGGCCGCGATACTCTCACCAGCCTCTTCCCGAGACGGGTGTCGAGGTCTCTCACCCCCGGCCCCCGGCGATGTCCAACGCGTCGAGCAGTTCCCTGTCGAGGTTGATCTGCGTCGCGCGAACGAGGAAATCAGGCCGCATCCGGCTCGACACGAATTCTCCATCGATCGTCCCGTCGCGCCGCTCGCCGCGAAACTGGAAGGTGAAGAGCTCGCGCATCCTGATGGTCTCGCCCTCCATGCCAGCCATCTCGGAGATGTTCTGGACCCGCCGAGTGCCGTCGCGCATGCGCTCGATGTGCACGATAAGGTTCAGCGCGCTAGCGACATGCATTCGAATCGCCCGCAACGGCAGGTTGAGATTCGCCATTATCACCATGTTTTCCAGGCGGTAGAGCGCGTCGCGCGGCGAGTTGGCGTGAACCGTCGACATCGAGCCGTCATGTCCGGTGTTCATCGCCTGGAGCATGTCGAATGTCTCCGCGCCACGCACCTCGCCGACGATAATTCGGTCCGGCCGCATGCGCAGCGCATTGCGAACGAGCTCGCGTTGTGGGATGTGACCGGCGCCTTCGATGTTGGGCGGTCGCGTCTCCATCTGAACGACATGCGGCTGCTGAAGGCGCAGTTCGACGGCGTCCTCGATCGTAATCACCCGCTCGTCGCGGCCGATGAATTGTGAAACCGCGTTCAGCAATGTCGTCTTGCCGGAGCCGGTCCCGCCCGAGATCAGGATGTTGAGCCGCGAGCGCGCGGCGATCTGCAGTACGCGCGCCATGTCGCGCGACAGATTCTCCTGACGCACCATCCTGTCGAGCGTAAGGTGGCGTTTCGGGAATTTGCGAATCGAGATGGTGCCGCCATTGAGCACGAGCGGTGGCAATACGATGTTGACGCGGCTACCATCGGCGAGCCGGGCGTCGACCATCGGGCTCGCCTCGTCGATGCGCCGCCCGATGGCGCTGGCGATACGCTGCGCGATGTTGACCAGATGCTGGGCATCGCGAAACCGGGCGTTGGTCTTTTCGAGCTTACCATGCCGCTCGACATAGATGTCGAACGGCCCGTTCACCAAGATGTCCGTGACGTCGTCGTCATCGAGGAAGGGTTCGACCGGCCCCAGCCCGACCATGTCGTCGGTCAGCTCGGCGGCGAGGGTGCTCTCCTCGGCCTCGTTTAGGTGCACTCGCTGCTCGGTCGCGATCTCGCTCACCAATTTCGCGACTTCGGCCTGTAACGTCATCCGCGAAATCCGGCTGGCCACAGAGGGGTCGATTCGCGACATCAGAACAGTTCGGATCTGTTCTTTGAGCTCGCCACGACTGGAAAGATCCTCGGCTGGAGCCCGCAGCGGACTGCCGGGAACGAGAAGGAACTTGCGGCCGCCCGGCTCAGCGACCCGGCGCCCGAAACCGACTGATTTCATCTCGCGCTGCTCCACCAGCGGCGCCGCTCGGGTGGTCGCCCCGAAAGTTCGAGCACGAGAGCGGCAATCGCGTCGGTAAACTTGCTGCGCCGAGCGGCTGCTACGCGCCTGCCGTTCGTCGCCGCAGCGAAGACAGTTGGCAGAAACGGGATCACGGTCCTCGGCTGGAGCCCGAGGACGTGGTGCATCTCCTGCAAGGTCACCGCATGGCGCCCACCCTCTCCGTAGCGGTTCACGACCATACTATTGCGCTTGCCGTCACCCTCACCGAGCACGCCGCGCAACCGGACGATATCGCGCACCGACCGAAGCGTCTGGTCGCCGACGATGATTCGGAAATCGGCGATGTCGAGCGCTTGCCGATAGGGCGTCGCGGGAATCCGCGGTACATCGACGATGATATAGTGAAACTGTTCCCGCAGCGCCCCGACGAGCGTGCCGACCGCTTCAGCGGTTATTTCCAGGTCGTCGCGCAGCGGCTCCTCGGAGCTGAGTACGAAAAGCCGGTGCCCGACAGGCGTCATCACCCGTTCGAGCAGCGTGCTATCAATGCGCGTCGGGTTGACCAGCGCCTCGCGCATCCCCGGGGTCGGCTTGATGTTGAGCGCCAGCGCGCAATCGCCGTTCTGCAGGTCGAGATCAACGAGTGCCACCCGGCGGCTTTGCCGGTTGGCGAGATGCCAGGCCAAATTCACCGCGAGTGTCGTCGTCCCGACGCCGCCCCGAGAGCCGATCAAGGCGGTCATGGTCCCGAGCTTTTTCTGGATCGGGCCGGCCTCGCGCGTACCGGTCCTCTGGTTCAACGCCCTCGCGATGAGTTGCGAGGTCAACGGCTTGACGATGTAATCGGTAACGCCGGCGTGCAATAGATCGCGATATAGGCCGATCTCATTCCGATCGCCGATCGCAATGACGGTGACGCCGGGCTCGCAGACTTCGGCGAGAGCGTGCATTTGCGATATCGGCAGGTCGATGCCGCCGATGTCGACGATCAGGATATTAGGTGACCTCTCGGCTCCCAGGGTTTCGATGGCCTTCGCAATCCCGCCACGTACGATCATGCTGGCGAGGGACAGTTGCGTTAGGCATTCGCGCAGAACCTTCTCGGTCGCGGCATCGGAGACGAAGGCCAACAGCGGGGCTCGGCCGATGGGCAATCGGTTGGTGGTTTTCTCGATCGGCGCGGGCATCTCGAGGATGCTTCTCACTGGGTGATCCCCCCTACGATCGTGTCGACCAGGCTAAACATTTCTTGACCGCCCTATCACCGACGCCCGGTATGAATGGTCATTGCTTGATGGATTCTGTCCCTTTGCCGCCCCGAATGATTTCGACCGAGGGCCGCTCGGTAGGGATTACCTTCTCCGGCATAGCGCCGCCCAATGCCGGAGAAACGTCACCGGCCCAGGTGGGTTTGATGCTGCTCGCCTTACCGGCTCGATCTGAGCCGCTGACGCTGCGCAATGTCAGCGACAATTTGCCGAGCTCGGTGGCCACGTTGATCCTCTCGGCTTGATCGGGCATCACCTCGAGCGTGACCGTCCGGCCAAAGGTGTTCCCGGCGGCCATCTTTGCATCCATCGCATCAATCACCAGCACGCGGAGGTTTTCGACGACTGTCTCGCTGACCGAGCGGCGGGTCAAGGGTGCGGTGCTTTCATTGAATTTTTGGGTCAGGATGACGTCGACACGATCGCCCGGATATAACAGGCCGGTGCTGGCCCCGCCGGTGGCGACGGGGATCGCGATCGCCCGCGCGCCGGGCAACAGCACCAACTGCAAAAAGTCGCGATCGCCGGGCTTGACGATGCCCCCGCGCCGGATCGGGTCGCCCGGTGAGACGGCGCCTCGGAGCGCTGCGCCATAGACTTCGAAGCGCGCTTCTTCGTCAGCCTTCGGCTGGGCCTCCCGGACCGCAGCTGAGGGCCGGACGATCTCCCCCCGTTCCAGAGGACGGCCGATCGCCTGCCAGGTCACGTCGGGGGCACGCAACAAAGTGCCGGCCTCGAGCGGCATCGTCGCGACGAGAATCTCCTCTCTGGCTCCCGCCTCTGGCGCCGCCTCGGATTTCTGCGGCAGGCTGCGCAGCACCACCGTTGCGGCGACGCCGAGCGAGACCAGAAAGAGCATGGCTAGGATCGTCTTGGCGCGCATCGGAACTCACCTCGGAACGGAGACTTGAAGCACCAAAATGATCATACCCGCGGCGGAGATGGCGACACCGTAGGGCACTGTCGGCCACACGTGTCGTCGTGCCGCGGCAGCGGTCGCGCTGGGCACCGCCGCTGGTTGCCCAATGCGGCGAAACCTCGGGATGAGCCTGTCGCCGACCAGCAAAGCTAGTGCCAGCACCGCGCCGAACAGGCTCATCAAAAAAAGAAAGCCGAACAGGTCGCGGTAGCCGATAAGCAGCACTGCACCGGTAAGCAGTTTCGCGTCGCCGCCGCCGAGAGTACCGCCCCAGAAAAACATAAACCCGACCACGAGGACACCGGCGGCCGCTGCGAGGGTCCAGCCCGCGGTCATCGGATCGCCCGCCAGCAGGATCCGCAGCAGACCGAGCGAACCGATCATGTAGGAAAGCGCGTTGGGGATCCGGCGCCGCCGCACATCGACATAGGCTGCACCGATAAAGGCGCCCATCGCCAAAACCACGATTATCGTCTGTACACCCGATTCCATGCCCAAGATCACCCCGATGTGGCCGGTCTGAGGTGGAGCGCCCGCTGGCGACCAGCTACCCCCGCGGTCTTAGGGGATCGGCGGGAGTTGGACGTTGGAGAGTTGGGTACCAATTTTGCTGAATAAGGTACTTAAGCCGCCGCCAAGAGTATTCGCGCCGAGCGCTACGGCGAGGGCGACGAACACGATCAGCAAGGCGTATTCGGTCGCCGTGGCGCCCCGCTCGTCGCGGTGAAAACGATCGATAAACCTGTACATCCGTTAGTCCTTCGGAAAGTAGAGGGAACGAAGGGAATTGGGACCTCGCTGCGGCTCGACGACGGAACCGGCGTTCAGGGGATCGGCGGGAGCACGGGGTTGAGATTGGAGAGTTGGGTACCGATTTTGCTGAACAGGTCGCTGATGCCTTGGCCGAGGGTTTGCGAGCCGAGCGCTACGGCGAGGGCCACAAATACGATCAGCAAGGCGTATTCGGTCGCCGTGGCGCCGCCTTCGTCACGTAGAAAGTGCTTGATCAAGTCGGACATGCGATGGGTCCTGAGCAAGTGGGAATCCCGACGGACCTTCCGCCGCCGACGGCGCGTGCATTTTACCTGCTGGTGGCTCAATCGCCGGCGGCAGGAATCGTCTCACAAAAATTTTACGAGAATTCTTCAGGATCGGCTGGGCCACCGCAGAAAGCACGACGCAACGTGACGCCCAGAAGCGCGATCATCACGACTGGGCCTAACGGGACGCTTCCAAAAGTGGTCCCGCCTGGCCTGTCGGCAAAAATCACGAGGACAGCGAGAACTGAACCGAACAGGGCGAGGAGAATCGTTTGTTCGCCCCACAGCAATCCGCAACGGATTTGGTCGCGTGCGAGAAAGGCGATCGGAATCGCGATTGCGGCCAGGTCATAGGCAAAAGCGTAAGGCGTCGCGATAAGCGTCGCCGCGGAAAGCGTTGCCGCCTTCATTGCGTAACGCACCTGAGACCGCCAAATAATCCCCACGATTACCGCAACGCCTACGGTCGTTACACCTTGCGCAGCCCAAGCAGGAGCGGCGCCGCCGCCAAGGCAGCGGGCCAACCCGTAAACTGTCTGGAGCAGACCCCAGTTGCTGTCGGGATCTGCGAAAAAGTTCAGGCTGCTCTGGATGACGAGTCCGCGAGGAAATGCCATCCACACACCCGTACCAAATACCACGATCGAGGCGCCGGCCAAAACGCCGGTCGTCGCAGCAGCGCTGGCAAAGGCGCGCCATTGGTTGGACGCCGCAAGAGCGATCGGAAACAATATTCCGAACTGCGGCTTGTAACTCAGGCAGCCCGTCAGCACGCCTGCCAGCACTGGTCGACGCTCGAGGGAGAGCAGGGACGCACCGATTAGCGAGGCCGTCAGAAATCCATTCTGTCCGGCAAGGAAATTCCAAAGGGTATATGGCGAGGCCAGCACCAGAGCGATCGCTGGCCGCTGCCGGACGATAAAATAGACGACAACGATGCAACCAAGTAAAGTCGCAATGTCCCAGACGACAAACGCACCGAAATAGGGAAGCGCCCCGAATGGCGCGAGGATCAGCAGGAAAGTCGGTGGGTAAGGCCAATTCGGGTAGAAGAAATCCCTCGGCCCGAGCAACGCCGATTGGATCCTGACAAACTCCACCGGTTCATAGATTAGAGCGGCTTTGCCTCGCAAGGCCTCGATCCCAGCCACCCATTGGTCGGTGAAATCGCTGTAGACCGGCATACCCGCCCGATCGATGATCCAGGCCCCCACCAGGTAGAAATGCAGCAGCAATCCGGCATAAACCGCTGCGAGCGCACAGCCATAGGCCTGCAACCGCCATTCTGCGAAAATGCCGAATATTCGCGGGGGTCGATTATCATGACCCGCCCGGGGACAGAGAGTTGCCAGAGCCCCATTCATCAGAGGGTCTTATTTGTCCGAGAGGCGCGGCTTTCGGCGGATCTCAAACTGGTTCATCAGCTTAAACAGGCCGATCAGGCCCAGAATAACGAGAGAGCCGACCACCGGGATTTCGCGGCCCACCAGGCCGAAGAGCGTGAACAGGCAGAAACCGCCGATCAGCACAACAAGTGTGGCGAGAGCCGCATGGGTGCGTTCCGTCACGCGCCCGACAAGAAAAAAACTCGTCAGCCCACAGGCGATCATCGCCCCCATCCCAGCGCCAAGGAACACCTCGCGAGGCGTTATCGGAGCGGGGTCGAGGATGCGCGAAGATGTTTCCGCAGCGCAAGCCGAGCCAGCAAGCACAGCCAGTAGTGCCGCCGCAGCGGCGCCGCGCATCTCAGGCTTCCACGACCTTCGGGCGGGCAAGATCAGCGGCTCCCGCGCCCGCGAACTCGGCGATGTTCATCATCAGTGCCGAGGATGTCGCAGTGTCGCGCAATTTCCAGATAACGCCGTCGACCAAGAAGTGATGGATGTTGACTGCTGCGGCAAGGATGCCGGCGGTTGTCATCAGCGGCAAAGGCAGCCAGCTGAACGCCGCCGGAAGCCCAATGAAAAGGAGCATGCCGCCCAGGATATTTCGCG
>Ga0307477_10003288_pt1 | contig 12072 bp, 9 predicted proteins | sample atmos_gasesECM2C_FD_203316 | JGI IMG/M metagenome (GOLD analysis project Ga0307477, IMG submission 203316) | Hardwood forest soil microbial communities from Morgan-Monroe State Forest, Indiana, United States - atmos_gasesECM2C_515 | ecosystem: Environmental > Terrestrial > Soil > Temperate...
TCCAGGCGATTGCCAAGTACGCTGACAACCTCGCCTCCGTTTCGGGAGCGTCGCAGCCCACGCGCGCGAGGGTTGCAGCCGTCTCGCCCGACTTTCTCAAGGTCTTCGCTATTCAGCCCATCCTCGGGCGGGACTTCAACGCCGGCGACGCGAAAAAAGGGGCGGGACCCACTGTTCTTGTCAGTTACGGATATTGGCGGCAGCATCTCGGATCGCCGCGGGACCTCTCGCAGTCGCACTTGAAGGTCGATGGCGCGGTCTTCTCCGTTATCGGTGTGCTCCCGCCCGGATTCCGCTTCCCAGCAGACGTCGATCTGTGGCTACCAGCCGATTTGCAGGGCGAAAACCCCAGCAGGACATCGCATAACTACAATGCGGTCGGGCGTCTCCGCGGCGGTGTCGCCGTGGAGCAGGCGAATCAAGACATCAGCGCGATAGCTCGGCGCATTCACCATACATCGAGCGAGCAAGGCGATTATCTCCTCACGGACGGAATTGTCGTCCCGCTACAGGACTCGATCACGGGCCAGGCTCGCTCCCCACTGCTGGTCCTGCTCGGTGCCGTGGGATTTCTGCTGCTGGTGGCGTGCGCGAACGTCGCGAATTTGCTGCTGGCACAAGTGTCGGTGAGAGAGCGCGAGCTCGCCATTCGCAGCGCGCTCGGTGCGGCGCGCGGACGGCTGATCCGTCAATTCCTTACCGAGGGATTCCTGCTTTCGCTCGGGGGCGGCGGCCTTGGCGTACTGGGAGCGCTGGGAGGCGTGGCGGGATTAGTGGCGCTGGCGCCCGCAAATCTGCCGCGGCTGGACAGCGTCTCGATCAGTATTCCAGTACTGGTGTTCGCCTTCCTTCTTTCCACCGCGATCGCCGCCGGCCTGGGAGGGTTTACCGCGGCACGCGCGACTTCCGGAGACCTGCGCGCGGGCCTCGTCGAAGGCGGGCGTGGACAAGCGGGTTCCGAAGGCAGCCAGCGCGTTGGCCGGGTAATCGTGGCGGCGCAGATTGCGATCACACTGGTTCTCGTCGTGGGAGCGGGATTGTTCGGGCGCAGCCTGATGAAAGTGCTCGAAGTGAATCCCGGCTTCCGCGTGGATAAAATTGTCACCATGGACGTCTCGCTTCCGTGGGTGGACGATCCCAAAGCAAAGCCAGGTCTGGCGCTTTTCTTTTCAAACCTGATTGACCGGCTCAAACGAATCCCGGGCGTGCGCAAGGTTGGCGCGACTAGCGGCCTGCCGATGGATGGCGGCCTTCCCGACGGAATGTTTCTACTTATCACGCAGAATGAGATCCCGAAGACCACGGATGGTGCGCTGTTCCAGCCAAAAGAACGCCTTGGCAGTGCGGACTTCTGTGTTGCCTCGGACGGATACTTCGAGGTTCTCGGCATTCCGCTGATGCGGGGGCGAATCTTTGACGAGCGCGACAGTGTGAATTCTCCGCACGTTGCCGTGATCAGCGAATCGCTTGCGCGTAACCGGTGGCCAAATCAGGACCCGATCGGCCACACGATTGAGTTCGGTAACATGGATGGCGACTTACGTTTGCTGACCATCGTCGGGATCGTGGGCGACACTCACGAATATGGCCTCGATGTGCCGCCGCGTCCGACTGTCTACGTGAATTTGTTCCAGCGGCCAAGCGCGGCGATGAGCTTAACCATGCTGAGCGATGCCGACACGCGGTTGGTGGCTTCGGCGGCGCGAGGAATCCTGCAGGAACTCAACCCTGAGATCCCGGCACAGTTCCGGACGTTTTCGCAAGTGTATTCCGCTTCGTTGGGCTCGCGGAGATTCAACGTCATTCTCATCGGATTCTTCGGAATCGCCGCGCTGCTGCTGGCAACGATAGGGGTGTTTGGCGTGATGGCCTATTCGGTCAGCCGCCGCACGCGGGAAATTGGTGTGCGTGTCGCTCTCGGGGCGGCCACCGGCGACGTTCTGAGGATGATCTTGGGCCAGGGATTGCGCACGATCTTGGTCGGGGTGGCGATGGGGATTACCGGTTCGCTGGCCCTGACCCGTACCGTGGAGTCGCTGCTGTTTGGCGTGACTGCCACCGATCCGCTGACTTTCGCCGGTGTCACATTGCTCCTGGTGGGGGCAGCTCTGCTAGCTTGCTACATTCCTGCGCGGCGGGCGACGAAAATTGATCCAATGGTTGCGTTGCGGTGCGAGTAGGCGCTTCATCAATGCCTGAGCCAGAACGCCATCACTTTGGTAACGTTTCCAGGCCGCATTTCCCTTGGGCGGACATTCCCACCACTGATATCCTTTCGCAGCGTTCGCCCCGGCGAAGAATGTGGCGACGGGAAGTGCACCATGATCCGGACGATTTGTTGTTGCTTGCTGCTGGCCACGCGATTGTTTGCGCAGACGGCAAGTTCCAGCTCTAATCCGCAAGAAAGCAAACTGCTTGTGCTCGAACACCTGTGGAACGAGGCCCAAGTCAATCGCGACTCCGCGGCGCTCGACCGGTTGGTGGCCGAGCCATTTGTCAACACGGAATACGATGGCGAAGTAAGTGACCGAAGCAAGTTCCTGGCCGACATCCGAGATCCGGAGTTCAAGCCCACCTTGGTGCGGATCCAGGACGCGAAAGTGAACTCATACGGTAATACAGCAGTGGTCTACGGGTTCTATCGCACCAAGGGCACCTATCAAGGCAGACCGTACGAGCACTTCGGGCGCTTCACTGACACATGGATGCTTGAAAATGGCAGGTGGCAATGCGTTGCCAGCCACACCAGCCTGGTGAAGAAGTAATCGCCCACCCCGGCAAGCCGCCCACGGCTTTCGACAGACAGAGAAAAAGCTCGCACACCTCCCACAAAAACTTTTTACTGCGAAAGTTGCTTCCGCAGCGTCATGGCGTTGATCTAAGCAGAGGCGGGCCTCCTCCTTTTCCCAGCCCGGCAGGATGCTCCCCGTGGAAACCACGTATCGTCTACACCGGTTGAAGACCCTGTTAGCCTTCGCCATCATCTATTTCGTGTGGGGCTCGACGTTCCTCGCCATTCGCGTGGGCGTGCGCGAAGTACCGCCATTCCTGCTCGCTGGGCTCCGGTTCTCCGCTGCCGGGATTGTGCTCTATGTATGGATGCGCGCCCGGGGCACTGCTTCGCCCGCTTTCCGCGAGTGGGCAGCGGCTTCGTTGCTGGCGGTGTTGATCTTCGTGTTGGATTACGGTCTGCTTTTTTGGGCCGAACAGCGCGTTCCTTCGGGAATTGCGGCGGTCATGATGGCCACCATCCCAGCCTTCATGGCACTTGCCGAGATTCTCATCCTGCGGACCCAGAGGCTTACGCTCCGCCTGGGGTTGGCGCTCCTGGTGGGGATTGGCGGCGTGGCCATTCTGCTTAGCCGTTCAGTCGGTTTTGGCGAGGGTCCGATTAACCCCTCCGGAGCGCTTGCTCTGGTGGTGGCGGCAATCAGTTGGTCGCTGGCGTCGGTTCTCACCCGCAAGCTAGCTTTACCCGAATCGAAAGTCATGAGTTCGGGAGCGCAGATGCTGGTAGGCGGGGTCTTACTTACCATGACGGCGGCGATGTTGGGCGAGTTCCGAGCCTTCCATATCCGGGCAGTCTCTTCCGGCGCATGGTTCGCCCTGGCCTATCTGATCTTCGCCGGCTCGGTGATCGGTTTCACCGCGTATGTCTGGCTCATCCACCACGAGTCTCCAACCAAAGTGGGGACCTACGCGTATGTGAATCCCGTGGTGGCGGTTTTGGTCGGATATTTTCTGGGCGGGGAAGCACTGGGTGCGCGAACAGTCCTGGGGACACTCCTGGTTCTGACGAGCGTGGTGGTAATCAGAACGACCGCGAACAAGGAGGCGGAATCCGAGCCGTCGGTCAAGCCAGCGGACTCGAGGTATCGACGGCCAGCCTCCGAGACCGAGCGTGTCTGATCCGGCGTTCCTGTCAATTTTTATTCGGAGGGGTCATCCCGCAATCCGGCGCACCTCGGCCCAGTGAGGGATCTGCGCGTGGCTAAACCGCTCTCGCGATCTCTTCTACCATGCAACCACCATTCGAGTCGGTGAGGGATGGATATCACCCGGGGGATGCGCGCTGCGCACAAAATCCCTCGCCCGGCTGGTGAAAACGCGGGGCTTCGGGATGACGCCTTTACGAAGAAGCGGTCGAGGTGGTGGTTCGAAAGCACATGGTTACGGCCGCGTCATCTTCTCCGGCCACATCAATTGATCAAACTCCTCCCCCGTAAGGTGCCCGAGCTTCAATGCGGCCTCGCGCAGGCTGATGTGTTCCACATGCGCGATATGGGCGATCTTCGCGGCCTTATCGTATCCCACCTTCGGCGTGAGCGCGGTTACCAGCATCAGCGAGTTCTTCACGTACCAGTCCAGTTTGGCGCGATCGACCTCAATGCCTTTGATCATGTACTCCACGTATCCGTGGCAGGCGTCTGTGATCAGCGTGACGGAATGCAGGAAGTTGTAAATGATCACCGGCTTGTAAACGTTCAGTTCGAAATTGCCCTGAGAGCCTGCGAATCCTACCGCAGCGGTTGCGCCGTGAACCTGGACGCACACCATGGTCATGGCTTCTGCCTGCGTCGGGTTCACCTTGCCCGGCATGATGGACGAGCCCGGTTCGTTCTCCGGGAGCGAAAGTTCGCCCAAGCCGCAACGCGGGCCCGAAGCTAGCCAGCGAATGTCGTTCGAAATCTTCATGAGCGAGGCCGCCAGCGTTTCCAGCGCGCCTTGCGCAAAGATAATCTCATCGTGCGCCGAAAGCGCAGCGAACTTGTTCGGATGGGAGCGGAAGGGAAGTCCCGTAAGTTCCGCAATTTTCTTTGCAGCGCGCTCCGCAAATTCGGCAGGTGCGTTCAGCCCCGTCCCCACAGCCGTTCCGCCGATAGCCAGATCGTACAGCCCGTCGAGCACTTGCTCCAGACGTTTGATATCGCGTTCCAACAGGCTAGCCCAGCCCCCGAACTCCTGCCCGATGGTCAGGGGTACGGCATCTTGCAAGTGGGTGCGCCCAATCTTGACCACGTCATTGAATTGTCGTGCCTTGGCCGCAATCGCATCATGAACCGTCTTGATGGCGGGAATTAATGCTCTTTTTACTCTCTCCTCGGCCGCAATGTGCATGGCCGCAGGGAAGGTATCGTTCGACGACTGCGACATGTTGACATCATCGTTGGGGTGGATTGGTTTCTTCGATCCCATCACGCCGCCCGCCAGCTCGATGGCGCGGTTGGAGATGACCTCGTTGACGTTCATGTTGGTCTGCGTCCCGCTGCCCGTCTGCCAGATCCGCAAAGGGAACTGATCGTTAAGCTTGCCGGCAATGACCTCGTCGACAGCTTCGACGATGAGTTTTGTTTTATCCGGGGAAAGCTTACCGAGATCCTGATTTACCAGTGCGCACGCCTTCTTGAGGATGCCGAATGCCCAGATCAGCTCCGGCGGCATGGTATCGCGCCCGATATTGAAGTGTAAGAGCGAGCGCTGGGTCTGCGCACCCCAATAGACGTTCGCTGGGACCTCGATTTCTCCCATGCTGTCGGATTCCATGCGCGTGCGAGTCGCCGGTTCGAACGAGGTTGCCATGTCGTATTTCCGATCGTGAGCGAACGATGGAGAGAACCTTGAATTATAGCAACGATGATCGAACCGGACTGAAGCCGAGAAGCGCTCCCGGGAGGACCGGGTCATCGGAGGCTGCGCTTCTTGTTCTCGCCGTGGGGCGCCACGATGCCGCATGCTAGAATCTCGGTTTCCAGTGGTGCGTGCAAAGGCCTCCGTGTCCCTGGCCCAAACATGGTGATTCATGCCTGACTTTCTAACCACGGAATACGTCGCTGAGACTTTGCCGCAGACCAAGACTAAGCCACGTCCGGAGATGCGCTCGGATGTGCTGGTGATTGGAGCTGGGCCTACTGGGCTGGCGTGCGCCATTGACGCGCAGAGGCTCGGACTGAAGGTAATCGTCGTTGACAAGGGCTGCCTGGTGAACTCGCTGTTTCACTATCCCGCGGGGATGGTATTCTTCACCACTCCCGAACTACTCGAAATCGGAGATATTCCTTTCACTACTTCCCTGCAAAAGCCCACACGTGAAGAGGCGCTCGAATATTATCGCAAGGTCGCCGAACACTACCGAGTTGACGTTCGTCAATATGTTTGGATCAAGACCGTCACCGGGCAGGACGGCAACTTTGCCATCACCGCGACCGACCGCGCCGGCCGCATTCATGACTTCCGCGCACGCAAGGTGATCGTGGCGACGGGCTACTACGATCTCGCCAATCAACTCTCCATTCCGGGCGAGGACTTACCCAAGGTTTCGCATTATTACGGCGAGCCACATCCCTACTACGATAGCGATGTGCTGGTAATCGGCGGCAAAAACTCCGCCGCCATCGCCTCGCTTGATTTGTGGCGTCATGGAGCCCGCGTGACCCTGGTGCACCGCGAGTCGCAAATGCACAGCCACGTCAAGTACTGGATCAAGCCCGACATCGAAAACCGAATCAAGAATGGCGTTATTAAAGCCTACTTCAACAGCACGGTACGGGAAATCGATGTGGACTGCGTGGTTCTCAATACTCCGCGTGGTCCGGTGCGTTTAAAAAACGATTTCGTGCTCGCCTTGATCGGCTATCACCCCGACTACGATTTCCTGCGCAGCATGGGCATCGAACTTTCAGCGGACCAGTGCCGTCCGGTGTGCGACCCAATTTCGCTGGAAAGCAACGTTCTCGGAATTTACGTTGCGGGCGTGATCGTTGCCGGATCCCGCACCAACGAAATCTTCATCGAAAACGGCCGCTTCCACGGCCGACAGATCGCCGAAGACTTGAAGAAAAAGCTGCGTCTGGCATCCTAGCAGCGATTCGCAGGTTGCTACTTCATGGCATCCACCGGCAAGACATAGCGATCCATGGTCGCGGAAGGGCCCACGCGTGGCCGTGGCGCGAGCAAAACAAAACCCCGGACGTTTCCGCCCGGGTCTGAGAAAAAGAAGAGAGGAACGAGGCTAACCGCGCAGCTTGCGCCGTAGTTGGGCAGCTAAACCGAGCAGCCCGGTTCCCATCAGCGTCAGTGATCCGGGTTCGGGAACGACGCTGTTGCGGCCCCCCATAACCCCCGATTCCGAGTTCGCGGTGATGTAGATGATCTGGCCCTTGGTGTTCAGCACTTCGGCATAAAGTGCCGTCCCCGGCGCAACGCCGCTGGCGGTGACGGTAATGCTGCCTTCGGCGGGCAACGCTTTACCCAGATCGACGTAAGCAAACGACAGATTGCAGGTCGATGCACAGAAACCCGCGGTCTGCAAGTTAGTGACGATGGCGCCGGTGGCGCCGCCTTCCGGGAACGTGTTGAAGCTGTTGAAGGCGATCCCGTCCAGGGTGCCCGTCGGTGTTCCGTGAGCCGAGGCCGCAAGGATGATTACGTCCGCGCCGCCAGAACCGTTGTGGGTGGAAACGGTGAACGTGTTGCCCGAAAGAAGAAGTCCAGCGCCCGGCGCCGCAATAAGCGTTCCGGAGCCGCCGATAAACGCACCGTTATGCACGCCCTTGGCGCAGTTGTAGGTTGCGAAACTGTTGCAGGTGTCGGCCATGGCCGCTCCTGAAAGGATCAGTAGCAAAGGAAACGAAGTTGCCAGAAGTCTCGAGAACCGCCGCATGTGAAGTTACTCCCCACCCCATACGGTGCACGACGCGGGCCAAGCTTAGGTTTTCGGCAAACATTAAGTTATTTGGTTATGTTGTTGTAAATAAGCATCTTGTACTATGTTGGGTCCGAGAGCCTTGGATCACGTGTTCGGCATAGGTGAAAAACAACTGCAGGTTGTTGCGCTCCGCCGCAAAATCGCCGCACTCTGGGCCAATTCTGAACCGCAAACCTAGGCGGACAGGCTGGTAGATCGGCCCATTCCGCGGCTGTTATCGTATTGCCTTCGTTGTAGCTTTCCCCATGGAACCGGAAGCCGAGCACGGAGTGCCGTCGATCTCGTTCGGTTCCTATGTGCGCCTGCTGCGCGACAACCGCAACTTCCGGCGTCTCTGGGCCGCGCAGATTGTAAGCGAGATTGGCGACTGGTTTTACACGCTCGCCATCTACAGCCTGCTCCTCCAATTCACCGGACGAGCTAGTTCGGTGGCGCTGGCGCTGGTCCTGCAAGTTTTGCCGCAAACCTTCATCGGTCCTACCGCAGGAGTGGTGAATGATCGCGTCCGGCGCAAGTACGTAATGATCACCGCCGACCTGGTTCGCTTCGTCATTGTGCTGGCTATGCTGCTGGTGCGCACGGAATCGATGGTGTGGCTCGTGTATCCGCTGCTGGTGGCGGAAACGATCATGGCGGCGTTCTTTGAGCCAGCACGCAACGCCGTCATCCCCGCGATCACGGCGAGGAATGACGTCCTTCTCGCCAATACTCTCTCCTCGGCCACATGGTCTGTGAATCTGATGATTGGTGCTTCGGTCGGAGGCTTGGTCGCGGCTCTGTTAGGACGCGATGCTGTCTTCCTCCTCAACGCGCTCTCGTTTCTCGCATCCGCAGCTCTGATCGGCGGAATGAAGTTCCACGAGCCCCACGCCGAATCCGCTATGCCTCTTCGCCCGCACGATTTGGTGGATTACTCGGCGGTGTTCGAAGGTATTCGCTACATTCGTGGACATCGTGGCTTGATGGCAACCGTGTTTGCGAAGTCGGGCGAACTCATGATCGGTCCCAGTTGGGTGCTCATCACCGTCATGGGACATCGCTACTTTCCCTTGCACTGGCGAAACCAGGATCCCGAACGGGGGGCCATGCTGGGCATGAGCCTGCTGCTGGGGGCTCGCGGCCTGGGAGCGCTCGCCGGGCCGCTAGTCTCGGCGCGCTGGGCGGGACGCGAAGACCGCCGGCTGCGTCTCGGAATTTTCTTAGGCTATCTGGTCGTCGCCGTGGGCTACAGCGCGCTTGGCGGCAGCAACAACTTGTGGGCTGCCTGCGCTTGGGTGATGCTGGCGCACATGGGAGGCTCGACCATCTGGGTATTTTCGACCACGCTGCTGCAACTGCACACCGACGACCGCTTCCGTGGGCGAGTGTTCGCCGCAGACCTGGGATTCTCCATGCTCACCATCGCGATTGGCGCTTACGTATGCGGACGATTTCTCGATGCTGGTGTCTCCGCTCGGGTGGTGGCAACTTCGACCGGATTAGTCATGCTGCTTCCGGCCTGCCTGTGGGCGTTGGCGATGCGTCGAGGAAGGGCCGAGCGGGTGAGAGTCGGCGAGGAAACGAGATCATGATCGAAGCGCAAAGAGACACGATTTCGGATCTGCTACTGGTGGGCAAGCTGATCGATCTTTGCTGCCATGATGAAGTCGCTCTCCGTCAGCCCGTCGACTTTATGGGTCCACAGCGTGATTTCAGCTTTGCCCCATGTCAGCAGAATATCGGGATGATGACCTTGTTCTTCGGCAACCGCCCCCACGCGGTTCACGAAGTCCAGCGCCTGCTTGAAATCGGGGAAGGTGTAGGCGCGGGTAATGTGGTGCTCCTTGACCACTTTCCAGTGAGCCCACTGCGGTAGTTGTTTGAGAACCTGTTCAAGTTCCTGGCCCCTCAACGGAGGCACACCGCCCCGGCAGGGAACGCAAGTTTTATCGGCCAGCGACGACATAGAAAATCTCCTCGGCTATTGTAGCGGCTTGTGGCGAATGAGGCAGGGGCGGCATTTCCCAAACTCCACGTAAAGTCATCCAGAGCATCCTAAGACCCAGCAGGGGAATAGCAGGAACGGCTGGAGCCGGGCCCGTCCGAGTCAAGTGAATTATTATGATGTCGGTAATTCTCTATACGCCGCCGGAGAGCAACGCGTCGAGTAACGCCTGCCGCTCAGCCTCGAGTGTGGGACGGTGAAACTTGCGCCCAGCGCGCTGGTACCAGTACTCGGCATTGGAGGCCTGACCTTCTTTGCGGTGCAGGTAGGCATGGACGGCCATGCCGTCCGCAGTCTCCAGCTCATCGACTAACGCGTGAGAGCGGGTCCAGTCTCCTTTTGCATCCCACCACATCGCCGCAAGCGGGACTGAGAGGCCAGTGGGCGGCTCCGCTTGGGCCAGCGATGATGTGAATTCCTTGGGATTCATGTTCGCCTCCTGGTTTTGCCCGCCTCCCTCAGTGGCTAAATCGGCTGAATAAAGTGCTCTCGGATTCGAGTATAGCGCCCCTAGGCGGGGTGGGATATTGAGCTGCGAAAACTTACAACCCGGACGCCGACGCAGTATAAATGTGCGGAAGGCAACACGAGCAGGGGCGATAGCGCGAGTCCCTGTTCAGTCCGGCGTAGTCGAAGACCCCAGGCACGCCTAGAAACTTCATGCACGAGAACCGGGAGACCTCGGAGATGCCTGCGACGACAATCAGTTGCAGGACGGCTGTTCTGCCGACCAGCGTTGATGCCGCGGCTCGGTGAGCTGCGACGCTGGATGTTCCCGTGACATCGGTATCTGCTCGCCCTAGCCGGAACGGGTGTACACTCTTCGGCAGCATTCCCGTCCCGGGGAATCCCGACAGGGGGAGAGTTAGCGAAGGCCCCTACCTTCCACGCGATTGCTGGAGTCTTATGAGTCGTTCTCGAAATGCTGTGCGGATTCTCGCACCTAGAGATCCGGCCAAAGGCTTCTGCTTCGCTCCGAACTGGCGTTGCCATCTTCTGGGTTGCACGATTTGGTTTTTCGTGTGTACAAGCCCTTCTCTCCCCCAGCAGGATGTGCCTCAGCAGACGCCAGCCAGGACTTCTACCACGCCGTCTGAGGTTCAGCAGAAGACGGTGGAACTGGCATCTCACGACGAACCCGCGACCTTCAAAGTGAACGTAAAGTTGGTGCTGGTGCGGGCAGTCGTCCGCGACTTCCAAGGACATGCTGTCGGAAATCTTCGTCAGGAGGACTTTCAAGTTTTCGACAAAGGGAAGCCGCAAGTCATCAGCCAGTTCGAAGTCGAGCAACCGGGATCTCTGATTGCGAAGGCTCGGCAAAAGCCGAAAGAAGACATCAGCGATGTTTCCCCAGACAGCTCATCTTCAACCAGCGAGCCCGGCCCCGCTGTACCCGAACGTTTTGTAGTGTACCTGTTCGACGATGTGCATCTGGAATTTGGCGACCTTGCGCGCGTGCGGCAGGCTGCGGAACGTCACTTCTCTACCTTGCGGCCCACGGACCGGGCCGCCATCTTCACGACGTCGGGTCGTGTCGTGCTGGACTACACCGACGATCGCGCTCAACTGCATGAAGCCTTGTTGCGTTTGCAGCCGCAGCCCATCAGTAGCGGAATTGGCCATGACTGCCCTAATATCAGCTACTACCAGGCCGACCAGATCACCAACAAGAACGACCTGCAGGCTCTGCAGGTTGCGGTTCAGGAGGCGCTCGCTTGCCAGCCGACTCCTCCTGGCGGGCAGCGCATCGACCCTACACCACTGGTGAACGCCATCAGCGCGGGCGTATTGAATGCCGGAGAGCACGAAACTCGCATCTCTCTCGGCGTTTTGAAAGATGCCGTTCAAAGCCTGTCGAGGATGCCGGGCCAGCGCAGCCTCGTGCTCATTTCTCCCGGTTTCATCGCTCCGGGTCTGGAGCACGAATACACGGACATCATCGACCGAGCCGTCCGCACGCAAGTCATCGTCAATACGTTGGACGCCCGCGGGCTATATGTCATCGTCCCGGGCGGAGACCTCGCTAATCCCTCCTCCCTGCGTCCGCCGCCTCCGGGGAAGGGCTTGATTGAGATCGCGGCCGCTTCGGCTCAGGAAGACTTGCTCGCCGTTTTGGCGGACGGAGCGGGGGGAGTTTTCTTTCACAACAGCAACGATCTCGACGAAGGCTTACGGCGGGTTGCCGAGACGCCCGAATATTCCTATGTGCTGGCCTTCGTTCCGCAAAATCTCAAGCTCGATGGAAGTTTCCATAGTCTCAAGGTCACGGTGAAAGCGCCGCAAAAGCTGAATATTCAGGCCCGCCGTGGCTATTACGCGCCCAAAAACGCCGCCAGTCCGACTGAGCAGGCGAAGCAGGAAATCGAAGACGAAATCTTCTCGC